>QWCI01000332.1_pt1 | contig 24304 bp, 20 predicted proteins | sample 1972541 | NCBI WGS metagenome assembly QWCI01 (sample SAMN09866712, study PRJNA288562) | Human oral metagenome isolate term3_saliva, whole genome shotgun sequencing... | isolation source: mouth | host: Homo sapiens | place: USA: California | reverse complement strand
AAAAAGCTCTTCGATTAGTTTTTGTAAACGGAGAGCTTTGTTATATACGATTTCAATATAATGTTTTTTCATTTCCTCCGGAACCATCTGGCTGTTTCTAAGCAAGTCCAGATAGCCCAAAATAGAGGTGAGGGGGGTTCTTAAATCATGGGCAATATTGGTGATCAAGTCTGTTTTGGACTGTTCATTGCTTTTTTCCAGTTCTATATGCCGAGACAATTCCTCTTCCATAAGACGAATACTTTCCGCAATATGAGCAATTTCTCCTTCTCCGCTAATATCCACTTCCGTTTGGAAATCACCGGCAGAAATCTGCTTTACCGCTCTTGCCAGTTTTTCAATGTCTCTTGCCGTCTTTCTCTGAAGAAAAAGGAAGCAAAGCGAAAACAGGACTATGCCTAAAAGCACAAAAAGCAGGATGCTGATTGTACCTGCAAAGGCAAAGCCCTGAACAAGGGGGTGGTCGTTCCCCATTTGATAAAGATAATTGGTATAAGAGCTAATGTTAAAAACCAGAAAACACTCCACCACTCCGGTAAAAATGGCAGACATCCCCACATGGAGAAGAATCTGCATCATATAACCTCTTCCGAAATGGTGCGTTAATCTATCTTTGTCCACTTAAGAACTCCTATTTCTCAATCTTATATCCTACACCCCAGACAGTGGTAATGATCTTATCCTCTCTCTGGTCTTCCTTCATCTTTCCGCGCAGTCTCCGGATATGGACCATAACCGTATTATTCGCCTCGTAAACCTTTTCATTCCATACCTTTTCAAAGATTTCATCGGTAGAAAAGACTTTTCCGGGGTGGGAAGCCAGAAGGAAAAGAATATCAAATTCAATAGGAGTGAGTTTTATCTCTTCCTCATCAATAATCACCTTATGGTTGTCTTTATTGATGTGCATATTTCGAATATTGATTTCGTTATTGATGTAATTTGTTCCCGCATTGGGGTTTAACTGTGTATAGCGGCGAAGCTGAGACTTCACTCTTGCCGTTAATTCCAAAGGATTAAAAGGCTTGGTAACATAGTCATCCGCACCGCCCGTAAGTCCCACAATCTTATCCAGATCCTCAGACTTAGCGGAAAGCATAATCACGGGGATATTGGAGCTCTCCCGAATCTTTCTGCACATTTCCAAACCGTTCATCCCCGGCATCATGACATCCAAAAGAACGAGATGAATTTCTTCTTCACCGAGTATCCTTAGACCTTCTTCCGCATTGTAGGCTTTAAATACCTTATATCCGTCGGAAACCAGATAGATTTCTACAAGCTCCGCAATTTCTTTTTCATCGTCAACAACCAGTATATTAATCTGCTGCATACAATTAATCCTCCTTATGCTTTCCGGCATACAGTCTCAGTTTACCCAATTAGAGAAGCTCATGGCAAGTCTTTCCCTATTTTTTCACAAAATATTCTATTTTTCCTTCGGATAATTCCCCAAAATACGAAAATCCACTCCCTCTTCTTTCAAGGTAGACAAGGCATTTTCCACTCTGCTGTCCGAAAGATTTCCGATTACATCAATAAAAAATCGATAGGAAAAGGCGCCGTCTCCCACAGGTCTGCTTTGAATCATGCTTAAAGACAAACCGTTACACATAAAACTCCCTAAAACCTGATAGAGACTTCCTACATTATCCGGAACAATCAGGCTGATGCTTAACTTATATGCATCCTCTGTATATATTTTTTCTTTCCCGAAAATAAAAAAACGGGTTGCATTCTCTTCTTTACTGAGTTGTTCTCGTAAAATACTAAGCCCATAATACTCAGCAGCTTCTTTACTGCAAAGCACGGCGGCTCCCTCTTCTCCGGATTCGGAAAGTTCCTTTGCGGCAATTGCCGTATTCGCACTGGGAATCTGTTCTATATCGGGATGCACATAAAAGAAATCTCTGCACTGCGAAAGAGCCTGCGGATGAGAATAGACCTTTTTTATATGATCCAATCCCTCTCCGACTCTACTGCAAAGGCAGTGGGATACAGGATAATGAATTTCCTCCAAAACGACCATAGTCGGGTAGCGATTTAAAAGATCATAGTTGTCTTGTACCATCCCGTAAGTGGAATTGTCCATAGGAAGGATTCCATAATCCGCTCTTCCTTCCTCTACTGCATCAAATACATCTCTAAAGTGCAAAACGGAAATCATATTTTCATCCGGAAAAATTCGTCTTCCCGCAAGGTAGGAATAGGCTCCTTTTAGTCCCTGAAAAGCAAGTTTTTTTTCCGGAAAGATCAGTTTATCCGCTTTTTGGAATGAAAAATGATTGCTTCTTCCCGCTTCTTTCAGATACTGTACCTGTCTCCTTCTGGAAAGGGTCATCAGCTCCGAGAAAAGCTCCCTCACATAGGCCTTCATCGCGGGATCTTCCTCTTCTACCATGGCAGACACCGCATTTAGCTTCTCTTCTTCCCTTTTTCCGTCAAAAACCGCCTTACCGCTTTTCAGCTTATCCTTCGCGACTTCCTCTACAAGCTCCATCCTTTTTCGGAACAGTTCTACGAGCTTCCGATCTATCTCATCGAGCTCCTTACGAATCTCTATCAGCCCCATCTACACCTCCAGACCTTCCATGCCGTTCATAATACATCCGCTTTTCTCGGATTGATTCGACGGCTTTACAGTAGCCCGGCCATCTGAAACCATCCGACAGTTTCAAAAAGATTCGGCTGCTTCATCCCGTTCTTTTTGCTTTAAGTCCCGTATCATGGAAAGTACCTTTTCTTCCGCATACTTTCCGATATGCTTTCTTTCCTCTTCAGAAAGCGCAGAAAGCAGAATCGGCTCCCCAAAACGTACATACACTTTAGTGCTTTTCAGTCTTGGAAAATCCTCTTCCATGATTTTTCTTGTGTTAATCATGGCAACCGGGATAATCTTACAACCGGTCTTTTCCGCAAGTTTAAAAGAACCTTCCTTAAAGGGAAGTAATTCTTCTTCGCTTGCTCCTTTTGCTCTCGATCCCTCAGGATAGATCCAGATAGAAATGCCTCTTTTAATTTCGGCAATTGCCTCAATAATGACCTTAAGATTTTGCTTTAAATTATTCCGGTCCAGAAAAAGACAGTGCAGCTCTTCCATCCAAAGCTTCAGAGTCGGAATCTTCGCCAAATTATCCTTTGAAATAAAGCCTGTGACATTTTCCATGAGGCTGTAACCTACTACAATGTCAAAATAGGAGCGATGATTTCCTACAAAAAGTACCGCCTCATCCTTCGGGATATTCCTAAGCCCTTCAGCCTGTACTTCAACTTTACAGATTCTTAATATCGCTTTCAGCTTCCGTTGCACAATGGATAGGCATTCCAGATCCCTTTCTTTCGTTCTCTCCTTCTTTCGAAGAAAAAACAGACGAAGACTGCCGAAGGTTAAAAAGTTAAAAAGTAAAAATAATACACGAATCAGAGATAGCATGCTTTCCTCCTATAGCACATCGGAAAAATGAGGACGCAAGCTTCTAAAGAAACGCAGTCCAACAAATAAAAGTAAAAGAGTAACCGCCCAAAAATAAAGGCTCAGTCCCGGTCTTTCAAAGAAAAAGTTTCCGGTAATCATTGAATCACGATATCCCGCCAGAATATAGTAGAAGGGATTCAGCTTGAAGAATATTTTCAGTATAGGCGCTTTGTTGGTAAACAAAAGCTCATCATACATAATGGGCACCATCCAAATCCCGAATTGCAAAACAATACCCACAATCTGTTGCATATCTTTAAAAAATACGGAAATTGCAGAAGTAAAATAGCTTAAGCCAAGACCAAAGCAGGCTGTCGCAAAGGAATAATACAAAACCTGCAGCCAGCTGAATTTTGGAAACTTTCCACTAAACAAGTAAAAAAGAAACATCACCAGTAAAAAGAAACCGTGTACCAAAAGACAGCTTAAAAGCTTAATAATCGGTAAAAGTTCTATCGGGAAAACAACCTTTTTCACCAGATAATGATACTCCTGTAAAATTCCGGTATTCATATTCATAATTTCGGAAAAAAAGAACCACGGAACAATTCCCGGAATAAGCCACAGGGTATAGCTTACATTCGGCACAGGAGGACTGGACTTAAAGCCGTATGGTCCGAAGATAAAGGCATAAATGGCAATGGTAACCAAAGGCTGAATAAACATCCAGACCGCACCAAAATAAGATCCGACAAAGCGCTTACGAAAGTCTGCTCTTGCAAGCTCCAAAATCATCTTATGCTTTTTTTTACATTCTCTTAATAAACTGAACAAATTCTATTCCTTTCAGGAAAAACGGATCAAAACAAAACAAATTTTACCTCATTTTCTTAAGACTGAAATAAGGTACAGTAAGTGTATATGCAGAATAGCAAATTGGCAAGTATCTGAAAAAGCAGGATCCCTCTGGCAAGCTTTTCCCCTTTTTTCCCTCTTAAGCCAAGAGGAACAAGAGAAAGAATAAAGAAGGGTAGGACAGGGATAAAATAGCGCCCCTGCACTCCCAGAACATAATCTGTCCTCTTCGGAGTGTAGGCAAAAAGCATCATTGTAAGTGTCACAAGAACAAGACCTACGCTCAAGAGAAGAAACACGGTTCTTTGCGCAATATTGAGATATGTTTTTTTTCGGATTGCTTTCTTCTCTCCCAAAATTGCAGTAGCAAAAGGAAACAGGAAGAAAAGATAGCAAAGCCCTTCCGGAAAGGAAACCCTTGTATCAAACTGTCCCAAGGGATTCCCCACCATAGTTAAAAGGTATTCTTTGCCCTTAATCATAAAAGTATTCCGAAGTATCTTTACAAAAACATCCGGCTGTGCAAAGGTCTCTCTACGATTATAGGTTTCCTGTACTATACCGTCTCCCACTACATCGGACACATTTACGGTATCCGCCTGGGGTCTTAGGTAACGACTAAAGGAATCAAAGTTTACAAGCAGTACGCCAAGAACGATGGAAAGTCCTACGGCAAAGATAGCAAAGAAATAGAGAAGAGGCGAAGAAAATCTTCGATAGGATACCACTACGCAAGATGCAAAAAGCATAGAATAAATCATTTTACAGGGAGAAAGGAGAACAGCCAAAAGACAGATTATTCCTATTTCCTTCAGCCCCAGCTTTTCTTCCCGATGCTGATAGTCCAGCACTATAGAAAGAAGAACAAAGCTCAGTGCCAGAATAAAGGTATCATAAGAAAGAGAAGAAACGAGTTCCAAGGTCATAGGAAACAAGGAAATCGAAAAAAGCATTTCTCTCCCAAAGGGCATCTTCTCTATAGCAATGGCACCCATAAAGGCAAAAAACAATAAATTAAAAAAGCGCCCGAAGTAAAGAAGTGTGAAACGAGAAGCGGATATGAGTCTTGCAAAACTAAATCCCAGAGCCGGAAAGAAATAAGCAAAGGGTGTAGTGGGAACCGGTTTTTGCAGGGTATAGCCATATCCACCCTCCTTTGCAAAAAATCCGGCTTCCTGTCTTTCCAGAATCTGTTCCCTTTGAATGAACATTCCAAAAACAGTAGCCTCATCCGGCTTATTGTCTCCACTCCAATCATCTATTTCCGTATCTTCTTTTCGAATACGCAGATTACCGTCATGATCATATAAGGGCTTGGGCGTTCCCAGCATTTTTGAAGAAAGCTCGTACGCTCCCACATAATGCAGAACCTCATCCGGAGCGGACAGCGGCATCAAAACAAAGGAATAAACAGAACCCAAAAGCATCATTGTAATAAAAAACACTTGAGAAAGTCTGGTTTTTTTTAGAAAAAACAGAAAAAATACCAAAAGAAAAAGAAGGACGGAAAGGAGAAAAAGAAAGAACACCTCTCTTCCGAAAGCAGGATACACTCGCATGTCTTCAAGCAATTTAATCATTTCTACTCATCACTCCCCTTCTTTAATTTTCTCCACCCTTTTTATCTATACTACTCTATCTGTCTTTTCTCTTTTGTTTCTCTGTTCTGACTGTCTTTTACTCTTTTGTTTCTCTGTTCTGGCTGTCTTTTACTCTTTTGTCTCTCCGGTCTTGCTCTCTTTCTCTCTTTCTCTCCTATCCCGTAAGGCTTCATTCTGCACCAAAGTCTTTACACGTTCTTCCAGCTTCCCTAAGGCCGCATTCACATAGAAGAGACGAAGCAGTAAAATAAAAATCACGAACAAAAAGAGAAAATTCGCCGTGGAATAAATTCCGAGAAGCCTTGCCAAGATATCCGGTATCCCCGGGAAAATAGAAAAAACCAACAGTAAAAGAGAGAGAATCAGCCAAAATATACTCTCTTCAATACGCATTCTTTCTTTCTTAATTGAATGATGCAAAAAGAAATAGGTAAACAGACAAACTGCCAGCAAAATAATACGAAATAATAAAGTCATCTTATTTCCGCCTCTAATTCCGAAATTTCTCTAAAGAATTTTCTTGTTCTGAAAGTACTGTGGGTTTAAGGTAAGTCGCCGTAGTAAAAACTTCGGTATACGAGAATAATTTCTTCCCGCCTTATAGCCCAGGAAACGAAATACGGTACGGAAAAACAAGGGAAAAAGTAAATATGCCTTTCCTTCAGAAAGAACTGCTTTACTGTTTTGCATAATCATCCTGATTCCCTCTTTTTCGGGTGGAACCAAATCAAAAATCTCTCGATAATCCCTGTGAGAAACTCCTAAATCAAAATTTCTTCTAAACTGCTGCAAAGCAGTGAAGCGATGGGAGTGATAGACCCTTGCTTCCGCCTGATAAGCAACCTTATACCCTGCCTGCTCCGCTCTAGCTGCAAAAATCATATCTTCGTTAAAAATAGTCGGTACGAGAAAACCTCCCAAAGAAGAGAAAATCTCCCGTTTGTACATACAACAGACATTCGATGCGAAAAAACATTTGATTCCCAGCCTATTCAAGTCCTCCATTCCTTTAATCTGCGAAGCTTCTCCGTAATTAAATGTTCGGGAAAGTCGCTCATCAAAGGAACTTTCCTTTGTACAGCACTGTCTCGCATAGACCTCTGCAATTTTTGAATCTTGAGAAAAAGCGGAAAGCAAGGCTCTCGTCATTTTTTCATCTGCAGGTACCGCATCATCTGTCATACATAAAAAATACGGGGTATCCGAAAAGGAAACGCCAAGATTTCTTGCATAGGCATGGTCAAAATCCCTACGGGAAATATGGTGTAAACGAATATCCAACTTTGTATCCTTTAATACGTCTTTTGGAAAATAACGTTCTTCCGTATTGATTAAAATTACCTTTTTCGGAGGAAGCTCCTGCTTTTCCAGGGCTTTCAAAAGCTTTCGAAACTTCTCTCCCGGCTTATAGCACGGAATAATCACATCAAAAGAAGAAGCTTCTTCGGTTTGTCCCGCTGTAAAACACCCGGACACCGAAGAGCTCTTTCCCATAGCCTTATATTCCGCATTGCCTTCCCTTTTTTCCATCTGCTCCTCATTTTCCTTTTCTGCCCGCTATTTTAACATGGCTCCCCGAGAAAAGAAAGAAAAGGAAAAGAAATAACATCATCAGGACAAACTGTATAGAAGCAAAGAAAAATCCGGCTTCTTTCACCATAAGATCCGCTGTGAAAAAGGAAAGGATTGCTCCAAGAGCATAGCCCGTGAAGATTCTCTTTTGTTGTCTCTTTGTGACCAAGATATAGTATTCCAGATTCGCAAGAGCATAAAAGCATCCCCCCAGTATTAAAAGACAGAAAGTCCATCTTTCTCCTGTTATTTTCCCGGAAAAAGCAGGACCTAAAAGCTTCTCCAAAATCCATAGAGCAAGAGGAGAAAGGAGAAACGCCAGCCCGAAAAGGAGCAAGGACAGGAGTAGAACCTTCTTCATTAAACTGCTCTCCTCTTTTTTAAACCGCAATTTGTCCCCGCTCTGCCAAAGTGCAGCGAGAGTCGGTAGTGCAGGACGAATGATAAAATTGGCTAGAAGATATATAAAATTACTGGGCATAAAAAGAAGATTATAGATACCGGATGAGGAAGACCCCAGCACTGCATCCACAGCATACTTGGAAGAAGAAAAGACATAAAAATCCAGAAATACGGAAAGAAAAAGAAAAACACTGCCGGAGAATAACGCTTTCATTTTCTGCATGAAAACCTTATTCTCCCCACTTGGATTTACTGCCTCAAGTTCCTTTGTTTTCTCTAAAGGCAAAATAGCAAAGAGATAAAGAGAAAGAACCTGACTCAAGTTCATCAGGATAACGCCAAGCAGAAGTATTTTATTGAGCAAAAGACTGCAAAGCAGAACGAGTACGGAAAGGATAGTCCTAAAGAAAAGAGACTGTCCCGTTTTATATAATTTTCCTCGCCTTTGCAGTTCCGACTCGTAAACGTCGATATAGCCGTCTAAAATTTTATATAGACATAGGAAAAAAAGAATCGAGACCTTTTCCACCGTATAGCTTCCATTTGTATATTGATATAAAAGAAAGAAAATAGATAAAAGTACGGCGAAAAAAGAGCTTAAGATTCGAAAGTAATGGTAATCACGAAAAGAAAATTCTCCTCTCATATCCGTAATATGAAAAGGACGAATTCCAAAGTAAGCCAGAATAAAGAACTGCTGCCCCAATGTGGAGTAGCCAAAACCGAAAATTCCGCCTTCCTTCTCTCCTAAAATACGTAAAACAAAAAAAGCCAAAACCATAGACGCCAGGGCATAAGTCATACTGCCCAAAGCATTCCATAGAACATCGTTTTTCATTAGAGATTGCTTTTCTCCTATCATGCCTTTCTCCCTGCGCTACTTCGTTTTACCGTAAAATAGAATAGATAGTCCCACCCTCGCCATATATTGCATCGCTTTAAACGGTCTTAAGTAGGATTCTCCTTCCTCTCTTTTTCTTACTTCTACAGGAATCTCCGATATACTCATCCCCGCAAGAAGGAGATGTGCCAAGGTATCCGGTTCCGGAGAAAAATTCTTTTCCAAAGAAAAGCGGGTAATTGCCTCTCTTCCATATAGTCGAAGTCCGCAAGTCGGATCGGTCAAGCTCTTTCCGGTACGAAGAAAAATCAATAAGCTTAAAAGAGCAGAGCCTAAGGCTCTTGGACTAAAGCCCTTCTTCTTACTTAAAAACCGGGATCCGCAGACAATATCCGCCCCTTCTCTTCCTTCTTCCAATAGAGCGCTTACATCCTCTGCCCTATGTTGCCCGTCGCCGTCAAACTGCAAAGCAAAATCAAAGCCATGCTCATGCGCATAGCGCATACCGGTCTGGAAACAAGCCGTTAAGCCCAGATTTTGGGACAGAGCGATATAAGAATATCCCTTTTCTTCACAAAGATGTACCGTCTCGTCTGTAGAGCCGTCGGAGATAATTACGTATTCCGCCTCCTTGTCATAAGAAAGGATATCCTCCACTACCTTAGGAATACTTTTTTCTTCATTATATGCGGGAATAATCCACAAAACTCTTTCTTTTCCGTTTTTTCTCTCTTCCATTGCCTCACTCTTCTTCACCGGATAGGTAGTAATCCTCATAGACCTTTCCGTAACTTCCGTAACGAATCTTGGTCAAATACTCCATCTTGTCTTCTACGTTTTTCTTTCGTTTCTCTCGCTCTTCCTGCATTTCTTTCGGAAAACTCTCCTCCATCAGAAATCCTATAAAATCTCCTCCGGCCATTTCAGAAAAGCCGATTCCTCCGGAGGGTCTGGGATTACACTCCAGAAAATAAAAGCATCTCTCCTCTTCTTCATAAATCCACTCCATGTTCACAAGTCCATAGAGCTTTAGGTCTGCCATGAGCTTAAGTGATATTTTCTCCAAAGCCTCATTCGGTAAAATCCTGACACTGGTTCCCGCTCCGTTTCCTGTCCGAAGCTCTTCTCTTCTTACAAGGGCTCTCTCCACTCCGGATTCTCCCCTAAAAAGGTCTACAGTATAGATTTTACCCTTGATTTGTTTCTGAAAAAAATAGGCATCTTCCTTCTGCTCTCTAAAAACCTGATTTAAGAAAAAGCCCAATTGATCATCTGAATGAATGTAATGAAGTCCCTCTGAAGACCTGCCGCTTTTCAACTTTGCAACCAAGGGAAACTCCGGCTCGGAAAAATCCATTTCTTCATAGCTTTTCCCTTCTATAGTGGAAAAGCCTTTCTCCATGGATAAGGATAAGTTTCTTCCAAGAAGATACTTGTTTCGAATCAAAGAAAGGTCTCCTTTTGGCAGGAGAAGCACTATTCCCTCCTCTTCATATTTTTTCCTGTTTTTATAAAAATAGTCTACCTCTATGTCAGTAAGAGGAAAAATGGCGTCAATCCCCCTGTTTTCTACAATGGAAAAACAAGCTTCCTCATAATACTCTTCCTTCGAAACCAAAGGAACCTGTATAAAACCGTCCACTAAAGCGGCATTGACCACCCACTCTTTCGGGTAACAATCCATTCCGAAGACGAAAAAACCCAATTCTTTCAGTCTTTTGATAATTGCCCTTGCGGAAAAGGAACCTATGGCGGTAAGCAGAATTCTTTTCTCTTTCATTTGTTTTGTCCTATCTACTTCATAACAGTCTTTACAATTTTTACAATTCGCAGAATATCTTGTTCTGAAAGCTCAGGATAAATTGGGAGCGTCAGAATTTCTTTGGAAATCCGTTTTGCAAGCGGTGTTTCCTCTTCGTTAAACCGTCCCTTATAGCAGTCATAAGCATTAATACAGGGATAAAAATATTTTCTGGCATGAATCCCTTCTTTTTCCAAAGCAAGGAATACTTCATCTCTCTTTCCCTCTCCAAGAAGACGAACCGGCATATATGCATAGTTCTTTTCCAGGTCCTGTTGCTCCTTTGGGAATAAGAGATTTTCCAATCCTTGAAGTTCTTCCTTATATAGCTCATAGACTCTTTTCCGCCCCGCAATATATTCAGGGAGATGTTTCAAATTGCAAAGTCCCATTGCAGCGGAAAACTCGTTCATTTTTCCATTTCCGCCTGCACTCTTTACCTCTTCCTGTCCGAGGATTCCAAAGTTCTTCAATTCATAGAGTTTCTGAAAAAGAGCGGCGTTTTCCTCCCCGGAAACCACTGCCCCTCCCTCTATCGTATGAAATACTTTCGTGGCATGAAAAGAAAACATGGAAGCGGTACCAAAACTTCCTATGCCTCGTCCCCTGAATCGCTCAAAAAAGGCATGGGCCGCATCGTAGAGCACCGGGATATGATACTCTTTTGAAAGCGCTTCCAGTCCCTCTACATCACAGAGATTGCCGTAGACATGAACCGGAAGAATCGCCTTTGTTTTATCCGTTATTTTCTTTCTGATTGCATCGGGGTGAATGGTAAAATCCTCTTCATCAATATCACAAAAAACCGGAGTAAAGCCTTTTCTCACAATGGCATGCGTTGTACTGGCAAAGGAAAAGGGGGTGGTGATAATCTCCCCTTCCTTTCCAAAGCTCTCCAATAAAAACTCCAAAGCAAGATGCCCGTTCGTAAAAAGCTCGACTTCCTTTACCCCAAGATGCGCCTTAAGTTCTCCCCTTAGTTCTTCATGAAATTCGCCCATATTGGTAAGGAATCTGCTCTTCCAAAGTTTCTCAAGATAGGGAATAAACTCCTCTAATGCCGGAAGACTGGACCTGGTCACAAAGATTTCCGTCTTTTTCATTGGATTTTCCCCCTTTTTTCTTCCAATTCTGACAAGATTTTTACAATTTTATAGTATTAAGCTGAAAATGTAAATGCCGGGTGGCACTTTCTACTTATTTATGATAAGGTTCTTAAGAATGATTTAAAAAGCTTTTAGATTTTAAAATACTAAGCGTATAGTTCATTTCTACAATTTAGAGAGAATAGGACGAAATGCCCTATATGTAAGGAGGTTATGTATCATGAATAAAGCGAAAAAGCTCGCTGCACTCGGCATCTTGCTCAGCTTAACTCTATCGCAGCCCTTTCTAGCTCTAGCCGATACCCCTGTGTCTTCTGATACACAGGGTACGGAAACACAGTCGGAAAGCATCGTTGTCGGACCTGGGCAAAACCTTGGAAACAGCACTGTAGGGGAAAGTGCCCAATCCGGAAACACGGTTTCTGACGGTTCTTTTGAGCATACGGAACTGAATGTCGACAGTATCCGTCCCTTTATGACAACACCGCATGATGCGGATGTTGCTGAAGATCCGGTACTGAATCTGGTTCCTCTTGCAACCTATTACATTTACAACTCTGCAGGAGATCGAATCGATTACGGATATACCCAGGACAATCAGTCCTTCACTTTCAGTCCGGAAGGCTTTAAACGAATCCTTATGGAACACCAGAACGTAGGAAGATGGTATTACAGAACCTACACTACGGAAGGTGCATGGGGTCCGTGGGCCGCTTCAGGGGAAACCACACCGGATAGAGGTACGGTAACCGCTATCATGGTCAGAGTAAAAGGATATACCCATAAGTTTGGCGAAGTCTATTACAGAGCTGTTCTAAATGACGGAACCGTAACAGACTGGGCAAAAAGCGGGGAAGCCTGCGGAAGCATCGGAAGCGGAAAATATATCGTCGGTTTAAAGATTACGCTTTGGAATAACAATACCGCCTTTAGCGGAAGAAGAGGCAGAGCCTTGGACAACGCCTACGAGGAAGGTATTTATTTTGAAGAAAATGAAGCAAAGTATCGCCTTGCCAGCGGAGAAGCCTATACAGGTTTCGCTTTTGACAGCGACTCCAACCAGTATTATTTTGAAAATGGTGTTGCGCAGAAGGGATGGAAAAGAGTAGACGGTTACAAGCTCTACTTCAATGAACAGGGAATTCTGCAAAAGGATCTGGAACCGATTATGGGAAGACCCGGGTCTTATGTGATTCGGATTAATAAGGCAACAAGAACTCTGTATGTGATGGCAAAGGACGAAAGCGGAAACTATACTATTCCCTATAAGACTTTAATGTGCAGTACGGGAACAGAAACACCGCTGGGCAGCTTCAAGATTTACGAAAAATATCGTTGGCACTTTATGCACAAAGATTGCTATACCCAGTTCCTTTCCCGGTTCTATAAGGGCTTCATTATTCACTCTCTTCTCTACGAAAGAGCCGATGCGAGAAGCTTTGATGCGATTAACTACAACTTTATGGACCAGGCTATCTCCGGCGGATGTATCCGCTTAAAGGCAATTGATTCCGCTTGGGTTTATGAAAATTGTAAAAACGGTACACCGGTCATCATCTACTCTGATGCATGGGACAAAGGACCTGTTGAAAAGGATGCTATCATGCAGGCTATTCCAAGAGAACAGAACTATGACCCCACGGATGCAACTGTAGTAGGACAGCAAAGTGCTGAAGATGCGGCAAAAGAAGCCTCTGCTAAAAAAGAGGCTGCAAAAGAAGCTGCCAATAACTTGATTGAGCCAAATGCTTAAAATTATGAAAACATGTATTATCATTCCGAATTACAACGGAAATCATTTTTTAGAAAAGTGCATGCTTGCTTTGGAAAACCAAAACAAGCATGATTTTTCTATTTTATTTGTAGATAACGATTCCAAGGACGAGAGCATAAAAAGCATAAAATCTTATATGGAAAAAGAACCCGAACGTGTCCTTCTTATTGAAAACGAGGAGAATTACGGCTTTGCAAAAGCAGTAAACCAGGGAATTCTTTTTGCCAAAGAAGCCGGCGCCCGCTATGCCCTTCTTCTTAATAACGATACGGAAGTGGATCCCTTTTTCGTAGAAAAACTGGTCGAATTTATGGAAGAAAGGGAAGCGAAGGGCGAAAAAGTATTTGCACTTTCCTCTAAAATGGTAAAGATGCATGATCCAAGGCTAATGGATGATGCAGGAGACGAGCTTTGCGTTTTGGGATTTCCTTTTCAAAGAGGTCTTGAGGATAGTGAAAAAAACTGGAATACTCCGGAAGAAGTGTTTTCCGCCTGCGCGGGAGCAGCACTCTACTCTATCGATGCATTGGAAAAAACCGGACTTTTTGACGAAAAGCACTTCGCTTATCTGGAGGATGTCGATATTTCCTTCCGCGCACAGCTTTATGGCTATAAGATTTACTTCTGTCCGGAAGCAGTTTGTAAGCATGTCGGTTCCGGAACAAGCGGGGGAAAGTACAGTAATTTCAAAGTAGAGCTTTCTGCCAGAAATTCCGTATTTCTCCTCTATAAGAACTTTCCCTTATTCCTGAAAGTCCTGAATTTTATCCCCTTTTTACTTGGATTCTGTATAAAGGCCATCTATTTTCAGAAAAAAGGTTACGGAAAAGCGTACCGAAAAGGCCTCCGAACCGGATTCCGGGAAAGAAAGACGATGAAGCAGGCGGATTTCCGAGGAATTCCCCTCTCTCGTTGTCTGCGAATCGAAGCGAGGCTGATTCGGAACTGCTTCGTTTATCTGGAAGAGCGGAAAAGACGGAAAAGGCTGAAACTGTAAGACAGTGTTTCCCGGTTCCATAGATATGAAAAGATAAGATAAGATATTCCCCCCATAGGGATTAGAATCAGGAGTCGGAAGAGTTCTTCCACTCCTTTTTTTTCTAAAAAAATACCTGTCTGATAAACCAGAGCTGCCATGAAAAGAGCTGCAAAAAGAGAAGGAAGCACTTCTCGAATCTGCTCTACAAATCCGTAATTTAAAAGCTTCTTATTCGGTCGGGTATTCAAATAAAAGCAGATCCAATCTCCTATGATTTTCCCCCACAAAAACGGAAAGAGCCCAAAGGGCAGGGTTACTGCCAAAATCAAAATCCCCACTATCTTTTTTTGTATTTCAATCTTTAAAAACAAATCTGAGCGCCCCTGGCTATTCATGACTTGCAAGTTGATCATGTGCAGGGGGAAAAGCAGATATACAAGAGAAAGAAAGTAGAGATAGGGTAAAAGCCCGATCCATTTTTCCGTAAGAAGGAGTATAATCAAGGGCTTTCCCACTGCCATAAGTCCAAAAAGCAGCGGAAAAAGCAAAAATGCCGATAAAGAAACACTCTTTTTAACTCCTTTAAGCAGTTTCTCCTTCTCTCCCTGCAACTTCGAAAAAGCGGGAAAAAGAACCGAGGAAACCAAAGAGGAAAGGGTAGCGGAAATCAGCTTCGGAAACATCTCTCCTCGATTATAGAGTGCCAACTCTTCTACAGAATACTTCTTCCCAATAAGGAGCGCATAGAGATTCTGCCATATTTGGTCCACAATCCCCGATAAAAGAAGCTTCCAGCTAAATCCAAAAAGACTCTGCAAAGAACGAACGGAAAATCCGAAGCCCGGTTTATACGGTAAGAGAATAAGTAAAACAAGGACAGAAGAGAAGCTAAAAATAATCTGTTGATATGCCATGGCATAGGCGCCAAATCCTCTCATGGCGAGAACTATCGCAAAGATACCCGAAAAAAGAGAGGAAAGAAAACTGCAGAGGAATATTGGGCGAAAAGACAAAGCACGGCTTGCATACGCAAGCTGAATGGAAAGAATCGCTCCCGGAAAAAGGAGGAGCGCCATAAGGCGTAAAAGTCCCGTCAATAAGGGAAGTTGATAGAAAGCCGCCACAAAAGGACTAAGGAAGAAAAAAACAAGATACAGAAGGCCCGCCAAAAGCAGGGAAGAAAACAAAGCCGTAGAATAATCAACTGCCTTGATTTCCTTTTTCTGCATCAAAGCTTGCGAAAAACCGGTTTGAATCAAGCTGTTCGCAATACTGATAAAGATAGAAATGATGCCTACTGCCCCCACATCTTCCTTCGTAAGCAGACGAAGCAGGACAATGGAAAAGAGAAGCTGGATTCCCTGATAGGAAATCTGCTCCAAAAACTTCCAGAACATTCCTGAAACTACTTTTTTTTCTAAATTTTGACTCTTTTCTTCCGCCATCAACTATCCCTTTTTTCTTCCTTGTCCTTCAGGATTTTATACTTCTTGTACCCTTATTCTCTTCTATCGTGTTCTTATTTTCATGTGTTCCAACTTTAGATTTTATTTCTTTCCATTCCGAAATGTCTCTGTAAAAACCGGTAAAGACCGGGAAGATGCGATTCCAAACGAAGTAAGAGCTTTTCCTTTACACTTAATTCCTTATACAAAGAACGATTTTCCCTACTATATATCTCAGAAAAATCCCGAAGATTCATAGCAATGGAAAAAGAAAGCCTATGAATCGACTCTTCCACTTCATGCTTGTATTTTCCCTGACTTTCCTTAAGAAAAAGAGCATAGCCCTGTTTCATTTCCTGAAAATATTGTTCCTGCTTCGCTTTTGCTTTCTCGCCTCCCTGGGTCACAGTCCAAGATCCGGAGAGGTGAAAACGGTAAGCAGAAAGAGCCTCTGAAAGATATACTGCTTTTCCTTTTAAAGCAGTCATAAGCTCCAAGGGTCTGTCTCCCACCGGGAAGGCATAATAAAACTCGGGAAGCTTAAGAGAGTCTGTATCATCATAAAGCAGACTTCTCCTAAATAACATGGAGGAAAAAGCAATCCCCCCTCTATGCGTAATCAGTTCCTTCTCGCTAATAATACAATCCTTTTCATAGGGCATAAGGAGCTTCTTCGGTCCCTCTCTTCCATCCTCCATAATCACTTTTACAGGATGGAAGGAAAGGATTGCCTCCGGATGCTCCTCCAAGGCTTTCCGTTGCTTTTCCAGCTTTTCCTCCGAAGAGAAAAAATCATCTCCGTCGATCACGCTGATGAAGTCTCCCTTCGCTCTTGGAAAGTTAAAGATTCCCGTAATATTATGCTTTCCTTGAGAGTATTGATTCTCTTTTTGTAATATAGGAAAAACAATATCCGGATATTTTTCCTGATAAGCTCGAATCATCTCCTGACTGCCGTCTGTTGATGCATCATCATGGACGAGAATTTCCAAAGAAAACTCGCCCTTTTGCCTAAGAATGGAATCAAGACACTCCCCTATATACTTTTTATGTTGGTATGTAACCACACAGACCGAGATTAATGGTTTTTTCATGAAACTCTCTTTTTCATTTTCTATTGGTTTTTTCCGATTTCTGGTTTTTTCCAATTATCCGATGGATATCGCATTCTTCTTTTTTCCAATTCCCTATCAGCCAAGTTATCCCTTTTCTCCTTCTCTTTTCGGGAGAAAGAGCATAGCCCCTATAGCGCGGTAAAAGGGCAAGGGATAGATTTTGTATTGTAACATTGTTTTAATCTGCTGAATCCGGGAGACTCTTTCCAAAGATAAAAAGGCGTCCAGCACGCTCCTGTCTGCTTCCGACAATTCTTCTCCATAAAGCCTCTGCAATTCTCTTCCCTGGCGAAATAAAGCGAAGTATCCCTCTTCCGCCCTTTTATCGGATTCGGCCTTCTCCTTGGCGCTCGTACCGAGTCGTTCCTCCAGCTCTTTTATGGCGCTTCCCTTTTTAGCGCCAAGAACATTTTTCCCATGTTGCCTATAAGCGTAGAGAGCCTTCGGAAGCACAACAATATGACCGAAGGCCGCTGCCAGAAGGGCAATCCACTGGTCATGCATATAGACAAAGTCAGGCAACTTCTTTAGATAGGCTAAAAGACTCTGATTCATCCCTATTGCAGCACCCGTAACATGATTTTGTATGAGGAGATTGGAAAAGCTGTCCTTTTTCCAGGGCATCTTCTGATAACGGAAATAGGAATCCACTATCTTCTTTCCCCCTTCGTCTATCACTTCCATATCCGAATGGCAAAGCAGGGGACAAGACTTTCCATATCGCTTTTCCGCCTCCTGCAAAGCCTCTGTCAAGGCGGAAATCTTATCGGGAAAGCAAAGGTCATCCTGATCCGAAAGAAAGACATATTCCATCTTTTCATATGGAAAATCAGGAATCGTGCGGTTCACCAGTGCAGAAAGAATCATCAGGAAATGCTTCCATGCAGAGCCGGAAACCTCCCCCTTATCATAAAGAAAAACTTTTTCTCCGCATTCTTCCTTTGTCTTTTGTAAAATCTCCCTTGTCCCATCGGTCGATCCGTCATCGGAAAGAAGGAGCAAAAATTCTCCCGAATAATCCTGAGTGAGCAAGGACTGAATCTGCTCCCTCAGGTATTTTTCGCCATTATACGTACACAGGACAATGATTTGCAAAATAGCCTCCAAACTGAATGTTTTCCGATTTCTTTTCCACTCTATGTTTTTTGCTTCATTCCCACTCTACCGTATTGCTTTATCTGCTCTGTTTCTTCTTAGCGGAATAAGCTTCATAAAGCAATGTTTCCAGCAATACAATCGTCTGGAAAATATAAACCAGCAGCTTTTGAACCCCTCCAATAGACAGATATTTACTGTAATACAGTCTCTCCGATGCCTGCCGGATTTTTTCTCTTTTCACTAAAGACTTGATGCTTTTTCCGGTACTTCCGCTGTCTTGGTGTAAATAGCTCACCGCAGTACATAAAAAAACTTTGAAGCCTACTTTCTTCATGCGCTGTGCAATAACATTTTCCTCTTCATAAAGAAAGAAATCCTCGTCAAAACCTCCGCTTTTTTCAAAAGACTCTTTAGAAAAGCAAAGGCAAGAGCCATGAAGACAATCTACCTGCACATAAGGCTTCTGTTTCAAATATGCTTTTTTATAGAATAGGTAAGAGGAAAAAACTCTTCTGGAAAGTGGACCGGAAGCAAGGAGGGATAGGAAAAAGCCGTGAAGCTTCCACGCGGTCTTTTGCAATCCGATACCGTCCTGCATCACTCCTGAAACAAGTCCCGCTTCTCTTTCCCTTTGAAAAAGAGAAAGCACGGCAGGAAAATATTCTTCCGTAAAGGATGTATCCGGATTGGCTAAAAAAGCATGACGCATTCCATTTTCAAAAAGAAAGCGAAGCCCCAGATTGTTTCCTGCTCCATATCCTTGATTCTCCTTTGCGCAAAGAAGCTTTACTCGCTCATTCTGTAGGGCGGAAAGATGGGAAAGACTGTCATCCGTAGAAGCATTGTCCACTATGACAATATACGAAAATAGAGGAAATGTTTCCAATTCCTCTACCAAACGGGAGCTGTTCTCCCAATCATTATAATTTAAAATGACTATGCCTACAGCCATTCCCTTCTCCCCTCGAGCTTATTTTTGGTAAGTTTTTATACTCCAAACTATTCTAGCATGGAAAAGGACGGAAAAGAATAGCAAAGGGGATTTTCTTCTATCTCTTTCTTCTATCTCTTTATTTTTTCGCTTTTATATTTATCCTATAACAATTCCAGCTTATATTTTCATCTTCTTGCAAAGACTTCTGTAATACGCCTCTCCGATTCTTGAACGTAAGGCCGAGATGCGCCTGCAAAATGCACCATAACAGGGTGTGCCTTTGCCCGTTTAACTCCCTTCTTTTTCTCCAACTTTTCGTACCAAGGAGCATTCTCGCAAAGCGCCTTATAGCGAAAATAGTAATAGTTTGAGAAGAAATTGTAACGCTGGGGGAGCGGCTTAATCCTCCCTTTACATACTATATTCAGAATATCCTGATCATTAAAGGGAAGCCTTCCCTTCTTAAGCTGATAATAGCGAAGACACTGCTCCTCCAAGCCTTGCTCACGAAAATAAGAAAGATTCCAAAGTATCATGCCGGCATTAAAGTAAGGCTCCTTTTCCGAAAGCCCCAAAAAGCGACAATGGCATTTATAAATACTCGGCTCAGCCGCCATACCAAGCGCATTTTCCGAAAGAGCTGTTGCATAAAGAGGTGTTAAAGACTGTAATACCACCGTATCCGCATCGAGATATAAGGCCTTCGTAACATTCTTCGGAAGCACTCCCGGAATAAAAAGTCGAAGCAACGTTGCAGGGGAAAAACTTCCCGTATTTAAGCTCGGAATACGTTTTTTCAGCTCTTGCAGTTTTTCTTCCAGCTCATAAAAGGAAATCTTCTGCCCCTCTCCCTCAATAAAGTGCCTAAGCTTCTCCTCATTTTCCTTCTTGCATCCCATACTCAGAATATGAAAATGTAATGTCTCCCCCTGCATAGTATGCAACACCGAGGAAATGGATACGGAAAGCAGCGGTATGAAATTGTCGTCAACGCCGTAAATAATATGCATAAAATTCTATCCTTCTGCCGTTTTAGGGTAGTAGAGACGATTGATTGCACTAAAGAGAGCACGAACCGAAGAACGAGTAATATTGGAGGAGATACCCACACCGAAGGTACTCTTTCCCGATTCCCTGTCCATTAAATGAATGTAGGACACTGCCTTTGCGGAAGCTTCTGCACCCAAGGCATGCTCATTGTAATCCATAACCGTAAAGTCCTTCTTTAATTCCTTCCGGAGGGCATTGACCGTTGCTTCAATCGGACCGGATCCGCTCGCAGAGACTTCCTTTAAAACACCTCTGTTTTCAAAGCTCAACTGCACGAAACTGACATAGCCGTTCTTCTCATCTTCCATATCCATAGAACGTAAGTTTTTAAAGAAAAGAGGTTTCTTTGCTTCCACATATTCTTCTGTAAATACCTTAAGGATACGGTCGGGATCCACCTCTCCTTCCTTTTCGGAAATAAACTGGATATAGTCTGCAAACTCTCTTTGCATTCCCTTAGGCAACTTATAACCGTATTGATAATCCAAGATAAAGGCTACGCCACCCTTTCCGGACTGGGAATTGATACGCACAACCGGCTCATATTCTCTTCCGATATCGGCAGGATCAATCGGCAGATAAGGCACCTCCCAAAGTAAGGAACTGTGTTCCTTCATTGCCTGTAAGCCCTTATTGATGGCATCTTGATGAGACCCTGAAAAAGCGGTAAAAACAAGCTTTCCCGCGTAAGGATGACGATCCGGAATCTGCATCTTCGTGCACCGCTCATAGACCTCTTTAATTTCCCGGATATTTTCCAAATTTAGAGCAGGATCAATTCCATGAGAGAACATATTGTAAGCAAGCGTCAAAATATCCACATTGCCGGTTCTTTCTCCATTTCCAAAAAGAGTGCCTTCGATACGCTCCGCTCCGGCAAGAAGAGCCAGCTCTGCCGCTGCAATTCCCTCTCCCCTGTCATTATGCGGGTGAATGGAAAGAACAACATTTTCTCTTTCCAAAAGATGATCCGACATAAACTCAATCTGATCCGCAAAAACATTGGGACTGTGCATCTCCACGGTATTCGGAAGATTGATGATTATTTTACGATTCTTTGCAGTTCCCCAAGCGGAAATCACGGCATTGCAGACCTCTAAGGCATAATCCATCTCCGTACCGGTAAAACTTTCCGGAGAATACTCCAGTCGTAACGCACCATGGAAATTCTTCTCCAGTCTTTTTACCATTTCCACTCCGGAAAGAGCAATCGCTTTAATCTCTTCCTTCGATTTTTTAAAAACTACTTCTCTTTGGAGTATAGATGTAGAGTTATAGATATGCACTATCGCTTTCTTTACCCCTTCCAATGCCTCAAAAGTTCTCTCAATCAGTTCTTCTCTGCACTGTACCAGAACCTGCACCGTTACATCCTCCGGAATCAGCTTTTGCTCTACCAGATTCCGTAAAAAATCGTATTCGATTTGAGAGGCGGCCGGAAATCCCACTTCAATTTCCTTAAAGCCCAAGCGACAAAGGAGCTGAAAATACTCAATCTTTTCCTCAACTCCCATAGGTTCCACCAAAGCCTGGTTCCCGTCTCTTAGATCCACAGAGCACCAGATAGGAGCCTTCTCCACCTCTTTATCCATCCAAGTTCTTTCCGGATAACGGAAAATGGGAAACTGCCGATAACGCTTTACTTTTTCCATGATTTTTCCCCCTATTTTACTCTATTAAACGATTGCTTCTCTTCTTTTAGGCTTAGTAATTCTTCCTTAGCAGCTTAGTAATACTTCTTTATATTGCTGTGTTTTTTGAATTACACCCCTCTTACTTATACCCTGCCATTGTATCCTAATATTTATGCCTGAACCAGTCCCTCTTTTTTCATAACTGCTATAACTTCTTCAACAAGACTTTTACAAGATTCTTCCTTCTCCGCTTCCACCATAACACGGATAAGCGGTTCCGTCCCGGAAGCGCGAAGAAGAATTCTACCCGTATCTCCAAGCTTCTCTTCCACCTTTTTTACTGCTTCTTGCACAGCAGGATTACTCTCTGCAAGAGCCTTATCCGTCACTCTTACATTTTCCAGAACCTGTGGGAATTTCTTATAGTCGGAGAGGCATTCCTTTAGACTCTTCTTTTCTTCCAGCAATACTTCCATAAGCTTGATACTGGTAAGAATCCCGTCCCCCGTTGTCGCGTGTCTCATGAAAATGATGTGACCGGACTGCTCACCCCCTAAATCATAAGCATGCTCTGCCATATTTTCATAGACATAGCGGTCTCCGACCTGCGTCTTTTCATAGGAAATCCCCTCTGCATCCAAAACCTTATATAAACCGAAGTTAGACATAACGGTTGTCACAATGGTGTTTCCCTGAAGCTGTCCTTTTTTCTTTAAATTCTTTCCGCAAAGATAAAGAATCATATCTCCGTCTACCAGATTCCCCTCGCTGTCTACCGCAAGGCAACGATCCGCATCTCCATCATAGGCAAAGCCGATTTCACAATCACTGTTTCTTACGTAAGCCTGCAGGGCCTCGATATGGGTGGATCCGCAATGATCATTGATGTTGTAACCGTTCGGAGTATTGGAAAGCACATGGGTATCCGCACCCAAGGCGTCAAAAACCGCCTTTGCAACGGACGATGCGGAACCGTTTGCGCAGTCCAATGCCACCTTTCTTCCTTTAAAAGAATGCATCGCAAGAGAAATAAGATAGCCTATGTAGCGATTTCTTCCGGCGGAATAGTCCACGGTTCTTCCGATTTTATCTCTTTTTGCAAGAGGAATTTCCCCGGTCTTTCCATCCAGGTAGGCTTCTATTTCTTCAATAAAGTCATCGGAAACCTTTTCTCCGTTTCCGTTGATGACCTTTAAGCCGTTGTCATAAAAGGGATTATGTGAAGCGGAAATCATGACACCGCAGGAAAAATCCTCCGCACGGGCAATAAAACTCACAGAAGGCGTCGTTGTTACGTGCATAAGATAAGCATCTGCACCGGCGGCGGTAATTCCCGCAGAAAGCGCATACTCAAACATATAGCTGGAGCGTCTCGTATCCTTGCCGATTACAATACGGCATTCCTTCTTACCCCCTTCAGAAAAATAATACGCTAAAAACTTACCTACTCTGAAGGCATTATCTGCCGTAAGATCCACATTGGCTTCCCCTCTATATCCGTCAGTTCCAAAATACTTTCCCATATTTAGCTCCTCCTTCTGCCTTATAAACAGAATTCTCCTTTATCCACGCTTTTCTCTATAATAGCTTTACTGTTTCGTTCCTTCTTAAAAAATGCACAGAGTATTCTTTTTACAGCTTTATTATTATAACTATATTTTTTGTATTATATTTATAGCCTTATTTTATAGCTTAATTTTGTGTCTGTTTTATGTTTTTTTCAATATGTACCTTTCCTATCTATCCACCGTAGAACTTATGATAAAAAAATTCGGGACTGCTCCCGAATTTTTTTAAGCGAACTACATAGATAGGCTACGCGCTTCAATCTCTAAAAATGGAAAGATCCAAATCTCTAAAAATTCCAAGCTATCCGCGAGTATTTTCCTTTATTAGCCAAAACAGGAACGACAGGGACTAAAGCCTTTTCCTCCCTCATCCTCCGGCAGTTCTTCAAGGTAACGGGAAAGAGCATTCTTCCAGTCTGGAAGCGGAACAAAGCCCTGTTGTCTGAGCTTCTTTTTATCCAGCCTGGAGTTCTTCGGACGCTTTGCCTTACTAAGACCATATTCCTCGGTACTGACCGGAATCACCTTCGTTTTCAAGCCTGCCTGTCTATAGATTTCCTTTGTGAAATCATACCAGGAAATATAATCTCCTTCGTTGGTAGCGTGATAGTTTCCATACTTTTCCGTGCAAATCATATCCACCAAAAGCTCTGCCAAATCCAGAGTATAAGTCGGGTTCCCAATCTGGTCATTCACCACGCGAACTTCTTCGTGACTCTTTCCGACCTTCAGCATCGTCTTAATAAAATTCTTCCCATTTAAGCCGAAAACCCAAGCAATCCGAACAATAAAGTATTTTTCTAAAACTTCCCGGATTCTTTCCTCCCCCATCAGCTTTGTCTTTCCGTAGAAATTTATGGGAGAAAAGTTGGTCTCATCCGGCGACCAAGGCTCTGTTCCCTCTCCGGAGAAAACATAGTCGGTGGAAAGGTAAAGCATCTTCCCATCTCTTTCCTTCATAATTCTTGCCAGTACACCGGGAACTTCTCCGTTTATTTTCTCGACAATTGCCTGATTCTCGGGTTCCTCCGCTGCATCCACTGCAGTCCAAGCGGCACAATGAATGATGGCATCAATTTCTTCCTCGGCAATCACCTTTCTCGTCTTTTCTTCA
>QWCI01000205.1_pt1 | contig 24304 bp, 28 predicted proteins | sample 1972541 | NCBI WGS metagenome assembly QWCI01 (sample SAMN09866712, study PRJNA288562) | Human oral metagenome isolate term3_saliva, whole genome shotgun sequencing... | isolation source: mouth | host: Homo sapiens | place: USA: California | reverse complement strand
GCTTCTGGATTATTCACTCTACGGCTTCTTTCGATTTTGCGAGAAAGATTTTGAATTAATCTTTCTTTACGAGCAAAATCCTTAGGCACTAAATCAACAAGTCTACACGAATCTTTAGAAACATAAGCGACTGTTGAGATACCTGGATCAATTCCTGTTACTCCTTTACCTTTCTGAATTTTACTAACTGGAATTCCTTGACATACAATGTGAAGATAAAAGACTTGTTTTCCTCTGATTGTTTTTGAAATAATTTGAACGTATTTAATTTTGTCTGCTCGAAGTAGTTGTTCTTGTTGATACTTAGTAAATGCACTTACAGGTATATCTATAAATGTAGATTTCTTGTGAATATATAAACGATACGCAACATCTGATTTTTCAGATTCAACTAATCTCGTTCCTTGTTTATTTATTTTGTTTCTAAAACTATGTTCTAAACTGTATTTACTTCTGAATTTTAACTTTTCAGAGGTTGTCTTGTAAAAGATAACTTGAGATAATGTTTGATACGCATTTTCAGCTACAACTTGAAGTTCTACAGCACTTAAATGTTGATATGCTACAGTTTGTTTGCGTCTTTCTAAAATCCATGAAGATAGTTGATATTTTGTTAATCCATAATTCATTCGAATTTCTCCAAGACTTTCATCAATCTCTTTTAATTGTGTTTTTATCTGTTTTGCTTCTTCTTTAAGTTTTTGCTTAATTTCTTTTTTAGTTTCTTCTTTAATTTTCTTTTTGATATTCTCTTGAACTTTCAGTACTTCTCTTCTAAGTTCTAATAATTCTTGATATCTTTCGTTTTTCTTCATAGCCGAAAATCTCTTGAGACCAAAGTTTAATGTCTCATTATAAGCACTATCAGCGATATGAAAACTTTTATTCAAATGATTTTTTACATTTTCTTGTAAATGTAGTTTTACTTTAACTGTAAAGCTTGGTGTCTGACTTCTCATGATTTCAAGTCCTTTCGTTTATTTCTTGATTTTATTATAACATAATTTTAGTAATAAGTCAAGAGTTATTACTAAAATATTTAATAAAAAGAAGACATTATCATTTATTGTTTTTCCTTTCTTTAATCTACACTTTTAGCTTCTTCTTTCAAATAAATATTTCCTTTAGCATCAAGAGTTGCACTGTAGACAACATAGAAACTATTTGGTTCATCTTTGTCATATGTATTTGAAATTGAAACAATGAAATCTCTTTTTTCTCCTTTTTGAATAAACTTAGTTTTCAAGATTTCTCCTATTAACTTCATCTGAAACTTATCGTTCATTACAGTTTCAAAATATTTAATACTTGAAGATCCTCTAACCATCCTATCCCAGTTATCATTTGTAGATAACACAATAGAAATGTAATCACCATTATTAAGTACTGGTAAGAAGTATTTACCCATAGGGTCATCCTTGATTTCTTTGTTAACTACATATCTAACGTTTATATCTTTAAAGTATTTACTATCTACATAGTCATCTAATTTTAGATTGCTTTCATTTATTGATTTTTTTAACTCATTAGATACTGAATCTATTTTTAAGAATTCTAAAAGTACTCTATTGAATTCTTCATCATTTTTTCCGTATTTTTCTAATACTTTGAACTCTTTTTTAGATACCGAATTGAAAACTTCTATTGTTCCTTTTGTTTCATTTTTTGCGAAATAATATTCTCTTGTTTTAAATCCAGCGTACTCTATTTTAAAATAAAGAACGTTAGGCATATATCTATTTCCATCACTAATAATTATTTTGTAATCTTTTCCGAAGCCATAAGGGTTTTCTTTTATTTTATTTAATAATTCTACTAAAGGTTCCACTTCTGTTTTCTTTTCTTCTTTAACTTCTGGTGTTTTTTCTTCTTTTTTGATTTCTTCTTTATTTTCTTTAGGTTCTTCTTTTTTCTTATTATCTATTTTTTCTACTTTATTGTTTTTAACATCTTCTTTTATTCTGCTTACTAAATCTTTCTGAAAAACTAAAAACAATACTAAAAACGAAAGAAATCCAAATCCAAGAATATTATATAATGTTTTATTTTTTATTTCTTTATTCTTATTTAATCTGTTAATAACAACAAAAAATACTCCGATAAGAAACAAACCTATTACTGCGAATATTATTTTGTTTAACATATGCTTCTCCTTTGCTTTCTTTTAAATATCTAAAAATAAAAAAAGCACTCAAATTGAGTACTTTGTTATTTTTTACTTCTTTTACTGCTGCTTTTCTTATTACTGCTTTTTTTATATTCTTTCAGTTTTTCTTTAGAAGCATCGTTATGAGAATCCTTGACTCTATTATTATATCGCCAAGGATAATAATGCCTTCTGTTTGAACTTGATGAATAACCTCCATTGCTTCCTGTGAAAACATAATACAATCCAGAAACAGTTAAAAATCCAAGAATAATATAGCTAACTGTTCTATGAGACTTGCTACCTGTTTGTTGGTTTTTTATTTTTAAAATAAAGAATAAAACAATTAGTACTAAAAGAATAATAATGAAGAAAAACGATTTAGAAAACATTTTTTTTGTTCTCCTTTACTTTCTTTTTAATATCTTAAAAACAAAAAAAGCACTCAATCTGAGTACTTTTATTTATTAGAGTTCCCATAGTAAACAACAGAAGATGGCAACGCAATATCCACATCGTAAATATTATTTTTGAAAGCTGCTGTTTCAATAATTTTTAGGCCTTCGTTTAATTTTAATTCACTCATTTTTAACGAGTTATTAATAAACGCACTATTCTGGATTTCTTTCAGTCTGTCATTGAAGTGTACTTTTGTCAAATCATTTTTAGCAAAAGCCTTACATTCTAAAACTAATAATTTTTCTGGCAAAACAACTTCTTTTAACTTGTTCCCTTGGAAAGCACTTTCTTTAATTACTTCAACATCTTCGTGAAACTTAACTTTCTTGATTAAGTTGTTAGCAAAAGAATATCTTTCTACTACTTTTATATTCTTAGGAATCTTAATTCCAGTTAAACAATTTTTATGGAAAGCGAATATTCCAATTCTATTAAGTGAAGATGGGAAGTTGACTTTCACTAAACTGTTACTACCAAAAGCTAAGTCATCAATTTCTTTTAATGATTTAGGAAACTTCATTTCTTTAATTTTGTTTAAATAAAAAGCACCTTCTTCAATTCTTTCTACTTTATCATTTAATTCTACTGTATTTAAACAATTCTCTGAAAAAGAACGTCTTTTGATTACTTTAATGTTATCTGGAATGGTAATTTCTTTAATTCTATTCCTACTAAAAGCAAAAACATCAATCTCTTCTAATGTATTAGGTAAGATTACTTCTGTTATCTTGTTTTTTTCAAATGAATTAGTTCCAATATAAGTAATTCCCTCTTTAAAAACTACTTTAGATATATTACAATCTTTAAAAGCACAACTTTCTATTTCTCTTAAACTTTTAGGAAAGATAACTTCGGTAATCTCTTTCTTCTCATTAAAAGCAAACGGAGAAATCTCTGTTATTCCTTCTGGAAAAATTACTTTTCCTTTATTGTATTTTAATTTTAAATAAAAACTTTCTTTTCCACGTAATACTTTGTTTTCTTTTTCAATGATAACAAAGTCTTCTAATGTGTAATCTTTATATCTCATTCTATTTTTTTCCTTTCTGTTTTCAAAATAATTAGGAGTGCTTTTTCACACCCCTAATGTTTTCTTATTTAATTGATTCTAAAACTTTATCAATAGCAATATCAATATTTTTTAATTTTTTTCTAAGTTCTTCATTTTGTTTTAAGTTTTCTTCTAATTGATTTGAAACAACTGTTTTGATTTCTTTTAGTTCTCTTAATTGTTCTAAGATTTCTTTTGTGTTGTCTTTTGGTTTTTTAACTTCTTCTTTTTTAACTGGTTCAGATTTTGCTACAACTTCTAATTGGCCTTTTACTAACTTATTGTAAACTTCGCCAACAGAACCATAGTATGTTCCTACATAAACATTTAATAAATCTTGTTGAGTATTTGTTTTATATGTAATCATTTGTCCAGTTTTGAAGTGATATGTAATTAAACCAAATTGCCCGTTATATTGGAAATCTACTTTCTCGATAAATGCTGATTTGTTTGATGTGATTAATGTTTCTTTCATTTTTGAAATCTCTCTTTCTGTTTTTTATTTTTCTTTATATTTATATTATAGCATTGTTATTTTTATTTGTCAACATTTTTTTTAATTTTTTTTAATAATTCTTCTCTAATTTTTTTCATTTCTTTAAAATCTATTTCTGGATTAGCATATATAGAAACATCTAAGTCATCTTCTAAGCCTAATCTGATTTCATTCATTTGAAAATTATTAAAATCTGGATTAGCATATATTGACACATCTAAGTTTTTCTTTAATCCAGCTTTCAAGTGAGCCATCTGTCCCCAATTATATTCTGTTTTGGCATAGAGGAAAACATTTAAGTTTTCTTGTAGGCCTTCTACAATTAACTTTTTTTGTTGTTTATCGAATTGATTAAACCATTCTGTTCTTATTAAGTTATCTACAGTTAAGTTTTTGAATTCTTTTTTCATAATCTTGTTTTCTTTCTAATCTTTTTCTGATTTCTTGCATTTCTTGCCAAGTTAATTCTGGTTTTGCGTATTCTGAAACATCTAAACCTTTTCTTAATCCTGTTCTTATCAGATTCATTTCTGTTGCACTAAAATCTGGATTAGCATAATAGCTAACATCTAAGTTTCCTTGTAATCCAATTCTTATTTCAAACATCTGAAATGAATCGTAATCTGTTTTAGCATAAACTACAATATCAACTTGTTTTTCTATTCCTCTTTTAATTTCTCCTTGTTGATATTTATCAAATTGCTCTATCCAATCTGTTTTTATTAAGTTTTCATATGTTAAATTATTATATATTTTATTCATCTTTTATTTTTTCTTTCTTTTTTATTTTTACAAATAATTTAAGTTTCTTTAATAGAAAACTTTTAAACAACATTTTCTTTTTAAACATCTTTATTTGAAAACTATTTATTTTTGTTTTTTTGTCTTTACCTAAAAAATAAAAAATCTTTGCCAATTCTTTTTTTGAAAGATCTGAGTTTGAGTAAATTGAAATATCGTTTGTTTTCTCTAAACCCAACCTTATATATCTCATTTTTTTTGAACTAAAATTAGAATTCAAATAGAATGAAACATCTAAATCATTTTGTAATCCTAATCTAATTTCGTACATTTGCAACCAATCAAATTCTTTTTTAGCATAAATAGACACATCTAAGTTAGCTTTTAAACCATCCCTTATTTCACTCATTTCAAATAAAGTAAAATATTCTTTAGCATAAATTGAAGCATCCAAATTATTAACTAATCCTGAAAGAATTGCTCTCATTTGATCACCAGAAAACTCTTTCTTTGCATACAATAAAACATCTACATTTAATAAAAGACCTTGTTTAATAAGATTTTGTTGTTCTTTATTGAATTGATTAAACCATTCTGTCTTTATTAAGTTTTCTACTGATAAATTGTTATATATCCTATTCATCTTTCTTTTTCTCTTTCATTATTTTAAAATTAATATTTCATTTTCATTAGAAGATAATTTAAGTTTCAAGTTTTCTCGCAAACAAGATAAGATAGCTTCCATTTGTTTTTCATTAAAGTCTTCTGTCGCATAAACTGAAACATCAAAGCCTTCTTCAAGACCTTTTCTTATCATTTCCATTTGCCCAGCATTATATTTAGAATCAGTATAAATTGATATATCTAAGTTAGCTTCTAATCCTAATCTTATTTCGTTCATTTGATAGCCATCAAATTCTTCTTTAGCATAAACTGATACATCTAAGTTGTTTTCCAAACCTTCTCTAATTTGGTGCATTTGGTACCAATAAAAATCTTTTTTAGCATAAATTGATATATCTAAGTTATCTACTAAACCTTTTCTGATTTCCATCATTTGTAAATAATCATATTCTGTTTTAGCATAAATTGATATATCTAATCCACCATATAAACCTTTCAAAATATATCTTTTTTGTGATTTATCAAATTGATTAAACCATTGTGAGCTTGTTAACAATTCTTCTTTTTCTTTTATAGTAAGTTGTTTAAAACTATTTGTTTTTATAAAGTTTTCTACATTTAAATTATTATATATCTTATTCATCTTTTTTCTTTCTTTTTCTATCTTTTTTTCTTATTATAACATAATTTTTTATTCTTTTCAAGTGAATAAAAAAATCAAATAAATCGATTCTGAGCGATTTTTAGCTTAGGTCTCGACTACTATACGTGAGAAGCATTTTTTGCCAAATTTGACGAATTTTCAGGTGCTACAAACGTTGATATATCAATATCGAAAATTTGAAATCTATTCTGAGCAAACGAAAATATTTTAAAAAAACTGTTTTTTTGACAACAAAAAGAGTACACTTGATTGTGTACTCTTTTTTCTCTACTTTTCGAAAGTAAGATCTGAACTTTAATGTGAAAAACTATATAAATAGATTATATCAAAAATCTTTCTTTCTGTCAACTATTTTTTATTTTTTCTTTTTCTCACACCTAAAACGGATAACAAGCTTACTGTTGATAACATTGAAACTGTAGAAGTTGAAGGTAATTCATCTTTCTTACTAATTTCTTTACTGTTGTTATCTTTTAAGTTAGATTTTTGTTCTTCTACTACTGGTTTTTTATCTTCTTTTACTTTCTCATAAATATAAGTTTTATATCCGTCCTTGTCAACTCCAGTTTTACCTGTATTCTTATAACCTGGAATATCTTTAGGTTTTTCTTCTGCTTTTATAACATCAAGAATGTTATCTTCATTGTCTTTAATAACAGCAACTTTTAGTTCTGGTAATTCTTCTACTACTGGAGCATCTGTTGAGTTAACTCCCCCAGTAAACTTTTTACTATCTACTACTGGTGGATTTTCTGTTCCTTTAGAGTTTTCTACTTTTTGATAAATGTAAACTTTGTAGCCTTCTTTTGTTAACTCTGTTTTTCCAGTATTGATATATCCAGGTAAATCTTTAGGCATTTCTCCCATTTTAATTACATTAAGAATATTTCCTTCTGTATCTTTTTGAAGGTCTACTTTTAATTCAGTTAAGTTTTCTTCTGTAGTAGCATCTCCTTTATCTGCTATTACTTCTTCCTTAATATCTTCAGTTATTTTACCTGTATTTGAGTCAACATTGTAAACTGTTGTTCTCTTAATAATTTTTCCATCTTTTTTATTTGCTACTTCTACCTTATCTTTTGCTGGAACTAATATTCTTTTACCTTGTGCTTCTCTAATAAGTGGAGTTCCTCTTTCTTCTGTAATTTCACCAGTTTTTTCATTTACTTTGTATTTAATTACAGTTGTTTTTGAACCTTCAGTTCCTTCATAAATTAAATTAGCTTTTCCTAATTCTCTGTTTCCATCTTTTTCGTAAGTTGTTGTATATGGAATTGTTTCTACTTCTATTTTATCTTTAGCAGGAACGTAGATTCTTTTATCTTTTGGATGTTTAATATCTGTTGAGATTTTAGATTCAAAAACTTCTCCAGTTTTTGGATTTACATCATAAGTAGTTGTAGTAATTTTCTTTCCTAATTCACCCTCTACAATTATATTAGGTTTTCCTTTTTCTCTATTACTATCTTTTAAGTAGACTGTTGGAATCTCTATGTCTTCAACTACCACTTTATCTTTTAAGCCATCTACTTTGAAAACTTCTTCTTTTGTATTTGAAGTAATTTCGCCGTTGTTTTCATTTACATTGTAAGTAGTTGTTGTTTTGATAATGTCATTACCTTTTTTACTGTAAACAACTTTATCTTTAGCAGCAACTTTAATAATTGTTGGAGTAGGATTCTTAACTGTAGGTTCGCTTTGGTTTTCAGTTAATTCTCCTGTTTCTTTATTAAGTGTGTAAGTAATATTCACAGAACTTGACCCTTCTTCACCTTGGTTTACTTCATTTGGCATATTTAATTCACGTTCTGAATCTTTTTGATAAACTCTTGGACTTGGAATAGGTGTTGTTTTAACTTTTGCTTTTGCTCTACCAATAACATTTTCTTGAACTTTTTCTGTTACCTTTCCAGTTTCTGAGTTAACTGTGTATGTTGTTGTTTTCTTCATAGCAACATCATCTCTAATAAAGTATTCAACTTTTGGTTTTGTACCTACTTTGATAACATTGTTAACTACTTCTGTTTTCTCTGGTGTGCTTACTTCTTCTGTTAAGTTTCCATCATTGTCTACTTTATATGTAGTGATTGTTCTTGTTATTCCTTCAGCTCCATTTGTTTTAACATTTTCAGTTGTTCTATCTCTACTTTCATCAGCTACATACACATCTTTTGGTGCTACTCTTGTAATGTCTTCTTTTGTTGTATTTTCGTGTAAGACTTTATATCTATATTCAGTAGATAAATCAGCATCTACATATTTATTTATTGTAGGTTCAGTATCGTGTGAAGATAATTTATAAATCTTGTTATCTTTTTGAATATATTGTGGTGCTTTAGGTAATACAAAATCTTCTGTTAGCTTATGTTTACCTGAGTCATATCTATCTTTAATAAAATAATTTTCTGGATTGTAGTCTTCGTCATTTTCGTGTGCTTTTACTTGATCTTCATCTACAAATGTTTGTGTATATGTTCCTCTTACTGGTTCAGCATACAAGAAAGCTTTGACTACTGTTCCATCTTTTGCTAAACCTAAATTATCTAATTTATTGTAATCTTCATTTCCAATTGGTTGACCTGGTCTGTAAAATAATCGAGAGTTAGGGAATCTGTGCCAGATTTTTGAATCTTCTTCATAATTTCTACGTTCTGTGTCATTACTATCAGGTCCTGAAATTATATGTTCTACACTTGAGCCAACAACTTTGTAAATGTCATTATTGTATTCAAATTTTTCATCATCAGGCCATTTTACATCTCCAACAATATCATTATCTGAATTGTCATCTGAAAAACTATGTAATGTATTGTTAGCTAACCATTTACCTTTTTCTGGAATATACTCAATCTCTTTAATTACTTTACCTTTATAATTACTTGTAGAAGATTCTATTTCATCTGGAGAAGACGGAATAAAAGTATCTGAATCTTTTATTGAATAAACAAAATAGAAGTGCATATCTACTTCTGGGTTAACTTCTTCTTTTACATTTTCAGAAACTACACCTGTTTCTGAGTTAACTGTATATGTTGTTGTTTTTCTTATAATGTCTTTTCCTCTACCAATATATTCTACTTTTGGTTTAGTTCCAACTTTAATAATATTATTAACAACTTCTGTTTTTTCTAGTGTAGTTGTTTCTTCTGTTAGATTTCCGCCATTATCTACTTTATATGTAGTTACCGTTCTTGTTATTCCTTCAGTTCCATTTGTCTTAATGTTTTCTGATGTTCTATCTCTACTTTCGTCTGCTACATATACATCTTTTGGTGCTACTCTTGTAATGTCTTCTTTTGTTGTATTCTCGTGAACTACTTTATATTTATATTCTGTAAATAATTCAGCGTCTATATATTTTTTAGTTGTTGGTTCTTCTCCTTGTGAAGACAACTTATAGATTTTGTTATCTTTTTGAATATATTTAGGAACTTTTGGAACTACTAAGTCTTCTGTTAATTTATGATAATCAGAAAAATACTTATCTTTAATTGAATAATCTTCTGGATTATAATTTTCATCATTCTCGTGTGCTTTTGCTTGGTCTTCATCTATAAATAATTGAGTATATGAACCTCTTACTGGAGATAAATAGAAAACTTGTTTGAAAACTTTTCCGTTAGCAGCTTTTTCTAAACCAGTATAAAACAAGCCAAGATAATCTCCTTGATGCCAGAATTTAACAGCTCTGTCATATTGTTCTTTATATAAATCATTATTGTCAGAACCAGCAACAAGGTTGACTTCACTTGATCCCCATACTTTATACACATCATTATTATATTCTAACCTAAAGTCTTCTTTAGGATAACGATGAGCTGTCCAAACAGTATCGTTAGCGTGCCATTTTCCTGACTCTGGGAAAACTTCTTCTGTTTTAATTATTTTACCTTTATATTCAAAAGATTTATTTCCACGAAACTCATATTCAATTTGCTCGTCTCCATCTTGAATTGAATATTCATAGTATAAATGCATATCTACTTCTGGATTATCCTCACCTATAGTGTATACACCGTTTTCAAAATCGTTTTTGTTTAAAATTTCTTCAAGTGTTCCAATACGTATACCATCTTTATAAACAGCTTCTTTTTTTGGTATATTAGCATCTTTTACTGCTTTAACCCATTCTTTAATAAATACACTATTAGTTGTTCCAGAAACCTTTTCGACAGTACTTAAATCAGTATCAAAATATGAATTGCTTTGTCCCATAGGAATGTATTTAGCATCATAAAACTTGTTACCAAAAGCTATCTCTTTTAATCCTTTTAAGTTTTTAAATAATACTCCATTATTATTTAATTTAAAGTTGTCAAAACTTGTTAAATCAAGTCTTTCTATTCCAACATTATTAAAAATACCATCTGAGTTTTCAAATTTTGTATCTTTTAATAATTGCGTTACTTGTTCATTAGTTAATTTCAAATTAGGAGCATTGTCAATAATTCTATTACCATTTTTCACTTTACTTAATGATAAATTAGGGTCAAGTGTTAATTTAGTTAAATTGTCAGCATAGTAAGCTAAAAATGGAGATGTTTCAGCATTTTCTGACAACGTAACACCTGTTAAATCTAATTCAGTAGTATTATTACTAACATCTGTAGCTAACTTATCTGCTACAATTTTCCCATCAGCTTCAATACGTTTAACTTTATGTTTAATTGCGTCAACTTCTTCTGCTGACAAAGGTTTTCCATCTTTATCAGTCAATCCATAAAACATAGAATTAAAACCTTGATTAGGATTATCAAGAAGCATATTTCCTTTATCATTAGATTTCATTACATATGTTCCGTTTTCATAAAGTTTTCCAACCATACCTGTAACGTTTTCATCTGTATACAATAGTCTTCCGTGCTTAGGATGAACTTCTTCTTTATCATCAGTTTTTGGTTTGTCTGCTAAGTATACTGGTTGAGCGTTTTCTCCTCGTGCTACAGCATTAATCCAATCTAATTGTTCTTTAGAAAATGTAATACCACCACTACGTAATCCTTCGACACCATTTTGATTAACTCCAATCAGTTCTCCATTAGCATTATATAGTCCTCCCCCAGACATTCCTGGTGCTGACCCTTGGTAAGCTACTCCCATAATGTTAGCACCATAGTTTTCAACGTTTTCTACTGTTCCATTTAGAATAGGAATTAGCTTACCTTTTGGAAATCCAAAAACGTGAATTCTATCTCCATTACTTAATTTTGTTACTTCATTATGTAATGTAGCACCAGTTTCCCCAATAAACTTATTTTTCAATTTGATTACTGCTAAATCATTCTTAAATCCTTGAACATATCCTTCACGATTCCAATATTTAACATCATCATTACTAAACTTAACTTGTTTTCCATTTGGTAATGTCGCTATATGAATATCTCCTGATTTTTTTACATTGTTTTCTACTGTTATAGGATTGTTTTTTGTATTCAAATGAACAAAATTGTGTGCTACTGTTACGATTGTGTCTTCATTAATAAGTGTTCCAGAACCTAATCCAGCTTCTGTTGTGAAAGCTACTGTTGAATAAAAGTTTTTTTCTCCATTTGGTACAGCTTTAACTTCTTCAGATGGCTTAAGTGTTCTTGTTCCTCCACTCGGATCTACTTGTCCTGCTTCTGTTCTATTATAACCACTATCTACAGCTTTTACTACATTGAAGCTATCCGTGTCCACTGAGTTAGATATAAACAATCCAATAGAAACAGATGCTACCCCTACTGCTAATTTTCTTATAGCATATTTTCTGTTTATTTTCATTTTAATCTCCTTTTTAGGCTTTTATTATTAAATATCTGTTCTTATTTATTATTCCATAAAGTAAACAAAAAAAGTACACTTTTCAAGTGTACTTTTTCTTTGTTTCTAAACTGATTGGATATTGAAAGCTACGATTTCAATATCCAATTCTTCTAAGTCTTTTGTAGTATTTTCTTGAACTTTTTTTAAAAAAGTTTCTCTATCTTGAATGATTTCTTTTAATTCCATTTATTCAATAATTACTTGTAAGTGACCTTCTAATGTATCTCTTACTTCACCTGCCATGACATCTGTTGATTTGTATAATAAGTTTCTTGTAGCAGCTTTAAATAATTCTGGTCTATCTGTTCCAATCCTTACTTCACCTGCCGCATCAACTTTTACATTGATAAAGTCATTAGTTGGCACGTAATAACTTGTTTTCGCATCAATAGAAACCATTTCGGCTGTCATTCTGTCAACTCTTTCTAACAGAGGCAGTTCCAAAAAAACTTATCTATTTTAACAACAAATAAGTGGTTTAATAATATCCCCATAAAATATACAGAGTATATAAAATAGCGTATTATCGAGAGACTGCAAACCCCCGTCTACTATAATTTAAAAAATCATACCACATTCAAAAGATAATAAAATCTTCGTCATATTTTACATTTATATTTATTATTTATTTTAATAAGATTAATAATTTCATTTTTTTTTGTTAATGTCTTGTTTATTCAAACTAAAATGATTCATTAATAAAAATATAACTAAAAATTATTTACTTATTTCAATATCTAAAGAGTATAAAAGTATTTTTTTTATTGAGTGATAGTTATTCTTTTTGGATTGTTCATATGTAACAATAATTCATTATGCATTTTATCATTATATATTTTTTGTTTTTCAAGATATTTTCTTCCAATATTTAAAGATCCATTTACATCAGCATTGATTTCTTTTCCTGTAGAAGTTTTGTATAAACCTCTTTCTATTCTTTCTCCTTGATATTTCTTTTTCTTCTTAAATACTTCTCTATCAACAAAACTACATTTACTTGTATATGCTTCTTCTTGTTCTATATATTTAATTCCAACAAGATCGCATTTATATTTTAACATATGTCTTAGTGTAGCAAAAGGAATATATACAAAGTTCTGATTTGTTTTCTTCCCTAAATTAATTTCTTGCTTTTGTCCTTTATTATAGCCAAATATAACTGTATCTATATTATTCTCTACTAAATAATCTACTAAATGTCGAGTTATTTTATGAAAATTATCTTTAATTCGTAATTCTCTTTTTGTCCATATTGCTTTCGTCCCTTTTGAACGGTCTACATTTAATCTTTGAATTTCTCGTTCTCCTAATGTCTTTTTAACTTTTAAGTTCATCTTAGCCATTCGTTCTTGTCTTTTAGCAATATTTTTATTTGCTAATTGATTAATTGACTTGATTTTTCTTCCATTATATATTATTGGATTAAAAACATTACTTGTTACTGTCATCAAATTATTCATTCCTGGATCTATAAAAGCTACTCGATTATATTCTTCCTTTTCTTGAACTTTTACTTTATCATATAATATTTCTATTACATAATGATCTCTTTTTGGAACAATTCTTGCTCCTACTATCTTGTCTTTATCTATTTTTGTTGGTACTTTTATTCCACTTTGAGATAAAGAAACATAGCCTTCTTCTACTGTACTTACAGCTCCTTTCTCATATGGAACTGTCATTCTTCCTTTTTTCTTATCTAAGTATTTTGGAATCTTTATTTCTTTATCATATTTTCCTTCTGCTTCTAATTTCTTTAAAGCAAAAAATGATTTAAATGCTCTGTCTGGCAACTTCTGTACATCTTTTGATACTTTAGCTGGTAATGCTCTATAATCTACTTGATTTGCTTTCGCAAACTCTTTATTTACAACATAATAGTTTTTGAATGCTTTTTGAAAAAAAGATTGTCTTTGTTCATATAATGTTGCGTTGTATAAATTCTTTGCTAAAAAACTTAATTCATCACATCTTTCATAATACATATGGCCTTTTTTTATTATGTGCTTCTCACATAACGTTACTATTTTACTTCTATCTTTCTTTTTTTTTACTTTTTTCTTTTCCATTTGAAATCTTCTCCTTTCTTTATTTTTTCTCATAAAGTTCTCTTTGTTTATTAAATTAAACTTTATGTATTTATAATATCATTTTTTGTGAAAAATGTCAACTTTTTTCTTTCTTATCTCTATTTAAATTATTTTTCTTTTCTTTCTTATCTTTTTTATAGCTTTTTATAAAAGATTGTGAATCAGTTTAAAACACTTTCCATCCTGTTTTCCCGTGGATTACTCGTTGCCCTCGTGGACCAGAGATTACTTTAATTTCTCCAGGACTTGCTGATACGAAACTAAAGCAAATGAATAATATTATAAAAACTATTCCAATTATAATTGAAAGAGTTGTAAAACTAAAAAAATTATCTAACATTTTTATTTTTTTTCCTTTCTTTTTTTTTGAAAAATAAAATTATTCTATAATATTATTATTCCATAAACAAGTTAAAAATTAATATAGTTTTTCTATTTTTCAATAAAAAAAGTACACTTTTTAAGTGTACTCTTTGTTTTCTTATATTATAATCAACTTATTTAATTTTTAAAACCAAATTTCTGTGGCATAGCAAGATTTATCTTTCATCTCAAGTCTGTCATAATAATTAACCTTACAATAAACAACAATGTTGCCTTCTTTGTTGACATATTCTTTAACGTGGCTTACAATCTTAAAAATATCTCCTTTATAATTAAAGGTGCTTCCCTTGTGGTATGGACGATTTGTTTTTTTACCTTGTTTTTCTGGAACAAATTTTATTCTGGGTTTTAACATTTCTCTTCTCCTTAAAAATCTTCTCTTTTTTAATGTTTATTTATCTTCGTCTGAAATCTCGTACATTAGATATAGAGCTTCGTAATAGTCGCTTGCATGAATACCACTATCAGCAAATCCTGAAACATTTCCTTGAAACTTGAAATCTTTAACTTTAATATTTGGATTTTCTCTCAACCATTCATTCACTTGAGTTTCTGTTGAGATGTATTTTGGAGCGTATTTTGCTTCGAAAAGTTTAAATTGGATCATTTTATTGTTTCCTTCTTTCTTCTTTTATGCTTTTATTATAACATAAACTAAAAACTATTACAAGTAATTAAAACAATTTTCTCAAACAAAAAAAAAGAGAAGAACAAAGTTCTTCTCAAAAACTGTTATGTTTTTTTCATTTCTTAATAACTGATTTCATTATAACAGAAAAAGTTAACTTTGTCAACTATTTTTTAAAAAAAACTATTCTTTTTTATTGAATTAAAATCTTTTTCTTTCATAAAGTAAACTTTATCTGTTTCCTTATCTTTTAACTGAACAATGTCTTCTTCAAAAAATCTTCTTCTTTTTATCTCAAAAGAAGCCCAGTGTCTTTTTCCTATTATTGTTAAATCTTTTTGTTCTTTAATTTTTTTCTCAAGTTCTTTATCTTCTTCTAAATGTTCTTTTTCAAACTCAAGAGATTTACTAAATAAATCAATTAATTCTTTGTCATTCCCGAAATAAATTCTTTCATTAGATTTATTATATAAATTAACTTTGTTTTCATTTATTGGCTTGATTGAAACATTTTTTTGCCAATCTTCAACATTTATTTTTTTCGCATAACCCTTTTTTGCTGATATAACTGGGACAAAAAGAATAATAAAAAATATTGAGAACAAAGTAAGCAGTAAAAGAAAACTATTTATTTCTTCACTTCTTTCCTTCATTAGTTTATAACAAATAAAACCAAGAACAATAAAAAAAACACAAGATAAAAAAGCTAAAACAAAAAAAATAAGATTATATTGTACATAAAACTCCATTTTTTAATCCTTTCTTATTTTTTCTTTATTATAAAAAAATTATTCTTTTATTAAATTAAAATCTTTTTCTTTCATAACATAGACAACTTTAGTTTTAGTATTTTTCAATAAAAGAACATCTTCACCATTAATTTTTCTTTTACGAATATCAAAAGTAGCTTTAGATTTAGGTTTAATTTTAGTTATTTGTTTTTGTTCTTTCTCCCTTTTTTCTCGCTCTCTATCTTTTGCTAACTTTTCTTTACTTTTGTTTGTTATTGTTGTTCCACCTTCAAATCCAACAGACTCACTAAATAATTCAATTGAATGTTTTTCATTTCTTAAATGGATATTTTCTTTAAAGTTATTATATAACTCAACTGTGTTTCCATCTACTTGCTTAATAGAAACATATTCTTTCCAGTTTTCATGCTTTATCTTTTTACCTATTCCTAATTCCATAGAAACAATTGGATAAACAAAGAATGAAATAGAAGCGGAAACAATTAAGGAAACAATAATTAAGCCTTTTCTTTTTTGTGAATCTAATTTAATAAAATTGTAAGCAGCGTAAACAAAAACAACTGACAAAACAACAAACAAAACATAAGGAATTATTCTATATTGTAAATATATCTCCATTTTAAAAATCTCCTATTCTTCTTCAATAATCTCCAACAATACATCACTTAATCTTTCAACAATACCAGTCACCAAAGCGTTTCCCATCATAAAATATCTTTTCCCTTTTGGAAGACTTTTAGTCCACTCTACAGGGAACATTTGGATAGCTTCACATTCTTCTGGTGTCAATACTCTATATTTATTTATATTCTTATCATATATAATATGTGAAGTTCTACTACAAGTTCCAGCAGAAGTTAACAATGTTCTCGCTGATATATCTAATCTACTTGGAAATGATACAGCTCCTTCTCTGTGAATAAACTTAAAGCCATCTTTTAAAGTTCTCTCGATTAATTTAGCTGATTTTAAATATTTCCAACGTTCTAATTGCTCATCTTTTACTATATAATCTTCAACATCTTTACTATTCACCTCTTCTAATAGTTTTCCTAAAGTATATACTTCTTCTTTTTCGTCTTCTACATCAAAAGAACTCACTATTCCATTTTCCATATATCCAAAATCTTGATACTTTCCATCTGTGTATTCTTCAGAAGATAACTTCTCTATATCATATTCTCTAACATTTCTCACATATTCTTTTGCTCTTACTTGAGGAAAAGTTTTCTCAAATATGCTTTCTTTGTTTTCTCTAAAAGTATTCTCGTATTTCAAAACTCTTTTATAAGCAAAAATAAATACTCTTTTTCTTCTTTGTGGCATACCATAGTTTTCTGCGTTGATTACTTTCCACTCAACATTATATCCTAATTCATCAAAAACTTTTAATATAATACTGAAATCTCGTCCTTTTTGTTTAGATGGAGATTTTAGTAATCTATCTACATTTTCTAACAACACAAAAGGGATCTCTTTTTCTCTTAATATTTCTGCTATATCCCAGAATAAGACACCTTTCTTTCCTGTTATCCCTTTATCTGTCTGCACATTAGCTACTGAGTAATCTTGACAAGGAAATCCTCCAACTAACAATGTAGCATTAGGTATAGTTTTCTTGTCTACTTTTGTGATGTCTTCATTAGCTATCTCGTCATCTCCAAATCTTTCTACATAACATTCATAAGCGTGTTGTTTTTTTGTACTGGGTTCCCATTGGTTAGCCCATACAAACTTCCATTTGTCTTCTTCTATTGCTTTTCCTGTTTTATCTATTTCTTTTATTTTGTTTAAGCCTACTCTAAAGCCTCCTACTCCTGCGAACAACTCGATTACTTTTGGCTCCATTTATTGTTTCCTTTCTTGTTTAATCTTGTTTTCCGAAGTACCCATCTTTATCCAGTTTTTTTCTATTTAAATTAAATCTAATTTCTTCCATTTCTCTGAAATGTAATTCTTTCTTAGCGTACTGTAAAACATCTACGTTTTCTTCAATGCCTAATAATATTTGTTTCTTTTGATCGCTATTGAATTGATTAAACCATTCTGTTTTTATTAGATTTTCTATTGTTAAATTATTGTACAAACTGGTATCTGTTGAATTCATTAAAAGTTTTCTTTTCTTTCTCATTTCTTTCCAAAACAAATCTGGATTAGCATAAACTGATACATCTAAGTTAGCTTCTAATCCTTTTCTAATTTGTTCCATTTGTGAACCTTTGAATTCTTTTTTAGCATAGATTGATACTTCTACTTTGTTTTTCAAACCTATTGCGATTTGCTTTATTTGATGTTGAGTAAAATCTTCTTCTACATATTTAGAAATATCAACTTTATCTTCCAATAGATATTTTCTTATTGTTTTCATTTGTTTACTGCTGTAGATTTCTTTAGCATAAACTGAAACATCAATATTGTCTTTTAATCCTAATCTAATTTCTTCCATTTGGTCTACTTTAAAGTGGTCTTTTGCTAACAGAGAAACATCTAATTTTTCTTCTAAACATTCTCTGATTTTCTTCATTTGTTCTTTACTGAACTTTGGATTTTTGTAAACATCAACATTCAAGTTTTTTTCTAATCCTAATCTTATTTCTTTCATTTGGAAATCTGTGTATTTTCTGTTAGCATAGATGACTGTATCTACTTTAGAAGCTAAACCTTTTTCTATTTCTTTTTGTTCGAAAGGCGTAAATTGATTAAACCATTTTGTTTTTATTAAGTTTTCTATTGATAAGTTCTTATGTTGTTTTTTCATAATTCATCTTCTTTCTTAGAAGTTCGACTCTAATTTGCATCATTTCTTGTGAATCTATTTCTGGTTTAGCATAAACTGAAACATTTATTTTTTCAAAAAGACCGGCTCTTATTTGGCTCATCTGCATATCGTTAAATTCTGTAGTAGTATAAATTGACACATCTAATTTTTGTTTTAATCCAAATCTTATCACATTCATTTGATATTCATCAAATTCTGGTTTAGCATAAATTGATACATCTAAGTTATCTTCTAATCCATATCTAATTTCTTTTTGTTGACCTTTGTTAAATTGATTAAACCATTCTGTCTTTATTAAGTTTTCTATTGTTAAGTTCTTATGTTGTTTTTTCATTTTTTAATATTTCTTTTTCTTTCTTAAAAGTGCTAATCTCATTTGGAGCATTTCTACAAGTTCTATTTCAGGTTTAGCATAAACTAAAACTTTTGTTTCATCAAGATCAAGAAGTCCAAATCTAATCTGATTCATCTGCGTATCGCTGAATTCTGGATTAGCATAAATTGATACATTTAAATTACCTTCTAATCCACATTTTATTACATTCATTTGATATTCATCAAATTCTGGTTTAGCATACCAAGAAACATCTAGTTTTTTTTCTAATCCATCTAATATTTGGTCTTGTTGTTCTTCATTAAATTGATTAAACCATTCTGTCTTTATTAAGTTTTCTATGTTTAAATTGTTATATATTTTTTTCATTTTTTAGTTTCTCTCTTTGTTTTATGTTTTCTTTTTTTATTATAACATATTTTCTTATTATTTACAACAAAAAAAGCACACTAACAAAGTGTACTTTCTTTTAATAATTCTTCTCTTATTTCTTTCATTTCTTTCCAACTTAATTCTTTCTTAGCATATCTTGATACATCCAACTTTTCTTCTAATCCTAATATAATCTGTTGCATTTGTTGCCAATCAAGATCACTATTAGTAATCCAAGAAACCTCTACATTTTCATCTAAACCAGCAAAAATTTGCCACATTTGGTCGGCATTGTATTCTGGTTTCGCATATAAGCTAACATCTAAGTTGGCTTCTAAGCCTTCTCTTATTTGTGCCATCTGAAAACTATCAAATTCTTTTTTAGCATAAATGGAAATATCTAAGTCTTGTTTGATTCCTTCTAAGATTTCTTTTTGTTGTTCTTTGTTAAATCTTTCTTTAATTTCTGTTTTCATTTTCTTTTTCTCTACTTTCTTTTTTTATTTCATATAATATTATAACATTGATTTCTTCTTTTGTCAACACTAAGCTATCTTAAAAAAGTCAAATAAATCGATTCTGAGCGATTTTTACGTTAGGTCTCGACTACTATACGTGAGAAGCATTTTTGCTCATTTTTGACGATTTTTCAGGTGCTACAAACATTGATATATCAACATCGAAAAATTCAAATCGATTTTGAGCAAACGAAAATATTTTTAAAAAACTGTTTTTTCGATAACAAAAAAGAGTACACTATGAAAGTGTACTTTTTTTAAAAACTATTTCTTTTTTCTACTGTTTTCTAATTTTTTCAAAAGATTTATCTAATTGTAAATTACTCCTGATTCTTCTCATCTTTTTTACTTTATATTTTGGTTTAGCATATTTTAAAACATCTAATTCTTCTTCTAAACCTTCTCTTATTTCTCTCATCTGTTCCCAAGTAAAATCTGGATTAGCATATATAGACACATCTAAGTTTTCTTCTAAACCTAACCTTAGTTCTCTCATTTGCGAACTAAAAAAATTATCATTGTTATAAATAGAAATATCTAACCTATTCATTAGTCCTAATCTAATTTCATCCATTTGTATACAGTCAAGTTCGCTTCTGGCATACTGATAAACATCTATTCCATCTTTTAGACCAATTTTTATTTCTTCCATTTGCTCACAATCAAAACATTCTTTAGCATATATTGAGACAGCCAAGTTTGCTTCTAATCCTTCTCTGATTTCTGCCATTTGTTGCCAATCAAAGTTAGGATTAGCATAAAAGGAAACATCTAATCCTTTTTCTAAACCTTTTTTAAGTTCTCCTTTTTGTAAACTGTCGAACTGGTTTCCCCATTCTGTTTTCATTAAATTAGCATAATTCAAATTTTTGTGTATTTTATCCATTTTTAAATACCTACTACTTTCTTTAGTTTTTTCACTTATAATATCAAAAAAAAGATTACTTAATTTTACTTTAAGTAATCTTTGATTTGTTATCTTTGTAGTTTTTTAAAAAAACCAATCGTAGTTATAAGAATAATAATAAGGATCAAAATCTGGGGATTCCTCGTACAAACTTATTCTTTTTTTTCTCATTTCTTCTGAGCTATATTTTGGATTAGCATATTGAGAAACATCTAAATCAAGTTTTAATCCCAACATAATTTCTCTCATTTGTTTTGATTTATATTTTGGATTAGCATATATAGATACATCTAAGTTAGCTTCTAAGCCTTCTCTTATCACATCCATTTGATAATCATCAAACTTTGTTTTAGCATATATTGATACATCTACCTTATCTTCCAATCCTAATCTTATTTCTCTCATTTGAGAATCGTTGAATTCTGTTTTAGCATAAATTGAAGTATCTACACCTCTTCTTAAACCAGTTCTTATTTCTTCCATTTGTCCTGCTAAAAAGTCTTTGTTAGCATACAAGCTAACATCAACTCCTTGTTCTAAACCTAATCTGATTTCTTTCATTTCAAGATATGAGTATTCTTCTTTGGCATAGATTGAAACATCTAATCCTCTGTTTAATCCAAATCTAATTTGTTTCATTTGCTCTGCAGAAAACTTAGGATCTACAAAATGAGAAAGATTTATTTTTCTTTGCCTTCCTAATCTTATTTCATTTTTTTGTTCTTCATTAAATTGATTAATCCAATCTGTTTTTAGTAAGTTCTCTATATTTAAATTATTATATACCTTATTCATTTTCTCTCCTTAATCTTTCTTTTATAAAATGCATTTTAAATCTGTGAATAGTTGGATTAGCATACTCTGAAACATTCAAGTCTTCTTCTAAGCCTTCTCTTATTGCTTTCATTTGCATCCAATCAAAATATGGTTTAGCATACCAAGAAATATCTAACTTATTTTCTAATCCTATTCTAATCTGATTCATTTGTTCTTCATCAAAATCTGGATTAGCATAAACTGATACGTCTATTTTGTTTTTTAAACCTTCTCTAATTTCTTCCATTTGATGAAACTGAAATTCTTTTTTAGCATATATTGAAACATCTACATTATCTTTTAATCCATATATTATTGAAGTTTTTTGTAGATTTGAAAATTGATTAAACCATTCTGTCTTTATTAAGTTTTCTATATTTAAATTATTATGTATTTTTTCCATTTTTGCTTTTCTTTCTTTTTGTTTTCTTCTTTACATTATAACATATTTTTTCCTTATTTTCAAGATGTTAAAAAAATCAAATAAATCGATTCTGAGCGATTTTTACGTTAAGTCTCGACTACTATACGTGAGAAGCATTTTTGCTCATTTTTGGTAAAAAATCAGGTGCTACAAACGTTAATATATCAACATCGAAAATTTGAAATCGATTCTGAGCAAACGAAAATATTTTTAAAAAGTTGTTTTTTTAGAGTAAAAAAAGAGTACACTATGAACGTGTACTTTTTTGTTCTTTAATTTCTAATTTTTTCAAATATCCATTTAATTCTTCTTCTGATGTTTTCTTTTTAAAATAACCATTAAGAGATATGTTGTTTCTGTTTTTTTCTATTTTGAAATTACGTTTAGTAAGATAAAAAACATTCACTATTTCTTCTTTGTTTTCTTTTTGTTTAAAAGAAAGATTATAGCTATCTTTTTTTTCTATTAATTCAACATTGTAATATTTTAAAATGTTTTCTGGTTGATTAAACTTTTCTATTAATGTTGAATAGATTATAAATAAAGAAGCTAAAACAAACATAAAAAGCATTAAAAACTTTACAAGTTTCTTTTTAAAGTTTTCTTTTGAAAAAAACGCAAAATAAAAAATAAAAGAACTTAAAATTAAAGCAAAAATTATAATAAAAAATGGGTTTACAAGGTTAATTGCTACATATTTATTCATTTTGTTTTCATTCTCTCTTTCTTATATTATATTTCTATTATATTATAACATCTTACATTTGTCAACACTTTACTTTGAAAAACTTTTTTTAAAAATAAAAAAAGAGTACACTATTCAGGTGTACTTTCTTCTAATAATTTTCTTCTAATTTCTTCCATTTGTTGCCAAGTATATTTTGGATTAGCGTAAGCTGAAATATCCACATTAGTTCTCAATCCTCTTTCTATTATATCCATTTGTCGCCAATTATACTCTGGTTTAGCGAATAAGGAAACATCAACATTCATTTTAATATAATCTTTTAAAACAATCATCTCTCCTTCTCCAAATCTTGGATCAGCATACCAGCTAACATCTAAGTTTTCCTCAAGACCTTCTCTAATCTGTTCCATTTGTCTCCAAGCAAACTCTGGTTTAGCATATATTGATATATCTAAGTTTGCTTCTAATCCTTGTCTGATTGCTCTCATTTGCTTCCAATTATATTCTTTTTTAGCATAAGTAGAAACATCTAATCCTTTTACTAAACCTAATCTAATTTCTTCTTTTTGATCTCTGTTAAAAACTTTGAATCCTTCTGTTTTCATTAAGTTATCTATATTCAAATTATTATATATCTTATTCATTTTCTCAAACCTTTTTTACATCAAATCCTCAATTGTTATCTTGTTGTTATCTTTGCTCTCATTTACTATTTTTATGTTTTTAATCTTACTTAAATAATCTTTTAATTCTTCTTTTGTTATTTCTTTCTTCTTGTTATCTTTTGTTGTTAATATTGTTAGCTTGCCTTCATTGTTTTCTATCTTAAAGTTGACTTCGGTAGCAATTACAAGCTCATAATCTACTTTAATATTGTTTTTTTCTTTGAAATTAAGTTCTATATGGTTTTCTTTGTTTTTTATTTGAACATTGTAATATTCAGAAATTTTCTCTGGTTGTTTTAATGTTTTGCTTACTGTGAAAAATAAATCAATAGGGACTATTAACATAAAAGCTATCAAAACAAGAACAATCATTGTTTTCTTTCCAAATCCTAATATTGATATGGATAAAAAACCAAGAAAGAAAACTATAAAGAAAACAAAGATTACAAGCAACGATGGATTAACAAGATTGCATTCTATATATTCTTTCATTTTTTTTCACCTTTCTTTTTTATAATTTATATTATAACATATTTTTTCCTTATTTTCAAGAGTTTAAAAAATCAAATAAATCGATTCTGAGCGATTTTTACGTTAAGTCTCGACTACTATACGTGAGAAGCATTTTTTGTGTTTTTCATCAATTTTTCAGGTGCTACAAACGCTGATATATCAACATCGAAAATTTGAAATCGATTCTGAGCAATTCAAAATATTTTAAAAAAGTTGTTTTTTGGAATAAAAAAAGAGTACACTATAAAAGAGTACTTTTTCTTAACAACATTCTGCCTCTACTTTGAGCCATTTCTTTTGAATCTAATTCTGGTTTAGCATAAACTGACACATTCAAGTTGTCTTCTAATCCTTTTCTAATTTCAAACATTTGGTTATAATCAAATTCTGATTTAGCATAAACTGATACATCTAAGTTATCTTCTAAACCATATCTAATTTCTTTCAT
>QWCI01000953.1_pt1 | contig 24360 bp, 40 predicted proteins | sample 1972541 | NCBI WGS metagenome assembly QWCI01 (sample SAMN09866712, study PRJNA288562) | Human oral metagenome isolate term3_saliva, whole genome shotgun sequencing... | isolation source: mouth | host: Homo sapiens | place: USA: California | reverse complement strand
GTATTTCCGAGCTTCAATTACAAGTCTAACTATTTCTGAAATAGTAGAATCTTTTCCAATTTTTTCAGCTTTGTATTTAATTATACCATCATAATTTAAACTTCCTGCAATAATTTTTTTACCTAAATCTTTTAAAATTGGGATACTTTCACCTGTTATAAATGATTCATCAAAATGTGCATGTCCGTTCTATAATTTCTCCATCTACTGCAATCTTTTGACCAGGTTTTGCAATTAGAATATCTCCTTTTTGTATTTCATCAAGAGTGATTACAGTTTCTATTCCATTTCTTACTATAGTCGCAGTTTCTGGTGTTATTTCTACAAGTTTTTGAAAAACAAGTGTATCCATATTTGGCATTTTATGTATTAAATTATTATAACCACTTTTTAAAATATCAAATCCATATATTAGAAATGGTATTGTTAGAATAAGAAGTGTGCTAGAATATATTTTTGAACTTTTATGTGGTTCTAATATTTCAGGTAATGGTAAATTTATCATATGTGCCATAGATATATACATTAATATAATTGCAAGAATAGTAAAGATTATAAAGAATAATTTTTCATTCTTTTTCTTTTTTTCTATATTAAAGTTTTTAAAAAGTCCTAAACTCTTATAACCAGATTTTTCAATATATTTTTCTATTTTAGGTATATCTAAAATCTTTTCATCATATGTAATTGTTGCATTTGCCATTACAAGATTTACTTTTGCATCAAAAATACCATTTTGCTTATTTAAATATTTTTCAATACCATTTGAACATGCACTACAACTCATACCTCCAATTGATAATATTATGGTTTTCATTATAATACCTCCAATATATCATAACCTAGATCTTCTAAGGTTTCTTTTATCACATCAATATTTAAATTTTTGATATCATTTGTTCCTATTTCTACAATTCCAGTATTATAGTTTGCATTTACTGATTCTACATTTTCAATATTTTTTAAAACATTTTCAACTCTGTTTTCACATCCAGTACATGACATACCAGAAATTCTTATTTCTATTTTATTATTTTTTTCCATTATTATTAATCTCCTTTGTAATTATTATTTATTAATTATTAAATTTTTTAAAAAGTGATATTACTTCTTCCATTGATGAAGTATCATTATTTTTTAAATCATTTTCTATACATGAATGTATATGTTTTTCTAATATATGATTTGATAAGCTTTTTACTGAATTTTTTATTGCAGATAATTGTATTAAAATATCATTACAATATTTATCATCACATATCATATTATTAATTCCGATTTAATTGCCCTATAATCCTATTTATTCTGTTAGTTATAGTTTTCTTTTCTTCATCTGTTCTAATAGTTTTCCTATTATTACTAGAAGAGATAGGCTTATGTATGCAATATGATTTGTTATTTTTAATATTTTTTGTATCCATAATTTTCCTTTCTATATAATTTAATATAACTTATTATATACCTATAGGGGTATATTGTAAATAGATATAACATTAAAATTTAATAGTAGTTGAGAATGTAAAAAAATAATCAAATTAGTATTTAAAGTAATTGTTTAATTGACATATATATCAAATTTATGTATTATATGAATAAGAATACTTGAATGCCGAGGAAATTATGGGGATGCTGATTAATTCAGCTCCAGCATGCTGAGACATGTGGGATCACATAATGGAGAAGTATTCCTTTAAATATATAATAAAATATTTTAATAGTGCCCCTTTATATTATTATAAAGGCGGAATGTAGTTAGATAGGAAAGCTGTACGCTTTCTTTTTTATTAATCTAATTAATATTGTTAAATTTAAAAATTGTATATGATATAATTAAATATAATAAGTTTAGATAAAGGAGGAAGATATGAATAAGTTTTTAAAAGTAGTAATAACATTACTTATTATATTTGTTATAGCAGAAGGGGCAATAATTGGATATGATATATATCAAAAACAGATGAATAATAAGAAAGAAGATAATTCTAATTCTAAAATAGAAAAAAATATAGATCAAGATAAAGAAAAGGATAAAAAATTAGATAATAAGGAAAAAGAAAAAAAGAATAATGATGAAGAAGAATATGATAAAATAATATCATCTAGAAGAAAATTAGAAAACTTACCAGCAGATTACAATATAACAGAGGCATTAAAAGATAAAAGTGTTTTAGTAAATAGTGGTAAGATATATAATCATAAGGAACTTGAAACGTTTATAACAGCTTTTACTAATAAGAAAAAATATAGTATAAGAGTGGTAAATTACACTAAAGAAGGTAAAACCCTTATAGCAGACCTATACACAAATGAAAATGGGAAAATAGAAGGATATTTTGATAGTAAGAGAGATATCAGATATTCAAGTTATGAAAATAATAAGATTGTTAAAAAAGTGTTTGATAATATAGAAAAAGAAGAACAAGAAGAAAATACAATAATTGTATTAAAAGGGGAAAATATAGATAAATTATACCTATTAAGATATAATAATAAAGCTATACCTGTTGAATATAATTCAGAATATACACTAAATATTACAAGAAAAGAAGATGATTCTAATATTAAGAGAGAACTAATAACAGATAAAAATTTTGAACAAAAACATGGATATAATGTGTATTACTATGGTATAGAAGAAGTAAAAGTATTAAAAGATGGAAAAGAAGTAGATTTAAAAGAAGCTATATCAAAAGATAATGCAATAATAGAAAAAATAGTATTAAAAGCAGAAAAAGACACAGGATTTGGAATAGTTAAAAATTACGGAATGTATAATGATGGAGGAACTGCAGAATATACATATAATAATTATAATATTATAAAATGTGATAGGCTTTCAGAAGGTGGGAATTCCAAGAGAAGAAATAACAGATAGAGTAGTAAGAGCACTATAATTATAAAAAGGCTATATATAATTAGCCTTTTTTTGGTATAATAGTAGTAAATAAGTAACAATTAAAATTATGAATAAATAAGAATGAGGAGGTAGAGGTAATATGTCTAAAAAAGTATTAATAGGTGGTGCATGGCCATATGCAAACAGTTCATTACATTTAGGACATTTAGCAGCACTAATATCAGGTGATTTTTTAAAAAGATATCATAAGATATTAGGAGATGATGTATTATATGTATCAGGTACAGATTGTCACGGAACACCAATAACAGAAAGAGCCTTAAAAGAAGGAATTAAACCAGAAGAAATAGCAGATAAATATCATAAAGAATTTAAAGAAGTATTTGAAAAAATGAATTTTGACTATGATATATATACAAAAACATCTGATGAACACCATAAAAAACATGTACAAGAGATATTTTTGAAAATATATAATAATGGATATATTTATCCTAAAAAGTCATTACAACCATTTTGTGAAAAATGTAATAAGTTTGAGGCAGATAGAGAATTAGAAGTAATTTGTAAAAGCTGTGGAATGGTTACAAAAGGTGACCAATGTGATTGTGGATATATACCAACAGAAGAAGACTTAATAGATGCAAAATGTAGGATTTGTGGATCTAAAACTATTCAAAAAGAAAATACACATTTGTATTTGGCATTATCAAAACTCCAAAAACAAATAGAAAAATATGTAGAAGAAAATGAGAAAAATTGGAGAATTGCATCTAAAAATGAAACAGAAAAATTCTTAAAAGAAGGTTTGATTGATAGAGTAGTAACAAGAGATTTACCATATGGGATAGAAATTCCAATTAAAGGTTTTGAAAATAAGAGAATGTATGTGTGGATTGAAGCAGTACTTCGGATATATTACAGCAACAATGAAAATATGTGAAGAAAGAAATATATCATGGGAAGATTACTGGAAAGAAAGTGAAAACTTAAAAATGTATATGTGTCATGGAAAAGATAATATACCATTTCATACAATGATATTACCAGGATTATTACTAGCACTTGATGAAAATTATCATTTACCAGATGTAATGGTAGCATCACAATATGTTAATATAGATTCTGAAAAGATATCTAAAAGTAAGGGAAATGGAATAACAATTTTAGATATGATAAAAGAATATGATGTAGATTCATTAAGATATTATATGATAGCATATGGACCAGAAAATGCAGATATTAATTTTACAATGGAAAACTATATAAGTGTTCATAATTCAGATTTAGTAAATAAGTTTGGAAATTTTGTTAATAGAACTCTTAATTTTAAAGGATTAGAAACTATAGCTTTAGGTAAGATGGATAATGAAATAACAGATATAATAGTTAATAAGTATGATATTATTTCTAAATATATAGAAAAATTAGAATTTAGAAAAGCATGTGCAGAAATTATTGATTTAATTGAAATAGGGAATAAGTATTATGATGAAAGAAAACCATGGATAGATTATAAGGAAAATATTGAAGAATTTAACAATACAATATATACATGTACAAATATAATAGCAAATTTAAGTAATATGTTAGAACCATTAATACCAGAAAAGACAGAAAGAATAAGAAAATATTTAAAACTAGATAAAGCTAAATGGGAAATTATAACGATAGATAAAGAGATAGATGTTTCAAATAGTATGGAAATATTGTTTGAAAGAATAAAATAATATAAAAGGCTATAAAATATAACAAAATATAGCCTTTTTCTTCTTTTTTTTGGTATAATAGAAAAGAATATATAATATGGAGATAAATGAATGAAGAATATAAGAAACTTTAGTATAATTGCACATATAGATCATCGGAAAATCTACACTTGCAGATAGACTAATAGAAATAACTAATACTGTTGAAAAAAGAAAAATGCAATCACAGTTATTAGATAATATGGAGATAGAAAAAGAAAGAGGAATAACAGTAAAGTCACAAGCTGTAAGAATGAATTATAAATTAAATGGTGAAGAATATGTATTAAACTTAATAGATACACCAGGACATGTTGACTTTAATTATGAGGTATCAAGAAGTTTAGCGGCATGTGAAGGAGCAATACTAGTAGTAGATGCATCACAAGGGGTTGAAGCACAAACACTTGCAAATGTGTATCTTGCAATAGAAAATAATTTAGAAATTATACCTGTTTTAAACAAGGTTGATCTTCCAAATGCAAGAACAGAAGAAGTTAAAAAAGAAATAGAAGATGTTATAGGGATACCTGCAATGGATGCACCATGTGTTTCTGCTAAAACAGGACTTAATATAGAAAAGGTATTAGAAAGAATAATAAGTGATATACCAGCACCAAAAGGAGATGAAAATGAGCCACTTAAAGCCCTTATATTCGACTCAGAATATGATAATTACAAAGGGGTGATATCACATGTAAGAATATTTGATGGTATTGTTAAAAAAGATGATGAAATATTATTTATGGCTGTAGATAAAAAGTTTATAGTAACAGAAGTAGGATATTTCATAGGTGGAGAAAAAGTACCAACAAAAGTGCTTAAAGCAGGAGAAGTTGGATATATTGCAGCAAGTGTTAAAAATGCAAAAGATGTACAAGTTGGGGATACAATAACACTTACAAAAAATAGGGCAGAAAAAGCACTTCCAGGGTATAAGGAAGCAAAGAGTATGGTATACTGCGGAATATTCCCGATGGATGGAAAAGATTATGAACCATTAAAAGAAGCATTAGAAAAATTAAAATTAAATGATGCAGCATTCAATTTTGAACCAGAAACATCAAAAGCATTAGGATTTGGATTTAGATGTGGATTTTTAGGACTACTTCATTTAGAAATAATTTCAGAAAGAATAGATAGAGAATATGGGCTGGGAATTATAACAACAGCACCATCTGTTATATATGAAGTACATAAGAAAAATGGTGAAGTACTTAATATATATAATCCAACAGATTTACCAGATGTTGTAGAAATAGAAAAAATACTAGAACCAATAATGAATGTAGAAATATTTGTTCCTAAAGAATATATAGGGAATGTAATGGAAGTATGTCAGGCAAGACGCCGGAGTATATCTAGATATGAAATATATTGATGATACACGTGTAAGTATTCATTATGAGATGCCATTAAATGAAATAATATATGACTTTTTTGACTATATTAAATCAAGAACAAAAGGTTATGCATCAATAGATTATACATTTAAAGAAAATGTAGCATCAGAACTTGTTAAATTAGACATATATATTAACAATGAACCAATGGATGCCCTATCGTTTATAGTACATAAAGATACAGCATATACAAGAGGTAGAAAAATGGCTGAAAGGCTTAAAAAAGAAATACCAAGACAATTATTTGAAGTACCAATACAAGCAGTAGTAAGTGGTAAGATAATAGCAAGAGAAACAGTAAGAGCTGTAAGAAAAGATGTTCTTGCTAAATGTTATGGTGGTGATATAACAAGAAAGAAAAAACTTTTAGAGAAACAGAAAAAAGGTAAGAAGAAGATGAAACAAATAGGTAATGTTGAAGTACCACAAGAAGTATTCTTATCAGTACTTAAATTTGATACAGATGAGGAATAATAGTAACATTTACATTAAAATTTTAAAAATAAAAAAAATTATTAATTTAATCAATAGTAAAAGGAGATGATTATTTGAGTATAGAAAATGAGATAAATCCTAAAATAACAGTAATAGGTGGAGGTACACGGAAACAGTGTACTTCTAAAAGGACTTAAAAAAATAACTAAAAATATTACTACAATTGTTGCAATGGGTGATAATGGTGGTGGAACAGGAAAGTTAAGAGAAGACCTTCGGAATGCTTCCACCCCGGAGATATAAGGGCATGTATGCTTGCACTTTCAAATACAGAACCTGAAATGGAAAAATTGTTAAATCATAGATTTCAAAAAGGAGAATTAAAAGGACAAAGTTTCCGGAAACCTATTTTTAGCAGCACTTAATGAAATACATCGGAAGTTTTGAAAAGGCAGTAACTAAGGGAGCAAACCTTTTAAATATAACTCGGAAAAGTATATCCAATGACAACTACAAATGTTAATTTAGTAGCTAAGATGGAAGATGGAAAGACTATAATAGGAGAAAGTGAAATTCCAGAATATGCAGAAAAACAAAATACATATATAGAAAAACTATATGTTGAACCAGAAAATCCAAAACCAATGGATGGAGCAATAGATGAAATAATGGGAGCAGATATTATAGTAATAGGACCACGGAAGCCTATATACATCAATTATTCCTAATTTTTTAGTAGATGGAATAACAGATGCAGTAAACAAGAGCAAGGCAAAGAAAATATATATTTGTAATGTCATGACACAAAATGGAAGATATGGACCAATATCAAATATTAATTACAGGTGAAGATTTAGCATATGGTGTTGAACATAATATGAAAATGATTACAGGTGATATATTAGATACAAATAAGTATGTAAAACATGATACAGATAAAGTTTCTAAGATTATAAGGGAGATATATTTAAAAGAAGCAAATACAAAGGAATTTAAAAAATGAGATTAGATGATAGAGTAAAAGAAATTTTTAATATATCTAAGACAAAAGCGCAAAAATATATAAGAGAGGGAATTGTTAAAGTTGATAATAAGATAATAACAAAACCAGGATATATATTAAAAGATGAAGAAAAAAATAATAAAAAAGAATATAATATAGAAATAATAGAAGAAAAAAATAGGTATATATATGTATCCCAAGGAGCATTAAAACTTAAAAAAGCAGTAGAAGAATTTAAATTAAAGGAAATATTAAAAGATAATATTTGTATAGATATAGGTAGTAGCACTGGAGGATTTACAGAGATTCTTTTAGAAAATGAAGTGAAAAAAGTATATAGTATTGATGTTGGAACAAGTCAGCTAGATGAAAAATTAAAGAAAAATAATAAGGTTATATCTATAGAAAATACAGACTTCAGAAATATACAAATAGATAAAGATAATAAGTTTCAAAATGATAATATTGATACAATTTTAGGAGACCTATCGTTTATATCTCTTAAAAAGATTATAGACAAAATAGTAGAAATAGAACCCAAAAATATAATCCTGCTTATAAAACCACAATTTGAAGTAGGAGAAGATATTGCAAGAAAATATAATGGTGTTATAGATGATAAAAAGAAACATATAGAAATAATAGAAGATATTATTTGTTATTATTTAGACAAATTAAATAATAATAACAATAATAAAAGTTATAAATATAATGAAAATCAAAAATATATATTAAAAGGTCTTACATATTCAGAAATATTAATTAATAACTTAAAAGAAAAAAAGAATATAGAATATTTAATGTATATAGGGAAAGATATAGATAAATTAGAAAAGAATATGGAAAAAGAAAAATATAATTATGATATAAAAGAGATTGTAGAAAAAGCTTTTAATGAAAAAATACAAAAATTATTAAAAAATTAAGGCATAAATAAAAAGAGGTATTTATGAAAGATGAAAAGGAAAATGTAAGAAGAATTAAAGAAATGGAAGATATATTAGATAAATCTAGTGAATTATTTAAACAGTTAGATAATATATTAGATAAAGTAGAAGCTAATATACCTAATTATAGGAAATTAGATAATTATTATAGCAGTAAATATTGGTTTGAGGATGAGAAAAGTTATAGTAAAGGAGAGCTTCCAGAAGATTTAAGATGTGGGGTATTATCTGAAGATTTAGCATATAACCTATTTGGAGAAAATCAAGATTTAGCTATAAGAATGATAGAGATAGCAACAAAAATGTTAAGAAGACAGTAACCTTTATTTAAAAAAACTTAAAGTTATTGAAAAAAGACTTTAACAGTGTTATATTGTTGATATAAGAAGGGAGATAAAAATGGCAGAAGAAGAAAAAAATAAAGCTAAAAAGGCAAAAAAGCCTAATACTAGTGATAAAGAGAAAAAAGAAAATGTAGAAAATACAAAAAAGAAGAAAAATAACAATAGCCAAAATGAAAATTCAAAAAAAGTAAAAAGCACTAATAAGAAAGAAAGAGTAAAACCTAAAAAAGAAGAAAAAGAAGTTGCAGAAGTAGAAGTAAAAGAAACTCCTACAAAAAAAGATGAGTTTGAAATAAAACAAACAATAACAAAGAAAAAAGAAAATACAGGTTTAAAAATTTTAGGAATAATGGTATTACTTGTAATTATATGTTTAGCAGGATTATATATTAAGTTTGTAGTTATTGATAAAAATACAATTGGTGAAGTAACAAAAGCATTAATGCAAACATTATCACCACAAGAAAAACTATTTGTAGCATTGAAAAATACACAAAATGAAAAAAATGTAGAAGAAAATATAAAATTAAAGGTTACAGAATTTAATTCTACAGATATTTTAGGTAATGTAGCAGCATTATTAGGCAAAAAAGAATTAAATGATACTATAAAAGGGTTAGAATTTAGTGCAAATGTAAAAAAAGTAAATGGAATTACAAATGTTTTATCAAAACTAAATTATAAGGAAAAGAGTATAATTGATACAGAAATTTATCAAGAAGAAGGTAAAGAAGGAGTAGCAAAATTCTTTAATGATGAAGATTTAGCAATAAAATTACCAAAAGGAACTGCTATAGATACAAAGAAAATGGAAGAATATATCGAAATAATTAAAGAATTACATAGGACATATGATTCTAAATATTCAGAAATTATAAAATATATAACTGAAAATATAATAAAAATTGAAGAAAAAAATGATAATATAATAGTAAGATTTAATCTAGAAAACTTAAAAGATGGATTACAAGGTTTAATGGAAAAAATTAAAGATAAACCAGAATTTGTTATAGATACATATAAGGCAGTTGATAAACTTTTAGAAAAACTAGAAAAATCAGGTGACTATAAGTTATTAAATTTAAAAGAACAAGATTTAAGAACTACTAGAGAACAAATTAAAGAAATATTAGAAAATATTACACCAGAAGGTATAAAAGAAGATGCTAAGGAAGTAATAAAAGATTTAGAACAATTAGAAAAATTAGGATTAAAAGGTAATGTGGAACTTAAGTTTACATTAAAAGATATGAAAATATCTAAATTAGAAACAAAAATACAAATAGACAAAATGGTAAAAATTGAAACAGTAGCAGAATTTAAATATGGAAATGCTAAGATAGAAAAAATTAAATATAATGAAGAAGCATTAAAAAAAGAAGATGAAACATTAAGAAATGTAACAACTAAGATGACAATGCAAATACTATCTTTACCAGTAGCACAAAGATTAATGCAAAGTGTACAAGGATTTGGTAATACTGATTCAACAGATAATGCAGGAACAAAAAATAATACTGAAAATACACCAAGTCAAGATGTAGAGTAAAATTATAATAAAACAGGGAATTATCCCTGTTTTTAGTTTGTGTAAAATAAAAAATGTGTTCTTATATAATAAGATATAAAAAAAGTTATAAAAAAATTGTAATTTTCCTGCTGTAATTCAGTAGGAAAGAGGAGGAAAAAATGATAAAAAAAGTGTTAGAGTTGAAAAAGAAGAATGTTAAGGAATTATTAAAAGAAAAAAGAAAATTTCGGAACAAATTCAGAAAAGGAAAAGTAAAAAGAATAATGGAATATTATTTTGAGAAGAATAATTATTCCATCAATGAAGTAGAAAAATATTGGAAATTTTTAAAATTCTATGATTTAGGAGAAATTTTCTTAACAAAAGCTTTAAGAAGGAAAATAAAAGAAGGGGGAAAATTAAATCATTTAGAAAAGGTTAAAATAAGTATTGCAAATCAACATTTAGTGCCCTTTATACTTAAAAAAAAGATTGATAAAGAAATTCTTGTCTTGATTAAAAGACAAGAAAAAGATAAAAAAAATAGAGAAATAATTAATACCTATATAGTTGCAAAACTTATGGATATTAATTATGAAGAAGAGTTTGACAATCCAATAATTGGACTCTTAACGTTTTATCTATTGTATTCAGATGGAATAAGTAAAAAAGAAATAGATAAATTGCATAGTTTTTTTAAAAATAATATTGTTGATATTGAGAAAATCTTGAAAGATTAAAGTTTTGAGGATAATATTAGATTAGATCAATAGTAAAAAATATTTTAATAATTATTAAAATAGGAGATGATATGCTATGTATAATAAAGAAAGGTATCTAAAAATTTTTGAGAATTTTTTGACTAATATGATGGGCAATAGCAAAAGTAAAAATGAACTTATTTGAATTAAGTTTAAAATAAGTTTGTTTTAATACACCTAATAAATTTTAGGTGTATTTTTGTATACTTTACATAAATTAAAAAAGATGTTATAATGTTACTATATTGTAATACAAATGTAATAGAAAAAGTGCTAGGAGGAAAATATGGAATTAGTACCAGATATACAATTAAAAGAAGAAAACAATAAGGTAATATTAGTAGGAGAGGTTATAGAAAAATATAAGAAAAGTCATGAGACATTTAATGAATTATTCTATAGCTTTAAAATATCTGTAAAAAGATTAAGTGGAGATACAGATGAACTAGAAATAGTTATTTCTGAAAAGATATTAGATGAAGATATATTATCTGTTGGTAATATGGTTATAATTGAAGGAGAAATAAGATCATATAATTATATTATTGAAAATGAAGAAAAGAGAAAACTTATACTTAGTGTATTTGCAAAAGATATAAAAAAGGTAACAGATGAAGATTTAACAACAAATGAGGTTACACTTATTGGATATGTTTGTAAAAAGCCTATATATAGGAAAACACCATTTGGAAGAGAGATTGCAGATATATTATTAGCAGTAAATAGGGTATATGGAAAAAGTGACTATTTACCATGTATAGCATGGGGAAGAAATGCTAAATTTGCAGAAAATAACTTAGAAGTTGGTGATAAAGCAAAAATAGTAGGAAGATTCCAAAGTAGGGAATATGTTAAGAAAAATGGTGAAAAAGAAGAAAAGAAAGTTGCATATGAAATATCACTTTCAAGTATAGAGAAAATAAAAGAAGAAGTAGAAGTTGAAGTAAAAGAGGAAGCATAAAAATATATAGTATAAAAAAATGGTAGAATATTTTGTTCTACCATTTTTCTTATTTAATTATAACGTATTGGACCTGAAATATTTACTTTTTTATTATTTTTATCATTATTCTTATTAAAAATATTTAATCCATTTTCCTTATATGTTATATCTTGTTCTAGTCTTGAATCTGCAGATTCAAAATTATAATCTGTAGATTTAAATCCACTATAATATTCATCTGTAATTTCTGAAAGTTTTACAGCTCCTACATCATATCCACTTTTATCTTTTCTTATCCTATAAACAGGGGCACCTTTTTTGGCACCCATAATTTTACCTGCACCAATAAGAGGAACATTATCCCATTTAAGTGAATCATCAAGTTTAAGTATTTGTTCAACTGTTGAATCATCAGCATTTGGTTTACCACCAGTCCAATCTTTTTTAGTTCCAAAATGATTTGCCCATACTTGCATTTCATCAAAAGAAGTATCACCAAAGATGAACTTACTTGCAAATGTATCTAAAAGTTCAGTTTTTGTTATTTTTCTAGACATTGTTTCAAGTGTTTCACCAGATATTGTAAGTCCAATATTATGTTTTGTAAAATCTGATATTTGTTCTAAAGTTGTTTCATTCATATATGGTCTAAAATCATCAAAATATATGAAGTTTGGTGTTCTATCTTTACTTGTATTAGATGAAGATGCTGATGAGTAAAGATTGAAAATCAATGATCCGGAAAGATTTATGGTTTAAATATGATTTACTTGAAAGCTCACCTTTTCTTAAACAAAATAGTAATACTTTTCCGTTTTGAATAGCATCATCAAAGTTTACATTATTATTTCTATTACATAATAATGTTTTAAGTGATGGATTTTTTATAATATTATCAAGTATTGATGTTGGTGTTTTAATTTTTCTTTGTAACATTCTACTTACAGGAGATTTTTCATAAAAGTTTGTTTCAAAATATTCTAATAATCCTGGAAATTTATCTTGTGAGAAAAGAGATCTGTTCTTTTCTACTAATGCTTCTATAAGTTTAAAGTTTAAAAGTAATTTTAACATATCTTCTATTGTTGGAAGTTGTCCTGTATGAGTGATAGGATAAGTTTCCTTTAAAAGAATTGCTAAATTTTGAAATATTTGAACAATTTGTATACTTTCTAATCCGTTTACCGAATACCATTATCATCTTTATGTTTAGAATCTGTTGGAGATATTAGAAGATATATAAGTTCAACAATATTTGATGCAACCTTATATGAATCTTTATTTTCAAATGGGTTTATACCAACACTATTACTATCTAGTGGGTCTACTAATAAGTAGTTTATATTAAAATTATTACATACACGTATAATTCTATCAATACTTTCACGTTCATTAGATATATATGTAACACCTAAGTTTTTAGGTTTACCATTTTTTGTAAGTTCTGATATATATGAATTAAAAAAGTCTTCATTACCAAAAGTAGGTTCTATCATAGATAAATTGAAATTTTTATTTAAATATGTGTTATTAAATGTATCTGTAAGTTTTGCTTTTTTTGTACTTAAAAGAGAATATGCTAAGCTTTTTGATGCTTCTATTAAAAATCTTTTCTTCTTTATATCTTTTGCAATCATAGGTTCAATAACACTTTCTGTTTTACCCATTCCGAGTTTTACCCATTATAAGTAGGTGGTTAAGTCTAGAGGCTTCTCCTAAAACTACTTTTTTACCTGTTTGAGAATCTATACCAAAAGGCATTTCTAAACTATATGGACCTGTTTTCTTTTCTTTAGTATTAAATGTAATACCTTCAGCATCCATTATAGAATCTAATATATCATCATTATTTTGTATAAATACTGCAGGCCATATATATGCATAATATGTAAGTACAAATGGAAAATATATTGCAAGTGCTGAGAAAGCTTGTCTTATAATCCTATAATCTTCTATTATAACTCTTTGGTATTTAGGAGCAGAAAAAAATAGTGTCCATCCAATAGAATTAACTTGTGATACTATACATGAAAGTGCTAAAAATATAAATGCTATAGTATATATATTAAAGATTTTAACTTTTATCTCCTTATATGTTATATATTTTGATTCTATAATAAGTAGATATGAGATAAAAGGCATAACAATAGCTATAAGCATTTCTACAGTGGACCAATAATGTATACCAATACCTGTAAATATCATTAGCATAACTTCTACAAATCTATCTACAACTAAATATACGGTTATAAGTGAAAAAATCACTCCTAAAAATGTATTTTTATCAGTTTTTAAAAAATCACAGATTTTAGTAAATGTATTACTAAAAACGTCTATAAATACACCAAATATAGTTTCAAAAATTGCTATACATGTATCCATTATTTTTGTAAGCATAAATTCCTCTTTCTTTCTATTATTAATATTTTTAGTTTACCATAGAAACCTTATAAGTGCAATAAAATAGGTACTAATACTACAATCTATTTTAATTTTGTAATGATTGTTATATACTAAATATTAAGAACAGAAATTTTATATATTAAGAATTAAAATATAAGTAAATTAAGGTAAGGTAAAATAGAATAAAGAGGTATAAATTATGAAGATAGTATATATGGGGACACCAGAGTTTTCTAAAGTTTGTTTAGAAGGCATTTTAGAAAATAATTATAATGTTAAACTTGTGTTAACAAATGAAGATAAGAAAAATGGTAGAGGGCTAAAAATAGTCAAAAGTCCTGTTAAAATATTAGCAGAAGAAAATAATATTGAAGTATATCAACCTAAAAGTTTAAGAAATAATGAAACAATAGAAAAAATAAGAAGTTTAAATCCAGATATAATAATTGTAGTTGCATATGGTAAAATACTTCCAAAGGAAATATTGGAAATTCCTAGATATGGTTGTATAAATGTACATCGGATCACTTCTTCCTAAATATAGGGGGGCTGCACCAATACAATGGGCAGTTTTAAATGGAGATAAAAAAACAGGTATTACTACAATGTATATGGAAAAAGGTATGGATACAGGTGATATGATAAAAAAAGAAGAGGTTGAAATAACAAGAGAAGATACCACTAAAACAATGTTTGAGAAATTAGCAATAGTTGGAAAAAATGTTTTACTTGAAACTTTAAAGATGATAGAAGAGGGGAATATATGCAGAGAAAAACAAGATGAAAGTAAAGCAACATATGCACCAATGATTTCAAAAGATATGGGAATAATTGATTTTAATACTTCTTTTGAGGAAATATATAATAAGATTAGAGGACTTAATGATTTTTTAGTTGCAAGAATTGTTATACAAGGTAAGATATATAAGATATGGAAAGCATATGATAAGAAATATAATATTGAAGAAATAGAAGGAGAATTAGAAAAAATAAAAAGGAAAGACAGTTTAGGAAATGATTTAGAAATAATTATTAGTAAAAATAATAAAAAAAAGAGATTATTTTTTAAATGTAATGATGGTTATATAGAAATATTACAAATACAGCCAGAGTCTAAGAAGAATATGAAAGTACAAGATTTTTTAAATAGTAGTAATATTTTTTGATTTGTGAAATACTAAAATGAATATAACAAAATACTTACAAGAATAATACAATTAAATTAAAATAATATTTTTATATATAAATTTTAGTAAAAATGTAGTATATTAAAGTTAAATTTAGAATACAAAATTAAATTTTTAGTAAAAATAAAATAATGATAGGAGGCTAAAGGGATAAATGAATAATTAAATTATTATCTATTTATTTCTTTAGCTTTTATTATAAGGAAAGGGAGTATATGTTAGAAATAAAAGATGGTATAAAAAAATATAAAAATTTAGAGGTACTTAGTAATATAAATTTGAGATTTGAAGATGGAAAAATGTATGCAATAATAGGTCCAAATGGTAGTGGAAAATCACTTATATTAAAAGCATTATCTGGTTATAATAGATTAACAAGTGGAAAAGTGCTTCAAAATGGTAATGAAATTAGAAAAAATGATAATTATATAGAAGATGCAGGAATAATAATAGAAAATCCGATAATGTTAAATGAATATACAGTTGATGAAAATTTAGAATATTTAAAGAAAATGTCCAGTAATAGTAATGATATAGAACTAGAAAAGTGGTATAAATATTTTGAAATAGAAGAATATAGAGAAAAAAGATTTTCTGAGTTATCTTTAGGAACAAAACAGAAAGTAGCATTAATACAAGCATTTATGCATAATCCGAAAAACATACTATTAGATGAACCATTTAATGCATTAGATAAAAAAGCGGTTTTAAAGGTAAAAGATCTCTTGATTAAGGAGAAACAAAAAGGAAAATTAATAGTAATAGTTACACATATAAATGATGAGATATTAGAAGAATGTGATGAAGTAATAGAATTGGAAAATGGAAAAGTAAGTAAAATAATTAAAAAACAGTTAGATATTTAATTAAATTATAAATTGTTTAATCAAATAGAAAATAAATTTCTATTTGATTAAGTGATTTAGTAAGTCTAGTAATAATATTAATTTAGGTAACAATGTTTACAAAAAAAAGGAGGAAAGAATGATAGATAAAAAAATAAAAAAAATAATAGTATTTATATTATTATTTATATTAATAACATCAATAAGTGGATCTTTTGCAAGGATTATTAATATAAATCATTATGTTGAAGGAGGAAAAAATACTTCAACAGAAAACATTAGAAAAGAGAAAATGGATTGGGCATATACATTTAGATTATATAAACAAGATGGAAGATGGTCAGGACCATTAAAAATATGGAATTCTCTTTATACTAAGTCTGGGCAGTTAGTAAGTCATCTTAATGAAATAAGCGAAGGAGATAAAAAAACGTATTGGACTAGAGCAAGAAAAGGAGAAGAATGTCATTTAAGAATGCGTAGAGAATTTCCATGGGATTGGGGAACAACTATTAAAGGAAGTTTTTCACCTGATAAATTTTAAAAAATAAAAGTATGTGTAAACATTGTTACATAATTATATATAGAGGAGAATTGATGAGGAAAATAAAAAGAATATTTAAACGAAATTTGAAAGTAATTATAATATTTTTAGTAATAATACTTTTAGAGACTATAATGCTTTATTGGGAAGGGATAAATAGTGTATTATTGAAATATAATTATTATGCAATGGATGGAGCAGAAGGAATTGAGACCTTTTGGATAATGGTAGGTGATGTTTTTGGATTTGAAACTGCTTATAGGATGTACGCAACATTTAGAGTACATATTTTTTGGATAATTTCAATAATTGCAGCTTTTATGTATTTAAATAATAAAACAAGACTAATAAAATATAATATAGGAAGGAATAATTTGTTTTTAAATGAATGTTGGAAAGAAAGGCTAAAATTTGCAATAATTCCAGCTATACATTATATAGTAATGATTATAATTATTGCTATAATAGCAAATGTTGTTGGAAATAATATGAACTATAATTTTGATTTTACAATCAAAGAAAATAATATATTATATAATTTTAGAGATAATAAATTGATTTTATTTATTGTTGAACAAAGTTTTTGTATTTTAACTTCATATATATTAGCTATACTTGGTATATTATTTTTAGAGGCTTTTGGTAAATTTCTTCGGAATTATTAATTATTTTGCATTATTTTTTGTTTCATCAATAATAACATGGGTAATAGAATCAATATTTAGTCTAGGTGTTGGTACATATGCTTTCTTGCCTACATATTATTTTGCTTATTCAAATGTTGATGCTTTTGATATACATTTATTATATCCAATACCTTTAACAATAGTTTTAATATTATGGCTTAATTTCATTATAAAAAAGAAAGAAATTGTATAATGAAGAGGTAAAAAATGTTCTTGAATAAAAATAAAAATAGAAATATAAAAGAAATAATATATTCAAACAAAAAAGTTATTAAATATATTATTTTAATTTTAAGGATAATATTTATAGTATTTGTTGGAGTAAAAATAGGGCTTGTTAAATCAGAATCAGCAAGAATATTAAGTTATAATTATGAGAATGTTTTTCAAGAGCTAGAACATTTAAGTTCTGAATGTTTTGAAGGATTGAAATATTCTTTTATTATAGTATTAACATATTTATCAACATATTATGCTATGTATAATTATTTTAAAGGGATAAATAGTTTTACATTAACAAGAAGTAAGAATATAAAAGAAAGATTAATAAATAAAATAAAATATGTATTACCATCGATAACAGATGATTTTAGTATACTTGCAATAGGAATTATATTTTCAATTTTGATACATGGTTGTACAATATTAAACTTAGGTGTTTTTTTAGTAACATTATTTAAAGTAAGTATAATATATTTTATGTATGTATCTATACCAATAATATTATCAAATAGTTTGAATCAATATTTAACAATGCAAGCAATTATATTTATAATAACAATGATAATGTCAAATATTAATGGTACTTCAATATTTTTTGGAATATTACCTATAATTATAATATTTGTGATAAGTTATTATAAGTATAATAAATTAAGAGATGAATATTAAAAGAAAAGTTGAGGAAAATATATAAAAAGATATGTAAGTAGAATGCTCAAAAATTAGAAGAATATTACAAATTATACACATTTAGATAAAAAAACATAAAAAAATCAGATTATATATTGAAAGAAAAAAAGCACTGTGCTATATTATAGGTAAATTAAGGATACTTAATTATATTAATAGGTTGTTACCTATATACAAAGGAAAAATTTTAAATTTTAAAATATTTAAAATTAATTTAAAATTAGTTGAAGTAATAGCAGAAGCTTTAAAGAAAGAAGAAAAAGTACAATTAGTAGGATTTGGTACTTTCGAAGTTAGACACAGAGCTAAGAGAAAAGGGAGAAATCCACAAACTAATGAAGAAATGATAATACCAGCTTCAAAAGCACCAGTTTTCAAAGCAGGTAAAAACTTAAAAGAAAAAGTTAACTAATATATATATTGTTAATTATTTCTAAATTAAAGGTAAAGTAATAAAAACTTTACCTTTTTTATTTTACTTTTAAGATTACAAATAAGTAAAAAAAACAAATAAAATAATTAAAATAATGCATAAACATTAAGAAATATATATAATATTTTGGGAAAGAAAATATTATATTAAATATGTGATAAATAGATATATTAAAAAGAAAAGGAATAGAATATGTGTTATAAATATAAAAGAGGAATAACATTAATGGCATTAGTTGTAACAATAATAGTATTGTTATTATTATCTGCAATTACAATACAAATGACATTAGGTAAAGATGGATTACTTAATAAGACTAGTATTGCAAAAGAAGAATCTGATTATAATAGAGCATTAGAAGAAGTTAAAATGATTGTAGTAAAGGCAGGAGTAGAAGCAAATACAAAGAAGAAAGAGTTGGAAGTGTCAGATGTTATAGAAGAATTAAAAAAAGAAAGTGGATATACATACACTGTATTAGGAGAAAAACTTAATGTAAAACATCTAGGATATGAATTTGAAATAGGTAAAGATCTAAGTATAAAAGCAATAGGAAGAAATGGAAATGAGGTTGTATCAGCAGGTATTGTTAATGAAGAAGCCACACCTGTAGAGGAAGAAGATGATAGTCCAATATCAGTAGGAGAAGAAATAAGTGATGAATTATTAGAAGATAGTTCATATGATCAAACTACAAATATTTTTGATTATTCACAAGGAGCAAGGGTTACATATCTTACAAATCCATATAGTGCTGGAAATAGGATAGAAGCAAATCGGAGGATATATTGCTCCAGATTCTCCTAATCGGAAGTAGTAATTATTTTTGGAGAGATAGTAATCATTGGAATGCACAAGGTTGTGTTGAAAATGATGCAAGTATAGATAATATACAAAAACGTCATGATGGTTCAAGTAAGTCGAGCTCTTCATCGACAACAATGAATGATGGAAGAAATAAGAAGCAAACAATAATAATAGATCCAAGAGCAAATCAAGGTGATACTCAAAATTATACATATGAGGTAGATGAACTTTATATGGCATCAGCAAATTCTGATGGAGATGTAGGACAATACACCATATTTATAAGCAATGGTGGGTAAGATAGTGCTACAAATCCTAATAATGGTACATGGCAACAGGTAACATCAGGGACCTTAACAGAAGATGGTAAACTTTTTAAAGTATATACTGGTAATTTAAGATTTAAATATTTAAAGATAGAAATGTATTCAAGAAATAAGTATTATACAGAGCTTGCAGCAATAAAAGGATTTAAAAAAGTAACAGATTCTAGTGAAACAGTTATATCTGCTAAGAAAGAAAATAATAAGATAAAGGTACTTGCAGCAAATCAAAATATAGGTATAAAAGAGATTAAAGTAATAAGACCAGATGGTGGGCAAAATGTAATACAATATAATAATTTTGGGGTTATAAGATATAATTATAATGCTGTAGTAAATGGGCAACATAGAATAATTGTAACAAATAAAAATGGAGCTCAAAAAGAGATACAAGTAGATATGAGAGGCATATAAAAATGTAAAGGGGAAACTCTTTACATTTTTAAATTAGATTAATAGAGTATAAAACTTAAGATAAAATAATTGAAAAAGCAATTTACATGTAATAATATATAAATAATAATATGATTTTAGGGGAATAAAATGGGACTTTTTACAAAAAATGACAAAAAGGAAATGATAGATAAATATTTAAAAAAATATATTAATGAAGATATATTGTTTGATGGTAAAAAAAATGATGATGAGGAAGATAAGAAGGATGAAAAAGATTAAAAATAGGAAGGGGATAACATTAATAACTCTTGTAGTTACTCTTATTGTCCTTCTTATAATAACAGGTATTACTATATCTTCAACATATTCAGAAAAAGGTATTATAGATAATACAAATAATATAAAAAGAAAAAATGCAGAAAGTGTTATTGAAGAAGAAATAAAAAATACAATAATGGGTAGAGCATATACTACAGGTGTATTTACACCACGGAAATATGAATATGCCATATAATCAAATAGCAAATTCTTTAAAAATAAGAGGAATTGTGGAAGAAGTATACGAAAATGGTACAAATGTTGATGTAAGATATAAGGGGCTTGGTGAAAATATTAGGATAAACCCGATAGTAGATAGAGTAAAGGCACAAAATAGTAGTGCAGATCAAAATATAAAAAATATATTTAACTAATTTTAAAATATTAAAGGAGAAAAATGTCAAAAAATAAGAAGAAAGGTAGAATTTCGAGAATTAGAGGAAATTTGAAATATACAAATGATGATCCTTTATGGAAAAAATTATTTTATGTAAAAGAAAATATAAAACAATATAAGGGAATTATAATAATTGTATTATGCTTATTACTTATAATAATTTTTTCTGTAATTTTAAATATTGTAGGAAATAAAAAGAAAATAGATAAAGATGTTGTTATAACAGAAAAAGATTATACTAAAGAAGATATAAAAAAAGAAGAAAAAAATAATGATAGTGATATGTCATTTTCTAATATTGATAAAATTATAGATGAGATTATAAATGAAAATAATATATCAAAAGAAGAAAAAGAAGTAAGAATATTTATAACAAGATTATATAAAGCAGGTGGATATAGTTCTAAAAAAACATATATTGAACTTTTAAAAAAATTAAATCCTACATATAATATTGGAAAAATTACAGAAGATAATGAAAAAGTATATGTTATTATAAAAAAAGATGAAAATGGAAAAGAAAAAGAACAAGCAATAGATATTTCAAAAATTTTAGATAAGTTAAATTTTGATATTGAAATTTTAGCAAAGATTAATAAAAAAAGAATAGATGAAAAAGCTTTTAAATATGAAGATATAATAATAGATCCAGAAATAGATAATGAGAAAATAGAAAAATTTAAAAATATTATATTGAAAGATGTATTAGAAGAAAGATTAAATATTCAAAACAATGTAAATAATTCAAATATTACTAATCAAAATATTATAAAAGATCAAGTTACTTCAGCTTTAAATTATTCTAAAGTAAAAGATAATGAAGTAGAATTACTATTTGTAGATAATAATAGATTAATTGCAAGAAGAACTATAGAAAAAGGAAGTGTACCTAAATTTCAAGAAATACCAAGAAAAGATGGATACCTGTTTATAGATTGGGATAAAAATATCTTTACAAAAGTATATGAAAATACTACATATACAGCAAGGTGGATTTCATTTAAAGATTTAGGCACAAGAATAATCTGTTCTTTTGATTTAGATCGGAGGTGTTGGAACATTTCCAGCATCAATTATAGAAAAAGGAACAACTATAAATGATATAATTGCAAAACAAGGACTTCGGAAATCCTGTAAAAGAAGGATATATATTTAAAGGTTGGAGTATAGATTTAAATAGTAAAATAGAAGAAGATACTATTATTAAAGCATTATGGAGTAAAATATAATGAAAATGGAAGAAAAAATAGGGAATATATTTAATAATAATAAAAAGATTATAATATACACAAAAAATGAAAAAGAGACAAAAAAGCTTGGAAGAATAATTGCAAAACTTGTAAAAGAAGAGATAAGAAAGAAAAAAAACTTAATACATATTGCATTAATAGGTGATTTAGGAGTTCGGAAAAACGAAGATAACAGAAGGAATATTAAGAGAATATGGAATGGAAGAACAAATATCTAGTCCAACATTTACAATAGTTAATGAATATATAAAAAATGATGAAAAGATATATCATTTTGATATGTATAGACTTTCAGATCTAGAAGAATTTTATGATATGCGGACGGAGATGAATATTATGATAGATCATTATGTATTATAGAATGGGCAGATATAATAAAAGGAGCACTTCCACAAAGATATATAAAAATAGAAATACAAAAAGATAATGATTTAGATGTTAATCAAAGAAAAGTAATATTAGAATATATAAAATAGACAAATGATAAGGGAAGAGAAGTTTAATAATATGGTGAAAAATAGAAATGGTATAACATTAATAACACTTACTATAACAATTATTATAATGATAATAATAATGGGAATCATAGTTTCAATGGAGCTTGGTAAATCACGGAATTATAGAAATAGCAAATTCTTCTAGAATATTACAATATAAGTATCAATTAGAGGAAAAAATAAATGAAGATATACTTTCATATGATAAAGAGATGAATGAAAAAGTTTCTAATAGTTCAAGTAAAATATACACATATACAGAATATTTAAAGAAGATTATAATAAAAGAAATAGAAAATATGGGACTTACAAATATTTTGAATTATAATAATATGAATATAAAATTAGATAATAGCAATAAAAATAAAGAAAATATAGAAATAGAGATTCCATTAAAAACAAAAGTAGAAGAAATGGTATCAATTGAACTTAATATAAAAAACACATATAAGGTTTATGATAATAATTTAGAAAGCCAGGAAGAAGAATATAAGGGAATAAAAAATATTACTATAAATTAAATAATAATATAAATAAAATAAATAGAAGTAAGATAAGAAAGGAAAAAATATGGATATCTCAGTTTCAATATTAGATTTAAAAGAAGATAGATTTGTAAAAGATATATATAATTTAGAAGAGGCAGGTATAAATAGTTTTCATATTGATGTAATGGATGGAAAATTTACAGAAAGTAAAAATAATATTGATAATATGTACTCAAAAACATCGATATTAAATCAAGTAAGTATTATGAAAAAAGATGTACATCTTATGACATATGATTTAGAAAGGAATATAGACCTATTTTCATTTTTAGAACCAGATATAATAACAGTACATTATGAGGCAATAATAAAAGAATATAATTTAGAGAAAGTAAAAAAGGAAATACAGATACAAAAGATAAAAGAAGTAATTGGATATATACAAAAAAAAGGAGTTAAGGCTCGGAATTAGTATAAATCCATATACTGACGAAAAAAATATAATAGAAATATTACCATATATTTCAAACTTACTGTTTATGACAGTTATACCAGGAAAAGGTGGACAAAAGTTTATACAAGAGGTTTTACCTAAAATAAAAAATATATCTCATATAAGAGAAAAAGAAGGATATAATTTTTTAATAAGTGTAGACCGGAGGTGTAAATAATATTACTTCTAAATTTTTAAAAAATATAGAAGTAGATAATATAATTGTTGGAACATATATAACAAAAAGCAATAATTATAAAGAAAAAATTAAAAGTATAAAGGAGAGAACAATGTTACAAAATACAAAAGAAATGTTATTAAAAGCAAAAAAAGAAAAATATAGTGTAGGAGCATTTAATTTTACAAACTTAGAAACATTACAAGGAATATTAGAAGCAGCAGAAGAAGAAAAATCACCAGTTATTCTTCA
>QWCI01000222.1_pt1 | contig 24397 bp, 16 predicted proteins | sample 1972541 | NCBI WGS metagenome assembly QWCI01 (sample SAMN09866712, study PRJNA288562) | Human oral metagenome isolate term3_saliva, whole genome shotgun sequencing... | isolation source: mouth | host: Homo sapiens | place: USA: California | reverse complement strand
ATTTGAAATGCCGAATAGAGACTTGATGCCGTCTCGAAAGGAAAGCGGGGCTTCTCGCTCCACACCTCCCGAGTTGATATAAGAAATAGTAGGCTTAGATACCTCTGTGATAATATCCCTGATGGCTCTGATGATTGCAACTTCGGCAGGCTTCAGCGAAAGGAACTCCTGCTTAATCTTGTTGTAGTCTTCAACGGAGAAGTCCTTGTCAAAGTGCATTAGAACCATAGCGCACTGATAGAAGTCAAGTTCATCAGCGGGAACATCAAGCTGTCCGTCCTCTCCTACGAGGTTTGAGACGAAGTAATACTGAAGCCACATTGATGTGCCAATCGTTGGGAAATGCAACTTGATGTCATAAGCCTCTCCCGTGCTTGAATGCTTCTTTGGGATAGTCACATTGATGACACCTTGGTTCATCTTGATGGACTTCTTTCCTGCCACCTGCGGATGGCTTAGGAAATCAAACTGCGTCAGGTTCTCCTTGACAATAGGATGGTTCTCGCCCTCTATATTCATGATGAGCGGAGCTTCTGATGCACCGAAGGTTTCTTCTCTAATGGCGAGAAGGATGTATATCCTATCTGCCTCAAGGAGGTCACGGAAGCTATACTGAGTGCCATCCGTAGAAGAGAAGATATGCGTGCAGTTCTCAAGGATATAGTTGATTGCATTCTCCCTTTCTATAAGCGAATCAAGAGGTAGCAAAGCCCAATGTCTAAGCTCGTCCATCGTACAAGGTCTGACCCCGATAGAAAAACCATCAGGGTAATGCTTGCCCTTTGATGGTAGCTCTTCCATATCAAGGTTGGTGAATCCCATGTTATACGTTGGAGGCACACCATCAAAAGTAACCGAGAGTGCTCTTGGTTCTACTTCTTGGATTGGCTGTGTTTCCACCTTTTTGGGCTTAACCTTTCTCCCTCTCTGAACAGCTGGGTTCTCGGATGAGCTGTCGCCACTTATCGTGATTTTATCAATGGTACGACCTTCTTCCATCGTGTCCTTATATCTGATGTAGCCGTTCTCGTCCATCTCAATCCCGTTCATGATGCGACCATCAGCCACAGCACGCTCAAACTCTTCCTCATTCTGCCTCTTCACGTCATCACCCATTTCAATCTGATGCAGTCGTTCAATTACGCCACCAGCTCCGTGGGCTTCAAGAGCGGAAGTCATATCATCCGCCTGAGGTGCTGTGTTCACACCCGTCTGTCTCTCAAAAGCCTCAACGTGTTCCAAGAGGCTATCTTGTGTGATATTGTTATTCTCCATATCAATCGTATAATCCATCAACGATGGTTGTCGTCATCGTCCTTGTCTTACTTATTATAGAGTAGGTCTTATCTTCTGCCGAACGCTTTGTGCTTAGCTTCAGCATATCAACAAGCTGTTCGTTTATGTAGAACTCAAGCTCACCAAGGACGGGGTTCATATTTGCAGAGTACGTAGGTTCAATATCAATCGGCTGATTATTGTCATCGTACACACGAAGGTATATCAGACCATTCACCGAGGACAAGTCAAGGCGGTCTTTCCTCTTGTTGTCGTAGAGGCGGAAGACGTATAGGCTTGGGGACTTGTGTAGCTTAAACAGCGAGCCTTCTTGTGTCGTATAGATACCCTCCCCATGTACATTGACCTGAATATCCTGAGAGTTGTAGAAGACCTTTTCGTATATAACGCTTTCCTTCTTAGAGGTGTCATCCAATACGGGAGCGTGTAGACCTGCGAGGTTATCGCTTTCGTATTTCAGCGTGACCTTATCTACGTGGAGGTTAAGAGGTCTGTTGGCTGTATGCCTATACCTATCAAGCTCGCTACCTGAGATGCTCAGAGATGCAGTACGTACAACCTGAGTAAGGTCTTGCCTATTAACGAGGCGACACGTATAAACCACCATAACGGAAGATACGTCATTCTCGGGAATACGGATTATCTCATCATCAAAAATCGTAGGTCTGAAAGAGTACTTATACGAAGACTTGCCATTCTTGTCTCGCTTAGAGTAATTCTCCGTAAACGAGAAGGAGACTTCTTCGGGAGGGGTCGCTGGAGAAGGGAAATACTTCGTCACCTTAATCTCGTGCATAGTCACCCACCTGCGTTCGTCTGCTCCGCCATACTGAGAGCTGAAGTCAGCCCAACCTTCATTTACTATACTCTTCTCCCCGAAGTAGAGGTCTATGCCACGGCTTTCAATGGCGTTCATGACCGAGGTGTCTATCGGGGTGTATATGTCACTCCCCCAATATGGGTAGTAGTTGATATGACCGCTCTTCTTATCCAAGGAGAGGAATACATTAAACCTATCAGCCTGCGAAGCTGATGGTATCGTAATCCTAAACTGAGGCACTTCCTCAACATCGTAAGATACACCAAAGTCATAGCTATCGGTATATACATCTACGATAGGTGATATATCTGCAATAAGTGATGACTGCTGTTTGAAGAGCAGGTATCCATTAAGCTCAAACCCTTGCGCATATTGCATACTTGACAAGGATGGTACTTGGAAGGTAACAATCCTATCAAAGACCTGACTTCCGTACGTCAATGGGTTTGGAATAATCTTCTGATAACGGAGGAGGAGGTCGTAGTTGATAAGGATGACTGCAAGGCAAGAAACGTCACCCGTAGTCGTCTCGCCTAAAATCCTAAGCACATAATCCACCTCAGGTGTATATCCAGCCTTAAAGTAAAGCGTCACCTCAGAAGTGATAATATCCGAGGTAACGATGGGCTTCCCTTCAAGGTACTTGTGGGTAGGCTTGGTAATCTTTGGGGAGAAGACAAGCCCGTGAGTATTATACACTCCATCCTTATCCACGTCCATAAGTATTGACCTATACCCACGACCGCTATCAACAATCGTGTACTTATGGGAAGCACCTGATTGTATACCCTTCGTACTTGCGTTGTTGTAGCTTATTAGTATATTGTTGTTTAGTCTACTGATTATATTTGTTCCAACCATACAATTAGAATATGCGATAAGTAAGCCCAACTCCAACCTGAGGGGTTAGAATGACCTGCTGATTATACAACGAAGCCCCATACCCTGCATAAGCAGATACAGAGAACCTCTTGATGAACGAGAAGCTCTTTTTCTTTTCTGTGACTTTCTTCTTGAAGAACTTGCTCTGTGATATATCAAAAAGCGCACCTTCAACCTTATCTATGGATACCAATGGATTTGTAGAGCGAACGAGTACGGAGAGCATACCATTCTTATCCTCCACGATGTCATAGAAAAGACCCGATGTCATTTCAATCGTTGAGATGGTCGTCTCCATATTAGCAAGGTCTACCTTACCCTTCACTACAACCCTATCATTCTCGGAATAGGTCTTATCGTAGTTGTATACAAGGGTGGTATCGTTCTCCTTAATGAGAGGTATTTTCAGGGTATCAATCTTAGTGGTTGTAACCACCTTGGTGATAACAAGAGGGTTGTCCTTGAGCTTCTTGTACTCCTCTTCAAGAGAAGCAAACTTCGTCTTAAGGGCTTCCTTGTCGTGCTCCACAAGGAGTCTTTGCTTGTACTCCTCACCGAGTTTATTTTGATAAGAAGAGAGGCTGTCTACATAGTAGACAAGCTCTCTCTTTACGGAGCTTTTGCCGTTCTCTCGTGCCAAGTACATTAGAAACCCAACAGCGAGAGTAGCGACAGCTCCTATGATAAGGTGCTTCTTTTTCATAACCTATTTACCTATGGATAAGCCATTTTCCATATTATAGGCATACTACTTATGCACCCATTCTAAAAAGCAAATGGGGTATCAATCCCTTCCCCTTTGAGCGTCATTGTGATGAGGTCAATGAATATACGGAAACGCTGTGGTGACGACAAGATGAACTTCTTGAGCTTCTCAATATCCTCCTTATTGTTGATATGGTGAGGAATGTCGTCATCGGTGATTTCAGCTCCAAGTGGTTGCATCAGCCTATACGAATGCAGGATACTATCTCTTGGTGCGTCATCAAAGTTGGGGTCTAACGACTTTAGCATTCCGAACTTGCAGTACTTACTTTCAAAGATGAGGTCAATGATGACTTTCGCTGTTGAGGTACATTTGTCTTCCGATAGCACGTCATACTCCATCGTTGGGTGAGGGAAGTAGTCTTTGATGCGCTCTACCACTACCGCCATCATCTCCTTGCTCGCAATCTTAAAGTTGCTATCTCGTACGGATGGGAGAGGCTTAATAAGCGTGAAGTATAAGTCTGTATCCTTCTTGAAGACTTCGTACAGCTTCTCGCACGCAATGGTCTTGCAGGTGAACATCATCTCCTCAAGTGGTGCTCTTAACTCCTGGGACTTGGTGTAGTCATTATCTTCGTCAGAGAGCGTTCTGAGGATGAATGTAACAAAGCGAGCGTCATTGTACGTGTTCTCAATATACTTCTTCTTCTCTTCGTTGAATACGTTGGTCGTATCAGCCGTGCCCATCATCTGCATAGACTTAAAGATAATGGAGTTGTAAGCGTGACGATAAATCCACGATGCAGTGAAGTGCGAGACGCAAGCAACCATGAGTTTACAAACCATATCAAACTGCTCCTTGGAGATACCTTCGGATAGGACATCCTCAACGGCTTCTGAAATGGCTACGCTCCATTCTTGCGTATCCGTGATGGAGTTACGAACCCAGTCTGATGCGTCTTCAATCGTAGCCTTTGACTTGAACTTGCTGTAATGAACATCAGAGAAGCGAGTGGCAAGGAGCTGGTCTCTCCCAAGTCCCGTATAGGTTCGTGCGAAGAAGAGGTAGTCGTTGATAATCTTATGCTTCAGGAAGATGCTAACCCCGTCAGGGTCATTCTCCACTTCATCAAGAGGGCTGTTGTTCGCTCCGAGATAGGCTGGTATCGTTATGCACAAACGTCCTTCGTGGTAGACACTGCAAATATCAGGGATGATGTTGTAGTAAATCTCCCTTAGTATCTCCCGCTGAGAGTGGAGGCGTATTCCATAGTCACGATGGATAGCCCTTGCAATCATATGGGCTATATCCTTATTCAGACCATATATCCCTTCCTCAGCCTTTGAGACGTTGTCCAAGAAATCAAGCTCAACATCATAAACGGAAATATCCTTAATCACCTTGCTCGTATAGGTGCATAACGCTTCCTTTGCAACGATGTCGGATATGTTCTGCTTTACGCAAAAGTCAATCTTATCTGCGAGTTCAATGATTTTCGTGCGAGAGTTCTTGACGAAGTTTAGCATCTGCTCAACCTCATCTACACCGATATGATTGCCTGCATTTTTTCCTTGGTATGCGAGGAGAATATCAGGGATGTTTACATTATCCATTGGCTTGATGCCGAGGAAATCCATAAGTAGCCTTGTCGTCATAAGCCAATAGGCGAGCTTGTATCGGTCTTCATCAAGTCCGTTAAGCGAGGACAACAAGTCGCCAAAATAATGACGTATGGCTGTTGCAGGTTTCTTAGACCTTGTCTTCCTGCGAAGGGTATCTTCACCTCCCTTGTATATGCTGATAGCTGACCTAAGTAGTTCGTATTCATCCGTAAGGTTACGTTTAGCCATAAGCTCAACGGCAGTATCATCTCCTACATGGTACATATCATTGGCGAGAACGAGTGCGTCAAATGCCTCTGAGATATACTTGTTGAGAAGGAGACTAAACCCCTTCTTGATGAGATAGTTCTTGTTTACTACATACTCGTCCTTGTCGGTTATTGTAACCATAGCATCAACGATGCCTTTCCATTTATCAGGAACGTATTTCATACTTAGGATTTTATTAGAGTTCGCACAAAGATACGAAGATTATTGACAACAAGCAAGAGGGGTGAGCCTCCATGACGACCCACCCCTCTTAAAATAAAACTAAAAAAAATATGAATACAATGTATCTATCAAGATACTAACTTATTGTAGAGGCTCATTATTTTGCTCTGCGAAATGATATTGTTTCTCGTCTGAGACACATTGCTCTCGTAGTTACGTGCCGAAGCATATCTCTGACCGCTTGCATTCACAAAGCCCCCTCTGAGTAGTTCCTCTGCGCTCTTCTTTCCATACTGAAGGTAGTTCTTCTGCATTAGCCTACAATAAGGCTCTACGGACTCATCAGGGTGCGTATAAACAAACTTATTCTCTCCCGTATCAAACAGCCCCACGGAGAATGCCGAGTTGGTTGTTCGTGGTCTACCCATCGTGGCAAAGTTACCTTCAATCTGACACTGAGCGAGGGCAAGGGAAATATCCAGCTTATACTTAGCGCACATGGAAACGAAGACTGAACCACTCATACGCTTAGCTCCCTTACTCTTGGATGCGATATACTTATCCACAAGGGTGACAAGCTCGTTATACACTTCCTTCTTACTACCTTCAAAGGAGACAGCCTTACCAATATCCCCGTGCGGTGTGAATCCACCCGACATAGGATTAACGGGGGCTGACGTTCCTCCGCTATAAGAAGAGTCGTATCCCCTTCCGATATAACCTTCGTCAGAAGTCTTGCCGAGTTCGGAAGAAGAGCCATACGCTCTCGCATTAGGATTAAGATGTACCTTACCCGAGTCGTCAATAGTAATAGGAGAGATGGCTTCGGGTGGTAGCCATTCCCTTCGGCTGAGGAAAACCTCTGTTCGGTAGGATACGATTTCATCCGTAGAAGTAGCCGTGATAGGAGGACGTTCGTAGATGTACCTAATACCCGTTGTGACGAACCAACCTGAGTAGAACATCATAAAGTTATTCGCCCTATCCATAGTCTTCTCAAAGACAGCCTGAGGGGTCTCTCCTTCTTCTCTCGGGTTAGATACTGACGAGTTAAAAAGCATATCTATGTTAGACTGCTCAAGAAGCAATGTGGGGACTTTCTGACCTCGGTATATAAACGTATTAAGACCATTGAGCGTGCAGACAAGTGTCAGCTTTTCAAGCTCAACCTTGTTGATTAGGTTATGGTAGTATGCCCTAATGTAGTTCTTGTGAGTATTCCCCGTAGCTCCATTCGTGTTCCCCGACTTGCCATCACCATCGGAGAAGACGTGGCTATCTCCACCCCATACATATCTGACAATCGTTTCCGTATCGTTGTCAGCGAAGGTCTCTCCCGTTACTCCGTTATTGTATCCGTCTCTTGCCCTGCCTCTCAGGATGATGTGGTCTTTTATCTTGTCCTTGTTGTAGCAAGGCTCAATCCTTACAACCTGCCTATTCTGAGGGACACCCGAGCCTGCAAGGGCTTGGTTATTCATATTAACGTCAAGCTCTATGACGTGCCCGTACTTGGATGAAATAGCCGAGGCTTTGTTCTCTACCCTATACTTCTTCACGAAATACGGAGTCTTATCCATCTGAGGGATATTACTAAGGATTAGAGGTATAGCCTCAAAGTCAAATGCACCATCCTTCTCAACGGCATTCTTAGCATACGAGCGGTCTGCAAACTCACGACCCGTAATGGATACGAATGCACCCCAATCAATAGAACCATCGTCCGCCTTTGTACGACCGAGCATCGTATTGACATTGCTAAACGTAAGATTGAGGAATGGGTCTATCCATCCGTCAAAGAAGCTCTCCTCATCCCTCCACGAGTGCGCAATTATATCCTGAATGAAGTCAATAGGCTTTTGTCCATACAAGTACCACGCCTGCTGGTCAGTGGTGTCCGACTGAACGCCTGAGACGTAGCCAAGCCTATACCTCTGACAGAAGTCACGTATCGTCTCGTGGGACGTTCCGCTGAATGCGTACTGATGACCCTCCGTATATAAATTTGGAACGTTAATGTCACCCTTGATTATCATCTGATAGTAAGCCTGCTCGTCCTGAGACATGCTTGACTGATTGATGTTCGTGATGAATACCTTCGTGATACGGAAGTCGCAACGTAGACTACGCATAACATCAGACATAGGTCTCATGAAGACCGAAATGACATCGCCATCCTTCGGTTGGTTCATCGCAATAGGGTTGTTCCTATCAAGAGAGAACACTGCATACACAGATGGAAGGAACTCCGTAGTCTCAATACGTATATACTCAATCTGCCTACTTGCAAAGTAGTAGTCGTTAATCTTAACTACGGGCACGTGCCTACCGACAGAGTCAAGCAATGAAGACCCGTCACCCGATATAGGAGAACGACCAAGAGCAGAAGGGGTCACTGCCCCCTCTGCTCTGCTCGCAAGTGTTTTGTTAAATGTCTTTGACCTATCAATCATAGGCTGTCTATACTAAAGATACTCGTCTGACACCTTATTCCCGTAGCGACCAATAATCTTAATGTTACCATCAAGTTCAGGGACAAGTACGGTCTGACCAAACGGTACGTGTTTACTTACCTTCGCTCCCAAGATAAAGGTGTAGAACCTCTCGTCATCAATGTGACTTATCCTATCCAAAGCCTTTTCACTCAAAGCCCCACTAACAACATCTGTATCTGTAAGGAGGAGTACAGCGCATGGTGGCATGCTCTTCATAAGGCTATATCCTTCATCACTCTCCTCTCCTCCGTCATACATATTTGAGCTATCGTAATATCTCACAATATCATTGAACGGTTTACCACCGAAGAATTTCTCTGAGATTTCTTCTTCATCAAGTTCATCGGAGAAAACTCCTTCATCAAGGAATTTCATAACACCATCAAACGAAGTGCCACCTCCGCCATCAAATGGCATAGGGAGTCCATCTTTGTCGGTGCTGTTGTATATATCACTAATCTCACCGAGTACGCTCTCATCCCATATTTGGATTTGCGAGACCTTTGTGTCAACGGGTATTATCACAAGACCTGAGAGACCATTGATGAGTTGGTCTGCAAGACTCGCAATCATAGTGACGGATGAGGAGAGATAATTCCACATAGAGCCCGAGGTATCGACAAGAATCCAAACAGCACCAACAGCTTCGTAGCTTCGTGTCGTCTGCATTGGCACAATCATTTTACCCCCCTGACGATATGCAATAGCCTTATATGTTGAAAGCTGATATTTATTTATCTGCCTCGTTGTCTTCTTTGACGGTACAATCGTGGTAAAAAAATCCGCTAAAAGGTCTTCCCATGTCATCTTAACCTCCTTCTTAGCGAGTGCTGTTTTTGCAACTGAGTCACCGCTCACTTCACCAGGTTCATCAGTTGCTTCTTTACCGCCAAGACCCTTCTTATCCTTCTTGCTTTGTTCGTAAAAATTACGGCTCTTCCTATCCTTGTATAATGGAGAATCAACAACTTCGTCAATGAGTTTCTTTCTTATGTCTTTGTTGTTCTTCATTATATCACGGATTTCCTTGTCTGCTCTATCTGCGGCGTTCTCCGTATATCGTGTATCTCTACCATCTTCTTTGTCAATACGATTTGCATCATCTTGACCCATAATATGCTCCGATGGGTTTCCGCTGTCACTATTGGATGATATAGCCTTATCTGAGTTCTTTAGCTTATCAGATATTTCACTTCCCGACATTTTTGAGAAATCCCCTGCATCTCCATCGTCTCCTTGGTCGCCTTGCTGACCTCCTTGAGAACCCTGCTGAGCACCGTCTTGCTGATTTCCGTCCTGACCACCCTGAGAGTTTTCCTGACCATCTTGCTGATTACCGTCCTGACCGCCTTGTCGGTTCTGCTGACCACCATCTTGACTGTCTTGTTGTCCGTCTTGCTGATTACCTCCTTGACCATTGTCTTGGTCTCCGTCTTGAGGATTACTATTTTGACCGCCTTGAGCCCCACTCTGAGAACCATCTTGACCATCCTCAGGATTTCCATCTTGACCGTCTTGTTGTCCACGTTCTTGCTGTTGGTCATTCTTATCAGGAGATGAAGGGATACCTCTTTTCTCTAATTCATCGTAAATGTATTCCCAAAGCATCCCCGTATACTCGTCTGAGATAAGATACCCAAGTTTGTTAGTGAGCCCTTCCAAGCTACCTATTCTTGCGCCCCATAACGACTCAACAAGCGGATTGATTTCGTAGTCCATTGCCATATTACATCTCAGGCGTATCAATGGATTTGATAAATTGTATTTGGCAGAGTCTTTTGCGGCACGGTCAAAATGCCTAAAGAAATTATGGTATATCTCATGGATTATGGTGAATAGAACGCCCCTTATTGGCTCTATCTCCTCCAAATGTATAACCCATTTAGGGTTAATAAACAAACGCCCAGGGCTTGTAGCCATAGTCTGAACACGGAAGGTAAAATCCGTTCTGAGGTTCTTTCTAATATAGAATAAATCAGGGAAGTGCATTGTAATAAGGCTATCAACTCTATCAATCAATGTCTTTATATATAACATATTAACGACTTCCTCTGTGTCCTTCAGGATTACATATGATGACTTAGAAGGGTCTGTTCCAGCCTTCTGATAAACCTCGTTAGCCTGAACGGGAGTTAAGTCTTTGAGCTTCATTATAGCCTTAGACTGAAGCTTGCTTATCTCAATGTAAGAACTCATCTATTTTATTAGTTTTTCTCTAATCCTATTTAAGTAAAACAGCCGTACCCTACTTATCGGATACGGCTGTCTATTTATGTTCAACCCTTATAGGTTAGAATGGCAGGTCATCAGTGTTTATCGCCTGAGCTGACTGAACCTGAGGTTGAGGAGCTGGTTGTGCAACGGGTTGCTGGAAGGTCGGCTGTGGCTGAGGTTGTGCAACGGGTTGCTGATAAGCGGGCTGAGGTGCTGGCTGTGCATATGCTGGCTGCTGATATGCTGGCTGTGCATATGCTGGCTGTTGAGGAGCAACGCCTTCGTTGAAGGTTGGCGCAGGCTGGTTTCCGAACCTTGAGCCGTAACTACCCTCCTTCAGTCGGTTCGCCTTGTCAAGTTCTGCCTCAGCATTTACCTTAAACTTATAGTCCTTATCCGTGTGGTACTTGAGATACTCATCAATCGCCTTACGCTCTTCAGGAGTATGACCCTTGTATGCGAAATCGCTTGGGTCGGGAGCGTCAATGGACTCAAGCCACTCTGCGTACATCGTCAGCTGGTTAATATCTGAAGTATCAGTCATAGTAACCTGACCTCTCGTTGGGTGAACGAATGAAACGGGCATTCTGTCTCCCTCCATACCCTCGTCAATGAAAGCAGATGAGTCATAGTTAGGCATATTTTCCGTTCCGTCCTTGATTTTCGCCTCAACAACGAAGATAGGAGCATTGACAAGGTCAAATGGATACGGGCGGATTTTTGCCTTTGCAGAGAACTTGCTCTGAGGGGCACTCTGAGCCGTCTGAGTTTGTGCATCGTTTGCCTTCTTGTACTTTGAAGGTAGCTCAATTCCCTGAGACTTATACAGAATTGACAAGATGGCACGACCGAATTGGAATACGAATACCTTACCTTGTCGCTCAGGGTGCTGTATGTCCTCTACGACTTGAACAAGTGCGTAATATCTTTCTGAAGGAGAGTCTACGAGCTTCTCGTCCTTCTTGAGTCTTGTACGCCTTGTATCATCCTTCTTTAGACCCGTCTTTATTTGGTCTTCCTTCCATCGTGCCCACCAAAGTTCACTAATCTCATCCTTTACGCCTGCGACCTCGGGTGGGAACTTAATCGTCTCCGTAGGGTCGTTCTTGAATCGGTTGATTTTAGAGATAATTGGTAGCTCGTACTCTCGTGTCGCAATGATATTGCGAAGGAATACGGGGTCTGTATTGTTCATATCCTCAACCACGAATGGGTTTGCGAGGAATCTGAGGGCGATTGGGTAAACCCCATTGGGGGAGTTCTTGATGTCCTTAACCTTGATTTTTAGGAGACGAGGGTCTTCCTCCTTTACGAAATAGTCTCTACTCCCCGTGTATGCCGAGATGTCGGGTTGCTTTACGGGTGAGGTAAACTGCTGAGCCATGTCGCTTACGCTGAATTTTGCCATGCTTCTTACTGATGTTATATTAAACTTATATTAGTGCTATCCGAAGTAGCGCACTTCGGGGCTGTACAAAGGTATGAATTATTTCTTACTTCTCCAAGCGATTAAGACTTCTTCTTAGCCATAGGCATGATGATGTTCACTCGCTTGAGATTTGAACCTTCTTCCTGCTCCTCTACAACCGAAGTCGCCGCAGATGAACCATTGATGTTGAACGTCACCTGAGGTGAGCTTAGGTTCTTCAGAAGAGACGCAAGGAGGTCAAAGTTCAAGGATACGCACGCAAGAGGTGTATCCCCCGTGATTTCCGTTGCGTTGATGTTTTCTCGTGCAGAGTAACTGCTGAAAATATCATTACAGCTCGCTACTACTCCTGCCTGAGAGACGCTGAGGTCAATGAGGCGGTCTACCTTAGAGTTAGGGGATGCGACACGCTTAATGGACGAAACGAAAGGAAGGAGGTCTACCTTAAACGAGTTGGTCTTTGACAGCTGTTCTACGACATGTGCGTACTTTGGGTACTTAAAGTCAAGAACGATAGCCGTGAAGGTCTCGTTATCCGTCTCAAGACGTATGGTCTTATCGTTGTAGAACAAGTGCATATCACTATCCTCAGAGATAATCCCCGAGAGGAAGATGGATGCGATGTTAGCTGGAATGACGACCTCAGCCTGCTCTTCGGATGACTGAGACAGCTTGACATCATACTGAGAGAGGACAATACCACTCGTACCAACGATAGACATCGTGTCCGTATGAATATCAAGGAGGACAGACATAAGCTGTGGTCTGTTCTTATCCTGACCCGAGCATGCGAGCGCACGTGCCATACCGATAAGGAACTCTGACGGACTCTCTACATGGATTTCCTTGTAGGAAGAACCGCTTGCGTCAAGGAGGACATCGGGGTAGATGGATGCGTCATCCGTACCAAGCATAAACGTACCTACACCATAGTCAAGCGACAGCTGTGACGTGTCGGACGTTGAATAGATAGTCACTTGCTCTGAGGGAGCATCTGAAAGAATCTTCTTGATTGCGCCAGCCTCAAAGAGGAATGCACAATCGCCATCTGTAGAGTCAAGTTTGACCTTGACCGAAATAGCGGAGTTTTGGTTGGAGGCTTTCACGCTGAGCGTATCGCCTTCTACCGAGAATAGGATTTTTCCGAGAACGGGCACTGCGCTTACAGATGCGCTGTTAATAGCCTTGCTGACATTAACAACAGCCTTGAGCAGTTCCGCTCGGTTTACTGAAATGTTCATTTAAGCACTTAATCAGAGTGAGACTTACTTCACCACAAAAGTAGGTAAAAAAAGTCTCACTCCAAAATCGTGCTAAAAATTATTCGTCCTTGTTGTCGTACGAAGCTCCGTCTCCATCCACACTCATTGCGTCAAGGACGATTTCGTGCTCGGATAAGACATACAATGATGGGGGAGCATCCGACCCAACTTCCTTGCCGAAGAATGAAAGCAATGCTTCTTCTCCGCCCTTTTTCTTTGTTAATGGCTTAGCAACCAGCTTTGCTCCTGACCAAGGGTTTGAAGAGGAGTAGGTTGTACGACCGAAGCTACCATCGTCAAGAGGTTCAGAGTCCCCATAAAGAGACCCTCCACTGCCATACGAAGAAGACCCGTCTACACCACTCCTTGAAAATGAAGCATCCTTCAGAAGGTCATCACGAAGAGTAGACCTTGACCTCATCCCGTGCTGAGCACCTCTAAACTTAGCCATCACTGAGGCAGACAAAGACCCCATGCTTGGGAAGCTATGGTTAGATGAGGTGTATGAAGCGAACTCGTTTCTTGAACCTCTGTACTCCAAGTGAATGTGTGGAGCTGTGCCATGATTAGGGTCAAGAGTCCAAAGCCCGAAGCGAGCCAGCAGTGGGTCAGTGAAGATGGCATTGACCAAGTCATCTGCTCCTCCAACTTTACAAGATATGTCCACAGCCATACTTACATAATGGTAAGAACGTGAAGCATGCTTGTCTCCCGTAGTGGAGGTTATGACGATTTGGTTTTGTATCTCCCTTGGAAGAGAGGAGAAGTACTCTTCAAATGCAACATGAAGACGGCTAAAAGAAAGACCAGCTTTGGCTCTCCATTTCCAATTCCCTCTGCTTACGGGTTTGGAATATACACCTCCCCTTACTGAGCCAATATATGCGTCCCTATTTGGGTCTGACATAGACATAGCAGGGAACATAGGCTTCTTCGGCTGTTGCTCCGCTGTCTCAGTGGTTGGGTTGCCAAGCAACACTTCATAGCTTGCCCTTAGACCCTCCTCTCTTTTCTTCAAAAGGGTCTTGTATAACGAACTCTGTTTTATAGTATCCGTTATCCCGTCATTAGCCAAAGCCTTTTCCGACTCGGTCAGTACATTGGAGTAGTCAGGGACATTATGAATAGGGTGCTTGGTAACGTGAACACCACCGAACGTAAGGAAGAAGAACGATACGAACTCATTATAATTAACGAGCTTATCGACATCGCTTAGCGTCTTAGGAGGGCTAACTCTTCGTGGTGGTATGTATTCTTGGTTAAGGAGACGCTTGAACTCTGATTGAGATAGCACCTTCTTGTTAAGTGGATTAGATATGTTTTTATTCCTCATATAAAAAAGGAGAACCCCTATGTCTGATTTAACATAGGGGTTCTCTTAAGTTACTTGTTATTGGATGTTTGAACTATTGGTCTACTGCTATCTTAGCATTAACCAACTCGTCACCAACCATCTTAAGCGTATCGCCATCAATAATCTTAGAAAGGAAGTCAGCCCTATCTTCGGGGGCGAGGAGGTCTCCTAAGATAGCATCCATTACGATAGCACCTGCTAAGTACCCATTCTGAACGCCAAATTCATCTCTGTCATTCCCTTCGTACTGCTTGTAATTGCCTCCCGTTCTACCCGCCTGTTCTACTCTCTTCATAAGCTCATCATACTGTGAGTTTTGAGGAATTGTAACGCAGAATAGAGCCTCTGTAACAAACCTTGAGTCAATCAAACCAGCTACATTTCCTCCATAGGTAATGTCCCCAACAGAGGTAATCCCCATGTCTGCCGCAACAAGGCAAATACCATCAACAATAGACGAGATGAAGTTTGCGGAAACTTGTCTATCCAGCCCACAAGCAAGACAAGCGATATTAAACCACTGAAGAGGGGTGATAATGTCATCTATATCCTTGACCTTCTTGTTCCCCTTTAGGATTTTCGTGTACATGTTCAATCCTCTCAGGCTTGCTTGGTTTGCCTTTGCATCCAGCCTTGACTTAAGTGGGTCTGCGTCAGTTAGGTCATAGTTTGACAGCTTGAACTGAATACCGTTCGTCTCAAGTATTGCTGTAAGAGCCGCATAAGCCGCAGACTTTGCATTTGACGTGTTGATGCCAAGAGTATCTGTCGTAAACGAAGCATCTCCATCCTTCATCTTGAATATGCTACTAAACGACACCGTCTTATCACCCTTCTCAATACCACTAACCAACGGTTTAGTTAGGTATTGACCGAGAGGAGTGAGAACAAAAACAGTCCTATCCTCGTCTATGAAGTCCTTTGTCTCAGACTCTATATCTACGAACTTAGAATGCACATACCTGAAATCTTCTTCATTTATCTTGACGAAAGAGCCATCCTTGAACAAGGTTACAGCCTTTTTATCCTCCTCTGTGTATTCAGACTTCCCTGATAGCTTTTTGTCCAGCTTGTATATTGAAGATTGGAAGAACTCAATAAGCTTCGTGTTGTTCAGGCACTCTGCGAATTTAGCCTTGCTGAATTGCCTAAACTGTCTGAGTCTTGCAACCGTCTTCTCGGCTTCCTCGTATCCGCTAAGCGTGTTCGTAAGTTCATGTAGGTCTACAAGATATTCGTCAAACTGTTCATCGGTGAGTACACCCTTCTTGAGGTCTGCTTGTGAAATAACGACATAAGGGTCACGACCCGTTATATCCTTATACATATCACTCTTGGACATGATAGTCTGCCAAACACCAAGCTGAGTGAGGTTTCTACCCGTAGCACCTCTCAGCTTACCCTTTTGGTTAGGACTTTTTGCAACAGCATTAGCAGCATATCGTTCCTTAGCGTCATTCTGAGCTTCCTTTTCATCCCCTACAATACCCCAAAGAGCCTTTATGTCTCCAGCCTTTGCGGCTTCAAGACGAGCTTCAAGAGATGCGTCCATAGGTTCAGGATTAACTCTGTCTTCGTTTGCCTTCTCGTGCATCGCATAGATATGCTTAATGAGTTCATCAGGGTCAGGGAAGAAGTTCATGTGCATGAAACGGTCGTATGTGGCAGAAGACCACTCAAACTCATCCAGCCCGTCAACAACTCTATTACCAGCGGCTACCATAGCCCATTGAGTCCCAAGCATATAAATGGAGTCAAGAACTCGGTCTTGGAAGAACGTCATACAAACGTCAAGTACAGATTTATCTGCACGAGTGATTTCATCGAAGAAGATGATACCTCCGCAACCCGTACCTTCTGGACCTCTGTTGCAGTTCAAGTTACCCCTTAGCTTATCGGCTTCAGTAATACCATTACCCTTAAACCTGAATACGGGGAACTTAGCTGTTGGTACAGAGATTGGTAGTTGGATTGTTTTACCTGGGACTTCTACATACCCATCGTCTGTCAGAACCTTTTCGGGAACGTCCTGAATCGTAAGAACAGAAAGAGACTCCTTTGTATTCTGCGATAGGTTGATAGTAACCATATCATAGGTTCTCTTCTTTCTTTCTCCATTTATCGTAACCTCCTTGAATAGGTCAGGTCTTGACTGAATCCATTTTTCAATAACGCCACGGATGGAGTTCACGATATACGTCTTACCAATACCATGATACCCCCAAATCATAGGAATCATTTGGTGTCCCTCGTTCATTGAGCCGCCCATGTTGTTCAATTTCAGCGGGTCTGTTGGAAGTCTTTTCTTTACTATGGTCTTATTTCCATTTTCATCCTTCACAAACTCCCCATTCTCATCCTTAAGATAAGCATCATAATCCCAAAGGGGGTCATTGTCAATGTCCTCATTACCTCTTCGGATGTAAGACTCAAAATAAGGGATAAGGTATCTTTCAAGACCTGCACGACCCTTTACGTTAGGAATATCAAGGTGTTCTGTTTCTCTTGTTGGGTGCTTATACGCCTCGTTAAGACGCTTTTCCTCAAATTCCTTCCTCGCCCTTCTATGCTCATAGATGTTCTTTGTAGCCGCATCTCTCTTCGCCTCATTGATTAGCCCAGCGTCATAGTGAGCGTCAATAAGGACGTGCTCTGCCATTATATTCGCCTTCTCAGGGTCATTTCCTTCATCAAGAGCACGAGCCTTCGTCTCGTAGTACCTCATGTACGCACGAGCTTCTTCGGGCGACATTTCGCTGTTAAGCGTACTCGGGTCTCCGACCTTACTTCCCGAGACCATGTCCTCAATGCAGAAGCCCTTCAGACCGCCAGGAATATCACCGTCCTTAGCGTCAATCCTAATCATATCAGGAGATATAGAATCGACAATTTTGCTGTCATCGGCAGATGATGGGAAGAGAACCTTACCACTGACCATCCTCTTGAGCTTTTTTGAAATCTTGGAGAAGAACTCCTTGACCTTCTTAAACCCATCAGAGAACACACCTTCGTTAAGTCCTCTAAGACCATCTACGTCAAAAACGGAAGCACTTTGTTCTACGAAGATGCGTGCGGTGTGTACGCCTCGTAGAATCCTTCCGTCATCAACAGAAACAGAGCACCTCTTTTCTGACTCGTTCACAGAACGAATGTGTCCAAAGATACGTTCTCCGCTTTCGTCACGCAACCACACACGTGTGCCTTGACTGAGTTTGTTTTCTTTGTTTGTCATGTTATTTTGAATAGCTATTCTTTTCTCACTCGTATTTTATTCCTTTGTTTAACACTGCCATCTTAGAGGTCTCCACAAGGACTTCGCAAGACCCAGGAGATGATGGCATTTTTGCATCAATGAGTTTAGCCATAGATGAAAGGAGTCTCATTAGAGCCTGACCATTCACGGCATACTCATTTGGTGTTTGTCCTTTTATAGTTGTTAGATGTTTACCGCCAATAGACACGTTATCAGCATGCAGGGTTGCGTTGTCGTTGGAGTCCCCTCCGATATTGATTGCGCCATTAGACACAATGTTTATCTTGTCTCCTATAAGCTGTATTGCGGATTGGTTGTTTGCGTGGATGATGCTAATCATCCCATCGGGAGATAGTTGTATTTCGCTACCCTTATACTGAAGATGTAGCCCTCGGTTTGGTTGGAAGAGGACGTAGACCTCGTTGGTCTTGTCGTACATCAGCACTTGGCTGTCCACGTAGTCGTCACCTATCTCCTCAATGAGGTCTGTATCTACATCGCTGTATGCGCTGTATTCAGGGTTAAAGATTGACCCACCCGTAAAGGTGACGAAGACACGAACACCAACCTTGGGTACTGAGATAGCACCCTGACCATTTCCAGCGAAGGAAGGTGAGGATGCAGGCTTAGCCCAAGGCAGAACATCATCTTCCATATTAGTCATAAGATGCTCTACCCTAACCCTGCAATGCCCTGCCTTCTGCGGGTCTTTGTTGTCTACAACGTATCCTACGTATTTTCCGTCAAGCCCTGCCATATCTTATTTTAGATATAGGTTACATACGACACCTCTACGGGGAAGAAGTTCGGATTGAACAAGACGACAGCCGAGTGGAATCCGTTTCGCATGCTTACAAGGTTATCCACAGCTCCCAAGCAAGAGTAAAAATCCCCAATCGGTTGCCAAAGGTTGTTAGCACCGATGAACGACATATACTCACGCACAGAAGAGAAGTTCTTATATGAAGCATCAATATCTGATTCGTTGTCGCCCTTCTCGTCAGGGTTAATATACAGCTCAATGAGGTTTCCATCTTGGTCTTCCGTGTATACTCCATTAAGAGCGCAGGTAAGTCCTTGGTTGGTGCATACCTCAATATAAGCCCTACCATCAGCCGTGTACTTGACGAAATCAACATCAGAGGTAAAGTCCTCCATATTGGATATGTCAATGCAGTTCGTTGATAGAGACTTCCACTGAGGTAGCGTTGCCATCATAACCGACTTCAGGTGCTCCTCAACAGCGGAGTCGTTGAACATCGGGTATGTTGGGCGGATAATCACTCCCTTATAAGCACCATTGGGGTACTTCATGAACGAAATCCTCCTTGAAACATCTTCCTTGAGCGTGCTCTTCTTGAATGTATCTTCAACGCCATACGGGGCATCAAATGGAGAGTTAGGGTAGTCTTCGGAAATGTAATGTTCGTAGATACGGACTCCCATGACCTTAAACTGATACCCCTCTTCGCTTGAAAAGAATACAAGGTATGCCGTCTCGCCTGAATTTCCAATAGGCTTTACGTTGTGCATCTCGTTGACGCACGAACGGATACGCTCTTCAAGGGAGATACCAAAGGTGGCATCCATCCTCTTCTTAAATCCACAGCAATCCGTAGGTTTAAGATATTCAATACCTACTGAGATAGGCACTGATAGGCAGGAGAAGAACTTATTAAGACTTGCTATAGAACCACCAGCGTCTACACCTCGGAAGACGAGACGTGCTGAAACGGGCTTACCTACAATGTCCTTTAGGACTATATCAATCTCAATGTCAATGGAGTGACTGAATGCGCCCTTGTACAGCTCCTTCGTGTTCTCATTGGCATACTTATTGTCGAGAGTAAAGTAGTACTTAGCCTCTCGCTCGCCATATGTCATAGCGGGGATGACAGCAAATTCACCTGCTCCCAAGTTGATGGTTGATGAAGATAGGGACGTGTATCCTGAGAAGATGTCTCCAACGGGGATTAGCTTCTTTGATTCAGCATCGTTCTTAGCTACGACATTGTCATCAAAGAATGTAATACCCTTATCGCCACCTCCCAAGCCACGACAGATAATCCCCGACTCTATAAAACGAGACTTGGGGTTCTTGTAGTACTTTGCAATGGCATCGGTCTTCTTCATCCTTTACTACCCTTTCTTTGGCGAGAGGCGAGCACGTACGATTTCATCAAAGACACCTCTGATGACCTGAGCGACTGCCTCGTTCTTAATTTCTTTCTTGGTCAGAGCGGAGATTTCCTTAGCGAGCTCTTCAGACTTTGCACTCAGCTCATCCTTGTAGAAGGCTGACATCCATTCGCTGATATTCCCCTTGACTTCGGAAATAATATAATTCTTGATGCTCTCATTACTACTCTTCTCGCTGAGAGTGTATTCGTTCTCAAAGAGATACTTACGACCAACGGCATTAAGACCTCTTTCAGAACTCCACATCTCCCTGACAAGGGATGCAATGTGTGCACGCTTCTTTTCGGGAGCGGTCTTCAGGTTAGTCTTCGCCCCGACACCCTCGTTAAAGCAAATAGCCTCAATGAGGATTTTGCGCTCATTGTTAATACGCTGAAGCTCCTTTGTCATGCAAGACTTCTTGGCTTCGTTTACGGCTTGTTCAAACTTTTTCATCTATTGAATAATACTTTTTTGTTAATCAATGATATATTAGATTTAGCTAAAATTTTCGTCAGTAAGTTTTATCTCCTGACCCTTCTGTATATCATCAAGAGCACGGATATAAACAACCTTCCTTGTTGGGTTGAAGTCCATCCAAGCATTGCCTAACTGAGAATGCTGATATTGCATTACGTTACCCATCGGGTATCCATAGACACGCCCTGGGATTAGCTCTACTGCAATCTCACGTAGTGTAGGGCTGAATAGGTCTTCACGGGAGAAGACTTGCACCTTCGCAACCTCAATGACATCGCCCTCTCTGAACTCGGTCATAGAGATAACCTTGTCCTTATCCTCATCGTAGTAGATAAGACCTATGCCCCTTCTGTTGCCATATACAACGATACCATCCTTATCAAAGAGGCTACTCATCTCCTCGTTCCTATACCTAACGAGTTCTTCATTCTCATCGGAAAGGTCAATCAGTTCGGACATAAGTACAGACTCAGGGTTGTAGTCTCGGTATTGCACGTCCTCGTTAAACTTAACCTTAACGGCTTCCGACATCACCTTAGACATCTTCCAAGCCTTGTACACAGATGAAAGCTCTGCGCTCGTTATAGAGCCTGATAGGATGCGACCGACTTGCTTTTCCCAAACTCTCCAGCTCGCTTGCGCAAGGAGGAAGTTGTCAAACAAGGAGTATACAGACTGAGGCGTGAACTCGTGAGGTCCAACCATCTTCTTGTTTAGGAGTTCAACGACATAGTCGGATTTATGACTTAGTGCTTTAAGGGCTGACATCCTGAAACTCTGATAAGTGATATACTCAAGGTCTTCGTTAAACCTGCTGATATACCCATCTATCTCGTCAAAATCCTTTTGAGATTTGATAGCCCTGAGCAACGATTTAAGCCCGCCAGCATCGTTGAACTTCCTTAGCGTAGACTCAAATTCTTTCGCCTTGCGAGCAAACTCAACAACCTCGTGGTATGGAGGGAAGCCATCGTCTTCAATCTCCATGCCATAGGAGGTTGGGTCTACGTAATGACCTACGGAGTTGTATATATCCCTAAGGGTGTTATACCTTACGATTTGGTCTCTAAGCTCCTTCTGTTCTCTTGCGTTCATCGTCATTGTTCCTCCTTAGGCATTGGTATATATATCTCCTGCTTGTCTCCGCTTTCGTCAAGCGTGAAGGCGAGGACGACATCGTTGCCATTCTTATCGGTGCTTACCGAGAATGTGATACCTTCCTTGGTTACATTGGTTGGGATATAGTAGGTCTTTCCATCAACCTTGAGGCTAACAGCCTTGTCAAACTTCTCCAATGTCGGTAGACCATCTTCCTCCTTCTTACCCTCACTTCCGATAAGGCTTTTAATCATTCTGCCATCGTCTGCAAGGATTACTACGTTTGAGTAGAAGTGGTAGAAGAATGGGTACACCACACCCTTAATATATGCAAGTGTGGTGCATATCGTGTTGATGATATCTATCTCGAGGTTTTCATCGTCACCTACTGCCTCTTTAATCAATTCTATGGTACTCTTTGGTAAGTTTCCAAACCTAAAAACACTTTCGTAAACCTCGGCATCCTCCGAGCCAAGTTCAAGGGATGATATGTTCCCGCCAAAGGACATTGGGTTGTTGAGTGCCTTTACAAACTCTTCGTAGAATAGCTTTGCATCATACGTCATAACGATAGCACGAATATGACCCATGACCCTATCCATCAAATCTTCGGTAGCTCGTGAGGTGACAAGATTGTCCTTCATCAAGATGATTGACATAATGATTGAACGCTTCGCCATCTCCACGATGACCCCCATAAACTTACTTGCCTTAACCTTATCCTTGTACTTCGTCCTCGCATCTTTATCGTCAAAGTCAAACTTAGATGCACTTTGAAGCAACTTGTAGAAGTACGAGAACATATTGTCTCTTTCACGATACTTAAGGGCACTCCCAAGTACCTTTACAACGAGGCTGTCAAAATTCCCATTACCTGAAAGGGTTATGATATTTTGTATTTTACCAAGGGAAAGTTTTTGGTCTGACATTTCCTTGCCATCAGTTACCTTATACAAGGCATCGTTCATATAAAATACGGCTGGGGATGAGGCATTTATATCCTCAAGTATATCTCTATTACTGCTCATCGTTAGTAGTCATTCTTATCTTTATCGTCACCATTCATCCCTCTCAGTCCATTAGCAAGACGTGTAACAAAATCCTTAAGGGTAGACTTGTCTATCTTGACAGAATGGCGAGATGAAGTTTGCCTACTCTGTTCTGCGCTTGGCTGTGATTGGGGTGTAGTGGACTCTTGTTCTACATCATCGTCATCATCAAACTCTTGGTCGTCAAATCTCAGAGTGGGGTTTTGTGAGGACGAGGTATCTCCATTATACCTATTCCTGAATGCGTTTATACCATTAAAGATGATATTCTTCTTGCCTATGGCTTTTTCATTTTCACCTCGGTACTTCAGAAGAGTAAGCATAATAGCAAGACCTGCGGTATCAATGAAGTTTACGATTTCAAGATATTCTTCGCTTTGCATGAAAAGGTCAAGTACGATGTCTTCTACCTTGTCAAGACGTACAAGTCTCTCCTCAATGAAGTCCTCAAACATCCTTCCCTTGTCTCGCTCGCTGACACGTGAGTCAAGCTCAGCCATCCACTTGTATAGGTACTTGCTTTCGCTATCATCTACCTTAGATATAAGGTGGGCTACCCTCTTTGTTGTCTGCTTCTTGAAGTTGTCTATGATTAGCTCTACGCTTTTCCTTAGCTTTCCCGTTTCAGGAGACTCTTGAAAACCACTCAGGTCTTCAAGGGCAAATGAGTCACCTCTCATTCTCCCGTAGCTATATATATCCACCCCAGCATCACCCGAGGTAATCATCACCGCAATTCGCTTTGGCGAGTAGTCTACGCCATAATTCTTAGCGAGCTTACTCACCAAGTTACTTGCGGATGCGAGAGTGGCATTACCCTTGCCGCCTCGTGGCTTCAAGAACTTATCCTTTGTTGTAAGCACGGAGTGAAGGTCAGGTTCTTCAAAGAAGATACCCTTCTCTCCAAAGAGAGCGTCCTTCGTTTGTTTCAGGTTCTCCGAAGCGTACTTCTTATAAAAGGATTAGCTGAGTACGTGTCTTCCACGTACCTCTTATACAGATTAACATCCAACGAAAGACGACCTTTGCCCTCCGCCATAGCCTTCTTGACAATCTTATTTTTGCCGAATACAGCAAGACCCGAAAGCGTATCAAGGAACTTAATGAAAGAATGCTTTGTCGTTACCTTAGAAATCCAGCTCGTTGATAAACGTCCCATATCCTTCATAAGATGGATATAGCTATCAACGACCTCAGTACCAAGGACGCTCTTAGCTTCCTTCTCGTCAATTCGCACTATGTCTTTGTCTTCAAAGTTCATCTTTTTTGTGACCATAGTATTCTATGCTGGTATTTAGGATTATATAAAAAAGCGAAGTCGTGCTACTCTCCCGAGCGACACGACCTCATAAACTAAACTAAAATCAATCCTATAATCTCCAAAGTATTATAGTATGCCTATTTTTCTCCTATAAAAAAGGCTGGTCTACTCTCCCGAGCGAACCAGCCTACTAAGCACAACTTAAACTTCTCTTGTGGAACTAACCTTCTACCGATTGTTCCCGAGCGTGAACAGAGCATGATTGATTACGTCCACCATCATCTCGTCACTATAAGGTATCATCGGCTTCAGAATAGTTGGGGGTTGTGGGTTAAGCAAGTCATTTGATTCGTTTAACTTCACAATAATTGGGTCAATACGTTCGTTGATTCCGTAAACGTTACGCATCATCCAAACATATAGGTATATCTGCATCGTGAACTCATTGAGCTTGGTACTCTCGTATCCGAGCATAGGTCCAAGCATATTCTGAAATGAGTTGGTTGTTGAAATATCCTTATTGGTCTTCCAATCAATAAGTACGATACGTTCTCCTTGGCGAA
>QWCI01000428.1_pt1 | contig 24540 bp, 29 predicted proteins | sample 1972541 | NCBI WGS metagenome assembly QWCI01 (sample SAMN09866712, study PRJNA288562) | Human oral metagenome isolate term3_saliva, whole genome shotgun sequencing... | isolation source: mouth | host: Homo sapiens | place: USA: California | reverse complement strand
CGGTGAGTGTTTCTACTCCGAAAGCCTACGACAGCGAATGGCGCGAAAAGACGAAATAACGGCGAAGCGCAAAGCTGCGTCCGCCATCGGTGTATCCGTTCGCCAAGAAAACCGCGAAAAGACCAAAACCACCGAAACAAGTAACCAAATGGTAGCAGAAACGCAACCAAATGGTACACCAAATGGTAGCGAAAAACGTACCAAAGGAAAGGAAAGTAAAGTAAAAGAGAATAGTACTTCTTCTCCTTACGTCGAAGAAGTACGTCCGTCTTCCGACGGCGCGCCGCCCGCAGAGGAGGAAAGATTTTCGGGCGAAACGCGAAAAGAGTCTGTGCCGGCTGAGGCTATCGACCTGAAAGCGTTTGCCGACTTCTTCAACAAGACGATGGAAGCGCAGGGTGCGCAGATTCCCCCCGTCCGCGACCTACGCCCCAAAAGCAAACGCACGGCCTTCCTGCTCGCCCGTTTTCGCGAATACGGCAAAGAAGCCCTCGCCGAGGTGGTGAAGAAAGCGGCCGCGTCCGATTTTCTCAACGGCGGCGGCTCCCGCGGTTTCGTCGCAGACTTTGAATGGCTCTTCCGCCCGAACAATTTCCCCCGCGTATTGGAGGGAACGTATGACAACCGCCCGCAGCAGCCCACAACTCAACTCGCACAGCATGACACACCCGCAAAACATTTCGACCGTTATGGCGAAGAGCGGCGCGCACGCAACGACGCCATCGCCGACCGTCTGCACAAACTTGCCTTCGGAACAGATTAAGCAAGCGCGACAATACTACGTTACGGCCTACTCCTCGGATATTATGCCACTGTGTGCGTTGGTCCCCGAACGCTGCTACTTTGGCAATGCGCCCACGTTGGTGCAAATGGGACGACAATGCGGGCGGGAATTTGTCATCTCGTGGCTCTCGGATAAAATCGCCGCCTATTCCGCCACGCTTTCCGAGGCCGATCGTTTGACGGCGGCGGATATTGACCACCTCGCCCTCGAAATCTTCGGGAGTTACTCGTCGCTCAATCTCGCCGAAGTGATGCTCTTTTTCTCCCGTTTGGCGGCGGGCGTCTACGGGCAAGTCGTCTATGGCAGCGTCCGTGCCGAGAACATCGCATCGCGGATTCCCCGATTTCTCGAGTCTAGGCAAAAGGAAATCGACCACTACGAACGACAACGCGAAGAACAGCAGCGGCGGGCAGAGGAAGAGCGGCGAAAGCTGCACGCCGTAGACTACGGCACCTATAAATCGCTCCTGGCGAAGTTGGCCGCCTCGCGTTTTGCCGGCGATGAAGACGCCGCCCGTGCGTATCTTGCGGCGCATCCTCGCGAATTTGACGCACACCGCGCTTTTCAAAGCGCACCCGAAGGAGTTATCAAAGCAAGCGACAAACACCGTCAGCGGTGAAATAAACAATCAATGCGCTGTTTTCAGCGCGATAATCTCCAACAAAAAGCATGACACACAAAAAGAAAACCCCGAAAACGGCGCCGACGCCTCCGAAAAACGCCCGGCACCTCACCTCCGAACGCTTGCACGACCTCGCCCGCAAGTGGAAACGAGCCCAAAGCGTCGAGCGCGCCGTGGCACTCTTCACCTATTCGCCCGAACACGGCGTGCAGACTGCCGTATTTGGCTGCGATGAGCATCTCACCGAAATTGTAGCGAGCGGCGTGCGCTTGTGTCTCGCCCCTCAACTCCGCGCAACGGAACCCGATGCGCATCTTTCCCTCACTTGGGAAGACACGGCGGCGCAGAAGCCCACGAACTTCTGGCAGCGTTTGCGCACGTGGTTTCATCCTTTCAACATTGCAAAATAATCACTCTATGCAAGTAATCAAATTCCGCGGCCGTTCCATTGCCGACGGCTCCATCGTTTACGGCGGCGTGTTGCAGTACGCCACCGCCTCCTACATCGTTCAACCCGACACCCGCCACGCCGACGCCGCGCCGCGCTGCATTGAGGTGTACCCCGATTCGGTGGCGCAATACACCAATCGCCGTGCGGTAGATGGCCGCGAGATATATGAAGGCGACGAGGTGAAATTCTTTGTCGAAGACCTAAATGAGTTCTTCCAAGGCGTTGTCTATTTCGATGAAGATGTCGCAGGCTTCTGCGTTGAAGACAAGTGCAAGGACGAACTTTTCGGATTTGATGCCCCTTTCAAATACATTCTAATAAATCAAGCTCTTCAAGAATGACAGCAACAGAATACGAACAACAAGCCCACCGCACCATTGCCGGCCACGCGGCAGAGAACATCCCCTATCTCGGTTTTGGGCTGATGGCTGAGGCCGGTGAAGTGGCCGACAAGATCGCAAAGGCCGTGCGCCGCGGTGAAATCGAAATCGACAACAACGAGATTTTCTTTGTCCGCGGGAACTGTTTCCAATTCAGGGACAACATCGTGGACGAACTCGGCGACGTGCTTTGGTCCGTCGCAATGCTGGCGCGCCGCCTCGGCTTCAGCCTTGAAGAAGTGATGCGCCGCAATCTCGACAAACTCGCAGACCGACAAAACCGCGGCGTGATTATCGGGGACGGTGATAAAAGATAAACGCATGAAAGTTGTAGAGACTTCAAAAGATGGGAATGCAGTGTACGAGGTTACAGATATTCCCGAAAATATGACAATCCTAAACGCGCTTGAATGGATCGGTAGTCGTCGCGAGAGAGGTTTATACGTGATTTACATACACGACGAGAATACAAGAACTTCCAAGTGCTTTTATATACGGGGAGTTCCCCAATTCGATAGTTCATATCTTGGAGGACTCGAAAAACCATTAGAAAAAAAGGTTGTAAGAATAGTCATCCAAGACCGTGGTAGCAAAATAGTATATCACATAGTAGTTACAACGTAGTTACACAGAAGAGCCCCGCGAATGCGGCAAGTTCGGGTTCGCGGGGAGCTTCTTGGTTACATCATAGTTACATGGCAAACAAGAAAATGGAAACAGAAAGGACGGAGGAGGAGAAAGCATTTAATGCGAAATTAATGTCTATCTCAACGCGGGCCCGCGCCCTCGCAGAGGAGATACTTCACACCGTCATTCTTTCGGAGCTTTGGCCAACCATTCCCGAAAGCAACCGACTCTACTGGCTTGATTCTACGTGTTTCCCCTTTGAGTGCATTCGAAAGGACGAGAAGGAACGGAACACCGACGATAAAAAAGAGGGGAGGGCGTGGAAATGGGTCTAACAGGATACAGCCTAACTCGTGCCAACAAACGGGAGAAAGACGCCGAACGTAGCGACGAAGAGATGAGGCTGAAGAGCGCAAAGCGTTCCGCCCGTGTAGAACTCCAACGCGCCGCCCGTAATATACGGGATATGATAGAAACTCTCCACGCCTGGAAGCGTTCGCCGTTGTCTGAGCGCAAAGCCTTCTACCAACTATTGGTCGGGCTCTTTCGCCAAGAACTCACCACAAAGCGGGCAGATCTATGATTTACGGTTATATCCGTGTGAGCAGCGACAAGCAGACAGTTGAGAACCAACGATTCGAGATAAATACGTTCGTCGCTCGACAAAATTTCAAGGTCGACGGTTGGATAGAAGAAACGATCAGCGGCGTGAAAGCCTATGATAAGCGCGAACTCGGCAAACTTCTCAAACATGTGAAGAAGGACGATCTCATCATTTGCAGCGAGCTCTCGCGTTTGGGGCGTAATCTCTTTATGATTATGGAGATTTTGAATATCTGTATGCGTGTCGGCTGTCGTGTTTGGACAATCAAGGACAACTATCGCCTGGGCGATGATATACAAAGCAAGGTGCTCGCCTTTGCTTTCGGTCTCTCGGCCGAGATCGAGCGAAATCTTATCAGCCAACGCACGAAAGAGGCGCTAAAACGAAAACGAGCCGAGGGCGTTATTCTCGGCCGCCCACGTGGCAGCCACACCTCGCCCGAAAAGCATAAGTTATACCCGGTGCGTGGTTTGATTGCCCAACTCTTAGAACTAGGCACGCCCTTGAAAGAGATTGCCAAGATCTGCAAGGTCGATCGTAACACCGTCAGCCGCTACATAAGATCCGACGTTTTCTTGGAGTTTGTCGGTGCGCATGCTTAGCGTTCCCACTCTTCACAATGAAACACGTAAACAAACCACGCGCAAAATATGAGCAAAACAGATTACGAGTCCTTGGATTACTTTCGGCGTAAACTGAAAGAAGAGTGCTTGGCTGATCGGACGATTACTTCTTTCGTCCGTGTAGTCTCAAAGTTCAAACACATGTATGGGAGCCCCACAGCCGACCGACTGAGGGATTTCCGTTCTTACCTGATAGAACGCTACGCCCCGAAGACTGTGAACCAGTACACCTCGGCACTCAACCGTTGGCTAAAGATAAGCAAGCACTCACGCTTATCCATCAAGGGCGTACGCCTCCCCCGTGCTTCGTTTGTAGAGAATGTTCCGAGCGATGCAGAGTACAACCGCTTTTTGGAATATCTTTTGACCATCGGCGATTATCGATATTATTACGTTGTTCGCTTACTCGCCTGCACCGGCGCACGCATTAGCGAGTTCGTCCGTTTTCGTCTGGAAGACTTGGAGCGCGGCTTTGTGGACATGTATGGAAAGGGGGACAGATACAGACGCATTTATTTCCCGCGCCAGCTAAGCAAAGAAATCCTAGGGTGGGCGAAATCAGGGGGACGCCAATCGGGGGCGGTGTTCCTGAATTATAGAGGACGGGCTATAACGTCGCGCGGAATATCTGCGATGCTCAAGTTTCGCGCCGAGCGAGCCGGCATCCCGACCAGTATTGTATATCCCCACGCATTTCGTCATTACTTCGCCAAGCGCTTCTTGCGGGCTCATTCTGACGTCGTCCTTCTCTCCGACTTGTTAGGGCACGCGAGCGTGGAGACCACGCGAATCTATTTGCGTAAGACTTCGCGCGAGCAAAGCGTTATATTTGACCGATACGTAAAATGGTAGCGCTATGAAAAGACGAACGCCCGTTCTGTCTCTTGCTCTTTCGCGCCGACCGTGTGCCAATGTCTACACCTTAGTGTTCCACTCTTCACATTGAAACCATGTACACAAATCACCGCGCAGACTATCGCGCATTGATCAACTCGACCCGCTGGGTGAAACTTCGCGCCATTCTCCTAACAGAACGCCCATTGTGCGCCCGCTGTATGCAGCAGGGGCGGGAGATGCCGGCGACAGAAGTGCACCATATTTCGCCGGTCGAAGATGCACCGACCCCCGCCGCCCGTCGCCGGCTAATGTTCGACTATTCCAATCTCCAACCGCTATGCCACGATTGCCACGTGGCGGTGCACGTGGAACGAGGACGTGGCGGGCAAAAGGGTGCGCAGCGTAGAGCTGAGGCAGAACGTAAGGCAATAGACAGACTCTTCACCGGTGAAGACGACGGCACGCGTCTGAAATGCTAATCGCTTTATGTGTTTAACAATGCAAACAAGGAACCGCGGACACCCCCGGGGGGGGATTTTTTTAGGAGCCGGCATGGTCGTTAAACCACCCACACACTCTTCTCCGTGCGTCTGGCAAAAAATGAAACGGGTGGATTTTAACAAAACGATTGAAAACGTCACATGAAAGACAACCCAACACGAAAGCAAATGAAGAAATCAACGCCCGAAGCGCAGGTCTTAATTGACGCTTCTAAGCTGGCAGAGCTGAACGCCATTGCAAAAAAGTACGGGCGCTATATGCGCAACAACGGGAAGACTGTGGAAGAACACGCCGCCGCCGTGCAACGTGCTGTAAAATCGAAAGGAACTGACGCGGCTGCGCTGGAGATGGAAATTTATTCTTTGGCCTCTGCTCGCCACACGCTAGACCTCGCAAACTCCGAAATTTCGAATCTCACTTCTACAACCGTAAGCGAAAAAACACAACAAGGCGAGAAGTTGGTTTCGCACCCCGTCTTCAAAGTGCAACGCGACGCCCTGGTGGCGGTGACACGCCACATGAAAGCGCTCGGATTGACAGCCGCCGACCTGAACGCCGCCGATGAAGGTAGTCCGTTGGAAGATCTCACAGAAAAAGTGCTCAAAGCGACAAAGAAGGCGGCTAAGTTATGACAGAAAGGAACATCGAAAAGCTCAACACCGTGTGCCTTGGCAATTTCTTGGCAAACAATTTGCCCGATCGCTGCGCTGATCTGATCATCGCCGACCCGCCATATTTCGGAGTGAAAGGAGATTTCGATTTCGTGTGGCCGAATTTTTCCGCTTACTTGGCAGACGTCGAACGTTGGGCGGTGGAATGCGCCCGTCTGCTCGCTCCGACCGGCAACCTCATCTGGTGGGGCGACTCGAAACGCCTATCCTATTCCCAGACCATCTTGGACAAGTTTTTTCGTCTGTTGGCTAACTGCGTTTGGTACAAGCGGGACGGCATACACATCAAGCAGGCCCCTGAAAGTCTGCGCACTTTTCGTTCTTCGTCCGAGCGTTTCCTGCACTACGAAAGCCGCGACGCGCCGGTGGAGTCGTTCACATCCCCGAACGCCGTGCACTTTTATGAACCCTTCGACCCGTTGCGCCGTTGGCTATACAAAGAAATAGCAGCTTTGGGCGGTTCGGCGGTGGTCGGCAAAGCGTTGGGCATCAGCTCCCGGGCGGTGGACCATTGGAAGATGCGGTCGCAATGGCAGTTTCCCCCGTTGCACCGTTGTGCGCAGCTTGTGGAGCTATATCCCCCCGAACAGAAAGAGCAAAAACGCGGGGAATATGCCGAGAAACGGGAGGCTTTTGAGAAACTGCTCCGCGATTTTCGCGAAGAAGAGCTCACCGCACACGAGCAGCGCCGCCGACCTTTCCGCGGCGAATTGTATAATTTCCGCGACGTGATCACGGCGAGCCAAGAAACCCACCTAACGAAAGCCTATAGATTTCCGACAAAGAAACCGCCCACGCTGACGCGGCAACTCATCGAAACCTGTAGCCGCCCCGGTGGGCTTGTGGTTATTCCGTTCGCCGGCAGCGGCACCGAATGCGAAGCCGCAAAACTGTGCGGGCGTTCGTTTGTGGCATTCGATGTCGACCAACGCGCGGTGGAAATGGCGCAAGCCCGAGCAGACGCCGTGCACTTTGAACCCTTGCTCCCCTTATGACAGAAGAAGACAAAGACCGACTCCGAACGGAAAAAGTGGCCGTTTCCGAGCGACTTGCCGGGGTTGATATTTCGGCTTATCAGCTTTCTCGTATCGACCGGCGCATAGAAGTCTATTGCCGGGAAGTGGCCGACCATCCGCAGGCACATAATCTGTACGAACAGCTAGCAGTAGAACGCTTTTTCCGTATGGTGGACAAATATGGACTGAATGCCGTGGAAGTCCTGAAGTTCTTTGCGCTGTACGAAAACCTATATTTCCCCGGCAAAACTGGCTTGCAGAAATACAAACTTACCCCGGTGCAGACTTTCCAGTATGCGTCGATTTTCGGTTTTTGGAAGGGGGATCGCCGCGTTGTGCGTCGTGTGATGCTGTTTGTTCCGCGCAAATTCAGCAAAACGACCAGCAGCGCGGCGCTGGCCGTGAATGACGTGCTGTACGGCGACGCAAATGCCGAATGCTACACCTGTGCCAACAGCGAAGACCAAGCGAAGAAATGTTTTTCAGTGGTGCGCGGTTGTTTTCGAAAGCTCGACCCCAAGGGGAAATACTACCTGGCAAACAAGACGGAAATACAAAGTCGGCGCCCGAATCGTCCCGCTTTTGCACAATGTTTGACGGCCAATGCCAACACAAAAGACGGACTAAATGCGTCGACTGTGATCGTCGATGAGTTCGCCAAAGCGCGCGACGCAGAACTATTCTACACGCTGACGTCGTCGATGGGTGCCCGTAAGAACCCGCTCACCGTAATTATTACCACCGCATCGGAACAGATCGACGCGCCGTGTTACGCAATGGTGCAAGGTTGTTGCCGGCTGCTGTTAGGGGACTACGAAGATGATAGCAATTTTGCCCATTTGTTTATGCCGGACGTCGACGACGACGAGGGAAGCGAGGACACGTGGCGAAAAGTCCACCCGCACATGGGAGTCACTGTTTCGATAGATTTCTATCGCGATGAGTGGGCGGGGGCATTGCGCGACGGCGCAGAAGCGATGCTCGCTTTCCGTACGAAGCAGCTGAACGTCTATGCAGAAGCCGAGACGCGGGCGTGGATTAGCGCCACCCTCGCCCGGAAAATGATGCGACCGCTGAGCTTGGACATGTTCACGCAGCGGTATAGCGTGATGGTCGCATTTGACTTGTCGGAAAGCGACGACTTTTCAGCCGTGACCGTCTGCATTCACAACACCACCGACCGCACTATGCATTTCCACACGGACTATTTTTTCCCGAGTGGGGCACTGACGGGGCATCCGAATGAAGCGCTTTATCGCAGATGGGCGGAAGATGGACATTTGCAACTCACTCGGGGGGAAGTTATCGATTATCGTACGATAGTAGGGCATATCGTCGGAATTGCCAAACGCTTCGACATTATAAAAATCGGGTATGACAGTTGGAAAGCACAAGAGGTGACAAATATGCTCGCCGCAGTTGGTGGGAACGACGCCTTGAAACCCATTGCACAGACGTTCGGTAATTTCACCGCCCCCGTCGAAAGCTTCGAGCACTGGGCGAAAGAAGGCCGAATCACCATCAACGCCAACCCGATCAATGCTTTCTGTTTTGGGAACGCGGTGCTGGGGTTTGATCGTTTGGAGAACTGCAAACCCGAAAAGCGCAGCCAGACGCGGAAAATCGACGGTGTGATTACTGTGCTGATGACGTTGCGTTTATTCCTCGACGCTGAACAATGAAAAACGACGCGGCGAGCCAATCTAAATAGATGAGAAAATAATTACTCGTTGGGACATTTCGGGGCGCGTTGGGACGTTCTGGACGCGCCCCCGTTTGCGTTCTTTTTCTTCTCGGAAAAACGGCGTTGCGCGCGTGGTTTCAATGTGCTAATTTCGCGATGATGAGTAGAATATTGAAACACTCCACCCGAAAATGAAAATCATAGATAGCCTCCGCAACTTGTTTCGCAGCGCCCCTGTCAAGAAGGGCAGCGCGGCGGGCTATGTCGCACCTTCTGTCTTAGATTTCCTTTTCGGGTTGGGTGCTCAAACCTCGCCGCTCGCCATTCCCACGGCGCACCGCTGCGTCGAAGTGATTGCCGGCATCGTGTCTTCGCTTCCTTTGCGGGTGCAACACGAGCGCGACGGCTTGTTCGTGGATCGTCCCACCGACCGCCTCACCTATTTGCTGAATGTACAGCCGTCCGCAGCGCTTTCAGCCGCAGACTTTTGGGCTGCTGTCGTTCGTCGGTTGCTACTCGAAGGAAATGCTTACGTCTTACCCATCTACGATACCTCCTCCTATGAACTCTTGTCGCTCGTGTTGTGCGGTCGTGGCACCGTTAGCCACGACACCACGCGCAACATGTACAGCGTCAACGACCTCACAGCAGGAGTCTCCGGCACATACGACGAGAGCGAAATCCTACATTTCAAGCACCTAACGTTGGACGGGAAAACGGGACTTTCGGTGGTGGGCTACGCCTCCCAAACGCTCAACATTGCCGGCACCGGCGCGGCGGAAACTTATACCCGATTTGCCAACGGCGGCAATGTCCGCGGTTTCGTAGCCAATGGGAGCGGCGGGCGGCCGTTTGCCCTCGGAGAATACGACGGCGGCGAATTACAGCGCACGGCGAAGAGCATAGACCGTCAATTTTCCGAAGGTGCGAAGATTGTGGAGCTCCCCGGCCAAGTTGATTTCCGACAAGTCACCATGACCTCGGCCGACATGCAGTTCCTCGAAACGCGCAAATTTACGGTTTACGAGATTTGCCGTTTCTTTGGAGTCCCGCCCTCGTTCGTTTATAGTGACACAAGCAACAATTACAAGAGCGCAGAAAACGCCTACACCGATCTCCTGAATTTGACGCTCAACCCGATTTTGCACAAGATAGAATGCGAGTTGCTCCGCAAATTGTATCCTTCCGAGATCGCACACCGCCGGCGCATCGTTTTTGACCGACGCGAAATTTACGCTTGCGACCTCGAAAGCCGCGTAAAATATCAGACCGCGACGGTGGCTGCCGGGCTTTATACGGTGAACGAATGGCGTGCGGCTGAGAATAAGCCCCCCGTACCCGGCGGCGACACTCCGCTCGTGTCGGCCAATCTTCGTGATTTGTCTCTTAACCCAACCACAACGGACAATGGAAAAGAAAAGCAAGCATAACCCGGACGCCCCAATTCGCCGCGAGACCATCGTGTGCGAAGGCTTACACCTCCGCGAAGAGCAGGACGGACACGAAAGTAGAACCATCGAGGGCTACGCGATTTTATTTAATACGCCGTCTGCCGTGCTGTGGTGTGACGACGCGGACAAGCTCGAAGCACGCGAAATCATCGCCCCCGAAGCTGTGACGCGCGAATTATTGGACACCTCCGATATTAAATTCACGTTGTTCCACGACCGCCAGCTCATTCTGGCACGTTCCAACCATGGGGCGGGAACCTTGTCGTACAAGATAGACGAGCGCGGGGTGGCTTTCTCCTTTGAGGCACCACACACGGCCGACGGCGAGAAAGCACTGGAATTGGTTCGCCGCGGTGATTTAGCGGGGTGTAGCTTCGCTTTCTCTACCTACTATAATAAACGCGACTACGTGGGGCGTGACGTGATCATAGATGCGAACGGAACGCAGCAAGTGACTTACACCGTGCGCCGAATGCTTGGCGTCCACGACATGACACTCGCCGCAGACCCCGCCTACCCTGATACGAGCGTTTCGCTCCGCGAACTGTTGGAAACACCAACCCCGCCAACGTCAAAGGAAGGCGCTGAGGCGTGCGAACGACAACTCGCAGAAATGTCCGCAATTCTTCAAAAGTACAAACACTAAAACCAAACGATTATGCCAAAGAAGACCATCACAGCCCGTGGCATTGAGCTGCGCGAACGCCGCCACGAAATCACGGCGAAAATCGAAGAGATGGCAAACAAACTGCGCGAAGAACAGCGCGCCCGCAATGAGTCCGAAGAGAACGAATACAATGAGCTTTTGCGTGAACTTCAGCTTGTCGACATGGATCTGCGTTCGTTGGCCGTCGATAACGGCCGCAACATTGAGAACGTGCAACGTGAGTTCACGGAAATGGTTCGCGAACGCGTGCGCGCTGGTAAGACTGTAGGGTTCACCTTCGCCCGCGACATGGTGATGGTGAGCGATGCGAACAACGGCGGCGTCGTTCCCTTGCTTGTCCAGGATATTATGGGGCCGCTAAGCGAAAGACTTATTTACGACAAAATCGGCATCCCCATCGCAACGGGTGTACATGGCGAGTATGTATGGCCTTTCCACGGCGACGTCTCCGTTACAATTGCCGGCGAGGGGGTGTCTGTGCCGGGCAAAAAGATCACGTTTACCAAGAAGACTGCGCACCCCGAACGTTTGGCTGCGTGCTACGAGGCCTCACGTGAGGCGTTGTTGCAGACGGATAACCTCGTCGAGGACATTATTAAGAAAATGATTCCCGTGGCAATTGGCAAATGCATCGATACCGTCCTGTTTAGTACGACCAAAGCAACGGGGGCGGTGGACTTCGTCGGCCCGTTTGTGGGCTTGAAAGCGACAGCAAAACAGATTGGCCCGAATTTGGACTTTAAGACGATGGTAGTAGCCAAAGCCGATTTGCTGAAAACAGGTGTCGAGGGTGAAGCCATGGCATGGGTTATGACGAAATCAATGAAAGCGATTCTCGAAGCCACGCCGAAAGACGCCGGTTCTGGTATCATGGTTTGCGAAGACGACAAGATTGCCGGCATCCCGGTCTACACCACGCAAGCCATTGGCGACGACTATATCGGATTGGGAGACTGGAGCTACCAACCGCTGAGCTTCTTCGGAGACACGTCGCTTATTATCGACCCCTATTCAGGTGCCGACAGCAATAAAGTCCGCTACGTCGTGAATACAGATCTTGCGACCACTACGCTTGTCCCTGAAGCGTTCCGACTCTACAAAGTAAAGGACGCCTAACCTCATACTTTTTCCTTGTTTATCATGCTAACCGATTTTGCCCTATTTCGCAAGCATTGCCGCGCCGATGATTTCGACGACGAGACCGAATACCTGCGCGACTTACTTGAGGCCGCGGAGGAGACTATTATTCGGGCAACGAACCGCACGGCCGCGGAGCTTGTCGAAATAGGCGGCGGTTCGCTACCTAAACCCTTGCAAATCGCTGCTTTCACAATCGGAGCGCACTGGTACAATCAACGCGAAGCTGTGGCGGCGGTGCAAATGCACGAAGTGCCGGGGACTCTCGCAGCGTTGGTAAAACCTTTTCAACGATTATGCAGGCAGGAAGAATGAGAACGCGCCTCGAACTATTGCGCCCCGTGCGCGATGTCGACCATTTCGGCGCAGAAAGTACGAAATACGAACGAGTGCGTGTGGTGTATGCCGAATTAGTGCGGCACACCGCTCGGAAACACGACGAGGTCGGCGAGCACTTCGCAGACCATTCGACAGAATACAACGTGCGCGACGTGCACAAAGTCGGCGAAAACTGGCGAGTGCGCGAATTGTTCGGGAATCTGTACACCGTTACGGCCGTAATTCCTAACAAGCCGCGCGGGTTTGTTACCCTCTATTGCGAACGTGTAAACGAATAGCCTATGCCTACGCAAGTAAACACCGACGGACTGAACTCCCTCTGGTTTATGTTGTCCGAAAGAGAGCGCAAAAAATCTCTCATCGGCGCCGCCCGAACTACGGGGCAAATTTTACGCCGCGCCGCGCAACGGGCGCTCTCCGCATCGGGAGTGAACAACGCACAAGCCTTGCGAAAGAATGTCCGTCTCAATGTCTTTAAAGAGAAAATCGGATTTAAGGTTTACGTTACCCCCCGATTCCGAAAGGCGATGCACTTGAACCGCCACAACTTACTAAAGCCCGTGGTTTTTTGGCTGAATGGCGGAACAAAAGCGCGCGTAACAAAAGACGGTGGCGGCTCCCCTAATTCGAGAAGAGCCGCTCGGCTGAGGAAATCTCACAAGACCGGGCATATCACCGCAATGGAGTTTATAAAAGCTGCTCGTGGAAACCTCCCCGAAGCTAAGGAAGCATTTAGCGGAAAAGTCTACGAATGGGCGGCACGCGTTGCAGCACAGCATTACAAATAATCAGCACACAACATGCACAAACGTTCTTCTCTTAGCGCGGGGCTTATTGTCCGCCATCTCTTAACCAACGATGAGGCCGTGCAAGCAATCACGCGGCATATTTTCCCCGTGATTGTAGACGAAGCGTCTTTGCCCTATGTTGTTTATCGTCGTGCAGATTTGGAAGCGGCACCGAACAGTAATGGCGCGGCCGATGTCTTGACCTTCGAAATTGCATGCTATGCCGCATCGTATGCGGAAAGTGTAGAATTAGCCGAGGCTGTCCGCCACGCGCTAGATGGTACGCAAACCGTATCCGGTGATTTGACGCTACGTGCGTGCCGTATCGCATCGGCTGAAGAGCTCTACGACGGCGATGCTTATGCGCAATTACTTACCTACACCGCCCGCGTCTGAACATTAACCAACACAACACACAAACAAAAATCTTTCATTATGGCATTACCAGCAGGATACGTCAACGGCAGCGACCTCTTGTTGATTATCGGAGGCAAAGCTTTGGGGCACTGCTCCTCGTTCTCAGTTGATTTCAAGAGTGAAACCAAACAGCGTGCGGTGAAACCCGTTTCCACCCTTCCCCCGGGTTCTGCGAAATTCAAGGACGCAACGGTTTCGAACTTAAGTATTTCCATCAAGGCCGACAATTTTCTCTACGTCGGCGAAACAGAATCAGATTACAAGGCCTATTTGAACGCGTGGATGTCTGCGAAGCCCGTAACGTTGGAACTAAGAGCTCGCGGTGCAGACGAGTCGTGGCTTTCCGCTCCTTTTATCATTGAAAGCCATTCGCTGACCACGGAGGCCGATCAGGATGTTAAAATTTCGGGGTCGTTCGTCATTGCCGGCGCGCCAACGGTCTACGATGCAACTAAATTCGGAATTTGAAAATGAACACAAAGAAGTTCCCCAAGATTACGATCGACGGCAAACAGTATCCCACCCGCACCTCGATGGGGGCGATGCTGCGCTATACCCGCGAAACGGGTAACGACACGCTCGAGTTCCAAACGCTGAGCGATACGATCACCTACCTTTGGTGCTGCGTAGTTTCGGCTTGCAGTGCAGAGGGCGTGCCGTTCGATCTTGATTTAATGAGTTTCGCCGACCGGCTTGCACCGGAAGACGTGACAGGATGGACTGAGGCACTGGAAGCCAGCACCCAAACCACAGAAGCCGAAGGCGGCGCAAAAAAAAAGTAGCCTTTTCGGAATTACTCGGATACGCGTTGGGCGTGATGTGTATGAAGTTAGACGATTTCGTGCGCCTCACGCCCGACGAGTTTCTGGCATGTATGAAGGCACACACAGACGCAAAGGAGAACAAGGCTCGCGATGAGTGGCAAAGGATGAGGCTACAAACCACGCTCCTCATACAACCACACATTAGCAAGACGATCTCCCCCGAAAAACTCTTTGCACTACCATGGGACGAGGAGGACGAACCGCAACCCCATGAGGAAACGCCAGAAGAGCTTGACGCTCGCCGTCAATACGCGCGCGAATTAGCACGAAGACTGAACAACAAAAGCACCGACTAAATGGCAAAGACCGACATTCAAATCGTAATAGAAGCCGACGGCAAACCAATTGATGCCGTTATAAAAAGCACCGAAGGCTTGAAGGAGGCGATGCAAAAAGCGATCTCCGAAGCTACGAAACTAAAACCGTCGCTCATCAATGCGGCGGCCTCGGCCTCTTTGTTCCAGTCGCTCAAGAGTGCGGTCGGTTCGTTACAAGGGATCTTTGCCAGCTATACGCAAAGCTATGAAGCCGCGGCGGTGGCGAACACCAAGCTCACCACGGTGATGCAGGAGCGTATGAACGCCACGGCCGAAGATGTGAAGGGCGTAAAAGACGTAATTTCTGCGCAGAAGGAGCTCGGCGTTGTAAGTGGTTCGGTGCAGGTTGCCGGCGCTCAGCAAATCGGCACATTCGCCACGCAGGCGTCGACACTCCGCACCCTCGTGCCGGCGATGAACAACCTCCTCGCACAGCAAAAGGGCGTCAATGCCACGCAGGAAGACGCGGTGGCAGTAGGTAATCTCTTCGGCAAGGCGCTGCAGGGACAAGCCACAGCGCTGCGTCGTGTCGGTATCACGTTCTCCGCAGCCGAAGAAAAGATGCTCAAGCACGGCACCGAAAGCGAGCGTGCTGCCCTCTTGGCTCGTATCATCACGAACAACGTGGGCGAGATGAATCAGGAGCTCGCCAGTACGCCCGTCGGCAAGATGAAGCAGCTGCAAATGTATATCGGCGGCGTGAAGGCGAAAATCGGCGAATTGGTTTACGAAACGGGGCCTTATCTCGCTGCGGCGTCGCAAGTCGCTGTTTTGGCTTCTTCTTTTGCGCAACTGCGTGCCACACTTGGCGGGGTGTGGGGCGCTGTCAGTAATTTCCTCCTGGCGACGAAGGCTTCTATCTTGGCGCTCTATGCTGAAGCGGGGGCGGCGGGTACGACGAGCACCGCGATGCGGGTGCTTACGACCGTCAAGTTGGCAGCCGTCAGCGCAGCAAAGAAGCTCATCGCGGTTATAAGTGCAAATGTTTGGGTGGTGGCTATAGCGGCCGTCGCAGCGCTTGCCTATGCGATTTATAAGTTCTCCGCCGCCAACAGCGAAGCCGCGCGCCGACAAGCGGAAGCGAACGAAGCCGTTGGCGTGGCTGCTGCGGCCGCATCAAAGGAGGAGAGCAAATTAAATGCGCTTTTCTCCGCGCTGAACAAGGCGAAGCAAGGCACGGAGGCTTATGCACAGGCGAAAAACTCTATTATGGATCAGTATGGGGAGTATATTCGCCAAATCCAAAAAGAACACGGGGAAATAAAGGATCTTGCAAAGATGTACGACCTCCTCCGCGAAAAGGTTGTAGCGGCAGCGCGTGCGCGCGCCATGCAAGTCTACGTAGACAAGAAGATGGAGGGCACAGCGGAGACACGCGCGGAGTTAGTAAAACAACTTCGCGGAACATTGTCTACGGTCTTTCATGGTGGGAATATAAATAAGCAGCTGAATGAGGTTCTTAGGAATATTGACTCGGGGGCGGAATTTCGCGAGCATTATGTAAAGCTGTTCGATAAGGTAATAACGTCTGGAGCTCCGAACACAGTGGTGAGTCAGAGAATCTTCAATCCATTTAGAGATCTCGTACAAAAACTTCGATCGTTAAACGGGTACGAGAAACAAGTCCGCGCCGATGCCGACGCAGCTTTGGGGGTTAGCCCCCCGCCGAGCTCCGGCAACAAAAAAGAAAAAGCCCCTCAAAACAAAGCCTACTGGGAGAACCTGAAGAAAAGCGCGCAGGACGATTTGGATAACAAAGACATGTCCTCGGCAACAGGACGCAAAGAAGCTACAGAGCTACGCAAAAAAATTGCGTACTACGACAAGCAACTGGAGTTCTTTTCTGTAGGTTCTCACAGCGGCGGAAAAGGCGGAAAAGGCGGACACAAGGGGGGGCACAAAGGCGGGCACAAGGTCGACCCCGTGAAGGCCGAAGAGGACCGACAGAAGAATGAAGCGCTCGACGCTCACGCATTGACGCAGGCGCAGGACAAAGCGCAGGCCGACGAAATCAAAGCCGCGCGCGAACGTAAAGCGGTCTTGGCTCAAGCCGATATCGACGCGCAGAAAGAAGGCGCAGAAAAGGAGCGTGCACAAAATGCGCTCGACTTCCAAAAAGAGCTCGACCAAATCGAAGAGCAAAAGGTCGCTCTCGTTGAGGCGAAGCGCGACCAAGCTGAGGCCGTTTGGAATGCCACCCACCGCAAAGAGCGCGACAAGGGTTTGCGGTTCAACCGCTCGAGCATCACCGCCGCCAACTTTTCGGCCGAAGAGGCTGCCTATTTCGACAAGCTGCAAGAATATGCCCTCGCGCGCCGCGCTGCCAAGGATGATGCCACCACCGAAAAGTACAGCATCGGCCGCCTCGAGGAGCTTCACACCGTGAAGGAGCTAACGGCCGCCATCGAGAAGCTAAACACCGCCTCCGAGAAACAAAGCGGCGACGAGTTCTACAACACGCAGAAGACGATAGCCGCCTACCAGCGTAAATTGGAGCTGATGAAGGACGGCGCGGAATGGCATCGGAGAACGCGAAATGAAAATCCGTATCCGCGGCATCGGCATCGAGGAACTCCAAAGCCGTATCGAAGCCATACAAAAGCGATTGGCCGACACCACAAACCCTGTTTCGCCCGAACAGCGCCGCGATCTGCTGGAACTTGCAAAGACGTACCGACGTTGGCAAGTGCAGTCCGTTTCCGCCATCAGCATGGTGCGCAGCGCGTGGGGTGGCGTGTCGAGCATCGGCAACACGGTGGAGAGTTTGAGCAACACACTGCGCGGCAACGCCTCGGCGTGGCAAAAACTTTCGGCCGTGCTGAACGCTGTGCTCCAAATTCAGGAAAGCTTTAAGGCGGTGAATGAAGTAATGCGCGTTTTCGGTTTGGTGAGCGCGGCAAACAAGGCAATCAAGCAGGAAGAAGCCGCCGCAAACATCGTCAACGCACAGGCCGTGCAAACCGAAGCACAAACCACCATCGCGGCCGCCACGGCAAAGACCGCAGTCAACAAGGCCGAAGCCACCTCCAACGTGGCCGGAGCCGCCGCAAAGACGTTCAACGCGCACGCAGCAATTCCGTGGGTGGGTATCGCGGCGGCCGCCGCGCTGACGGGCGTAATGATTGCCACCATGGCATCGCTCCCGAAGTTTGCAGAAGGCGGCATCGCCTATGGCCCCACGCTCGGACTCTTCGGTGAGTATGCCGGCCGTTTCCGAATTGAAGGGCGCGATCTCGTCGGCATTCTCCAAAAAGTACACCGCCACAACGGCCGAAACTAAACAAGTATGGAAAAAATCATTACCCACCGCGGCGAGTTTTTGAGCCGTTCCGATGTGCTGCACCGTGTAGAGTTGTGGCGCATCGGCGGCGCGGCGGTCGCACAGCCCGAAGAATTGCGTTTCGAAGCCGATGAGGCGCTTGTCATTGAGTGGAAAGAGACGGCGAAACACGAACCGATTTGCGCCTCGACGGCTACGCTCCGACTCGACAGCCCCGGCGACCGAACCTATACGCACTTGTACACCATTACCCCTGGCGCGGTGGGGATGGATGTCTACCGAAACGGCGCGCTTTATTGGACGGGCACACTCGATGCCGAAGAGTATGAAGAACCCTATCAAAGCGCCGAGCACTATACTGTTTCTCTAACTTTCGGAGATTTCGGCATTTGGCAGCGACTCAAGTATTCCACGGCTTCACTGCGCGCCAACCGCAACGTGCAAACCATCGGCGAGCTGTTGGGCTTCGCCGTTGAGCGCGCGGGGCTCGCTCTTACATTGGACGAAAGCCTCACGGCGGTGGCTTCTATGCACCCCGTCGGCGGTGGAGTGGCAAAGTGGCTGGGCTGTTCGCCTGAAAACTTCTTCGATGAAGACCGAAAGGCCGCCACGCTTAGCGAAGCGATTGAAAGTTTGTTGCAGCCGTTGGGGTTGCGCGTGGTGCAGCGCGTCGGCCGCTTGTGGCTCTACGATTTGCACGGCTTGCACAGTGCGCCAACCGCCCCACCGGTGGTGTGGAGTGCCGACAGTCAAACGCTAAGCGTCGACAGCGTGGCGAACAATGTGCGCATTTCCTTTTCGCCCTACGCATCGAACAAACTGCTCTCGAGCGATGAGTTGAAATTCCCCCGACCGCTGCACAAGGTGTGGAGCGCACTGAACGTGGGGCGCGACTGGGGAATGTCTCGAGATTGGCCGTATCCCGATACGTATTTGTTCTTCTCTGAACAACGCTTTTACATCACCTCGGCAAACTATTTCGGGAAAGGTCGACAGGTGGACGAATACAAGACATACGACCCCGCTTTTTTGCTTGGGCTCGCCGATAATCCCAACAAGCAGTACGGCAACAATGCCCGATTATGTCGTTTCTTACCGATAAGCGAAGGCGATGAGGCTACGGCCTATTGCGTGAAAGCGCCGCAAACGGTGACAGATAGGCCGCGATACGGCGCGGGGGTATTGCCCAAAGGCGATGCCGGCGCGATTTACACCACGCGGAGTATTTATATCCCGAAGATCTCGAACCCTGCTTTGTATTGTTTGCGGCTTCGTGTGTCGGTTTTGGCCGACCGTGCTTTGTGTCCCATCGGCACGCCAATAGAAAAGTCTGCCGACAAGGCTGCGCGAGATGAAATGGACAAGTCGTTCGGGTGGGCGTTCCTTTCGGCGGAGGTAAAATGCTCGGACAGTTCGGGGCAAAACGTGTGGTATTTTGACAATAACCACACAATAATCAGAGAAAACCCCACAACAAACGAACTCGATGAGCGGACTGCAAACAATCGAGTAAAAAGAACGTGGCGGAATGAGCGAACTCGCTGCTTGTTGGCCTACTTCGACAAGTCCGACCCCTCCAAACGTTCCGCGCTGGGCGGATGGCGCACCAATCGCAACAACATCGGGCAACCCAACGACGCGACGGGGGGACTTCACAACAACAATAAAACTCACCAATACGACCGCGAAAACAACCTGCCCGACGGCGAACTCATTCCGTACCCTGTTGACGCTGCACCCCGATGCGAAAGAAGAACTCGCCATCGAAACGAAATGCGGCACGCTCCCCCACGACGTGGAAGGCGAACCGCTTTGCCGTGGGTTGTATATCGACGCGTTGCGAAATTGCGCCATCGGCGACCGCGATATGATGCGCGCCGGGGTGATAGCCCGTCCGGAGCAGCTCCTCATTAACTCGATTTACTCGCAATATGCCACACGACACACGAAATTAAGCGGGGAGGCCTACATCTACGACGGACAACTCGCCCCACGCACAGAGGCGAATCAAGGGCGCGCCCGCTTTATCGTTGTCGAAGAGCGACAAGACCTAATTGCAGACTGCGGAGACATCACCGCAATAGAGTTGACCCCCGATATATACAAAGCCGTGGAATCAGACGAAAAATTATAAGCTATGGCAGACGAAAAGAAGACCTACACCCTCACCACCGCCACCGTGCCGTCGCGTCCTCGCAGTAAAACCCGCCGCGAAGGCGAAGGACTCACCACCGGCGTGGCGTCGGCAATTGTGGAGAGCGCGACCGCCGGCAATGCACAGCGCGCAGCACACTCGGAAACAGCCAACGAAGCCGCACACGCTGCGGAAGCCACTCATGCGCTCAATGCAGACAATGCAAAGAATGCGACGCACGCCGATGAGGCTACACACGCCGCCCATGCCGAAACGGCGACGAGTGCGACAACGTCCGAGCACTCCAATGCAGCCGACACCGCCACTCGCGCACAGAGTGCGCAAACAGCAGACCACGCCGCGACAGCTGCGACGGCCGACCGTGCCACCCATGCGACAGAAGCCGAAACGCTACGCACGCCGAACTATTCCGACGGACTGACCACCGGCGCGGGGGCTCGCATCGACGCGATGGGAAACGCGGAATTTCAAAGTATGGCTGTGCGCGGCTTCTTTCGCGCGGCCGAATATCAGATCAACCGCATTGCATTGAGCGAGGGCGACGTTTTCCACACCGAGAACGGATTGGTGAAAAGTGCCGAGCAACAGAGCGACGGCCGTTGGAAGGTGGTGCTGCAAGAGCGCTTTCAAGGAGACGTGACGGGCTTTCGGGCGGGCGACGTCCTGCGCGGGGCTTACAACAGCGTAGGAACATCGGGCGGGGCGGCCGAAATTCGCACCTCGTGGCTGCGTGTTGAGGCGGTGGATGCCAAGGCGGGAACACTGACCGCGAGCCTTTATGCCGACAATCAGACGCCCGAAGGCCACAACGCCCCGCCCGTGCCGCTGATGCGCCTGGCGCGGTGGGGCAACACGACCGACCCGGAGCGACAAAGCCACATCGTGGAGAGCGCAACGGAGGGGCGTATCGTGCGCCGCGTGAAAGTGTCCGCCCCGATTGTCGACGGCGCGCAGTCCGACGGCTTTGTGGTGGGCAAGTTGCCCGCGTGGTTGCGCGAACATTTCGGCGCGGCCGTGGCCGGTGCGTCGGACTACGTGTTTGCGCGCGGCATCATCACGCAAAACATCCTCCGCTACACGCCCGCGGGTCGCCCGTTGGCCGAACGTGTCGACCGCGGTTTGTGGAGTGCGTCGGCGCGCTACTTCTACGAGCAGCAGAACCCCCAAACGGGGGCTTTCGAGATTTCGCGCGTTTGGCACGAGGGAGCGCTCTACGAATTGGCACGCGGCGGCAACGGCAACACCGCCCCCGCGGCAAACTCTACGCGCTGGACGCTTATTCAAGCCAAGCCGAAGGACGGGAAAGACGGGGGGAATTACAAAACGAACCTAATAGATAACAGTTCTTTTCAGGAAGGAATAAAGGGGTGGGATTCCGAACAAATAAAGGGAGTCTTTGAAGACGGGCTATTTAGCCCGGTAGTAGGGACAAGGGCGATTAAGTTTGAAGTGAAAAGTTTGCGAGAACATGATTACGCCGGGATCTCTCAAAAACTTTCATCATACGATTTGCCACCGAATACAATTTGCACATTAAGCGTTTGGGTAAGAGCCACATCGGATTTAAGGCAAGCGGCAATTATCGTGGCACCCAATTTGGAATCGCGCCCCTGGGCTGGTAAAGACATCGTAAAAGGGCAAAAAGGGTGGCAGCGCAATGTCCTTAAATTTACGACGCCGCGAGACGTAGGGGGAAAGCCGATACGAGTCTACATGTTGCTCTTCAATCAAGAGGAGAACGCAACCGTCTGGTTCGCCGCCCCTAAGCTCGAAATCGGAGACACCCCCACCGAGTGGACAACATCGGAGAACGACCGAAAGGGCGAACGAGGCGCCGATGCCGAACCGACGCGCCCGAATCTGCTGGACGGCACCGATTTTCTGCAGCTCGGCCGTAAGGAGAGCGCCTGGAAGATCGGCACACACGGCGAAGAACCCGTTGCGGGACGCGCCAACATCAGCCTATTTTCTTCGGCCGTCGATGGTTGTGTGCCCGCGTTGTGTGCCATCAACCCCGGGACGAAGGATGGCGAATATGCGCAGCTCTTCCAAAACGTGGGGCAACTCATTCCCGGACGCACCTACACATTTTCGGCCTATGTGCGCGGGGCGGACGTGGCGTGGCTGATCGTCTATCCCACGCCCGACGAGCACTTCCACCCCAACACGGTGAAACAAGACGGCTGGACGCGCGTGTCGCTCACCTTCCGCGCCCCCGCGGTGCAAGACCCCGACGGCGTGCTGCTTCTGCTCCGCGCCTGGCACCGCGAAACGACGCCCCACACGGGCTACGCAAAGAGTGTGGTGTGGTGCGCCCCGAAGTTGGAAGAAGGAGACAGAGCGACGCAGTGGTGCCCCTCGTTCAGAGACCAACGCGGCGCCGACGGGTCGCCCGGGGTGCGGGGTGCGGCGGTGCGACTGCTCGGCGACTACGACCGATTGGCCGACGGCACGCCCTTTGAGAGCGGGCACGCGGGCGAGACCTACCTGGACGTGGTGCAAGTGCGCCAAGGCGAGCAAGTGCAGTTCTACCAATGCAAACAACCCCACACGAAGTCGGCAGACAAAGCCCCCGCGGCCGACTCGGAATGGTGGGAGCTCGGCACGTATCAGGGCTTCGTGGCTACGGACTTGCTGCTGGCGCGGCGTTCGCTCATCAAAAATTTGCAGGTGGAGAACGTTGTCGGCCGCGATGAGCGGGGAAACGCCACCTTTGAACTCGACTCCGCGACGGGAACGGCCTACATCGGGGGCACGGCAACCTTTGCGGGCTTCATTCGTCGCCGCCCGGTGGTGATAACCCCCGAGAATTGGAAAGAATACGGGGGAGAAATCGGAAGAAACGGGGACGTTTTCTACCTAAACCCGTTTGCCGTCGGCACATACGTCATCTTTCGCGGTGATTTCGGCGCGCTGAGGCCTACCATCGACACGAGTAATCTGCCCTTGGCCGAAGGCCGCGAGGAACTCACGAACGATAACAGCCACCTAATGCGCTACTACGGCGCGCAATTTATGGTCTTCAACGACACCCCGACGTCGCTCTTCATCGGCGACTTGAATATTCCCATAAGAGAAACCGCCGTCTTCACCATGTTAGGCTGCAACAGTAAGAACGTCACGCTTTGGTGGAAAGGTGAAATCGTGAAGCGTTGGTGAAAACCCGAACGCCCGCGACTCGCACTCCACTTGATTTATATAACCACACACAAAAACCAAACCTCTATGCAAGAGACCCTCATTCACTTTGCCGAACAGCATTTGTATCTTCACATCGTGCTCATCATTTTCTGCACCGCGGCGATACTGATCGCCATGGCGCTCGACCTCTTCTTTGGCATTCGCAAAGCCCACGAACGCGGACAACCCACGACATCGCGGGGGCTGAAGATGACAAGCCGAAAGGCGGTGAAATACCTTGTCCCGTTTCTCGTGCTTTCGCTTATCGACATCATCGGCTCCCCGCTCTGCGCCGCGCCTTACTTCTCGATGGGCTGGGCGGCCTGGTGCGTGTTGTGCGAGTTTTGGAGCATTCGGGAGAAGGCCTGGGAGAAGGCCGAAATCGAAAAGCTCCACAACATCGTGCAAGCCACCATTTCGGAGCACGACCTTTCGAAGATGGCGAAGAAGTTTGCCGTCGCCGTCTTCGATGAGGCCAAGAACCGCGACATCGTCCCCGCGGAGAAAACACCGGCGGACGAGAATCAAGAACCCGAAAACACAAAACAATGACCATGAGCGACGTATCACACACCCAAAATCCCGAAAACGTGGACACGAGAGAACAAAAAACAACAAATCGGGGGCCCGCAGTTGCCAAATCCACAAGCACGGCCGTCGACCACCCCGCACACTATAACCACGGCGGCGCGGAATGTATCGACGTGGCGCGCGGAATGCCCTTTTGCCTGGGCAACGCGCTGAAATACGTTTGGCGCTGCGGACACAAACACGACGGCACGCTCGAAGGAGCGCGGCACAAAGCCGTAGAAGACGCGCAAAAGGCCGTCTGGTATCTGAATGAGTTTATCAAAGACGCCGAAGCGGGCGCGATGGACGCATACCTCGAATTGCAAACGACGGCACGAGGGGGCGGGGCTCCCGCGCTTCTCGACATTCCCCACAAACGAAACCTCTAAATCACACAGAAATGAGAATCCTCCTACAACGCCACGCCCTGAAGGCGGGCTACACCATCGGACGAATGGAAATCAACGGCCGATATTTTTGCGACACGCTCGAAGACACCGACCGCGGTTTGCGCGAAAGCATGACAGAAGACGAAATCGCCGCGCTCAAAGTGAAGGGCGCGACCGCCATCCCCACCGGCACGTATCGCATCGACATGCAGACGCGCTCCCCGCG
>QWCI01001326.1_pt1 | contig 24550 bp, 23 predicted proteins | sample 1972541 | NCBI WGS metagenome assembly QWCI01 (sample SAMN09866712, study PRJNA288562) | Human oral metagenome isolate term3_saliva, whole genome shotgun sequencing... | isolation source: mouth | host: Homo sapiens | place: USA: California | reverse complement strand
ATCTTATTAGGATCCTCTTCCATTGCAATTCGTTGCGCCGGAACCGGCGCTTTTACAACCACTTGAGAAACTACCGTTTCTTCACCTGTTGCAATATTTTTAATTACAACTTCTTCCATAATTCCAGGCTCTCCATCGAAGTTTGATGGGCCAACATAAAGAGTTCCGAATGGTAATTTTGTAGTCACCACACCGAAAGGAATTTCTGCTGTTTTTGTTTCAACTAAAACGTTACCCACGATGATTTCTTTAGAGACGTCTAGGGCTTTGTCTTCAACACCTTTCTGCTTTAACAAAGCTAGAGCTTGTTCGACTGCAATTTTAGCACCCGAAATAACTTTTGCTTCCTCTTCTGTGAAGCGTCCATCTGCTGCAATTTCTTCAGGAGTTTTTCCTGAAAGGTCTTTGAGAATATTAAGTTCCATAAGATCCTTCTTTCTAGCCATTATTGGCAATAAATTAATTTAAAAAATTATAGTAAATCTTCAATTTCTTTGGCGATATTTTTAAACTCATCGCTTTCCTTACCGAACTGGAACATAAATTTTGTCTTAATCAATTTAAGCTGTTCTTCGCTGAAGTTATTCAAGTTTGATTCGATAAATTCTCGAACTTCAGAAGTCATATCTCCTTCAAAACTGATAAATTTAAAATCAGTGTCCCACAAGCAGGCGCCTCCGTCTGGAATTTTTTGAACGGAGCTTAACTGTCTGTACTTGGAGTAATTTCCGTAAAGAAGTTTGTTTAATAATTCACTATGCTCAGTTCGTGCGCAAGGATGAAACGAACCGTCAGGCATAAGGATTCCGGTGTATCCCATAAAGTTACCTCACTTTCTATATATATAGAATATCAAAAATGCCCTCAAAAGTCAATTAAAAGAGAGGTTTCACCTCTCTTATTTTATTTATTTTCTTTTAGTTTTTTATAAAAATCCACTTGATCCCGGTAAAGAGCAACCTCTCTCTGTAATAATTTCAGTTCAGTTTTATCATTGTCTTTCATAATTTCAGAAAAGACATCAAATGTTTTACAGAGAATCTTGGCTATTCTGTAATAAAAATACTCATCGTCTGAAAGTTCATAACTGAAGTTTGAATAGTTATTAAAGTTTAAAACTTTTGAAAATTCTCTTTTTGAATCGTAGGTGAAATCAATTTTCTCTAATAAATCAGGATTGTCCCTCTGAAGTTTTTTTATAAATCCAATAAAATCTTCGTAAAAACTTTTAATTGTGTGAAAAGTTTTACAACCATTCTTGTGTTCAACATTTATATTCTTGTGAGAATAGTCGCTAAGATTAAATTGAACCTTGCCATATTCGGATCTCTCAATTAAATATTCAAGGGCAATCTTCATAAAGTCGTATAAATCTTTTCTGATTTTTTTGTGGAAGATATAAACATTGAATGGGGATTCAGGAATCCCAGGCGTTTTTAATTCATTCTCTCTAAAATATCCAGACAGAATATCGCTAAAAGTTACATCTTTTCTTTCTTTATCAAAGTAGCAAAAGAATATATAGATGAAGAAATTCTTTATTTTATAAATATCATCATCAGTAAGTTGATCGGTATCTGATAGTAGATAATCGTGCAATTCTCTGACCTTCAAATATAAGAACGGAGCACGTTTGTAGTTGAAGGTGTAAGGGAGATAACTTCTTAACGAAGCGAACGATTTCTGAATTACTCTTTTTTCAAAAAACATCTCGAGATCTTTTATTGAATAGATATTCCAATCATCCATATCTGCCATATTCAAATAAATATCAGCCGCTAGAGTATTTCTTTTTTCCATTTCTTGAGAGAATGTTTTTTTGCATATTTCTAGCAAAGGATAATCAAACTCTTCTATTTGTTTTAAACAATCTACGAAAACATCTCGATATCCCTTCTCGGAAGAAGATATAGTTTGTAAAACTAAAAATTTTGCGTATTGATGTAGCTGTTTTTCAAGTTTATCTGCACTAAAAATACTGAATAATATTTTAGACAAATTCTTAAAAACTTCGCCTTTTAATTCGATGTCATTGTTTATAACATTCAATAGATTAGAATAGTCCATATTACAAGAATAAACGAGTTTTTTTGGTAAAAAACCAATAAGTCTTAATCTATCTATTTGTAACCCTTTAAAGGTTAGCTTGTTAAGTTCAGCATAAGTTTCTTTACTAACAAAAATCTTTTTCTTTTCTAAATTAAAATACAAAATCGAATTGTCGTTGATTATATTTCCATCATAGTTTTCGGAATGAATAGTCCACTGTTCACTTTCACTAACCAATGATTTGATGATGTCATTAAAATACTTACTAAATTCCAACTTTAAATTGAAATCCATATCTTTCGTATTTTTTACCATTGTTTATCCCTTCTTTCTTATTTTTTTATTTAATTATATAAATACTATGAAAAACTCGGGTTTTCAACCCCGAGATGAATCAGTTCTGATTTGGTTCTTTTTTATGTTGGTTTTTTACGTATTCAATAACTGTTTCTTTTGAAAGAACACCCACTGTACTCATAAAGAAGCTAGGACTCCACAGATGACCTTTGTATAATTTAGCCTTATCTTCTGGATGACGTTTGAACCACTCACGAGCCGCTGCCCCTTTAAAACTCTTCACAATACTAGATGGGGCAAATTTAGGTGGAAATGAAATCACTAAATGAACGTGATCTGGCATAATTTCAATTGCTTCGATTTCTGAACCGTTCTTATTTGAGAATGCCTCTAAGAGCTCTTTAAGTTCGTTTTGTTTCTTATCTGTGTCAAAAATACATTTTCTATATTTAGTAACAAAGACCAAGTGAAAGTGAAAATCATAAATGCAGGTTCTTGTTTCTATCATAGCTGAACTCCTTTGGTTATATATTATTTGAATATCCCTTGACTTTATTCTATCATATATGGTATAATGTTGTCAAGAATAAGAAAAGGGGGTCTCTATGCGAGCACAAACATCTAGTTATGTAGTTTCAGTCAAATTGAAGTTAACTGAATCTGTTAAAAATCGTCTTGAAAAGACTTTTCGTGTAACTTCTAGTGCTTACAATGAGGCACTAAGTTTTGGGCTACGCAGATTTGAAGCTCTTAAACAAAATAGGAGGTATCAAGAGTTATTAGAACTTCGTAAAAATAACAACCATCAAGTAAAGGAGTATGACAAAGAGCTTTTAAAAATACGAAAAATGTACAGCTTGACAGAATTTGCGTTGTCAGAACGTTTAGGTCAACAACGAAAGAAACCAAACTCTCCTTATCAACAATTAAATTCTGGAGAATTACAAGTTATTGCTGGGCAAGCGTATAAAGCGTTAGAGAAGGTTCTTTTTTATCAAATTAAATCGTCAAGTATACGATTTCGTAGTAAATACGATTTAAATGTAAGCTATCGTAATAGAGTCAATACAACAGGAACTCGTATTATACCATCAGATAAAAAGGGGGTTGCCTATCGACTTTATATCCATAAATCAACAAACTTTGTTGATATACCTATCAAAGCATTTAACAATCACCAACAAATGAGTCTTTTAAAAAGTGAGAAAATCAAATATGTCCAAATTATTAGAAAAACAATTCGAGGAAAACACGTTTATATTTTACAAATTGTTTGTCAAGGATTGCCAATAACAAAGGTTAGGCGTGGTGAGGGGACAATAGGTATAGATCCGGGGATTTCAACAGTTGCGTATGTATCCAAAACAAATCTCGCCATAGTCGATTTAGTGCCAAAGAATGTCAATAAAAAAGAAAAATTAATGAGATATTTAGACCGAGCTATTGAACGTGGCAGAAGAGTAAATAATCCTAACTGTTACAATAGCAATGGCACAATTAAGAAAGGTTCGAAATTCAAATGTCAATCAAACAGACAGATGAGATTGAACACTCGACGCATTAAAGCCTACCATTCTTTATCAGAAGAACGTAAAAAGATACAAGGTCAACTTGTCAATCACTTGATATCTCAAGCCTCGTTAATAAAAATAGAAGACTTGAATGTCAAAGGATTACAAAGGCGTAGTAAAGAAATTCGTATTAACCCTAAAACAAATCGCCCCTTTAGTAAAAAGCGTTTCGGTAAATCTATTTTTCGGGCAGCCCCAAGTTCATTTAGAAAATTACTTCAAACCAGAGCCCGTCACTTAGGGGTTGAGATTGAAATCATAAACCCCAAGAATCTTAAACCTAGCCAATACAATCATCTCACTAAAACATTTGAGAAAAAGACACTTTCAACTCGACTATATGACTTGTCAGATAAATGGACATCTGTACAAAGAGACCTCTATTCAGCCTTTCTTATTGGACATATTGAGAAGGGCTCTTACCAACAAGAACAGATTACACAGGATTTTCCTGATTTTTATAAACAAATGAAGAAGTTTCTTCAAAAGGCAAGAAAAACCAATCGTCTCGATTGGTATCTCAATTAATAAACTGTCAAGGAAAAGACAATAAAACCCGAGGGACTGACGCTCCTTCGTTATTGCACAAGAGAAGAAAAGATAGAATCTATCTAGAGAGGACATCTTCTTGTGAAACTTCCAATGCCCAGACACATACCGAGATTGGGGCTTTACCCAAAGCAGGTCATTGTCAATACGGCAGTCGTTTTTGATTAACAAAAACAAAGACGAGAACTGGGCGCATTTCAATGTATAAATGGGAATCCTGTTACTTTAGTCACAGGAGGACGTCAATATTTACTTGAATTATATCAGAACGTAGGTCTAATATCCGACCTCGTATAATTTTAAAAATAAAAAAATAGAAAGAAGGTGCAATTGATGAAAGAATCTATTGTTATTCCAGAACACCTAGCCCCACAATTCGAAAAAGCTAAGGAAGAGCTTGGCGAAGATGTATTCAACGAGAAGTTAGATGTTAAATTTGGAAAGCCAGTTTTGAATTTTGCACGATCAATGGTTATTAACTTACCGGGAGATTGTTATGCGAATTGTTGGTATTGTATTGATGGAAGTTTGCGTCGACAAGTTACAGACTCGGATACGTTTATCAGTAGATGTGAGGAAGTTTTCAAAGAATTTCCTGATATGTACGAGATCGCAATCACCGGAGGTAGCTTGCCAGCCGATAAGTTCAATTATTTGTTGAGTATGATCCGGTCATATTACCCAGATGTTAAAATTACTTGGAACACAAACGGGCCCAACCTCAACGAAGATTATCTGCCAGGTATCGAAAAAATCAACTTTATCAATCTCCACCGAAACGCAGTTTCTGAAGATGAAAATTTTAAAATTTTCAAATCAACTGTCCCGATTATCACAATTGAGGAAGCGAAAAAACTGATTGGTGATAAACTTTTCCTGCGTGTTACCGTGGATAAGGACTTTAAGTTATCTGACTGGACTGACTTGGGGATTCCTCTATATTTAAATAAGTTGCTACCAGGAAATCCTGAAACTAATAAAGTCTACAAAGATGTGCTAAATCAATTACAGAAGGATAAAGAAACTAGCAAACGTCGCCGAAACCGTTACTTAAATTATCAGTATAATGGAACTCCGGTTCGTGTATGCGTGGGTGATACTGAGGCTAAACGTGTCAAAGGACGTTACCCGGTTTATCTAAACGTGGTTATTATTCACCGAAACGCTCTCGTGTGCGGATCTTGGTACTTGGATGATAAGTTGCTAATTGAATAAATAAACAAAAAAAAGAGTCAAAAGACTCTTTTTAAATTTGTGACAAAATTTTTATAAACCGATCAAACTGATCTTCTGGTTCCGAGTTTTTTATGAAAGGAACTAAAAGAACCGAAGCCCTGTCTTTTTCCTCTTCTAAAATAGCTTTTAGCTGTTTATCTGTAAATAAACAAAGCGGAACTTTTCTTTCGTAGATATTTTCGATAATATAACCGGGCCATTCAAAGTCAATAATATTTGCCGCTAACTTTTTCAACATAAAAGTAACTTTTTCGGCAAAAAGTTTGTAAAGTTTAAACTCAGTGTCTTTACCGCAAATAACATATCGTTTCACCTCTTTTCTTAGGTCGATGTCATCACCTTGGTTTAAGAATAAGTCTCCTACGTATAGAGTGCTCTGCTTTTTTGAACTTTCTTCATCAAAGTGAACTAGTTTCCCAGTTTTAAAAGAAAATCCTATTTCAAATTCATACTTTTCATTTCCGAAAATGTGATACTTCAATTCCTTTAAGAGAGATTTAAAATCATCATCAATAGACTTTCTTGAACCTTTTTTTATATTCTTCATAATTTCGTAAAAGCAGCAATTTCTGAATAGAGTAATCAGCTCCTTTTCGCAATCATCTGATAAAATTCCAGCAATAGAATCCTCGAATTTTACTTCAAACACAAAAGTTTGTTCGTAGTTGTATACATCCAAGATAGAATCTTTTGATGAATTTACAATCTCTATTAGATTCAGAAAATTATCAAAATCGTCACCTTTGATCTTATCCAAAAGTTTAGGAAGGTTATGCACGTTGTCCTCCCCGAAATATCGACCAAACATTTTATAAAGTGAATCGTAAGAATCTTTATGCGAAAAAATTCTCCTTTCACACTCTATTTCAGCCATAAATTTATGAAATTCGTCGATTGACGCTACAGATTCGATGTTTATACCTTGGATATATTTTTTCAAAATATCAATACATTTTAAGAAATGACAATCACACTGGCAACCCAGTTCGTTTCCGATATTAATATTCTTCTCAATTACCATCATCTTCCTTCTTTCTTTTTAAATTATTTCTTAAATTATATCAAAATAAAAAGGAGCTTGTTGCTCCTTTGTTATTCAAATTTTTGATAGAATAGATCAAACTTCTTCTGATACAGTTCAAGTTCCAACTGTAAAATGTCCAGTTCCTGTTGTTCATCTTCTGGAATAATTTCAGATAGTGAATAGAACGTATTTTCCAACTCGAAAAATAACATATCTATCTCTTTTCTATAACTGCGTTCTTCTAAGTTGCAATTAGTTTCAAAATTGGATACACCAGAAAGCAAGTTTAATATTTGATTGTACCCTGAACTAAAGATAAATTTAATATTTTTAGTTTTTGAATCATCAATCAAATTCAAAACGGATTTAATCACAATATCATTGTAGTTCTTTGAAAGTTGATAATGAAATCCCAATTTGTTCTTCAAAAGAATAAACTCAAAAGCTCCAAAACAATTGAACGCTCTATCATTATAAAGGTTGAAAATAACATCATCTTCGATTTCTGATAAAAACTGCAACGATTTTTCGAAATAGAATTGAAGATTTTCTTTGTGAGAATTTTTAAATTTTTCGATATCACCAGAAAATAAAGAGGTGAATCTATCGCCAAAAGTAAAGTATTTAAGCGAATCTTTCTTTACACATTCAAAGAAAGATTTTGTAAAAAGTGGTTTTAATTTATTCTTAGTTTCTTCAGGTACATTCTCGTCTTCAAAAAGATATTTGTATAATTCTTCCATTCTAGCCGGGTAATCAACCAAAGAAAAATAATCAAAGTCCTTTTCACTCAAATTTACCAATGATTTCAAAATGCTTTGTTTAGAGAATAGTTTTTCCAAAGTGGGGAGTGAATCTCCAAATTTTTTAGAAAAAATAATATCAGCAATAAATCTTGGATGATCCTTTAGTACATTATCAATATTTTCTTCTGAAATAAATTCAGAATAGATATCCAACAAACGTTGATCCTTAAGAAGTCTAAAATTGTAAAAATTAGAGAATTGACTAAAAGGATCGAGTTCTTTGAATATTTTTTCCTGCTCTGCAAAGAAAGTTTTTTTCTGTTCGTACTCGCCAACGGTAGACAAACCCTCAAGTATATTTTGAGAGATTGTTTGAAGAATTGTGTCTGGTATTCCGTTTTCAAAGAATTGCCCACTAAACTTCAAAATTAAACCATTAAATGCTAGTTCTTCATAGATTCTATCATACTGATAAGAAGAGCCGTAATCTGAAGTAGATCTTTGGCGAATTTTTAACGTCTTAGTTGTCAAGTTTATCCAGCCATAAAACTCTTCTTCTGAAAAATCTTTAATATTATTAAAAATAATATCTGAACGGACAAACCATTTATCTGGTTCTTCCCTCAAACTTACAGCTACATCCCGCAAATAATTCAAAAACATTGAATGTGGGGATACAGATTTTGTATCAATCATTCTATTTTCCTTCTTTCTACTGAAATAAATTCAGACTTTAATTAATTTCTTTAATTATAACAGAAAAGTAATAAAAATATAAGAAAAGGAACCGATTTAATCGGCTCCTTTAATTTTTATCTTTTACGAAACGGTAAACTTCCTTCTTCTGAACTTTCTTGAAGTAAGCAACCTTTTTCTTCCACAATTCCAGATCCATCTGGAACAATTCAAGTTCCTCACGATTTTCTTCTGAGATAATTTCAGAAAAATCATTGAATAGCTGTTCTAATTCCAGGAGAATTTTTTCAGTAAGATCTGTGAAATATTTATTTTCTTTTAAATCTTCTTCAAAACATTTTGTGTTGTAAAAAATACCAAGGTGATTATCACCCTCATTGAAAACAAATTCAATATTTGTACGAGATTTAATATCTCGATAAACCGGAATAAAGAATTGACTCAACATCTTAATTTCATCAAGCAAAGGGCTCAATTCATAATCATAAGTGTCAAAACTATATTTTGATGTGGCACCATTATCAATTGAATAAATATTTAGTACAGGGTTTTCTACGAGCTCATTCATAAACTCAAGTGCTTTAGTAAATGCGAATTGGAGATTTTCAAATTGTTTGTTGTGAGTATCAAAATCCTCTTCTGAAAATTCACCAATATACAATTCTTCTTCATCAAAATTTCCAATATGTTTGCACCCCAGTCTGCGACAGTCATCTTGCAAACCCAACAATTCTTGTAAAAAATTAAAGTTTAAAGAATAAAATTCTTTTCCATCGTGTTCTTCGTTTCGCAAGAAGATACGATTTGATTTCTGTGGTCCTTTATTTTTACTAAAAAATGCACTTATAAACATTTCCTTAAATTTTTGAATATCCTCTTTTGTTGAAAAGTTGTTGTTAACAAACAAAAGGTCATACAATGTTTTTGTATATTTGTATGTTTGGATTCCAAAACTAATATCGCTTTTATTGTTAGCTGCAAAAGATTTCAAAATGAGTTCTTTTGAAAAATAGTTAAGATAATATTCAAATTCCGTTAAAAATCTTTTTGGATCAGAAGGTAAAGTTGATAACATATAGCGAGATAAGTTTTTTGGTTCTCGACTCATTACAGCATTTTCAACATTCTCTTCCGAGAAAAGAGTTCTAATGATTTCCAAAATCTCACCATCGAACAAATCTTTATCCTTAAAATTTGGATTGATATAAGAAAACATATTCATTGGAATTAAATTTTGAAATCTCCCTTCTTGTGTAGCAAAAGAAGGTTCAACTCCTTCCCAAAATGATTTGCTTAAATCATCAGAAATCATATTCTTTAAAGATAAAACAAAATCGTAGTTGTTAGAAGATGTTTTTATTTTTTCGAGCTTGATTATTAATCCATAAAGCAATTCCTTATCAAGCAAATACAAATTTTTTCCAGATTTGATTTCGATTGTTTTTTTGGACAGATTAATAATTGCGTAAGAATTGTTTAGCGTGTACTCACTAATTTCATACGGTTCAACATTTCCAAAAGATACAGTTTTTCCTTCTTTCTTCTGAAATAAATTCAGATTTATTAAATTTCTAAAATTATAGAAGTTCTTATATTATTTTAATGAAAGGAATATAAAAAGAGAGGTTTCAAACCACTCTTTTTTATTTATTAAATAAAGCGAATTAATTCTTTCTTATTAACTTTGTTAAAGTAAGAAAACTTTTTCTTCCATAACAAAAGTTCTACTTTTAGAATTTCAATTTCTTGAGATCTATCTTCTTCAACAATTTCAGATAATGAACTGAGAACTTCGTCTATTACAGAAAATAATTCTGAAACAACTTGCTCATCGTATGATCCTTTGGCCAATTGTTTATCTAACAGTTCACTACCGTGGAGGAGACTTAACGACGATTCCAATCGTTCTGAAAATACGAATTTCAAATCGGTTTTTTCCTTTATATTCTTGTAAACCGGTATCGAAAAGCTCTTCAAGAATTTGTATTCAAACACTAGCCCCTCTAACGAGACATAGTTTAAATCGAATGTGAATTTTAAATTCATCAAAGTAGAAATTGATTGAATATTGAAGATAGGGGATTCTTCTAACTCGCCAAGAAAACGCAAGGCTTCCTTGAAGCAAAACTGCAAATCATCAAAGAGCTTGTTGTGTTCAGAATTATAATATTCTGAGTCCACTCCATTAACGTGCTTGCAATTTAAATCAGAACATTCGAATGATAGATGTCCAACAGAATGCAAAAATTCATTCTTAAATGTATAAAATTCACAAAAATCGTTAGGCTTTTTCACTTTTGAAAAGAAGAATGAACAAAACAATCTTTTTAAAAATTCGACATCTTCCGAAGTTGAATGGTTGTTATTTACGAAGAATAAATTATAAATATCAGCAATGCAATCGAATTTTTTAAAGTCGACATTTAGTGTGTGATCCTTAAGCCTTCCAAACGATTCGAGTATCATTTCTTTTGGGAAAACACCAGCATAATCACTAATTAGATATTTAGAATTTCTGTTAAATTCATTATTCAAAATAGACAAGGCAACATCTTCTAGACTGTCAGCAACAGTATTTTTCACGTTATCCCTTTCGAATAATGTTTCACAAATTTTTAAAAGATTGTGGTCATACTTAATTCTATCAAATTTATCCAACCACAAATATTTCAGCAAACTGATTGCTTTTAAATCCTTGATTTTACCTTTTTGATCAAATAGTGTTCCTTTATTTGTCTTTAAGAAACAGGACAACAACTCCTCTGATACTCTATATTTCAAATAATCTAAAAGTCCAATCTTATTTGAGATGTCAATTAAAGACGGCTGTTCAATGATAAGACCATAAAAAAGTTTATCTTCTGGTAAGTAATAACTTTCGAATTTATGATAATACCTAACAGTTACCAATCTTTTTGAGGTATTTAAAACAAAAATACTCTTACTATCAATAAGTTTGCTTCCTGGATTTTCTTCTTCAATTCTCCAGCAATCTTTATCTTCAAGATATTCGATTACCTTTTTTAAGTAGTCTTCGTATAATAAGTCGAATGTAACAACATCGCTTTTTCTAATTTCCTTAACCATTAATTTTCCTTCTTTCTCTTTTTTATTAATTTTTAAAATTATACAAAAAAAGTGAGAAGATCTCACTTTAACTTTAGACTATTAAACCTTTTTAAGTAAATATTCTTTGGAATATTTTTCGACTTCTGACTTAATAAATTCAATTAAGTATTCATCTGAAAAAAATCTTTCCTTGTATTTATTTAGTAACTTACAATCTTCACTTCCAATCTCACAACCATCAAGATAAATATCTTGGATTACTAATTGAAAAAACTTACCAATAAAAATCTTTCTTCCTGCAACTTTATAAGGATCGAAGCCGTTATCTTGAATATCACAAAAGGAAGGGGCTACAATTTCGCTAAAATCAAACTTTATTGATTTATCATCAGCGAGATTGATGTTTGAAAATTCGATTTTTTCTAGATCAACAAAAATATTAATGCAATCTAACAAGCCACCTAGAAGATTCACCAAGCAAGGTTCTTGGAATGGTAGCTCGGTTTCTGTCCTTTTAACAACATTTTCAACTAAATAGTTAATAGTGCTATCATAATCTAAATCAAAAATCGTAAGAACATCACGAATCTCTGCTTGTGAGTATAAAAATTTAATTTGATTCGATATCCATTCTACTGAAAATTTCCAAAAACCACCAATCTCAGCCTTGAAACCTTCCCAATTTCGATACAATTGGGTTGCTTCAAATTCATCCTTATTGTGCATAGTATCGGACAATTTGATTATAGTGTACGTCATCGACCAAAATAAATCACGTGAATCATCAGTCATCTCGAGTGCTTTGATAGTAAGATCCTCAAAGAATGATATCTTTGATTTACTAGCAGAAATATTGGCGGAGTTTTTCGAAAAAGATGGATTAAGATTTAGTTTTTCATTGGTTAATTTGGCATACCTCTGATAATCATAACCCCTTTTTACATTTTTTAAAACAGCAGAAGTCAAAGACTCACCGACCTCAACTTCATTTTCTAAATTTACAATTTTAGAATATATATTTTTAATAAATTCTTTCTTCTGAACAACATCCAGAACAGATTCGTTGTTTTCTGTATTAATCACAGCATTTCCCTCTTTCTACTGAAATAATTTCAGTTGTATTTTTCTTAAATTATAACAGAAAAAGCAGGGATAGTTCCCTACTTAATAAATCAGTTTGACCAAGGATGAAGTTTATTCCAGTTTGTATCTAAAAGAGTTTTGGTGTATGTTTCTAGTTCATCACCCAAAAATTCTTTCAGGTTAGGATCAGACAGAAATCGTTCCTTTAGCTTGGCTCTAGTTTCTTCATCTCCACCACAATCGGGATATCGGATGTTGCTGATAATAAAGCGGAAATATTTTCCGAACAACAACCTAAATTTTTGTGATTTTACAATATGATTTTCGAGTTTATCTTCTTGTAACCTTTGTGGGTCAATGGAATCCGAGAATCCGACTGGGGCTAAGTTTTTAAAGTTTAACCTAACCAATCCTTTTTTATCAGAAAAGGACAATTCACCACTTTTGTTTCTTTGTGAATAAACTGATACATCTGTAAATACTTCATTTAAGAAACCCCAAAATGATATTTCATCTAGAATTGGATCCTCAGTAACAACTTCTTTCCCAATTTTTGAAATCAAATCTCTTATTCCATCTTCTGAACCACACGAAAAATACGGGGTTATAAAATCCAATTCATCCTTCGAAAATATTTCATTTATATTTTCATAAACCCAGTTACAAGCGAATATACCATAATCATTGAACTTTACATTGCTTGAATTTTCCACCGATAGATATAAATCAAATCCTATGTCGAAATCTTCATTATACATTGAATACACAAGTCTAATTATCGAAGTGATTAAAGACCAAAATAAATCTTTTTCGTCATCATCCATCGTTCTTGATTTTTCTAAAAATTCACGACACAACCCCTTATATTTTGTTACCTCTGATTTGTAATAATCATAAAATTCAACAATGTTATGATCTGTTGCAGTCTTAGAAATCAAAGCCTCTGCCAATGAATCTTTAAATTCAGGGTCATTATCGAAATTTTTAATTTTTATGTGTAGCTCTTGAATTTCCAGTTTCTCTTTCTGAACTTCTTCAATAGCTTTGTTATTCTCTGTATCAATCACAGATTATACCTTCTTTCTACTGAATAAAATTCAGATTTTAATATTTACTTTAATTATAACAGAAAAAGGAGAGTATTTCAAATACTCTCCTTTTTATTTAATCATCAAAGTGAAGTTCTCCGCCTAAAATTTCAATAATATTTTTATCGAAATATTTCTTGTCTGATTCAAAATAATCTTCCAAGGTAAAAATAGATTTAACTGGAATTGAATCAGAAAAGAGGATGTCTTGCTGCACCCCAAACCAATGTTTTACATTTTCTTCGTAAAAGTGATCTGAAAAAATAGCGTCAAACAAAAACATTTTTAATTTTGTAATTAATTCAGATTTTAGTTTTTCCTCACTTTCCCATTCCATAGAGAACAAACCGGCAAAAACATCATCTTCATCATAATGACAAATCAACTCACTCAATAATGAGATGTCTGATACCATCAATCCATTGAATACAAACTCAATTTCTTTTCTGCGAATTTTAAAGGGGACAATCGTGTCAATCAAAAGTTTGGGCTCCTCATTAACCCGTGTTGCTCTACGGAAAATATTTACAACCTTTTCCTCTAAATTTATAACGATATTGAAGAAATCGTCAGCATAAAACTTTTTCTTATCACAACTTCCACAGATAATCATACGCCAAGTTTCCGGATTCTCTTCTAGAGATTTAATGATATTATTAACATATTTTAAATATAAAGACCGTTTGTCTTTTGAATTTTTAGAAATTACCATTTTATTTCCTTCTTTAAAATTATTTTTTCTTAAATTATAATAAAAAAGTGAGAATTATCTCACTTTATTTTTTAGTTTGTAATAATGAGAATGTGTAATTTATCAATTTCATATTAGCAACGTTGTTGTTTTCTTTTTTAGAAATTGCAGCCAAAGATTCTTTTATCATCTGCATAATGAGATCACGTTCCCTTTGGCACTTTAAATTTTTAGGATTCTCATCTTCTAAATTTCGAATAATAAATTCTACAAAAACAGGATTCATACCGTAAAACTTTTTCTTTTTATTAAAGTCAAAAATCATTGACAAGCAAAAATCGTTTAGTTTTTCAAAGGTTTCCTCAGATACTTTTTCTTTATTACTTGAAAAATAATCACGCAAGTCTTTAATGTGATAGTCACCATTATCTTTCTTTGAATAAATTAAGCAGGAATTTTTATTTATATTCAAATCATCAAAAGAAAGTTTTGCGATTGTTTCTAAAAGAAAATCTGCACCAAAAATATATTCAAAAATTTGAATGGGAAACTGAAGACTGTAGCTGTCTGATTTGTTAATGCGGAAGTAAATTTCGAGTAATTTTTTAGGATCATTATAAACCATTGTTTTAAAACTGTTTATAGCAATCTCTTTGATAACCTTATCTTCAGACTCTGTTTGTTCGAATAGTAAATTTTTGAAATTCAAATCTTTGATAACCTCAAAATCGCTTGAACAAATAAGATTATCTTGAAAAAAGAAATTATATTGGTATTCCGGTGATTCTCTTACAAAGAAATTCCCAATAATAAAGTCCTTAACAAAATTGATACAATCTCTATTAGAATAGTTCTTGTGATCATCGTCTACTGTATTCGGAAACTCAAAACCTTTAAGATACAAGCCTTTGTAAATTATGCCTGGATTTTCAAAATGTTTTTCCGGGTGCATATAAGCCTCTTGAAAATAACTATTAACAAAACTGATCTTTTTTTCTTGCAAATTGATAACGACATCGTATGTGTCACCAAAATAAAACTCAAACCAAACGTCCCAATTATCATCTTGATCCAAGGATTTGACGATTCGGTCGGCATATTCTAAGTACATCAAATCAGATGATTTAAAACTCTCACTATTTAAAACCATTTTTTTCCTTCTTTCTTTATAAATATTTTCTTAAATTATAAAAGAAAAGACTCAATAAAAATTGAGTCTTTAACGTAACCTGTCCGTCCATCAATCCTGCCATACATCTATTATATTATCAAAAAAATAATATCTGTCAACTACTTTTTGAAAAAAAATTAATTGTAAATATACAAAAATTATGATATACTTAAAGTAAGAGAAGAAATAAAATGAGAGGATTTAAACTCGATGAATAAAACAAAACAAATTATCACTGCTGTAATTCTGTCAGCTGCATTATTACCTGCTGTATCAATTAAAGCTGATACGGTTCGTACTAATACTGCTTCAGAAGTGAATGTGCAGAATGTTATTAAACAAAAGAAAAACCTCCTTCACACACAATTGGATGATTATGGTCGTCCGTACAAGTCAACCTTTATCCCATCAAACGTTTCTGATAATATTGTAGGACAAACATCTTATACAAATCAAAAATTGATGACTTACTTTGAAGGTGGTATGAAGAGTTCCAACGACAACGCACTTGATAACTGGCTCTATCTTCACCCAAACTACTACATCGAGTATATTGTAACGGCTAATTACGAAAGTTCACTCGATCAATACCCTCGAAGTATCACCCTACGCTTCCGTGGATTGGATAAACAAGGAAATCCTATCCGTATCAAATTACCAGATCCAAAATTGGAAGGTATCGGATCACAAAAAGAAGAAGCGGACGAATTTACTTCAGTTACAATCGACAACTTCTATCCAGGATATCAAATTGATTATAAAACCGGTAAGGCAACACCATATTCTGACGCAACGACAAATAATCGTGACACTCTAACTGCCGATCGTGATGAGTCTGATACAACTGGAGTTATTGAAGGTGACAAGCTGAAAGAATTACAGGATAATGCAAAGTCTATCGGTGATTCAGTGAAGAACAAAGGAGAAGAAGTTAAAGGTAACGTTGAGAAAAGTATGAATTGGTTCCAACGTTTAATGGACTTCTTTGGTAGAATGTTTCGTGGATAAATAAAAAGAGAGAGTATTTCTACTCTCTTTTTTTCTATTTCAGTCGTTCATCTTTTCGGTCTGTAATTTCGAGGCGGCCGTCTAAGTCAATTTCAACTAAGTTTGCTTTCTTCAAAACTTCTTCCACAACACTAATCACATAATCCTTACGTTTGTTAGGATGTGTTAGTTTTACGTTGCGAATCAATTTCTTATAAACCCCGGTTCGCTTACCATTGAATCGTACATCTGTGACAAAGATATCGATGAAAGGAATAAATTTACTTCCAAGAAAATCATCAGGAAACGCTAAATTTCCGGTCTGTTCAGTACGAAGAAACATACTGGAGTAAAGTTCCTCTCGAATAATTTCGTCAGTTTTTAGCATACTGTTAGAATATTTAGGGTAAGAGTTAACAACTGATTTTGCAATAGCCTTGTGGCGATATTTATTTTTAGACATTGTAAAGTCCCTCTTTTTCTACCTATTGATAGGATTTTTTATTTTTTAAAATTATAATTGGCGGATAAAAAGAATGTTTAATTTTTAAAAATAAAGGTAGAACTAAGCTATAAATTTAAAAGACCGAGCTTTCCCGGTCTTTTATTTATTTTTCGATAAAGTATTTTGAGTGAATTGAGTTGTTATAAAAATTGTATCGATCTGCGGCTTTTAAGGATCCTGGCATTTCTTTATCAAAACCTCTTTCTGTAATACCAATCGTCGCATTACCTAAAACTTTATTAGCTATATTTTGAAGTTGAGCAAAGCGTCTTTCTGGCCACTTTTCCCCATCATCATATTTACATAATTCGATATAAATGTGGTAATCGAACCCCTCAGTTTTTGAGGCATATTTAATATGAGAATAGTTATCAATTTCATTGTTAAAATTCCTATTTGTAAAGATAAGTTGATAAAAATTAAACTTTTTAGGATACCAATCCAAAAGCTCAATCAATTGTGAGATGATTCCTTCATCTCTACAACACTGATTTATAAAGTTTTTACTACCAAAATCCACACGAAAGTAACCAAAGTTTCCATAAATTTTAAAGAAAATTTTATCCTGTTTCTCAATTTCTTCCAGAAGCGGAATCAGCTCTGATTTTAATTCAGAGATTTGTCTTTCATTAAAAGATAAATCTTTTTGAATGTGAGCACAATTATAAGGATAGGTTTTAAGATCAACACGGTCATCAATTACCTGAATTAAAAAATTCTTATAATATTCTTTAATATGATTGAAATTGAAAGTTGAACTTTTTTGTTTTTCCTCAACATTAGAAATATTTTTGAAAAAATCTAAATATTTCTTTTTCTTTCTGATTTGTGAGATAAATTCTTGGCTATAAAAATCGATTGGAAAACTATCCAATTTCAAATTATCTCCTTTGTTATTTAACGTCCACTCTTCAATGATTTTATTTAAATTATTTTTTACATAAATAATTAAGCTGTCTGCAAAATCATCATTACTCAATAATCCACAAATATTTTTAAAGAACAACATAACTAAATCATCATCTAAATAGTTGATTAACTCTGCAAATTTTTTATTTAAAAAAGAAAAATCAAACAAAACAAGTGAATTGATATTTACTTGTCGGGTATTATTTTTTAATTGACAATTTACATTGTTGTATTTAGTCTTTTGGGTGAACATTAAACTTTTCGTTTCAACATCAAAAGAAATGAAGGTGTTAGCCATATCATACCTAAAAAAAGTATTAATTTTTTCTGACCGATTTAAAATACTGAGTTTCTTTACCATTTGGCTTTTAACCCACTCCTTATCAGAATGTAATTCGTATAAAGTAATTTTTTCCTTCAAATAATCAATCAATGAAAACCAATGTTTTTTTGACAACTCTTCCCTTTTATCAGAATAGTACTCAAGATCATAAATATCCTGATTCATTTCAAAAAATCCTTGAATGTTAATAGTTTTAATAACATTTCTCATCTGCTCTTTAAAATGATCAGATTCGATCACTTTGCTGACTTCTTTAAAAGTTTGTAACGCAAAAGAATCTTTGTTTGTTGTTGCGTATTTCATAAATTCCTTCTTTCCCCAAACTATACATTTGGTGTTTTTTTATTTCTTAAATTATATATAAAAAGACCGAGCTTTCCCGGTCTTTTATTTAACAATTAAATACTTAGAAGAAATTCTGTTATAATAATCGTGATCTCGTGCAAATATCACCCGATTATCGTATCCATCGCCTGAGCTTGGAATTACAATTTGAATTGTTACATCACCAAGAATTTCGTCTGCTATGCTTTTAACCTGATCAAACATCCCCTCCGTCCAATCTTCATAATCGACTCTCCATACGGTTACAAAAATATGATAATCAAAATTTTCAATTTTTGAAGCGTATTTAATGAAGGAGTGTTTCATAAAATTGTAATTTACAAAGTTAATCATTTCTAGGAGAAATTTTTTATAAAATTTTTTAATTTTATAAAAAGTGATAAATGAAACCTTTTTGTGTTTTTTTTGGTTCATTATTAAATGATTCTAAAAATCTTGAATAATCCTCGTTAATTGAAGTAATTGATTTTATAAATTCAGAATCATAAAAATAAATTGGATAAAGATCCAACTCTAGTTTATTACTGTTTCCACTCAACGTCCAATCAATAATCATATCGGAGAGATTGTTTTTGATTTGAACAATCAAATAATCAGCGAAATCTTCATTGCTCAACAAACCACAAATATTTTTAAGCAAAAACAACGGTAGTTCGCTATCTAATGATTTAATTAATTGTGAAAAATGTTTACAAAAAGAGAAATCAAACAAATTGAGTAAATATAAATTTGGATTTTCCATAAAATCATCAGATTGATATTTCACAGTTGGAAAATAATGTTCAAAATGTATATTTTCCTTTTGCAAAGTTTGTTAGTTAAAAGCAACAGTGACTTTACGTGACGTACTGCACGCCTCTACCAAGTCGGAGAATATCTTCCCGTTCCAGGCTGCATTTGAAATTAAATATTTCTTTAAAATATTGAGTGATCCGTTAACGTCTGCGTTGATGGTTTTATTTTTGCTCTTATACAATCCCCTGCAAGTTCTTTTGCCAGAGAAAGAAATCTTTGAAGGATTTGGATACGTTGGTATCGGATCATTATCCAAAAAACTTGATTTACTAGTGTAGGATTCTTCCTGTTCTACAATTTCAATCCCTGCTTCTTCGCATAAATAAGCAAGTTTGTTTTTGAATTTATAAAATGGGATACTTGTAAAGTTTTGATTATTTCGTTTTCCAATATTAATGTTTTGTTTCCAGCCAGCGTTTGTTCCGATAACCAGAACATCGATGGACTGTGAAACTAGGTAATTCACTAAATATTTTGCTGATTTTGACAAATAATCGTTAACCTTCATCTCCCGTTTGTATCTTAAAAAGTTGATCTTGTTAGAGGAGTATTGTTTGTCCGGTAATAAACTCTGACACTTCGCAATCATTTTATTTGAGTATTGATTGATACTTTTTAAGGGTTTCCCGTTGATAATGAATGGATTGAATGAGTTTGATGTTACAGTTGCAAGATTATTCAACCCTAAATCAATAGAGGCAAACTTTTTATTTCTTTTATTTTTAACTTTCTTTATTTTCTTGTCGTATAAAACTTCAATCAAATAATATCCGGTTTTGGGTATCAGTCTAACAACTTTAACATCTTCCTTTTTGAATTTTGTGGGAAAGATAATATTCGTTTTAGATAACTTTATAAATCCATCTTTTTTAAAAGATAAAGCTCCACTTTCGTATTCTGTTACAAATCGACCATCTTTATCTAAATACTTTGGAAGTTTGGGTTTAAAATTGATATTCGACTTTTTTAGTTTTATAAAGCTCTTGATAGCCTCGTTAACTTTCATCTGAGTATGTTTTGCAACTTTTGCTGGTAGGGCGATATAATCAACGTGTTTGCTATGCGTAAATTCTTTGTTTATTGTGTTATAAAATTTAAACACACCATCCTTAAATAAGGATTGTATCTCTGCGTAAAGTGTGGAGTTGAATAAATTTTTACTCAAAAAACAAACCCTATCAATTTCTTGATATAGGGGGTTGTTTTTCTTTACGACAATAGAATATCGTCTATATTCAACCATCCTTTAGTACCTCATAATTTATCAATTCTGACTTTTTGATCATTTTATTGTACCTCCTTTATGTATTATAACATAAAACAAAACAAATTAAAAGAATAAATCTGTATATTTAACGTGTTTTGAAAAAACAGTTTTCAACACCATTCCGTTCTGAAATTGTTGTAGGCAAATAATCGTTACGATTTGGTATTTTCTGAGAGAAAAGGACTTCGCTTAGTTGAAGTTTACGACCCAGAACCTTATGTTTCAACTAGTAAGGTATTAAATCTTTATGATAAAGGCTTAATTTATGAACTTTACCGAGGTGTAGTAAGTCTTAGTTTGGCAGAAAATCATATTCTCGATTTAGAAACGGCTTTCGAGAGGTATCTTCAGCTTGTGAAAGAAATTTAAAAAGAACTTAAAAAGAGGTTTACCTAAAGGTATTCCCTCTTTTTCTTTGACAAATTTCATCTCTGTTTTTACTTAAAATATCATAGAACTCACTCCTGTTGTTTCGTTTGTAATATCAACTAAAAAATTCCAGCAATTACGAATGTTTGTCTACTATACGTATAAAAAAATCCCAATTCAATCTTGGGATTTTTTTATATTAGTATTAATATAACACGATTAAAAGTTATCTAGCAAGCCAAACAGTAAAGTTCGTCTTGGCAATTAAAGCGCTCACCTTTAGATTCTTCTCCGAACATCCCGTAAGGTAAATCATCAGAAATTAATTTATTTTCCTTCCAATCATCACCTAGAGTTGCAACAGAATAGGATGATACTGAATTTTTTACAAGCGGAACCAATAATTCCAAAAACTCGTTTTCAGAGATTCGTTCAAAAATCAAATTGAAACAGGCAATAAAATACTGTTTTCGATAATTCACGTAATCACGATCGTTAAATAAAATTTGCCAAATTGAAAGGTTATTTTGTGTTACAACCGGAAGTTGACCCGGTTTGAAAGTTCTTTTATTTTGAACTAGGTTTGTAAAAAACTTATCAATGTAACCGAGCATTTCTTTTTCACCAATTGTTACAAATCCATCGTCATCAGGTAACATAGCGTCTTCTTTCGAATCATCAGTATCGAAAGAATCCTCTTCGTATTTTGATTTGATTGGATCACTCAAAACTAAACCTGATGGCAAGTTTTGACCAAAAATTGTTCCGCCTGGGCGTTGAAGTAGAAACTTATTTTGATTTTTATCAAAAATAATGTAAGAATAAAAATCAAAAGGATGAATTTTTGAGGTTATCTTTGCACCTCTAATCAAATAATCCAACGGGTTAAAAATATCATTAAAGCCTCCAAGTGCGACACCATTTTCGACTTCACTAACGATAGCGTCGAACTGCTTTAAGGTTTTCTTACTAATTAATCCACGATATTTTTGTTTTATATCATAAATATTGCTGTGAAAATCATTGTTATACGTATCGAGCACGCAATCCGCAACTTCCCACAAGTATTCAATAATTATGTTAAATTCCTTCTCTTCGACGTCGCTCTTTAAGAAATCCACAACAACAGATTTTTGATTTTGATAATATTTATTCACTCGTCCTTTATTTAATTCAGAGCGGACGCTTTCCACTTGTCTTGTTACAGGTAGAAGTAAATCGTCCTGTAATTTTTTCAGTAAAACGTCATCATCTGAGATAAATTTAGAGATGGACTTCACCCACTGGATGAAACCTTTGTTTTTCTCATATTGTTCAACATTCTCAAAATCTGAGGATTTTACTTTTTTACTACTTATAACCATTTTTTTCCTTCTTTCTTTATAAATATTTTATTAAATTATAAAAAATCTAACATTCAATAATTACTTTCTAGTTAAATGAGATGTGGACGTGATCGTAGTGGTTTGCGGTGTCACCACCACGGTCTCCCATAATGTTCCAAGAGTAAGCGGGCCCATAAATACTGTAAAACGGCGCCCAGAATCGTTGTTTCCAGATGATGTACTTGATTCCGGCTCTGTTTGCGTTATTGATTGCATACTGAGCAACACGATCGCCCAACTCTGAACCAGCCGGAACCATAACATCAATTGCGTGACCGGTTCCGTGATCTTCCGGATCTCCCGGTCGATAACCTCCGATATTTGTTATTCCGAACACATCGATGATTTCTTCTTTAAATTTTGCGGTTTGAGGTTGTAGTCCATCGTTACCCGCACGTGAAGCTGCTAAAGAAGCATAATCTTTGCCCGGAGAAGATGGAGTGTCGCTTTCAACTGATGTTTGCTTGGTTTTCTCCTTTTTCGCCTTTTCTTCTCGCTCTTTGTTTCTTTTCTCTTCTTCCTCCTTTTGCTTAACCTCATCATCAGCTTTGTTGTTTGAGTCGGATACCGATTTAGCCTCATCTAAAATTTTACTAATTTCCGCCCTCGTGTATCCGGATTCGATACGCTCATTAAACTCTGAAGCTCTATCTTTCAAGTTCATCTCCTGAATTTTCTTCAGAGCAGATTCCTTTTCTGAATTAACATCAGATTCGTTAAAGTCTTTTTCTGAAATTGGTTTCTGAGCAAAGGTCTGAATTACAAACAGATGATTATCCTTCGCTGAAACTCCTTCAGTCGCCAACAACACACCTGAAAGTATTGCAGTGGAAATCAAAATTCCTCTTAATTTATTCAAGTAAAACCTCCTAGCTTTATATATAACAGCTTTTGTTTTTTTCTCATTTTATTGTAACAGAATTGAGTTTGTAAGTCAATCTATTATTATTTCAAGAAAAAAGACCTCTAAGGGTCTTTTTTAGTACCAGCCACGAGAGTACCAGTTTACACCAGCGAAAGATCCGTATCTTTCGTGCACGTATTTGTACATCCACATTAACTGGGTATAAGGGTTTGTGAGGTAATCACCACCAACACTAGCCATTTTATTACCCGGTAAACTTTGTGGTAGACCGTAAGCACCGCTTGAAGGGTTGGTTGCATAAACGTTCCAGCCTGATTCTTTGGTAATAATATCAGCCCAGATTTGTTTTTCTGAACCGGTTACCCCAAGGTCTGCCGTAATTTGTTCAAACGCTTCTCTAGCTTGATTAGGGCCAAACGACTTTGTTCCAGATCCTGACGAGGATCCGCTAGAAACGGATGGACTATTGTGTTCTTGAGATACCTGGTTTGATTGAGCAGCTCGTTTAGCTTTCTCTCTCTTTTCTTCTTCTTCCTGCGCTCGCTTCTTGTTAGCTTCTTCTGTGGCTTTCTTTTCTTGCTCAATTCTCTGCTTCTCCTCTTCATCTTTCTTCGTATACTCATCAGACAAGCTCTTCGCTTTATTTAATAAAGAACTCACTTCTGATTTTGTCCAAGACTGTTCTAATTTTACTTTCATAGTTTCAGCCTCGTCTTTTAAGTTAAGTTTGGAAATTTCATCAACCGCTTTCAACTTAGATTCACCGAGATCATCTTCCGCTACGTCGGATTCGACGATCGGTGATTGAGAATAAGTTTGAAGAATGTAATGATTTTCCCCATTCTCTGCTTTAACAGTACCAGAAATGAAACTGCTGGCGACTGCAAGTGTTGCAGATGTTAATAGTATCTTTCTTAATTTCAGAATGAATCACCTTCCTGTATTAGTTTCAGAAATTATAAGTAATCTTCTGGGTTAACATAGTCAGACCATAAACTTGTAGATAAACCGAAGTGTAGGTGGCTTCCTGTAACATATCCAGTTGAGCCTTGCAACCGTAAGTCAAAAGTGCGAAAAGTCAGAAAATGAATAACACGATTGACATTCCCATATTGAGCCAAAATTTGCCGAAGCTACTATTTGTTTGGTATACTCATAATTTTCAGGGCGTATAGATTTAAGTGGTTCGGCTTCACGGCTGACCTACCACTAAAACTAATTTCCTCTAGTTTTCAAAGGCAATAAAACAATTCGATTAAGCTAATTTGTATTTGTCAGTTTTTGCAATATTTAACGAGGCGTTGAAATCTCTATCTATTTTCACCCGGCAGCTGTTACAATGATATACTCGTTGACTGAGTTTCAATTCCTTTTTGTAACTGCCACAATTTGAACAGGTCTTACTTGAAGTATAAAATCTATCCACTAACCGAACGATTATATTTCGTTCTTTTGCCTTTCTAATAAGATGTTCTTTGATAGTGTAAAAGGAGCAATTAGCAATATCTTT
>QWCI01000670.1_pt1 | contig 24855 bp, 45 predicted proteins | sample 1972541 | NCBI WGS metagenome assembly QWCI01 (sample SAMN09866712, study PRJNA288562) | Human oral metagenome isolate term3_saliva, whole genome shotgun sequencing... | isolation source: mouth | host: Homo sapiens | place: USA: California | reverse complement strand
ATCTATTTTATCAGTATTTTTTTCTACCGCAAGTGATTCACCTGTAAGTCCTGATTCTTCTACTTTTAAATTAACTGTTTCAAAAAGTCTTATATCTGCTGGTACATAGTCACCATCTTCTATTATAACAACATCACCTACTGTAAGCATTTTTGCCGGTATTGTTATAACTTTTCCGGTCTCTTATAACCTTTGCTTCATGCTGTGTTAATTTTTTTAAAGCTTCTAATGATTTTTCTGCTCTTACTTCTTGTATAACCCCTATTATTGCATTTACAAATACTATTGCAAGAATAATTATTGTATTTGTAAGTCCTTCACCATGACTTAAATCTATTATTCCTGATATTATACTTGCTATTATAAGGACAATTACCATCATATCTTTAAATTGTTCTATAAACTTTGATAAGATACTTTCTTTTTTCTTTTCTTTAAGTTCATTAAATCCATATTTTTCTATTCTATCATTTATTTCTTTATCACTTAAACCTTCTTTGTTCGTATTTAGTTCTTTTTCTATTTCTTCTATTTCTAGATTATAATAATTTTCCATTTATCTCCCTTCTTTCTCTAATAATATATCTTCAACTTCTTTTGATATATTTAGTTTTTCTGCATATTCTTTTAACTTTTCTATACTAAAATCACTAGTATTTAAACATAATTTTAATATACTAAGTCCATATTCTGCTCTTACTGTTTTTTCATCTCTTTTTCTTTTCATTATTAAATCACATATTGTTCTTTCTAAATCATATGTATATACCAGATTACCGGTCTTTTGTTAATATTTCCTTCTTACCTATATCTATAATGTCTTTTGATAGGTAATAGAACATATTATTATCAAATGTTAATATTCTAGTATTATAATGACTTGGTATTGTAATATTTAAAATAATTTTTTCACTATCTTCCATTACACCATTTAATATAAGGGCACTTTCATGTGAAAATATACCTTGTCTACATCTAATATATGCTAAATAATATTTATCATTAAAATCTATTGTTACATATATTCCTTTGCTTGCTTTTTTAAGTTTACCTTTTTCAACAAGTCTTGTTATTGTTTTACCACTTATTCCAATATTCTCAACTTCTCTCATCTTTACAATACCATTATTTTCATATGCCATGTTCATAACAATATCTTCATTACTTACTTTCAATACACTTCCCTTCTGTCACATTTGTTCGTATTTGCTTTTAAGCATAATATCATTATACAAATTATAATATGTTTTTTCTATAGTTTAATAAAAAAAGATTAATAAAATTATAATTTTATTAATCTTGATTACAAAACTATCATTATCCTCTTGGAAGCATTCCAACTATTCTACCTGCAAAATCATTAAAGTTTTGAGATTGTAATATAACTTTACCTGGTCCTACAAGTTTAGTTAAGAATAATCCTTCTCCACCTAAAAATATGTTTCCGAAGTCCTTTTACCATTTCTACTGTATATGTAACAGATGGTTCAAATCCTACAACATTACCTGTATCTACTTTTAATATTTCTCCGTCTTTTAATTCTTTTTCTATTACATCACCATCTACTTCTAAAAATAACATTCCACTTCCTGTAGCTTTTTGAAGTATAAGACCTTCACCTCCAAAAAATGCTGCTCCTAATTTTTTAGTAAATGTTATCTTTACGTCAACACTTTGCTCTGCACATAAGAATGATCCTTTTTGAAATATCATTCCTTCATCATATTTATCTAAATCTATAGGAAGTATTGTTCCTGGAACTGTAGTTGCAAATGCTATTGTTGCTCCATCTTTTTCTGCATCATAATTAGTCATAAAAATTGATTCACCTGTAAAGACTCTTCCTAAACTTCTCATTATTCCACCGTCTTGCATTTGTTCTCATTTTTATTCCATCTGTTTGGTATGTCATTCCTCCTGTTTGAGTATACATAGACTCTCCATTATTCATAGTAACTTCTACTACTGGAACTGTTTGTCCTAAAATCTTATAATCCACAATTTTCTCCTTACAATTTATTTTACAATTATAATATATCATTATTAATAATATTTTACTAGCTTATATATTACTTAATTATTTTTTAAATAATAATTATATAATGATTTACACATATCTGTTATATCTAATTCTGGTTTCCAATTTAATTCTTCTTTTGCTTTTGTTATATCTGCATATATTTCTGCAATATCTCCGTTGTCTTCTTCCTACAATTTCTTTTTTAACTTTAAGTCCTGTAACTTCTTCAAACTTAGTTATAATTTCTAATACTGAATATCCTTTTCCCATACCTAAATTATATACTTCTAAAATACCTTGTTTTTCCCTAGATTTTTTAAGTGCCGCTACATGTCCTTTTGCAAGATCTACTACATGAATATAATCTCTTACTCCTGTTCCATCTATTGTATCATAATCATTTCCAAACACTTTTACTTTTTCCAATTCTCCTGTTGCAACTTTTAAAACAATTGGCATAAGATTATTTGGTATACCTTTAGGATTTTCTCCTATAAGTCCTGTTTTATGTGCTCCTACTGGATTAAAATATCTTAAAATTATAATAGATATATCTTTATTTGATATATTTAAGCTTTCTAAAATTTGTTCTGCCATAAGTTTTGTTCCACCATATGGATTTGTAAAAGACCTTTTTGCTGTTTCTTTTGCTGGTATATTTTCAGGGCTTCCATATACTGTTGCACTTGATGAAAATATTATACTTTTCACATTATATTTTTCCATCATTTCTAATATATTAAGAAGTCCTAGCAGGTTATTTTTATAATACATTATTGGTTTTTCTACACTTTCTCCAACAGCCTTATATGCTGCAAAATGTATTATTTCTCTTATATCATGATTTTTAAAAACATTTTCAAGTTTTTCCTTATCACATATATCTAATCTTATATATTCTAGATTTTTTGCTTTTTCTTCACCTACAATTTCACTTATTTTTTTTATAACATCTGTACTACTATTATATTCATTATCTAAAATAAGTACTTTTTCACCGATTTTCTAATAATTCTACTGCTGTATGACTCCCTATATATCCGAAGTCCTCCTGTTAATAATACCATATTTCCCTACCTCCTTATAGCTCCTATCTTTTCTAAACCTTTTAAGATATTATCCATTGTTTTTGTTATAGTATTTTCTTCTAATGTTTTTTTACTATCTCTAAATACCATACTTATACTTATAGATTTTTTATTCTTATATTCTTCTAGTGCCTTATCAAATATATATATATCAAATAATTCAATACTTTCTAAAATAGATCCTGCTTGTTTTTTTACTATATTACTTATAGTATCATATTCTATGTTTTTATCTACAACTATAGATAGATCTCTTGTTACTTTTGGATATTTTGGAAGTTCCTTATATTTAGAATTTTTTGATATATATCTTAATATTTCTGTAAGATTAATTTCTGAAATATATGTATCTTCTGTTACTCCAAAATTATTTAAAATTTGTTTTTTTACTTTTCCGAAGAGTTACTATTTTTTTGTTTCCAATCATATAATTAATTGTTTGTCCTGCATGAAATACTGAATTTTGTTCTTCTTTTTGAGTAGTATATTTTTTTATTCCTATTTCTTTTAATACCTTTTCTGTATCTTTTTTTAATTTATATATATCTGAATCTATATAATTCATTTTACTACCTTTAGAATCAAAATCAACCTTATTCTTGTTTGATGAATAACATATTGTAACTACCATATCTTCTTTTAACTCTTTACCATGTTCTAAGTTAGATTTTTCTTTAAATATTGTAGCTATTTCATATATTCTTATATTATTATTTTGCATTCTTTCATTATATGATACTGTTTTTAATATTGATGGAATATGTGTATTTCTCATTATTTCATAATCTGAACTTAACTTATTTAAAACATATACACTTTCTTCTTCTATTTGTTTTTCTGTTTTTTCTAATTTTAAAAGATCTTCTTTTGATATAAATCCGGTATGTTATAATTTGATTATATCCTTCTATTTTTAATATATCTCTAATTTTTTTAGATATTTTTACTATATCTTTATCATTACTTTCAAAAATATTTCCTCTTTCTACTTTTGGTAATGTTTCTCCTAATTTATCATATCCGTAAAACCTTATAACTTCTTCTGCCAAGTCTTGTTTTCTTGATATATCTTCTCTTACATATGGTTTTATTAATATATCTTTTTTTCCATTATATTTTTCAAATCCAATATCTGTTAATATATTAATCATTTCTTTTTCTGATATATCAGTACCTAAAATCTTATTGATTTCATTACTATCAAACTTAATTAAATCATTTTCTTCTTCATTTAGTTTATTTTTTATATCTTCTCTCTTATAATCAATAACATTTATCTTACCACTTTTAAAAGACTTTTCATCTATTACCCCTAATTCTTTCATAAGTTTAATCATTCTTATAAATGCAAGCTCTGGTAATCTTGGTGATAATTTCTTTTCAAATCTTGTTGATGATTCTGTTCTTATATTGTATTTTCTAGATGTATCTCTTATCTTCTTTCTTTCAAATGTTGCAATTTCTATTAAAATATTTTTAGTATTTTCATTTACTCCTGAATTTCTACCTCCCATTATACCTACAAGTGCTAGATTTTCATCTTCTATACTTATTGTTAAATCATCTGACAGTTCTATATTTTCTTCATTTAAAAGTTCTATATTTTTACTATTATTTGATATATTTAATATAACCTTATTATCATTATTTTTCTTTTTTGCAATTTCTTTTAAAATATCTAAATCAAATATATGTGTTGGGTTACCAGTTTCAAACATTATATAATTACTTATATCTACTAATATATCTCCTTTACTGTTCACTCCCATTGTTTTTAATCTTTCTTTTATAACATTTGGTGTTTCAATTCTTTTTATATTATATAATGGTATCATTAAATATCTTTTTACATCATCTGATTTTACATTTATTCCAATATTATCTATATTTTCTTTTTCTGACAAAACATTTGCATATTTTTCATATTCACCTTTTTTTATCAAAATATCTTGCTTTTCTTTTCTATTAACAGCACATTTTAGTTCATTTGCAATTCCAAGAATACCAAGACAATCTGGTCTATTGGGAGTTATTTCAAAGTCATATATTTCATCTTCAATATTTAATATATTTCCTATATCTTCTCCCAGATTTTTTTCATACTGACTTCCTAATATCATTATTCCGATCTTCTATTTGATTTCCTATTAATGTAAGTGGGATATTAAGTTCTGAGCATGAACACATCATTCCATTTGATTCTACTCCTCTTAATTTTCCTTTTTTTATCTCCAAACCATTTGGAAGTATTGCCCCTATCTTAGCAACTGGAATAATATCTCCGAACTGATATATTTTTTGCTCCTGTTACTATTTGAATTATTTCATCACCAATATCTACCTTTGTTATAACTAGTTTTTCTGCATTTTCATGTTTTGTTATTTCTAATATTTTACCTATTACAATATTATTATATTTTCCTATTTCATCTATTTGTTCTACTTTTGTTCCTGTCATTGTTAAAGCTTTTTCCATATCTTTAACATCTATATCTAAACATTCTACATATTCATTTAACCATTTTTTTGATGCTTTCATATATTTTTATATACCGTCCTTTTTCTTTACTTTATTTTCCAAATATTTATATATCTTATTTAAACTGATTTAAAAATCTAACATCATTTTCATACATTAATCTTAAATCTGTTATTCCATATTTAAGCATTGCTATTCTATCTAATCCAAAACCAAATGCAAATCCTGTATATTTCTCTGAATCTATACCACAATTTTCAAGTACTTTTGGATGTACCATTCCGGCATCCTAAAAGTTCTATATATCCTTCTTTTTTACATACGCTACATCCTTTTCCGATTACATACAAAACATGTTACATCAACTTCTGCTGATGGTTCTGTATATGGAAAATGGTGTGGTCTAAACCTAATATTTATATTTTCACCAAGTGCCCTTTTTACAAACATTTTTATTGTCCCTTTTAAATCTGCCATTGTTATATTTTCACCTATAACTAAACCTTCCATTTGATGAAATACTGGTGAATGTGTTGCATCAACTGCATCTGATCTATATACTCTTCCGAGGGCATATCATTTTTATAGGTAGATTTCCTTCAAGCATTTTTCTTATTTGTATTGCAGATGTTTGACTTCTAAGTACTACATCATCTGATAAATAAAAAGTATCTTGCATCTCACGTGCTGGATGATCTTTTGGAGTATTTAACATATCAAATATATTATGTGTTGTTTCTGTTTCTGGTCCTTCTACAACTTCATATCCCATTTCTGTAAATATTTTTATTTGTTCATCAATGATTTGTTGTATTGGATGTATACTTCCGAGTATCTGAATCTACAGGAAGTGTTAAATCTATTTCTTCTTTTAATTCTTTTTCTTGTATTTCTTTTCTTTCAAGATATCCTATTTTTTCTGTAATTTCTTTTTCAATTTCTGATTTTATCTTATTTACAACTTCACCTATTTTCTTTTTTTCTTCATTTGAAAGATTTTTCATATATTTAAATACTTCTAATATTTCACTTTTTTTACCTAAGTATTTAACTTTTAAATCTATCATATTTTTTAAAACTTCATTTTTACTATCATTTATCTGTTCTTCTGCTCTTTTTCTTATTTCATATAATTTTTTAACCAATTCTTCTAAATCTATATCCATTCTTTGCCTCTATCTTTTCTAAGTTTTACATATTACATATTTAAAATATATTAAATTATCCTGCAACATTTCCAATATTTTGAATCTTATATAATTTTTCTAATATTACTTTTTGTATTTGTGGGAATATACTATTTTTTATAAGATTATCAAATTCTATTTGATTTAAATCTGTTGTATTAACAATTTTTCTTCCTTCTTGCTCTTCTATCTTACTTTCTGCAAATTTAACTTCGTTTTCATATATAACACTTTTACTTGTGTCTTCTTTTAAGTTTTTTTCAGTATAATTAATCTTATACATTATTGTTGAAGTATCTGTCTTATCTGTTCTTTCAAGTTCTATTTTACTTCCAAATTTTTCTGTATTTTCTTTTTCTTGAATCATTGCTTTTTCAAATACATTATATACCTTTTCTGATTCTTTCCTTTTTGTTAATATCATTTTTGTATTTGTATCATAAATTTGGATTTGTTTCATTATCTTCACTTGTAAGTGTGCTCTTTCCAGTATTATTAAGTGTTATACTTGTATTAAGTTTTATTGTATCTCCTTTTGTTACATCTTCTTTTTTTGTAAACATTAATGATAATGTATCAATCATTGGAAATTCAGACTTATTTTTTTGTATATAATACATTGTCTTATTATATACCCTTGTTAATATATCCTTATATTCTTGTTTTTTTAAGGTTATAGTTATATTATCTACCTTTAAATCTCTTCCTTGATATTTTGTAGGTACATTTGTCCTTGCTTCAATCTTAGATGGATCTAATTCTTCTATCTCTTTTTGTAAATATTCTTTAGCTTTTCCTATTATCTTTTCTATATCTTCAAATATATTTTGCTCTCTTTTATCATTTACCTTTGTATACATATCTCTTAATATTTCTATATTCCCTAAATTTACTGTACCTGCTTCAGATATCCAGTTAACTATATTTTCTATTTTCTTTTTCTCAATACCTATATATTCATTAAAAAAATCTTTTCCATGTAATAATATCATATCACCTGTATCTTCTATCTCAAATTCAAGTATAACTGCTTCCTTATACTTAACACTTACATCTACTTTACTTTTTCCTTGTCCTTTATCTTGTTTTGTTCCAAAATTTAAAACTATATCATCAAGTAATATCTGCTTATTACTTTCTATGTTATTTTCAGATTTTTTTTGTGGAATGATATTTTTCATTCGTATACTTTGCTTTGTTGTATTATCTTCCCTGTTTTGTCTATCAAATATTTTTTTAAGTCCTTGTATATCTGTATATTCCACTAAATTTGTTTTAGATAAAACCTCTCCGAAGAATACCTTTTGCATTATCTATTTTTGAAGATGAATTAAATAATATATATACATATGATACAATACTTGCAATTATAATAAGGCAAACAAATACAATTATTGTTCTTTTTTTCTCTTCTTTTTCTTTATCAATTATTTTTTTCTTTTTTTTACTTAGTGAATCTGTTCCAAATAATTCATCCATATTTATCCCCTTTTTATTTGCAAATTTAATTATCTCATACTTCCGAAGTTTTTCTCCTGCTAATATATGGTAATGTATATGTCTTACTTCTTGTCCTGCATCTTTTGATATATTTGTAACAACCCTATATCCTGATTTTTCTACCTTAAGACTTCTTGTTATTTCTTGTACTGCTTTATGTATTTCTACTACATATTTTGCATCATTTACTATATCTAGTTTTTCTAAACTTTCTATATGTTTTTTAGGTATTACAACAATATGCATTTTTGATACTGGTTTAATATCTTTAAATGCAATCACAAAATCATTTTCATATACAATATTTGCTGGTATTTCTTTACGTATAATTTTACAAAATATACAATCTTCTACTAAATTTTTATTCATATCTTTAATATCTTCCATAATAATCATCCTTAATCTTATTATTCTTCAATTAATACTGCTTTTATTCTTCTAACACCTTTTGATGAAGATTCTTCTTTAAGTATCTTAAATCTTCCCATTCCTTTAGTATTATTAACATGTGGGCCTCCGACATACTTCTTTACTAAAATCTCCAATACTATATACTGTTATCTTATCACCATATCTATCTTCAAAAAGTCCTGTTACACCATTTTTCTTAGCTTCTTCAAATGTTGTTTCTATACAAGTAACTTCTAGTCCTTTTTGAATTTCTTCATTAACTATTTTTTCTACTTGTTCTATTTGTTCTTTAGTCATTTTTTGATCATGTGAAAAATCAAATCTTAATCTTTCTTCTGTAATATTTGATCCTTTTTGTTTTGCATGTTCTCCTAAAACTATTTGAAGTGCCTTATGAAGTAAATGTGTTGCAGTATGATATTTTATAGTCATTTCATTATGATTTAAAAGACCACCTTTAAATTTCTTTTCACTTCCACTTCTAGATTGTTCTTGATGATGTAAATATAATTCTTCTATTTTCTTTTCATCTAATACCAATCTTTTTTCTCTTGCAAGTTCCATCCCTATTTCTACTGGTAACCCATATGTTTCATATAATTTAAATATATCTTTTTCATCTATCTTATCATGTTTTTGATTATATATTTTTAAAAACTCTTTTTCTCCTCTAGTTATAGTTTCTATAAACTTGTCTTTTTCTTCTGAAATCACTCTTACTATATTTTCCCTATTTTCTTCAAGTTCAACATATAACATACATGATCCGTCTATAACCATATTAATCGTTTTTAAAAATCCTTTTTCATCTATTCCAAGCTTATTCATGTGTCTTACAGCTCTTCTTAATAATCTTCTTAAAATATATCCTCTATCTGTATTACTTGGAACTACTCCATCTACAATCATCATACTTCCAGATCTAAAATGTTCTGCAATTATTCTTTGACTTGCATCTATTTCATCTCTTGTAAGTTCTTTAACTTTTTCTTTATCCATATTTTCTTCTAAGAAATTAATTGTAGGTGCAAACATTTCAAGTTCATATGGTGTTTTCTTACCTTGAAGAAGCATTGCCATTCTTTCAAGTCCCATACCTGTATCAACATTTTTTTGCTTTAAAGGAGTATATCCTTTTTCATCTTTAAAATATTGCATAAATACATTATTCCAAATTTCTACATATTTACCACAAGAACATGAAGGATTACAATTTTCAGAACATTTTTTCTTACCAGTATCATAAAATATTTCTGTATCTGGTCCACAAGGTCCTGTTTCTCCTGCTATCCACCAATTATCATCTTTCCCAAAGAAATATATATTTTCTTCTGATATTCCTTGTTTTTTCCAAATTTCTGCTGCTTCTAAATCTCTTTCTGAATCTTCATCTCCTGCAAAACAAGTAACAGATAATCTTTCTTTTGGTATCTTTAAATAATTTACTAATAAGTCATAGCTCATTTTTATTGATTCTTCTTTAAAATATGCTCCAAGTGACCAATTACCAAGCATTTCAAAAAATGTTAAATGCCTATTATCTCCAACATCATCAATATCTACTGTTCTTATACATTTTTGATAACCACAAAGCTTATTCCCTCCTGGATGTTTTTGTCCGAAGAAGATATGGTATTATTGGTTGCATACCTGCTGTTGTAAATAGGACTGAACTATCACCTTCTGGCACTACAGATGCTGAAGGTATAAGTGTATGTCCTTTTTCTTTAAAATAATTTAAAAATATATTTCTAATTTCTAATACTTTCATTTTTTCCCTCTTTTTAACTAACTTTACTTTAAATTATACTAAAGATATCCTTTTTTTACAATAAAATCAAGGAATTTTTACATCACATGTTACAAACTATATTTGTAATTTTCATTTAAAAAATATATAATTTAAATATCAAACATTTAAAAGGAGATAATTATGAGAAAAACTAAAAATACACTTAAAAAAATTGAATCAAAGGGAGAAGAAATAGCAAACTTTGTATCACATACAGCAGGTGCTGGTCTTGCAATACTCCGGATTTATCATGCTTATTATCCGTGCTTCATGGCACAATAATGTTTCTGCACTAATATCTTACATAATATTTAGTTTAGGACTAATGGTATTATATACAATGTCATCAATCTACCATGGACTAAAACCAAGCAAAGCTAAAAATGTGTTCGAAATTTTAGATCATTCATCTATCTATTTCCTTATAGCTGCAACCTATACACCTTTTCTAATACTTGGACTACATTCGAATATGGGTATAACACTACTTGTAATACAATGGGTAATATGTGCTATAGGTATAACATTTAAAGCATTTTTCACAGGAAAATTCAAAGGTATTTCAACAATTATATATCTACTTATGGGTTGGATGATTGTAATATCATGGAATGAACTTGTAGCAAATATATCTCCAATTTCATTAGGATTCTTAGTAACTGGTGGTATATTATACTCACTTGGAACTATCTTCTATATGTGGAAACTATGTAAATTTAATCATATGATATGGCATATATTTGTTGTACTTGGTAGTCTATCTCATTATATTGCTATTTGGTTCTTGATATAACCAAAAATATACAAAATAGAAAAAGAGATTAAAACTAAATTAATAGTCTTAATCTCTTTCTTGTTACATCAGTGTATTTCTCCGAGTCTCACATCGTTACATGTGAATTCAATATCTACTTCTTCCAAGGTTAAATTATCTCCCGCTTCTATCTTAACATTTTTTTTTCTAACTATATTTTTTATATCTTCCTTATAATCAGGAACAAATAGTTCCCCTCTTTCTCTAATCTCATCAATAATAGCAATTTGAGACCCTAGCAACACTTCTTCTTTAGATGTACCCAAAATGACAACACCCCTAACATCATTTGGGTAAGCTATAAAAGCTTTCCCACGTTGAATTACCAAGATTTTAAATTTAACCATCTTTATCATCCTCTCTTTTGTATCGTATAAATTCATACAATACTTATATTATTTTAATTTCGATTACAACTATGATATAACATATTTTTACAATTATTTCAAGTTTTTATGTAAGTTAAAAGAGTAAATTTAAATTATTTTTCTTTTAATAAAAATAATACAGGTAATATTTTCTAAAACCTGTATTATTTTTTATGAACTAATTTAAACTGTTATTTGAATTAGTTCATAAATATCCACCTCCTCTAGATCTTGTAATATCTTATCCTCTTTTCCTTCATTTTTAATCTTTTGTTTTAAAAGCTTTTCAGCTTTTTTAATTAATTTTGTTCTATTTGTTTCCTTAATGGAAAACTTATAGTCCAGATAAACAAGACTATAAGTCCCATCCTTTCTTTGTTTTTTTATTATTAAGACATATTTTTTAGTCATTTTTTACCTCCAAAAATTTATATTTATAAATTTAATTTAATAATTTACGTATTTATAATACCACTCTTTAAATTTTATGTCAACTTCTTTTTTTTATTATTTAAAACTTATCAAATATTCTATCATCTTCTTAACATCTACTTCCGTAATATCATCATTTGTATCTGTTAAACATATTTCTCTAAAACTTTTTAAACTTCCTTCTTCTATTTGTTTAATATATTTAATAGCTATGCATATTGCATATGTATATGAAAGACTTGTTTCTCCATTAAAGTCATAATATTCTTTAGTTATATAGTTCATCTTTTTTATATTACTTTCAAGTTTAATATCATAATATTTTTCCTTTATTTCTTTAAAATCTTCTTCTATTTTTTTACTTATTTCAATATAGTTGTTGTCTTTTATTTCATTTAATCTTTTTATATATTTTTGTTGTAGTTCTGTTGTACTAGCATGTAATAATATACTTCTAATATGTTTGATTTTCAAAGCATTTAAAAATTCTCTATTATATAATTTTTTATTATTCTTTATTATTTTCATTAACAATAGTTCAAATAATAATGACATTATTTCCTTATACTTATTTTCCTTCTTTGGCTTTAATATCCCATATTTATTATTTAACTCTATCTCCTCTATATAATGTCCGAAGTTCATGAAAAAATCTAGATATATTAAGATATATATTATTTTCAAATGATAATAACATATATACATCTTGTCCTAAAATAGTCATATTCAAATTCGTGTTCATATCATATTTAGCACAGTATATTCTTTTATCTTCTATCATTTTATCTACTATTTTTAAGTATCTCTGTTTTTCTTTCTCTTCCATAAATCCGGAACATCTCTTCTAATACTTTAAATATATTTATTTCTTTTTCTTCTATATTATCATTATCTTTTTCTATATTCTTTAACCTTACATATTCCTCTTTTAATTCTTTCAAATTATTTCCTACAGCCTTTAGTATAGTATTTGTCTCCTCAGTATATAATGTATCATTTTTTATTTTTTTACTTATCTTTGCCCATATTTTAAAGGTATTTAAATATATATTTTCTGTATCTTCTTTTATATCATAATCCCTATTTTCTAATTTTAATTTTTCTAAATATTTAATCAAATTATATCTATATATATTTAACTCTTCTTTTTCTTTCGCATTTACATACAACTTATCTTTTCCAAAATTCTTATTATAATCTATATATACCCTACTATTTAATATTTTCTCTAAAATATCTAGTTTTTCTTTTTCTTTTAAATCATTATTATTTTTTAAATCAACAATATTTTCTATATATTCATATGTTTTAACCATATTATGATGAATCTGATTATATATACCTAATTCTTTCCATATATCACTATATTTATTTTTAATTATATAACTTTTTAAAAATGCATAATTTGTAATTTTTTCATATATTTCAAATACTTGTACTACATCTTCTATTTTTAAGTTTTCTACTAAGTTAGTTTGTTTTTGTACATCTTCAACAACTTTTTCTTTACTTTCATATATATTTTCTAATTCTATTCTCATTTTTAACAATGTTTTTGTATTTAATGTCTTTTCCTTGTTATTTCCAATATTTTGTTTCATTTAATCCTCCTATCATATCTCTTACTTCTAAAAAAGAGATACTCCTTAAATTCTTTTTATTACATATTAATTTAAAGTATATCTCTTTGTATTTTGTAATTTATCTTTTTTCTTGTTATTATTCTTCTATATTTCTCATGTCTAAAGCTATCTTACCTTGGTCGTCTATTTCTATTATCTTAGCTTTAACATAATCTCCAACTTTTAATACTTCTTCTACAGTATTAATTCTTCTGTTTACTATTTTAGATATATGAACAAGCCCTTCTCTTACTCCTAAATCTACAAATGCTCCAAACTTAGATATATTTGTAACTACACCTTCTACTATTTCTCCTACTTTAAATTCTTTTGTTAAAATTTTTATCATAGCTATAGCTTTATCCATATTCTCTTGTTCTTGACCATATACTAAAACAAGTCCTGTTTCTTGTATGTCTATTTCAACCCCTGTTTCTTCTATAATCTTATTAATATTCTTACCACCTGTTCCTATTAAGTCTCTTATCTTATCTACAGATATTTGTACTTTTTCTATCTTAGGTGCATATTCTGATACATGTTTTCTTGGAGTAGCTATTACCTTATTCATAATATCTTCTATAATCATTGTTCTTGCTTTTAATGTTCTTTCAAAAGATTCTTCAATTATATCATAGCTTAATCCATCATTTTTTATATCTACTTGTATTGCTGTAATTCCGATCTTTAGTTCCTGCAACCTTAAAATCCATTTCTCCGAAAGAAATCCTCTAATCCTTGTATATCTGTTACCATTGTACTTTTACCATCTTCGTTTGTAAAAAGTCCTGTAGATATACCTGCAACTGGTTTCTTAATTGGTACACCTGCATCCATAAGTGCTAAACTACTACCACATACACTTGCTTGTGATGTTGAACCATTTGAACCTAGTACTTCTGATACAACACGAATAGCATATGGAAAATCTTCTTTACTTGGAAGAACTGGAACAAGTGCTTTTTCTGCTAAAGCTCCATGTCCTATTTCTCTTCTTCCGGGCTCCTCTTGATGGTTTTGCTTCACCAACACTAAATCCTGGGAAATTATAGTGGTGCATATATCTTTTTGATTCTTCTTCATCAAGTCCATCTAATTTTTGTTCTTCACTTATTTTTCCGAAGTGTTGCAATTGAAAGTACTTGTGTTTCTCCTCTGTTAAATAATCCTGAACCATGAACCCTTTCTAATAGTCCTACTTCTGCAGATAATTTTCTAACCTCATCTAATCCTCTTTTATCAACTCTTATCCCATGGTTAATAATAAGGTCTCTAACTGCTTTCTTTTCATTTGCTGTTATAGCTTCTCCAATAATTCCTTTAAATTTTTCTTTGTTTAAAATATATTCTCCTATTTCTGAAAAATTAAATATTTTAAGTAATTCTTCATCATCCTTATTTCTTATAATATCTAAAACTTTATCTCTTAATATAGTTAGATTGTTTTGAAGTTCTTCTTTGTTCTCCCCATGATTTTTTAATATTTCTATTATATCTTCATAATGATTTTCCTGTATATATTCTTCCATTTGTTTATTCTTTTCAAAAATATCTAAATTAATAGCAAATTTTTCTTTACCAATTTCTTTTCTAATATTTTCTAAAAAATCACATATAGATATAATTTCTTTATGTCCAAACTTAATTGCATCAAGCATTTCCTTATTTGTAAGTTCAGATGCTTCTGCTTCTATCATAACTATTTTTTCTCTTGTTCCTGCTAAAGTTAAATATAGTCTTGATTCTTCTCTTTCTTTAATATTTGGATTTAATATATATTCTCCATTAATATATCCGTACATTAACCCCTGCAACAGGTCCGGTTAAATGGTATATCTGATACCATACTTGCTGCAATTGCTGCTATCATTCCGAACAGCATCTGGAGTATTATTAGGATTTACAGATAATACTAAAAGTGATATAACAACATCATTTCTCATTTCTTTTGGGAAAAATGGACGTATTGGTCTATCTATTGCCCTTCCTATTAACACTGACTTATCTGTTGGCTTTCCTTCTCTTTTTAAATATCCTCCAGGTATTTTACCTACAGAATATAGTCTTTCTTGATAATCTATAGAAAGTGGAAAAAAGTCTATTCCTTCTTTAGGTTCTTTTGATGCTGTAATAGTTCCGGAGTATTGTTGTTCCATCATATCTTACCATTACAGACATATTTGCTTGGTTTGCATATTTTCCAAATTCTAATTCTAATTCTTTTCCTGCATATACAGTACTATATTTTTTATACATATTTTCTCTCTTTCTTTTTTCATTCTATAGTATTATATCATAAATCTAATTTTCTTTCTAAAAGTTTATCTTCATTTCTAGAATAATTTGTAAGAAGTATATAATTAGATTCTGTAATACATATAGTATCTTTGATTATAAGGCCGGAAACCTTTATCTGAATATGTTTGTGGATGTAATGATATAATCATATTTTCTTTAAACTTATTAAAATTGCTAGGTTCTAATGTTGGAATCTCTTCTTGTTCTAGTCCTATGCCTGTCCCTAAATAATATGATATATTCCAATTTATATTTTTAAGTTCTTTAAATCCATATTTAGATATTTCTGATATTTTTTCTCGATTTTTAAGTCCGAAGTATCATTTTATCTTCTAAATAATATAGTTTTGTATATTCTTCTAAAATAGTGGGGAATTTACTTTCAACATCACCTACAAAAAAATTTCTTGCAATTGTTGCCATATATTCTTTACCATATTCTTTAGCAGTTATATCTATTATTATTATATCTATATTAGCAAGTCTATTTTCTGTTGATTTTAAATATGCTTTTGATGTATTTTCTCCAAAAGAAACACGTATATCTACAATATCTAAATATTCATTTCTAAGTCTTTCTATTATCTTTTTTTCTAGTGATTTTTCTTTTATTCCGAACAGTAAATTCTTTTTCAATATTTTCTAAACATTTATCTAATTTTTTAGCAACATTTGATATTTCTGATATTTCTTCTTCATCTTTAACACTTCTCAAATTTTCTATAATATCATTTGTTTTTACAAGTTTAACATCAAAAACATTTACATATTGTTCATATTCTTTTATAGTTATATTATTTTCTTCTATTCCTACTGCTTTACCGATGTTTTCTTTCTTCTTCTAAAAATTCTTTAAAATTTCTACATTTTTCTATAGAAAGTACAACAACTCTTGTATCTACTGTAAGAATATTTTGAACATGTGATACATATCTTTCAAATGTCAAAAATATATTATCTCTTAATGTTATTAAAAGTATTCCTTTAACATCTATTCCTGTAAGATAATATATGTTTTTTTCATTTGTTATAATCATACTTGTTATATTACTAAGTTCTAATCTTTTTCTTAAAATATCAATCCTATTTTTCATAAGGTACTACCTTCCTAAAAGCATTAAAATATTTTGTGAGATCATATTACAAAATGTCATAAACATTTCTATAATTGTCCCAGAATTTAAAAATAGCATTAATACAATACCAGTAACTAAAAATGGTCCAAATGGTATATATTCATCATCTATTTTTTTCTTTTTTCTATATATTATTATACCTATTGCTACTATAGCAGATATTAAAAATGCTAAAAGTGTTATATCTAGTATTTTCTTAAATCCAAAAAATAGTCCGAATAGGTGCCATAAATTTTATATCACCCATTCCCATTGCCTCTTTACCTGCAATTATTCCTCCGAAGTATTGCCATAAGTCCAAAAATTCCTATTGCTGTAAAAAGACCTATAATAGATTCTTTTAAATATATTAAGTTTGTTATAGGGTTTGCAAGATCTATACAATGAAGCATTGTAAAAAATATTCCTGACTGAAAAAGAAGCATTGTTATTCTATTTGGTATTACCCTATCTTTTATATCTACTAAAAATGTTATTACTAATAATGGTACCAATGTAAATTTCTGAAATATTGTAACAATTTCCTGATATGTAAGTATATATCCATCTTTCCTATCTAAAAATACAATTCCTACAAGCATTATAAGTGAGATTATAATATATATACTTGCTGAAAATATATTACTTTTTAAAATGTCTAATCCTTCTTTGCAAAATACTGGCTTTTCATCTCTATATCTTTCTTTACCTATAGTTATATATATACCACTACATATTGCAAAAAGTACTGTTACTATATATAATACAATTTCTATAGTTTTTCCTTCCATGTTTCTCCTTTTTCCTTAATATATTCTTCATATTTTTTTAAAATTTTCTTTTCATTATTTCTAAGTATTTTTGTTACCATATAATCCTTTTTTTCACTTAATGGTTTTACAAGTATTGTCTTCATCCCTGCCTTATTTCCACCTCTTACATCTGTAAAAACTTGGTCTCCTATAACCGCGACTTTTATAGGATTTTCAATTCCCATAAGTTTTTGTGCTTTTATAAGTCCTTTAGTATTAGGCTTTCTTGCAAATGACACATATTCCAAATTATACTTTTTAGTTATTTTTTCAATTCTTTTCTTCAAAAAATTATTTGTAACTAATATTATTTTTATTCCATTTTCTATAATACTATTTTTCCATTTTTCAAAATCTGGAATCTCTTCTCCTGATTTATCTATAATAGTATTATCTAAATCTAATATTATACCTTCTATACCATTTATCTTAAGCTCTTTAGGATCTATATGTAATATACTTTCTATATATTTAGTTGGAAAATATTTCATATATTTATATAATTTTTCATCTTTGCTTATTCTTACTTCTTCCATATATTTTCCTTATTTAACCTATCTTTATAATTTTTCTATTAACTCATCATTTGTTTTTGTCTTTTTTAATAATGATATAATTGTTTTTGTTGCTTCAACATCTGTAAGCTCAGATAATTGTTTTCTTAATTTATCAACATTTTCCTTTTCTTTCTTATTATATAGTAATTCATCTTTTCTTGTACTTGATTTCTTAACATTTATAGCAGGATATATTCTCATTTCCGCAATATTTCTATCTAAATGAAGTTCCATATTTCCTGTTCCTTTAAACTCTTCATATACAACATCATCTAATCTACTTCCTGTATCTACAAGTGCTGTTGCAATTATTGTAAGAGATCCAGATTCTTTTGTATTTCTTGCTGCTCCAAAAAACTTTTTAGGTCTATATAGTGCATTAGGATCAAATCCACCTGATAATAATTTACCTGATGATGGAACTGTTAAATTATATGCTCTTGCAAGTCTTGTTATACTATCTAACAATACTACTACATCTTTTCCATTTTCTACTTTTCTTTTTGCTATTTCAAGTGCAAATTCTGCCATATGTATATGATCTTCTGGTTTTTGTTCAAATGTAGATGAAATTACATATCCTCCTATTGTATCTTCAATATCTGTAACCTCTTCTGGTCTTTCATCTATTAAAAGGACCATAAGTTCTGCACTTTTACAATTTTCCTTTATACTTATAGCTATTTCTTTAAGCATTGTTGTTTTACCTGCCTTTGGTGGTGAAACAATTAATGCTCTTTGCCCTTTACCTATTGGCGAAATTAATGAAATAATCCTATTTGATAATGTATTTGCTTTATCTATTTCTAATTTTTCTAAAGGATATATTGGTGTTAATGATTCAAATTTCTTTGATCTAAATGCTTTTGATACTGTTTTTTCATTTATATGTACAACATAAATAAGTGCTGGATATTTTCCGTTCTTCTGCTTCTCTTGTTACACCTAAAACTGAATCTCCTATAGAAAGTCCAAACATTTTTATCATTGTCTGTGATACATATACATCATTTTTTGTATTTCTAAGTGTTTTATCTCTAAGAAATCCATAACTATCTTGCATTATATCTAAATATCCTTTTACAAGTCCAATTCCTTGTTCTAACATTATTGGCTGAATTCCATCAATATATACTACTCTTTTTCCTGTTTTAACACTAATATATATTCTGTCTCCTTCTACATAACTTTCTTCAATTTGAATATATTCTTTTGACTTTTTTATTTTTTCTTCTGTTATATCTGTAAATAGTGTTTCTGTTGTAACTCTATTTTCTAAATTATTCGTACTATCTTCCTTCATCTTTTCTTTTTCCTTCTAACTTTTATATTACTTATTAATTATATTACAATAATATATTATACACTTAAATTTTTTTCAATAATTATTACAATAGATATATATTACATTGAAAACAAGTCATTTAAACTTTCTGACATTGTTGGATGTGTAAATATAAAGTTTTTTATAACATCTGCTTTTATGTTATTATCTATTGCAAGTTTCATAAAGTTTATCATTTCATGTGATTCTTCACAGAAAAGCTCTGCCCCTAAAATTGTTCCATCTTCTTTAATTAAAGCTTTTAACATTCCTTCTGTTTTTCTAAGAACTTTTGCTTTTGGTATTGCCATTACAGGAAGTTTTACTACACGATATTCTATATTATTCATCATAGCTTCCTTTTCATTCATTCCTACACGTGAAAATGTTGGTTGTATAAACACACTATATGAAAATGCTCCCCTATTGTTTATTGTACGAACCCTATTTCCATTCATATCATCTAATATAATTCTACTATCATCAAGTGATATATATGTAAATTGTAATTTTCCACAAACATCACCTGCTGCCCATATATTTTCTACATCTGTTCTTAAATGGTCATCTGTTTTAATACCACCTCTTTCATTTAAAGATATTCCTGCATTTTGAGCACATAAATTATCTGTATTTGGTCTTCTTCCTGTTGCAAGAAGTATTATATCAGATTCTAATTTACTTTCTTCTTCTCCTATACTATATATAACAGTAGAATTTTCTATTTCAGTTATTTTTGCCCCTGTTATAATCTTTATTCCTTTTTCTTCTAATGTTTTTCTAATAGCATTTACAATATCTTCATCTTCTCTTGGTAAAAATTCTTCTTCATTTTGGATAATTGTAACATCACTTCCAAAACTAGAATATATTGTTGCAAATTCAAGTCCAATATATCCTCCACCTATTATTGTTAATGTTTTAGGTAATTTTTCTAAATTCATTATATCTTCTGAAAGAAAAATATTCTTATTATTTTCTATTCCTTTAATATTTGGTATAACTGGTCTTCCCCCAGTATTTATAACAATATTTTCTCCTTCAAGAATCATTTCTTCTTTTCCTATTACCTTAATATGGTTTTTATCAACAAAAGATGCTTCTCCGAAGTATAATTTCTACTCCTGCTTCTATAAGCTTATCATAATTTGCTTTTCTAAGTGCTCCTGTAAGCTTTTTCTTTTCAGATATAACATTATTATAATATTATAATTTTGCTGCAAGTGTTTTTCCTGCTTTTCCAAATCCTATTACTATTAAATCATATTTTTGTTTCATATTTATTTCCTCTTTTCTTCTTCAATTTTGATATTATATCCCTTCTTTCTTTTTAATAGGGTGTCTTATAACTGTTTTTAACTTATCTTCAGATACTTTTCTAACATCACTTAAATATATTTCATGATGATATCTTGTATCTGTAATATCTACTATATATCCTTCTTTTTCAATATATTCATGCATGTTTTCTACTGTTTTAGGTTCATCATTATATGATCCTATATGCATACACTGAACACATAATCCTTCATCATATTCTAATAATTCAACTTTTGAAAAATCTTTCTTTTTCTTCTTTTCTGCAATTTGCTTTGCCCAATTTAAATCTTTTTCTTTAACAAAATCAGGCATTCTTATAATAGAAATCCAAGAAAACTTTTCCTTATTATTATAATCTACACCTACTCTTCCATCTTGCCACCAAAAGCCTTCGAGTGGTGGTACTACAAAATCAAAATACCCTTCAATATTATAATCAGTTTTTTTACTCATTTTTATTGTATATGCTATACCATATAACAGTTCTATTGCTTTTTTGTATTCTCCGATTTTCATCATTTGGATTTCCTTTTCCTCTTACTGCAATATATTTCATTTTAGGTATATTAATTATTTCTGGCTCCTTTTTAGGCATATATATCCTCTTATATTCTTTCTTAAAATCAAATGCCATCTTTTACCTCCATTACACTTATTTTTGTTTTTTCATAATATAATATATTCCTGTAATATATTCCCATATTATAAGGGAATATACAAGTATTCTTTCATATATAGGTGTCAATTTTAAATGTCCTAATGCTATGGATATTATAAACAGGTATGAAAATATAAAACCTATACATGAAAATACTATACTTAAAAATCTATATATTCTTATTCTATTTTCCTCATTATCATCATCTAAAAATAGTCCTGTTAAAAGTACTGTTAAACTACCGACTTAAAAATATTAATCTTGAACCTATTCCATGAAGGTCCATAGCATCTGGTGTAGTTCCTTGATTTATCCCTACTAAAATACAGCCTGTTCCGAAGTAATATTACAATGAAAAATAATATATATGCTGTTTTCTTCCTTTTCCTTTTTATATCCTGAAATATAGTCAAATAATAATTAAGTATAAACCCGGATACCTGAAAGTACAAATGCTGTATTCATTAATATTGCAAGCCTATTTACTGGAACTTTGTAAAATCCATCATATAGTCCGAAGTGCACTTATATAGTGATATGTATATATATACTTTAAATCTGCTCCGGGTTGCATATGCAGTTAAAAACTCAAACAATAGGTATATACTTGCATTTATTATATACAATATTCCACCTATTCTTATAATCTTATTATTCATCTATAACTTTTATAACCTCCTAAAGTTGTACTTGTGTTCCTGCTAAAATATCTCCTAAATGCCTTTTATCTTTTCTTAAAATTCCCATCAAAAACATTATTGCTAATAATGTAAGTGATATAATTTGTAATATTATACTTATCGTATCAAATTCTGTATATATCCCATGTATTGTTGCCATATGACCTATTTGCCATGGCATGAACTTAACTATATTTCGTATAATACTATATTTAAACTCTCTCTTCTTAAAATATAGTTTTAATTCTACCTTTTGTTTACCAATACTTCCTTTTTTAAAGTCTAATATACTAAATATAATTATTATAGGTATTACACTTGTTATTGTAGCTATTAATTGTGATTGTATTTCTGCAACTTTAGGTATCCCTTTAAACACTATCATATAAAATGATACTGATATTATTGCTAAAATTATCAAATATACACATATCACTAACCAGTCTATAACAAGTTCTTTTATTCTATCTACTATTGCTATATCATTTACTTCTTTTATCATTTTTTTATCTTTCTTCAATATATTTTTCTATTTCTACTTTACTCAACCTTTTTACTTTTGTATTAGAATATTCTATATATTCTTCTACTTTAAAAATAGGATTCATTTTTTCACATATCTTATTCTTATTCTTGTTCTTATTTAAATATATTTCTAGTTCATCATTACCCTTAAATATCTTATATCTTTTCCTATTATTTTTATCTTTTATTTCATAATACCACATGATTTTTTCATAGTATAATCTGCTGTTCTTAAATATAATTTAGCAATTTCTAGTGATTTAAATGGAAAATTCCATCTTTGTAATCCTCTTTTTTTATAATATTCTATACAAATACATCTACCACAAGCTCCACAAATATATTGTGTGTGTCTTTCTAAACATTCTCTAGGATGTAACAATGGAGTTATCCTATTATTATCCGAATAACATTCTATGCACATATTAACCTCTATCATCATTCTTATTAAACTTGGATATTTTCTTAAAAATCCATAAAATATATGTAATTAGTCCAATCAATAATACTACCATCAAAATATCACCTTTTTCATTTACCATTCTACATTGTGATAGATTATCTGGATTATATGCAATTTCAATAGTTTCCCCTTCTTTTCTAATAGAATCTTTATTATATTCTAACCATCCATTAACTTTCTTACCATTTACTATATATTCTAATTTAATCCTACTACCATATTCAATCTCTTGCTTATAATTATTATTACTTCTTTGATAATTATATACACTTAAAATTTTAGCTTCTGTTTTAGGATATGAATAATATAGTAATATTTTAGCTATAAATAGAATTGGGGCTGATAATAATATTAGTATAAAAATTATTACTATTAATTTCCAAAGTAATTTTGAAAACTCTTTTTTCATAATATGCCTTTTTCTAAAAACTCTAAAGCTTTAACATATATATCATATTTTTTTGCCTTTTCTCCAGATGTTCTTCTAATATCTAAATTATGTTTTAAGTCTTCTATCTTAACTACCTTTGCAACATTATTTTTAGCTATATTAGCTATATAATCCATATATGGAATTTCTTTATTATGTGTTAATAATTTTAATGCATCTATAATCTCTTTATTAAATCCTTCATTTTCTAAATATTCAAAACTATATTTATCTCCATGATCTTCTATAACATCATGAAGAAGTGCAACACATGTTTCATTTTCTCCTTCTACTTTTGTTGCAAGATAAAATGGATGAAACACATATGGATATCCGCCCTTATCAAAGTCTTCCTTATGTGCTTCAAACATTATATTTACTGCCTTTTTAACCATTTCTGAATAATACATATCTCTATTTTCTTCCTTCCATTATTCCTATACATATATATTATATTCTAACATATGTATAATATCAATTAAAAAGCCTTAAGCTTAAATAGCTAGGGCATAATTAAATATTTATTCTTATAGTTATCATATCTTTTAATCCTCTATTTTATTATTTTTAAATTGTATATCACTTTTATATATTGTATTAAACATCTTATCAAGAGGAAATCTTTTATTCTTCAATATTATAATCACTGTTATAATATCATATATGCCAATTGTAAGCATTAATGCAAAATATATTAAAGCTATTTCTAATGTTGTTATATTACCTGCAAGCATTCTTCTAAGTCCTGCAAATTTACTAATTTAACATTTTATCCTTTTTACTTTGCCTTCAAGTATTTGTAATGATATAATATTTTCATATACTATCACATACTTTGATATATAAATCAATTTAAGAAAGAGGATTTTATGAACTTTTTTATACCCGCATTATTATTTTGCCTTACTGTACCAATATCTTTTATACTTTTAGTAATTATATATATACAATTTGCATTA
>QWCI01000371.1_pt1 | contig 24998 bp, 15 predicted proteins | sample 1972541 | NCBI WGS metagenome assembly QWCI01 (sample SAMN09866712, study PRJNA288562) | Human oral metagenome isolate term3_saliva, whole genome shotgun sequencing... | isolation source: mouth | host: Homo sapiens | place: USA: California | reverse complement strand
TCAGACAGAGACAGACGGTAAGAGTAACTGGACACTACAGTCTGATTATAAGTTGCACTTAACTCAGGACGCAAAGACCATCTACTGTGGTAGAGCTTATGTTCATGAAACCAACGAGACAGGTGTTCAAGGCGCAAAGCCAGTAGTCTTCGGTTTAAGTCTTGACGATGAAGATGGTAATACGTCTAATGATACAACGGGTATCGGCAGCGTTGAGAACAAGAAGGCAGATGAGGAGAATGTTTATTATACGCTTTCTGGTGTAAAGGTAATCAACCCTACGGAGAAAGGTGTATATATTAAGAACGGTAAAAAAGTTATTATACGATGAAACATAACTATATAGCTCCTACAACAGAGCAAATCACAGTGAAGATAGAGCAGCATTTATTGGACTTATCTTTTGATGATACACCTGCTGATCCAGGGTCTGCATTGTCAAAGAAGAACACATTTGATTCTGATGAGGATGAGACTGATGATGCGTTGAGAGTTACCTCTAATGGTGATATCAGTATTGGTAAGCACTCTCTTTGGGATGAATAATTATTAATATCGTTTATAATGAAGGCATTGCTAAGGCTTGGCTTGAAAGTAGTCAGACTGTGGTGATGCCTTTCTACTTTACCATCAAGCATGAAAGAAGCCGTATAGGCTCATTTAGAAAACCAATAAGAATTAAAACCATGAGATTAAAGCGATTGCTTATTCTGTGTGTCGCATTATCGGCATCTGTATTCTCTTTTGCAGACGATTTCGTGTATGACAATCTTAAATACACTACAAGCTCGGACAAATCAGTGACTTTAGTAGACGGAAAGAGTGCGAGTGGAGAGGTCATTATCCCTTCTGTAGTTCGCAATAACAAAAAGGTTTATTCCGTTACAGCCATTGCGCATAATGCTTTTGAGCGTAACAATGCTATTACAGCTGTGACAATACCAAGTTCGGTAAGCACTATTGGCTACAGTGCCTTTAATAGTTGTAAAGGTTTACAACGTGTGATGGATGCCTCATGTGTCGTCGAGATGCAAGGCTTTGAGTACACTGATTGTACGAGTCTGACTTCTGTAACTTTATCGGGGACACTACAAAAGATTGGTTATCGCTCTTTTGCAGGTACTGCCTTGACACGTCTTGTATTACCTGAAAGCGTGAAGGAGATTGGTGGTGAGGCTTTTCAAGATTGCCACCAACTGACCAGTGTACAGTTTGACAAAGGTCTTCTGTATATAAAGGACCATGCTTTTAAGAATAGTGGCTTGGCTTCTTTAGAACTTCCTGAGGGCATAAAGGAGATTGGCGAATGGTCTTTTGAGGGTTGTAAGAGCCTGAAAACGGTGCAAATTCCTCAGTCTGTAACAACATTAGGGACGGGGGCTTTCTATACGTGTTCAGCCCTTGAGTCGGTTGTTCTACCATCCTCTCTTACGAATATCGGTGACAGAACCTTCAATGGATGCTGTCATTTGTCTGCTGTATATTACTTAGGTAGTAGTTGTCCAAGCCTTGGTCAGAATACTTTTGCCGATGTTTCTAATGATTTTGGGTTCTATGTAAAGCCATCAGCATTGTCTGCTTTGCAAGGAATAGCCTATGTTTCTGACAAAGTAAAGGATAGTTTCTCTTATCAACAGAGCAGTAAGTACGCTACCTTCTCACGTCCTTTTGCTGTCGATTTCAGTTCAGCTTCAGGTTTGAAAGTATATATTGCAAAGGATAATAATGGGCAGAACTCAGTTGCTTTGACAGCCGTTACGAAAGCAAGTGCTGGTACGGGACTTGTCCTTGAGGCTACACCTAATATCATCTATCAGCTTCGATTGGCTGATAGTGCCCCTCAGTATGCTGATAACGCACTACGAGTTTCAACAGGGACTACCGTTGAGGCGATTGCTTCAAAGGTGAGAGAGGATATGACCTCACACTATGCTCCTGTAGAACTGACGACTGACAAGGTGCGTTATGTGCCTGAAACAATAGTTACGTTTACATCGAAGTATCTTCTCCCAGACAATGCAAAGGTGCGTTATTTACATGGTAATACTGTCATAAAGACCGATGAAATCGGTGGAAAACAGCGTTGGGAATGGAAAGTGCCAGCACAGAATTTCACAGGATATATGGCTGAGCTTTATGTAGATAATGGTACATCAGAGCAGACACTTGCGACAATAGGAATAGATGTGTCTACCGAATGGGGTCGTTTCCCACGTTATGGTTTCGTCTCTCACTATGGTTCTGACAAGACACCTGAGCAGGTTAAGAAGGAAGTAGATATGCTTAATCGCTATCACATGACGGGTATTCAGTTCTATGACTGGCAGTGGAAGCATCATATACCATTCCCTCAAGACTCTACAAAGTGGAGAGATATTGGTTTACGTAATGTATATAAGTCGTCAATCGAGAACTACATTAATCAGTTACATGGCGTAGGAAGTAAGTGTATGTTCTATGATTTAGTGTATGGTGTGACTGGTAGAATGAACGATGGAAAGCCTGAAACTGTTGATAACTTTGAAGGTCATGACGGTATTAGTAGTGATTGGGGGTGGATAGACTTGCATGAAAAGAAAGGAGGCGGCTATGATCTTCGTCAGGTGCAGTATCCTCTTGGTGCTTGGCCAAGCATTTATGTGATGAATCCAGGTAATCAGGACTGGGTTAACTATCTTTCTGGTTCTATCAATAAGGTCTATCAGAACCTTCGCTTTGATGGGTATCATATCGACCAGTTAGGCCATCAGCGTGAAGCCTACTATGTCAACTTGAAGAGTAAGAAAGTGAACGGAAAGAAGGTTTATACTGACGGTGACCGGCGTGACACACATGACTTTGAAGGTTATTTTGCCAATTTCATCAATCGTATGAAGGCTGATAATCATAATAAGTATCTTGTGATGAATGCGGTCTCAACCTTTGGTGGAGCTAAGATCGTTGGTACTGGTAACGTTGAATTCGGCTATAATGAGATGTGGGATGACGATGATTATCTGTGGAACTACCGTAAGATAATACAGGACAATCGCCATAATAATGGCAAGAATACTTTTAATACAGTCTTTGCAGCTTATCTACACTGTCGCAATGGCAATGGTGGTCAGTTCCATACAAGCAGTGCTTTGTTTGGTAATGCTACTATCTTCGCACTTGGAGGTTCACGTATAGAGTTGAGTGGTGACCACATGTTGTTCACTGAATACTTCCCTGATAATGCCCGAAAAATGTCGGATAAACTGCAGAAGTCTATCATTCACTATTATGACTTCCTTGTTGCTTATGAGAACTACTTACGAGATGGGAACGTTGAAACCTCTGTTAATATGACAATGGACGGCGTTAACGTGGCTGCATGGGACCTGTCTGATCCTAATCCAAGTGTCGCAGATGCTGCAGATCAGACGATTGGACCAAAGCCGTATAGTGTAAATACGTACAGTACAACAAAGGGTGACGTGACGATGATACAGTTACTTAATTACAGTAACGTGTCAAGAGACAACTTTAATATACGTGATTTGAAGGAGACAATGCCTGAGCCTAATGTCTTAAAGAACAAGAAGATTGTTCTTGACGATGCTACTTCGGTGGCACGTATATGGGTAGCAAGTCCTGACTACTTAGGTGGTGCACCACAAGAGGTTGTCTTCTCTCAACGTGAGGGTAAGGTCTCTTTCACATTACCATCGCTTGCGTATTGGACAATGGTAGTTGTTGAGCATGGAAATAAGGCTGATAGTAGTGAGACAGAGGTAAAGAACTATGTTCTTCAAGGTGAGTCTTTCGTTGAGGCAAAGGATGAGGCTGTCCCAGTGGGTGAGGCTTACTTGTCTTTTCCTGCTACTGTTGCAAAGACTTTACAAGCATCGTTGCCATTAGTTCCTGTTACTGATGGGATTACTAATGTAACTGATAACGTACGTACTGGTTACTATACTGTGTCTGGTATCAAGGTAGATAAGCCCGTGAAAGGGGTTTATATCCATAACGGAAAGAAGATAATGGGTAAGTAGAAGAGTCTTGATGAAGAGCTTTCAAATGGGTGCTTTACTAACTAAAAATGCCGTTCTGTTTTCGTGTCGATGTCCTACACGATTGGTCTTTAGGCTTGACAGTATGTGTACAAGGCGTTCGCACGATATAAAACAAAGGTAAGAATCCTTGGTAAGCTACCTGAATACGAAAAAAGAGGATTGTTTCAATCATATCGATTGATGCAATCCTCTTCTGTTTGTGGGATATGTCAGTAACTTTTGTTACCAAGTATGACTACTGAAACTTTGGCATATCTTTGTGGCAGTAAAGCGTCTTCTTTTGTAAAGCCCTTGGCTACTTGTGAGTATTCTATTTGATTAGAACCTTCTTACCATCAATGATATAGATTCCAGGACTCAGTTTGCTATTGTCGTTAGCATCCCTTACTTTGAAGCCATTGATAGTGTAGACAGCACCTTTGGGCCGTTGATTTATCGCTATCTTATCCACAGATGTGTTGATATTACTCGCACTTTTCCCAACGACATTGACGCTACGTAAGTAGTAGCCCTGTCCTGTTATGGCTAAACCATACTGCTTCAACTCTTTGATAGTACTTGGTTCAAGTTCAACGATATAAGTCTTCTCGTCCTTTCCCTCTGTCAGGTTTACAATATGTCCATATTGCTCTGAGAACGAGAGATTAGGCCTGTTGGGTTGACCTTCAACCTTTCTGTTCTGTCGTAAGTAAACTTTTGCGTTCGGTTTAACGTCTCTCACCACAATTTCAAGCTTTTGCCCTTCTCCTATACCTGCAAATTGTTCGGCAGGAATGAGCGTCTCGCCCCATTGAATCTCCTTAAAACCATTCCATAACGTGGCGTCCTTAGAAGAACGACAAACGGTGTACAAGCGGATATTCTCACCTTTTAAGATACACCCTTCACCCTTTAGTTGCTTGCTAAGTGCCTCTGATACAACGAAAGTCATCTGTGCATCGTTCTTTGAGAGTTCTGGTTTTAGCGTAGTGATAGGTTCACCTTTTCTATTATAGAGGTCGAGACTCGCTTTCTGTGTAGGGTCACAAACCTCAAGGTCCATCACCAATTGGTCGCCTGTATTGAGTTTTTTGAACTTGTCCTTAGCAATGTCTACACTGATCTTCTGGTTCTCTCTATGTACCGGAACAGTACCAATCCAAAGCAGTTCATTAGCTCGCTTGAACACACGAAGCCAATCGATTTCTGTCACAAACGCCTTTGGTACCTTGTTAATATCACCTCCGTACTGAGGATTGAGTTCGGGGTAGAGCGTACCAGAAAAGCCTTTGTAAGGATACATGTTAGGTGTTATCGTAGTCCCAGCCTTATAGGCCTTTCCTCCGACTTGGCCTGTTATAGCAACGTCCCAGACACGGTCTTCCCCATACTTAGATAGGTTCTGCGCTAAAAGGGCATTGTACTGGTAGGGATAGCGAGGGTCTTTTCTCTTGTATCTATCGTCCTTTGTACGGAATACCGAGCGTACCCTGCCATCTAAGAGGAAGGTCACAGCTAAGTTCAGAGGGTCGCCTGGCTCTGGATCTATTTGTGCTCCATATACATGGAAGTCCTTACCTGGGTCGAAATCAATCTCTCTTACACGGTCTCCATAGTCGTTGTGGTTATATGTAGACTTAGGCATTCCATTGTTCCAACCAGCATTATAGTCCATGCCATGCGTTGTCTGATGCAGATAGAAGCCTTTCTCCTTCATTGCATCTTTTCGGTCTTCATTGACAAAGAACTCCTGTAAGTCTATTTCAAAGGTACTTGCACCATTACAATGACGAAGCCATAGCGCCATCCACGTGCCGAAGACGTATGGAATCTTAGCTTTTATCTCTATGCGAGAGTACAGAGGATAATAGGTACCTTTGTCTAATCCGACCCCTGACTTTAGGTCTGCTCCGTTGGCATTACGGCTGGAGAGTGCTCCTGACCACCAACCATATTTCCCAAACTCATGTTTGGGTTTGAAGGGAAGTTGTGTCTTTACGCTATAATCAGTACCTGCTGGGTCGTGCTTATAGTCGCGACGTCGTCCGGTAGTGATAGGCTCTCGTGAGGCTGTGATATAGACGACACCATCTCTCACCTTAACCATTTGGTCACGATAATACTGTACGCTTGCTTGGTCGTAAGTGTTACCATAATCGTCAAACTTATAGTTATACTTCGTGTCTCCGTATATTCCCCATCGAGTCTCATCTATCTTATTACCATTAAACTCGTCTCCTCCGTAGTAATTCCAGCCTGCCAATGGTGGAATGGCATGCTGTGTCACTTGTGCAGAAAGCTTGGAAAGACTTAAGCACAGTCCGCAAAGTATTAATCCTGTTGTTTTCATGTTGTCTGAATTAGGAGTAGTTGTATCCTACTCAATGTTGAGAAAATAGTTTAGAGGTGGTCCTGTCGGACAGATACATCGGAACTTACGAATAAAAGTAAGGTGTCATGACATTTGTATCTATGGTAGACTAACCTCGTGTGCAAATTTACATCATTTTTTTTATAGGGACTTCTTATATAGTGCTTGAGCTGTGTAAAATATTTATAAGGTATTGTAAACCTACTCATTTTATGTTGAATAATATGAAATCAATACGTCTATTGTTTATTTATGTTTCGTCTAATGGCTTGAAAGACACTATTGTCTTTACGTAAGCAGCTTGTAGATTAGAAAGAGAATAACGAAGATTAGAGAGGGTAACTCTTGTTATCTTAAGCGGTAAAAACTATATATAATAAGGTGTTAGATATGCTTTTCCTCCTAAGGATATAAGATGCTTATATACGATAGACGATTTTTATAGATTAGGTTTACTACTAATCCTGCCCTTCACGATGACTGATTAACGGATTGATAATATGCTGTTTATGTAGAGGATATGTACTAACTGCAGCTACGATGATAAGTAGGCTTGTAATAAAGATAAAGTTCTTCCTCTAATTAGAGCACTGCTTGTCAGGCTAAAACAAGGAAGAACCTTATTTATTTATCGTCTTTATGTTTTGAAGCGGTGTTGAACTATTGCTTAGAAAATAATCATTTCTTTAGGTCGTCAATAGTCTTTACCTCAATGTAGTCACTGAGAGAGCCTCGTAACATGTCTTTCTTTAGAAGGTCATCGAGTAGGGCTATAAGACTGTCCCAGAACCCCTCCACATTAATTAAGGTCACCTTCTTATGATGATAACCAATAGAAGCAGAGGCTGCAACGGTAAAAATCTCGTCAATAGTCCCTATTCCTCCTGGCAGTGCATAGAACTCATCTGAGCGTTCCATGATGAGTGCTTTGCGATCGGTGAGGTCTTCACAAGGAATCTCAACATCTACGTAATCGCTTACCCTGCGTCCTTCTTCCAAGATACGAGGGATAACACCGATAGTGCGGCCGCCAGCTTCGTGTACAGCCTTTCCTATACACTCCATCAGTCCACTATTGGCACCTCCGTAAACGAGGGTATGTCCGTTCTCTCCAATCCATCGTCCCAACTCTTCCGCAGCACGGAAATAGTTGGAATCAATGTTATTGTTTGCGGAACAAAATACTGCTATATTCATTTGAACTTGCTCTACTCGTCTTATTCAGCTAATAATTTAGCTGCCATCTCACGGCCTAAGCGGTTGCACTCTTCCTTAATCTCTGGTGTGAGTGCTTGCTTCATCTCAACAGGTTCGCCTACCTTCTCAAAGTGGAGATGGTTCTCGTTCCATTCGCCAATGGCTGCAACAGCCTTTGAAGCCCATGAGTAAGAACCAAACCAACCGATAAGGTGGTTCTTGATGTCGCGATTGGCAACCTCTTGCAAGAGTACATCCATCTCATGATAGAGTCCTGCATTATAAGTAGGAGCACCAACTATCAAGCCACGGAAGCGGAAGATGTCCTGGAGGATATAGCTGTGATGTGTCTTAGAGACGTTGTACAAACGGATATTCTTCACACCAGCAAGAGACGCTGAGCGGGCTATCTGTTCTGCCATACGCTCTGTGTTACCATACATCGTACCGTAGCAAATAACCAAACCTGGGTCTGTCTCATATTTAGACATACGGTCATACAATGCGACAACCTTATCAACATATTGATGCCATACTGGTCCGTGAGTAGAACAAATATAGTCGAAATGGATACCAGCAAGCTTCTTCAATGCGTTCTGAACAGGTGTTCCATACTTTCCAACGATGTTAGAATAGTAGCGAACCATCTCCAACCAGCACCAGTCAGTGTCTATGTCCTTATCGATGAGACCGCCATTTAATGCACCAAAACAGCCGAAAGCATCGCCAGTGAATAGGTAGCTGACCTCACCCTTACAATGAGTCATCATTGTTTCAGGCCAGTGTACCATTGGAGTCATGTAGAACTGAAGGGTATGATTACCTAAGTTAAGCTCTTCACCATTCTTTACTTCAATCGTATTGTCCTTGATTCCATAGAATCCAGACATCATATCGAAGGTCTTCTTATTACCGATAACTTGAATGTTAGGGTAATACTTACGCAGTAAAGCAAGTGATCCAGAGTGGTCAGGTTCCATGTGGTTGATGACTAAGTAGTCTATCTGTCGGTCGCCCAACACCTCACGAAGCCTCTCTATAAACTGTACAAAGAAATCTACCTCAACAGTGTCAATAAGGCAAACCTTCTCGTCATCGATAAGATAAGAATTGTAGCTAACACCATAGGGCAGTGGCCATAATCCCTCAAAAAGACTCTTGTTGCGGTCGTTAACTCCTACGTAATAAACTTTATTGGCAATTTCTATCATTATATTTTTGATTTTATGTAGTTCCTTTTAGTTAGCTTATTGGGCTTTATTAGGCCAATTGGGCTTATAAGGCCAATAAGTCTTATTAGGCTAATACGGCTTATTATAAAGCCTCCTCCTTCATCTTCTCACCAAATTCCTTGCTTACATAATTGAAAATGTCCTTGCAGCAGTCTGCTGAAAACATCAGAGCATAGTTGATAAGTTTGTCCCACTGCTCCTCCGTCAGTCCTTGTTCGAGGTCAGTACGGGTAATGTTATGCTTCAACATTCCAAAGATGAAGCCTGCATTAAAGTTGTCACCAGCCCCAATAGTACTGATCACATTTGTGTCGAGGACAGGGTAAGACTTCTTTAATGTCCTACCGCTACGCACCTCTACAGGCTGGCTTCCTTGTGTGTAGATGAATTGTTTGCAATAGAAGGATATCTCGGCATTATACACCTTATCGGCATCTTCTTTCTTGTAAAGTGTTGCAAAGTCCTCATGACTACCACGAACAATATCGGCATAGTCGAGGTTCTCGATGAGGTTAGGCGTAACCTTGATTACCTCATCCTTATGTGCTGGACGGAAGTTCACATCATAATAGATGATAGCTCCATGTGAGCGAGCATAGTCGAGTAGGCCGAGAACCTGCGGACGAATCATTGGATTGACAGCATAAAACGAACCAAAAATCACGATATCATCGGGTTTTATCTCCGGATAGGTGAAGTCTAATAAGTGATGTGGATGTTCCTTATAAAAGATATAGTCAGCATCATTCTTGTCATTGAGGAATGCCAGTGATACAGGCGACTTAGAATCGGGGAAGGTAGTGACGTTATCAGCATTCACGCCATTGTCTTTCAAGAAATCAACGATGTATTTCCCAACATGGTCATTGCCTGCTTCTGATATGAACGAAGTATTGATACCACAACGTCCTAACGATGTGATGGCATTAAAGATAGACCCTCCAGGAACTGCCTCAACTGGTTTGTTTTCCTTAAAGATGATGTCTAAGACGGTTTCACCTATACCTATAACTTTCCGCATTTTATTGTGAATTATGTTGTGTCTCGTTTTAGTTGTGCAAATATACTGAAATTTAGGCGTAACACAAAATGAATTAAGTTCTTTTTTCTTTGTCGATTAAAGTCTATTAGTTTTCATTCTTTTTTCTTAATTTTGCACCTTATGACAAGATATCAGACTGCAGTCTTGGATAACGGACTGCGTATCATAGCCCTTCCAACGGCTTCTCCGGTGGTTTATTGCGGTTATCAACTCAGCGCTGGGACAGCTAATGAACTGCCAGGAGAGGAGGGGATAGCTCATTTCTGTGAGCATGTAACCTTCAAGGGTACTACCCGTCGTACGGCAATAGATGTTATTCAATGTCTCGAAGAAGTAGGGGGCGACCTCAACGCCTTTACGACCAAGACCGATACGGTTTATTATTCAGCTATTCTGAAGGAACATCTTCCTCGTGCGATAGACCTTCTGACAGATATTGTCTTCCATAGTGTTTATCCTCAAAAGGAGATTAATAAAGAGGTAGAGGTTATCTGTGATGAGATAGAGTCGTATAATGATAGTCCGGCTGAGTTGATTTATGACGAGTTTGAAAACCTTATCTTCCGTGGTCATCCATTAGGACATAGTATCCTTGGAACGTCTGAGCGTGTGCGAAGGTTTACTACTGATGATGCAATACGGTTCACTAAGCAGTATTACTTACCGATGAATTCGGTGTTTTTTGCGTATGGTGACGTTGATTTCAAGCATTTACTTCGTCTGTTAGAGAAGGAGAATGGAGCGAAGGTGAAGGTGATAGAGGAGGTAGAAAAGCCTGTAGAATCATCTCTTCCACCATTAAGCGAATATCAGCCACAGGTGGTGGAGATAGACAAACATACCCATCAAGCGCATGTAATGATAGGAAATAGAGCTTATAGCATACATGACAAACGCAGGATGGCACTCTATCTACTGAATAATATATTAGGAGGACCAGGCATGAGTGCCCGTTTGAACCTTGCACTCCGTGAGCGTCGAGGACTCGTTTATACGGTAGAAAGCACAATGGTAAGCTATTCCCAGACGGGTCTGTGGAGTGTTTACTTTGGTTGTGATGCTGATGATAGAGCCGAGTGTATGCGCCTTGTTCGTGCAGAACTCGACCGTTTTATGTCGGTTCCATTGTCAGACGAGGAGTTGTCCATAGCTAAACAGCAGTTAAAAGGGCAGATTGGTATTGCTTGTGACAACCGAGAAAACCTTGCTTTAGACTTTGGTAAGGGTTTTCTACACTATGGGTGGAAGAAAGATATCACAGCACTTTATCGTGATATAGACGCTATTACGGCTGAGGATGTACAACAGGTTGCATGCGAATTGTTCCCTGAAGAACGACTAACAAAGTTGGTCTATATATAAGGAATAGATTTCATAAAGGATTAATGAAGCAATTTTGGCATAGTTATTTCTATAGAATTTAGGTAGATAAAAGATATAATAAAGGATAATAAACATAAGGATAGCAAAGTAATGAAAGCAAATATTGAACGCACAGACAAGAAGAGAGTCGTCATTGTTGGTGGTGGATTAGGAGGCTTAGAATTAGCTTTTAAGTTAGTAGACGGCGATTATCAGGTCGTACTGGTTGATAAAAACAATTATCATCAGTTCCCACCATTGATCTATCAAGTGGCATCTGGTGGTCTTGAACCAAGTAGTATCTCCTTTCCTTTCCGCCGTCTTTTCCAAGGACACAAGGACTTCTTCTTCCGAATGGCTGAGGTAGAATCGGTGGATACGGCAAAAAAGACCATTCTAACGACTGTCGGAGAGATAGAATATGACTATCTTGTCATAGCTGCTGGGGCTACAACAAACTTCTTTGGGAACAAGGACATCCAAGCAACTACACTCCCGATGAAATCGGTAAGTGAGGCTATGCGACTCCGTAATACCATACTTCGTAACCTTGAAAAGGCTTTGACTGAAGAAGACCCTACACGAAAACAAGCCTTGATGAATATTGTTGTCGTTGGTGGTGGTGCTTCTGGTGTAGAGATTGCAGGTGCGGTAGCCGAGATGAAGAAGAATATCATAGCTCGTGACTATCCCGACCTTGACTCGTCACAGATGCATATTTATCTTGTGAATGCAAGTGATCGACTTCTTTCTGCTATGGATCCAATGTCGTCAAAACGGGCTGAAGCCGACTTAAAAGAGCTGCATGTACATATTCGTCAACCACAGTTTGCTACGGAGTATAAGGATGGTATTCTTAAGACCAGTGCTGGTCTAGAGATACCTACACAGACCGTTATTTGGGTGAGTGGTATCTGTGCGAATAAGATAGAAGGTTTTCCTGCAGAGAGTATTGGCCATGCTGGACGACTTCTTACCGATCGCTTTTGTCGTGTGAAAGGTCTGAAAGATGTTTATGCGATAGGTGACATCTCTTTGATAGAGGGTGATGAGGAGTATCCTCTTGGTCATCCGCAGTTAGCACAGGTAGCGATGCAGCAAGCGAAGACGGTTGCAAAGAACCTTAAAGCAATTGCAAATGGAGACGGGCCAAAGCCTTTCAAATACAAGAACCTTGGTGTGATGGCAACAATCGGACGTAATCACGCTGTTGCTGAGATAGCTGGAAAGAAATTTGGAGGCTTCCCTGCTTGGGTATTATGGCTCATTGTCCACCTTCGTTCTATCCTTGGTGTAAAGAACAAGACGTTTATTTTGTTGAATTGGATTTGGAATTACATTAATTATAAGCAAAGTCTTCGTCTGATTTTGAAGGCGAAATAAGATGGTTGTTCCATACTTTTAGAAGATAGTATCAATCCTCTTCCCCTATTGGTGACTTGATTCTCTACCAATAGGGGAAGTCTTTTGTTATATGCAAAATAGTCTATTATTGCGTAGATTATAGCTTCTTATTGTCTTGTTAGCCCTTCTCTCCCTTTCAGTCCACTACTTAATTAGCCCAGTCTTAATGTGTCCCTATTTGATAATATTTGACGGTATTTGCTTTGCAGTCTTATCATTTTGCGTTACCTTTGCACGAAACATAAAGTAAAAACGTAATATCTATTAAAGGATGAAGCATAATATCGGAAACATTTTAGCGGCAGGCTATGCTATTGTTGGACTTGCTGCGCTGGCAAGTTGTGCGGGAGAACAGTTCCATGTGACGGGCTCTATTGCAAATGCCAAGGACTCTTTGCTCTATTTCGAACACAACGGACTCGATGGATTCAGTACTGTTGACTCAGTAAAACTCGATGAAAAGGGGAGTTTCTCCTTCTCTGGTGACAAGGTGGATAACCCGGAGTTCTATCGTCTTCGTATAGCTGGACAGATTATCAACATAGGTATTGACTCTACAGAGACAGTCGATGTCAAGGCTACTTATCCGCAGATGGCTACCGATTACACGGTGAAAGGCTCGTCTGAAAACGAGAAGATAAAGGAGTTAGCATTGAAACAGATAGACCTACAAGCACGTTGTCAGTCTATTCTTGCAGAGCGTCCTGATATTGCAGACTCCATCATCACTGTGTTAATGAACGACTATAAGCAGGATGTATCACGTAATTATATCTTTAAGGAGCCTATGCGAGCTTATAGTTACTTTGCTCTTTTCCAATATATAGTCATAGGTAATCAGGCTCGTCTGATATTCGATCCGTCACGAGATGCAGCTGATAATAAGGTCTTTGGAGCTGTGGCAACAAGCTGGGATACCTATTATCCTGGGTCTAAACGTACGCAAAATCTCCACAATATCACCATTAAAGGCATGAAAGACGAGCGTATTGTTAAAGCGCAGAATAAGCCTGTGGAGATAGAAGCCAAGGAACTTGGCGTTGTCGACCTGCCGTTACGTGATAATAAAGGTGTCGAACGTCATCTAACTGACTTGAAGGGTAAGGTGGTCTTACTCGATTTCCATGTGTTTGCAGCGAAGGGTTCTACAGAGTATATAATGCACTTGCGCGACCTATATAACAAGTATCATGACCGTGGATTGGAGATTTACATGGTCTCTCTGGATGATAATGCTCACTTCTGGAAAGAGCAGGTTGCTAACCTGCCATGGATTAATGTCTACGATGATACGGGTATTAGTCAGGCTTATACGGCTCCAGCACAGACGGTTCCAATCATCTATCTCATTGATAGAGGTAATAACATTGTGAAGAACCCATCACAGATTAAGAATCTTGATGAGGAGATAGAACGTCTGTTATAATCGTCTGTTCTTTACTCATTCTGAGCGTTAAGCGACGAAAAGAATATTCCTTAAAATAGAATAGGTTATTGATATAGAATCTCTATCTCAATAACCTATTTTAGTTTTAGTTTCGTTTGCTGTCATTTTTAACACTTCTCATAACTCGTTGTTGGCTAAGGGTATATGGAAGGTAAGGGTATGACAGGAGTGACAGCAACTTTTATTTCATGTTTTTATACGTCACACACTAACCTCTAAAGATGTTAGTATCCCCAGTACGTTTGGTCGATGGTAGTCTCTACAGCCTGCTCTATATCGTCACTAAGGTTACAGAAGAAGTCTATACCAGTACGGTTCTGTAGCTCCTGTATGGTGATATACTCGCTTTTACTGTTGTTGTAATGAGGCGACCAGATACCGAGAGCACGATAGGTGTTCGTTTTCTTGTCGTATGCAAGTAGTGCCATATAGAAGAACTTAGGTACAATACCATTGAAATGAAGTGACTTGTGGGGTCTTTCCTTCTGTGCCATCTCTTCCAAATCGGTTTGATTACAGATATACTCGTCCTTATCAATAGTGGCAGCCTTCACGATATAGAGTGTATCACATTGTCCAGCCCACGCACGTACCTTCTCTTCAAGCTTCCCCCATACGCCACCATTGTGCCCTTGTATCTGTGGTTGCATATTCGTTAAATAGAAGGTCTGCTTGTTCTGAGCGGCAGAATAGAGCCTATCCCCAGATGGACAGAGGTGTCCACGGCTAAAGTCACTCCCTCTGTAATCGTCAGGCGACGTTTGTTCATTTGCTGGTATCTCTGGGTCTTGTCGGAAGTCATCTTGTCTCTTTACGTTCTTCTTCAAGAGAACATCATACAGTTCATAGCAGGTCCAACGGTTTGCTTTGAGTTTAGCGTCCCATTCGATAGAGTAGTTACGCAGTTCTCCAAGGTTCGCCTCAGTAGTGTAATGCGTCACTTCATACGTCTTGTTGGTTCCTTGATAGAAGCGAGGAAACTCCAATCGCCAACCCTCACGGTTCTTTTTTAGGTCGTCGGCAGTGTTACGATTGGCATTGTTGCCTGTTGGCTCGGGGTTAGGTGTGACGGTTTCAGTAATGGTGTATTCTATCTGAGAGAAGAGGAAATCCTCTGAAACAGTCTTTCCCTTGGGATAGACCTTTATCCCCACTCCCTCAATCACACGTGTACTATCTATCGTCTCACCCATGACGTAGGTATGTACCTCGCCTAATTTGGTGGTAATCGTGATGGTTTGTTTCTTATTTTGTGCTGTAGCTGTTATGCTAAGGAGCAACAATAGTGAAGTGAAAATATTCTGTTTCATCTTTAATCCTCCTTATTTTTAGCAATAATGTTCATAATCATCGGTGTGTTATATGTTTTCTTCATAACGTAGTGTCTCTTCTTATTTGATAATCAGTTTATGTCCATTCACGATGTACACTCCCTTTGGCAGGTCGCTGAGCGTACTACCCACGTATTGACCATTGAGGTTATACACTTTCATCACCTTGTTTGTAAGCATATAAGGGTGTGTGATAGCATCTGATGTAGACGAAAATGAGATCTTAACAGTCGCTGTTGCTGGTACACGATAGTAGGCATGTAAACCTTTCAGAAGGTTGGCCTTGTTGTCAGCACTTACTGGGTAGTTGAGGCTTTCATCTGTAGAGAGATAACGTTCGGTCTTATCTACAGCGAGAGTCTTTGGACTATAAACAGCCACGAAACTGTATTGTCCATCGTTTGACGTCACTGTCTCTGGCTTTGTCGCTTTGAGTGTTATTCCTTCAAAGCTTGGGTTCTCGATGTTCCACTTGATGAGGTAGGGTTTACCTGCTGCTATTTGGGTTTGCTTATCATCAAATATCAGAGTATTGTCTTCTACCTGCTTGGTGAATGTTGCTATCTTCGCATTGGCTAAGTCTTTTGCTTCAATGTCGAAAGGAACGGCAAAAGTGTCCCAATGGTCTGCTGAGAACGTACGCTTAAGGCGGACAGCTGCGTCTGTAATATCGCTTTGAGGCAATGCGAAAGCCTTCTCTTCGTCGATAACAAAGGTAATAGGACGATGGTTGTTCAGGTAGATTGGGTTGATTTCCTTCCTTTCACTATTCGGAACAACGATTCCTGCAAGGTCAATGATAGCGCCTTGATACGGTGTAGTGTATTTCTCGTTACTACCAAAGCGGTTGTTGATGACAATACCGTCTTGCGTGGTGAGGGCATCATCGACAAGTGTTTGGTCCTTCAAGCATACCCAATCAGCAGTGTTATCAAGATAATTCTTAGCTTCAATCTCCTTTGGTTGAACAGCTTGTTCAGTAACAGGTGCTGCAATGACAAGCAGTGAGGTGTTAGTCATATTAGGGATAGCTTTAAAGTATGGAACACCATTTTCCACGACATACTCACCTGTAATCTGTCCTGCTAAGTGCTGATTGCTAACGAAAGGTACGTTTGGATTGATACCATAGAAGCATACCGCACCCGTCGCGTCACGTACGTATGCCTCCTGTGTTTTGCCTGTTCCGAACACATAAAGGACACGTGCCATACTACCCTCATTGCCATCGGTAAGGGTGAGGGTAGCTTTTGTTCCACTTGCCAAGGCCTTCAGTTCTTTTATACTGTTCACCTTTGCGATAGGTTTCGTTGGTTGTGTTGCTGAATAATTGACTGTTATCGTATTGATATTATTCGTTGCAGATGCTTTAAAAGTCACTGAACTAATCATGGAATTGTTGTTTGTCCATGATAAACCATTTAGTGATCCGCTGTTACATGTGCTTTTCAAGTTACCAGTAAAAACAATACTTGTAATCTGTTTTCCTGCTGGTACGCTAAGGGTAAGCTCACTATTTGCATAGAAACGTAACTCTATATTGCCTTTAGAGTTCCATATTCGTGTAGGCGTTGAAGCATTTTTTTTCTTTTGCGTTAAGGTTACATCATGCAGTGTATAACCTTCGTCGGATAGGTCTGTACCTTTTTTCGGATTAGGCTTTTTTATTCCTAAAGCGTTGAGTCCTCCGTCAGTAGTGAAATCGAAGGTAACTGATTCAGCACAAACTCGTAGTGGTGAGACCCACAGAAGTGTTAATGCTAAGATGTGTAAGAAATGTTTCATGCTTTTTTATAAATAGTGTGTTGGTTTTTAATTGCTGTTATTTACGAGCCAAACGCTATTGGGTTAGCTGCAAATCATTCTATTGCAAAGTTAATGTTTTTTATTGGAAAAAGCCGTTAAGAAGGTAGGTTTGTTCCTTGAAAGCTGTTCTCTGCGGAGTAGAAAGACGAGACGAGCTGCTAAGCAAATAGTCTTTACAGGTATTATGGAGCATCATACTACACTTTGGAGGTGTTAGCGAAAGGGTAAAAAAGTATTACGAATTGTCGTGTCAATAACCCTAAAAAAAGGAAAGTAGTTTTATTAATAACGAAGTCTGTAACCTTCATGAAATCAGATGATTATAGAAGGCGTTGAAGAAGACGCCTTTCTTGCTTCAAGAAGAGCGTCTTCTTGCCTCTTGAAGGGCATGTTCTTGGATGTAGAAAGGCCTCTTCTTGCACCTTGTGGAGCATGTATTGTATCTGTAAGAGGCGAAAAAAGTTGACATTAAGAGCGAAGAAAGTGTTTTATCCTTGGCCCTTCCTCGAATGAAGAGGGAGCGATGATTATTCTACTCTTATACGTCCTCTGTATTTATTTGGCGTTCTATCTTCTATTATCCTTTGTCCAATAGGGGTAACCTCACATCCTATTCTCCTCCCAGCAAGGGTGGGGCGGGGGGTAGAACTACCTTTTGTAGGGTTATCTTGGTGGCTATGTCCCTCCTTGTGGAGGAGTAAAAAGAGGCGAAACCACCAAACGAAAAAAGGCTGAAATCCTCTTTTGGATTTCAGCCTTTGGTTTTTTATGATGATGATAGGATAGTACGGATATGTATTCGTAGCTTATCTGTTGTCTATGCGGTGACTATTAGCCTTTCACAATAAGGCATACAGCGTAGGCAGCCATGCCCTCTTCGCGCCCAACGAAGCCCATGCGCTCGGAAGTGGTGGCCTTGATTGATACGACATCGACGTAAGAGGTCAATGGTCTTGCGAAGGATAATCTTAGAGTCCATATCGAGCGTATCAGCAGAAGTATCGGGGAAATGATAACCGATGTCGCGCATGTTAGCAGCACCGAGTAAGGCATCACAGATGGCATGAATCAATACGTCGGCATCACTGTGTCCGAGAAGACCGAGACTGTGCTCGATCTTAATACCACCTAAATAAAGGTCGCGTCCTTCCACAAGTTTGTGTACATCATATCCCATTCCGACACGGAAAGATGGGTTGGGTTGAGTAGAATTGGTCATAATAATGGGGAACCTTCCCAAGCTCTTCTAAGGTAGAGGATGTTTAATGCAAGGGATAGGTTTTTATTGGTTTATATTAAAAGTCTTATAATACTTACGTAAAGAAGATTACTATCAAGGATTTTGCTAATTGTAGTAATCACTCCCCTCCCTTTTGGGGAGGGGTTGGGGGAAGGGCCAGTTGTTGTTTATCTTCTCTTAAACAAGTCCTTAATACCATCCATATCAAAGGTGAGGGAGAAGCGGAGAGTCTGGTCGAGTGGGTTGTTCTTGGCTGTTGCAATGACATATCCCGCATCTAAAGCAAAGACATTCATCTTAAAGCCGGCGCCCACAGTGAAGTATTTTCGGTTACCTTTGTTCTCACTCTCATGGTGATAACCAGCACGGAGAGAGAACTTGTCATTATAAGTGTACTCTGCGCCTAAGCTCCACTGTATCTCTTGTAACTCTTCAGAAGCACCATTAGGTGCATCGCCAAAGCTCTTAAAGATACCAGAGATAGATGATACGTCATAGTAATCCTTCTGGAGTCGATTGTCATAGTCTACCTGTGTCTCATCAGCCTTACGCTTTGGATAGGTCGGAACCAATAACTTGTTGGCATCAGCAGCAATCGTAAAGCGATTGAACTCATCGATAGGAACCATCAAGGAAGCACCTAAACGGAGGTTGGTTGGGATGAACTCAGAACGGTTGTCACCACCGAAGGTAATCTTTGAGCCGATGTTTGAGATGTTCATACCTAAGCCTAATTGGCACTCGCGTTCGCCGATATTGATATAGTTTTGGTAGTAGCATGACAGGTCGGCAGCAAAGGCAGAACCTGGAGCGGTGTCGTCTGTATAGTTATAGGTAAGGTCGGAGTATATCCAACGTACCGCTGCACCTAATGAGAAATGCTCGCTTAGCATCAAGGAGTAGGCTACATCCAATGACATCTCGTAGGGGTTGATGGTCATATTAGAGCCATCAGTCATCTGTACCTCGCCCAAAGAGAAGTAACGCAATGATGCTGAGACAGCACTATAGTCACCGATACGATAGTAGCCAGCAAGGTAGGCTAAGTCGATATCGCTCACTAACTGGCGGAGCCAAGGCGTATAGTTCAGTGAGACACCCGCACGAGAGATGTTAAAAGGATATTTAGCAGGGTTCCAATACTGTGAGTTGACATCTGGGTCAGTGGCTGCACCGACATCACCCATACCAGCCGAACGTGCGTCTGGAGCGATGGTCTGTGAAGTAACTGATGTGTTGACAGGGTTAAAGATATCCTTCTTCTCTTGCGCAAAAGCGGTAGACGAGACAAGTGCCGTCAGTGAGAGGATGGCTATACGAAGCTTATTAATCATTCTGTTTTAATTGTGTTGCTTGTTTTATGTTGCTATATGGATAGAAACGTTCTATCTGTCTTATTTATTGTCTAAGATAATTAGTTTCTTAGCTTTCGATACCTTGGTGGCTCCATTACTGCTGAGACGTACTCGATAGAGGTAGACGCCCGTCTTGAGTCTTGCCCCACTCTCAACGGTAAGGTCCCAGTTGGCGGTGATGGCATTGCCCGATGCAACAGCTGTCTCGCTGCGGTGCCATAGCAGTCGACCGCTCATATCGAAGACTTCTATGTCTATATCAACATCTGAACCAATGTAGTTATGGGTGACGATGAAGGTTGTCTCTGTTGTAGCTGGGTTCTTTGAGGCATTGACACTATAGATTTCAGGGGCCAATCCCTTGACAACTTTGAACTGAAGGGTGACGGTTGAAGGGTTGTTCTGTATGTCCCATGCACGAAACTGTAGCGTGTGTGGACCCTCAGAGAGCTCTGGTAGGCTGAAACCTGTTGCCCCTGAGGTATAACTACCGAAGTCATATCGGAAATTGTCGTTTAAGATGTAGGTCTGTGTTAACTTACCATCGATAGTCAACTGCATGTCATGTCCGATACCATTACCTGAGGCATTGATGCCATCTTTGTCTGTTATCTGTGCATAGAAGTATGGAGTGCTGTTTACCTCACCGCCATTAACGAACGAAGGCGAATTGAGATAAGCATAGATAGACGGTCCGATGGAATCGTTATAAACAACTTCTGAGCCATCAATCGTGAACCCTTCTTCGTGACCTTGGGCCATGAGGGTGTGGTTGTCATTAATGGCAAAGATATTAATTAGGCCCGTACCTGCTGCGTAGTTGATGTCGCGTGGTACGGCAAAGGTAAAGGTGAACTCGCCATTCTTGATACTGTCAGTACCATTGTAGAGCACCTTCTGGCGGTCATAATACTGGAAAGCACTTGTGGATGTCTCCTCTTGTTGCTTACAAGTGATGAGTTCTTTCGTGTCACGAACGGTCGCTGTGAGTAGTCCCTTGTAATCGGTCTGTTTATTACCGGCCTTTGCTATGTATCCTTTGACGGTCACAACCGAGCCACCCTTGAGTGTAACTGAGCCTGACGCATTGGGGGCTTGTCCGTTCATCGTCTCTACTTTAATCTCTAAGGTCGGGAGGTTTAGAGAGAGGGCTGGGTCGCCTAATAGGGCATACTGCAACTTGTTCGGTGTAAGGTCGCTGTTTGAGTTAATCAACTCACACTTAGCTAAACGCTGCGCCTCGCCCAACGTGGTTGGTCTTCCATCTGTAAAGCTTAGTACATGCTTAAGGAAAGCGGTGTTGATAGCCTTGTTATAGTAGGCATATACCGTGCGGGTAGTACCCCAGAAGGCTACTGAACCACCTTTCTTATTTAACATTGCCGCTTCACCGATGGTCGGGATGGTACCATCGTAAGGCATAATATCACAGCTGGCAGTAATCCAGAGAGGTAGATTAGTGTTAGTGAAATTGGCAAAGTCATTAAGTCGGAGTACTGCTTCATGGGATATCTGGTCTTCTTTTCCATGTCCAGCGTAATCCATGATAAGTGCGCCCTGTGATTGTTGTTGCTTGATGATAGCACTTGCTTCAGGGTAGGTGTTACCGGTGGCAGACGATACACGAGGGTAAGCATCCCACATCACCTTCTTTACTTGATAGTCGGGATAGGTCGACATAATGGTTTCTGCGGTCTCATTGACATCATGCATGTGAAGGTTGTTGTTGCCATCATCGCCCATGAACATGATGACATTCTCCCAACTCCCACCATTCTTATTCTCTGTATAACTGATAGTCTTATCGACTAATATCTTTGCTTCAGAGGGATCGGTAACTGGGAAGCGACCTACTCCGAGGTCTTCTTTGTCACGTCTCAGTAAGTCTCCTCCCTCACCATCATCCATTAACGTAAACCAACCATCATTGACATAGCAGTCGGTCTCGCTAAATGAGTTCTCACTCTCGTATGCCAAGAGATAGTCATCGGGGTTGAGATTGCGGCAGGCGCTGGTCACCATACGATTATCCCATACACAATCGCCAAAGAGAAGGAGCGACTGTGGGAGATTGGTGGTAGTAGCACGATCGTAAAGCATCTTCATATAACGGCGGTAAGCCATAGCATCAGGAGTCCCGCTGGAGAACTCGTTATAGAGTTCGTCTGCTGGAACAATACGTACAGTGATGTTATCGTGTGTGCGATGGAAGGCTGCTAAGCGTTCTGCTTGTGCTAATAACTTCTGACTTGTAGGGATGATAATCACCATGTTGACTGGTTCGTCAGCATGATGGTCTTGATTGGTTATATTATAAACATACTCAGAGGCAGGGAAAGAAGCCTTCAAAGAAGGGGCTGGCGCAGGTGTAGGGTAAGTCATGATGAGATAGTCAAGACGTGCAGGACCGCCTGACAGGGTGGTCAATTTGATACTATCAACAGCATGGAGTGTGTTGAGTGTGTAGGTCCTGACTTCTTCGTAGCCTTTGTCAAAGGAATCTTGAGGAGATACTCTGATATCGCCAAGATGCTGACCGTTTGCTTCTACCTTTACAGTTGAGGTATAGGAGCCTGTTGTTATGGCTACTGTGAGCTTTGCATTTGTCGCATGTGCTTTGTTAGATAAGGTGAAAATTTTACTTTCGTTGAGCTTTAATGGTGTCTCTTCAAAGAGGTTGCGCCCTCCATGATACCAACTGAAATTATCTACTTCATGTAGACTATGGTAGTCGTCAGCCGAAGGATAAAAACTATTAAGGAAGGTGGTGCTGTCTGAAATAGTCGTAGGTGCAGTGTTATTATCCTCAGTTAGGAAATAATAGCCATAGTCTGAATAGGGATTGCGGACTCTCTTCACAGATGTGTTACTTTCCCAACTGATAGGGCCACGAGCGTAGAAAAGGCGTCTACCATTACTATTATAGGTAGGAACCTCTCTTAAGTCATCATGCGAAATGATGTCATTTGCTGTTAGTACTTCCTTTTGTAAGTGCCCGCCATAACCATAGATTTTCACCTTATCTATATTAGAGAAGCCCGCACGGCGGATGAGGTCGTTGGTCAACTGGTAGACACCATTGGCAGGAACACGTATCTTTGCCCATTTACCATTGGCGAGAACGGAATGTTCTGCATAGCGACTTGTAGTAGTAGATGAGGCTCCACTACCAGCACGAGTAGTAAGCTCTTTTGTCGTCCTTTTCTTTGGATGCGATGTAAGAGCTATCATGAAACTGACGAGGAACTGCTTTTTTCCGTTGCGCTGAACGATTGGCATTAGAGAAATCTCTAATACGCCACGCTTGCGTTCGACGGTCATCTGCTGGTGTATTTCTGGTAATGTGGGTGGTATAATACTTGTCAGTGCATTATATCGGGCTATGTCAGTCTGGCTCATATCTATGAACTCTGGGTAACGTATCTCTAAGTCGTAGATAGAATCAGCATATTGCTCACCTATGGGAATCGCATAGTGGAAATGTGGCAATACTGAGTCTATTGTCACATCTTGAACTGTTAGATTGAAAAACCTTTGCTGCTGGGCTGATAGCTTTATACAACTCAACAGGAGAATGAGGCAGAGTATTGCTGAACGTTTCATTATCAGCTCGTTGAATCCTTTCGTCATTTTATCTATGTATTCCTCCTTATGTCTTTTGGTCAGTTATTCCCTCTGTTCGGTTTTCTTATTTGTGCTTGTTTGTTGAACATGTATTATCTTCTATACCTTGTGCTGGTAAAATGAAGAGAGACGCAAGCTACTTGTTAGTTAACAATGTATTGTTTTCTAAACCATGTGTGATAGTCTCTTGATAGTCTATCTTTTCTTGTCTTCTTTACTTGCAATTGAAGTCGAGAACCTTTCTCTCTTCTATGTATCCTTCCAGATGGTCATTGATATGTACAGGTGCACAACCTGATGGACAACCTGTGTAGAGAATGTCGCCAGTTTTGAGGGTGAAGTAGCGACTGATGTAACTTATGATTTCATCTACCTTGTATAACATATCACTTGTACATCCTTCCTGAATGGTTTGCCCATTGATATCAAGGTGAAAGCGGAGTCGTTGTATGTTAAGGAACTTCTCCTTTGGTATCCATTCGCCTAAGGCTGCCGAACCATCAAATCCCAATCGACAGATACGTACCACGAGTTCCGTTTCATATTCAATCGTTCCCAAGTCATCGGGAATGAAGAAAGGCTTTTTATCTTTCAGTAGGGCAGAGTCTGCCTTTGTGAAGATAACTGGTCCTTCCTTTTTAGATAACGTTTCGTTTTGCGATTTATTATATTCGGCATAATTCATGCCGACTGCAAAGATTTTCATTATTGATGTTTTTGGGGGATTATTGGCCTTATTAGCCTAATTGGCCTTATTAGGCCTATTAGCCTTATTAGCCTTATTAGCCTCATTAGCCCTATTGGCCTTATTAGCCTTATTAGCCTTATTAGCCTTATTAGCCTTATTGGCCCTATTAGCCTTATTGGGCCAATAACCCAATAAGCAAAAAAAAGTTGCAGGAGCCTGATGGCTTTCCTGCAACTCCTATATTTTTCTTCTAAAGAATCTCTATGATTACTCAGCAGAGAGAGTGAAGCGCTTGTAAGCAACAATCTTAAGATCCTTGCTCTGAGCCTTAAGCCACTCGCTAACGCTCTGCTTGTCACCATCACCAAACTGGAACTCCTGATCAACGAGACAGTTCTCCTTGAAGAACTTATTCAGACGACCCTTAGCGATATTCTGAATCATACCCTCATTGAGGTTTGCTGCCTTCTCAGCAGATACAGTCTTGCGGATTTCGATAGCCTTGTCAGCTTCCTCACGAGTCAACCAACCTTTCTTGATGTTAGACTCAATGTGGTCATCACTGTCAACGAGGTTAGCGTTGATGCCTGCCTTCTTGATAGCAGCAACAACAGCCTTCTCTACCTGCTCTTCCTTAGTCTTCTCAACAGCTACCTTAAACTCCTCGTCCTTAACTGACTGTGGAATAGATGCCTCGTCGAGAGCTACTGGCTTCATAGCTGCAACCTGCATAGCTACCTTGTGACCAGCCTCTTCGTTGTTTTCGTTGAGCTGAACGATAGTAGCGAGAGTGTGCTTGTTCATGTGGTCATAAACAGACAAGTTCTCACCCTCAAGGAAGTTGTAGCCGTCGAGCTCCATCTTCTCACCAGTAACACCAGAA
>QWCI01000190.1_pt1:0-20000 | contig 25362 bp, 13 predicted proteins | sample 1972541 | NCBI WGS metagenome assembly QWCI01 (sample SAMN09866712, study PRJNA288562) | Human oral metagenome isolate term3_saliva, whole genome shotgun sequencing... | isolation source: mouth | host: Homo sapiens | place: USA: California | reverse complement strand
AACAATTGGTTAAGCAGATCCGAAGATTCCACACCATAAAGCCAACTTTGCTCCTTGACATGGGCCTATCCATGCTTACCCATGTCTCTCTCTCTGTGTGTGTCTCAGAGAGAGATATATAGCTTATGAGTAAGAACTCTGCTTTTTTATGTAATTCATTCAGGGAACTCCTTTTCTGGACAGCCCGTCCCGAGAAGGTATCTACACGCCTGTCCAGAAAACCTTTCCCCATTCATTATTAGTGATGTTGTTAGAATGAAGCTATGTTGTTATCAAGTATTATGTTGCTTATGAGGCTTATCAACAGGCTGGCCTGCCCCACTTTAAGGTGGGCTTGGTCCAGCACAAACAGGCTGGTGAGTTAGTTAAGGCCTGTCTTGCAGGCCCGTCAATTTAATGGATCAGACCTGAGCCCAGTTTTTGATACCGAAAGCCTGACGATCAGCTCAAGAAAGGCATTTTTTTCCGGCATTGACTGCAGTCGAGCTGATCGCCGACATTGTCACAACCTGAGCTCGGGCCCGTCGATTACAGACCGTCGTGGGCTCAAACCAGCTCTCGTTAAGCCAGAAAACCTTCGCTTGGCCCAGCCAAAAAGCTTTCAAATAAGAAAGATATATTTAATATTTTCTACAAAAAAAAAATGAAAAAACTGTTACAAAGGTCCTTATTTCAGGAAAAAGCATATTATTATAAAAGAGCTCACAACCCAGTTGATCTCACTGGTGTCTACAACAGACGGTTAGGATCATTGGATCAGCACGACCTTGAGCTATGGGCCATCCAAGAGGTGGGCCACCAATCCGACAGTCTGGACTGATGAGTTGGTTGGGCCTGTATAGGGTCTTAGGTGCCAATACCACCATATAATACGTAGACATCATCAAAGTCCTCATTGTCCAATCTCTTTTTTTTTTTAACTATAAACCGGCTCGTTGGTAAGAACCCATGGACGGCCAAAGGACTTTTTTTAACTTCCAACGCCATATCATTTTTTGACGTAATCACAACGACTTCTCAAAGATAAGTCAACATGACATATAAAAGCATTGAGTTGTTCTTACTCCTATCCCCCTCAGGGGGTCGAGTGGTCTCACTCCCCCTCCTAGCCCAATTTATTAGATACCCGAGAAACATCATCTTCCCAAGAAACAGCTTCCACAGCGATAGGCATAAAGGCAATATTGAAAAAAACTAAAGAAGAGAAAGATACGAGTGCTACGAGTGTTCATGGCGAACACTTTATTTGACAGGGGCGGACTGTTTATGAAAAACACTATGTTCAGATTTTAGAACTAACTAATCACTTCATTCAAATTGCGGACACTTGTAACCTGACCAAATCACAACAAACAACAATTAGATAGATGGAGTCGCAAGAGAAGAACAGGGCAGGGGAGCAGGTCTTCGCTTACTTTAGCGCCAATGGAGACGGCTTATTATACAAGGGCAGTGCCAGACCCAGCAAGATTGTCCCTATCATAATTAAAAGGGATATTGCTTTATGATGGGACTCGATCTGCAATGGATCGAACTCATGGGTTGGAATATGCGTACCAATTGGCAGATCACAAACGAGAGGGCAGGGACACTTCAGAATTCCTAATTTGAAAAATGGGCAAGGTCGTCCAGTCCAGTTTCAAAAGGTAGGTGATTAACGGAACAACAGACATATGGATTTGCTAGAAGTATATCGGGGGCGAAACTCCACCACAAACCATATCCCCGCAAAAAAGAAGTCTTTTTCGTATGTCTTTGACATAAGAGTGGGTCAGAGCTTCTGGTAGAGAGAAAGATTGAATCTTGGGAGAAGGTTTGCGAAGCGCATCTTGTAAGCCGAGTCTTCGATCCGGCTATTTCATGAAAGTGGTATTAGGGGGTTTCCAATTAGTGAAAGCTAGCAAAGGTGTTGTTGTCTTGTGGCTCACTCCCAATGGCTTCCATGCGTTTTTGCTCATCCAATCCACTCTAGGTGTTCTCGGTGTTAGTTCTCTAGCTCGTGCTATTTTATCTTTCCAAGATACAAGCAGGCATGGTTTGTTACTACTAAGTAAGCTAAATAACTTAAACATCTTTTGACTTTCACTCTTTCTTATATCACCGAAAGAACAACTCCCCTTAAAGAATTGGATATGGTGAACCTTTAAAAGAGTAGTTCAACCTTAAAAACGAAACCAATTAAGACAGTGACATCGGTTAACCCGATGAAAGATTAGAAAGGTAATAGGAGGATTCAATCCAGCTGTAGGTTTCCCTACTGCTACCTTAGTGAGAAAAATGCTATGTAGCCATGGAGGCTACAGTATAGTACTCGTAGGAGTACTAAAGGCCGAGGACTAAGGCCAAAGGTTTGCTAATTACACTATACCATAATAACTACAGACAACAAAAAGATTGACAACCGAACCCGAGCAAAGCAAGAAAGGACAGGGGAAAAAGTCCTCTTTATCCAATGGAGATCCTTTCTGTTAACATGAGACCCAGCAAGATTGTCCCGATCATAATGGAAAGTGAGATCGCTTTTTGATGGGGTTGGATCAAGAAGGCGAGAAGCTTGCCAGTCAATGGCAAAGACTTCCATTTTTCAAGTTTTTTTTTATTGAAAGTTCGTGCCTTACGCAATTCATTTTCCATCCTATTCAATTGAAGTCCCCTAGGTATGCTCCTTATTTTTTAGGATAGCTTGGTTATCGGGCAAGCCCCTTTTCACGCAAGATAATCATAAAAAAAAAGAAACCTTCCCATAATGATGGTGTAAACAGAACTTGTGTAAAGGTCCCTATAGTAGTCTCTTGATTACTGGATAAATCCCTTTCCAGCTGTCCCCTTGATGTAGGCATTTCAGTAGGCAAAGGAAATCCAGCAGGCAGGTAAAACGATCTAAGAATCTCTCGGAAGTTTGGGTTGCTGTCAGTGCAGGCCAATCTGAATCTAATTCCTTCTCCATGTCTGCCAAGCCAGGTGAGTTTTTTGGGGTTTTAGTTTTCGTTCCAACTCAAGTTGGGATTTGAGTTTAAGTTATCCTTTTCTCTTCAATTGCTAATGCCTTTTTCAGATGAGAGGTGTGGTGTAATCCAGTGAGGAAGCAAGCCTTACCTCTTAGCCAGCAGGAAAGGGCCTAGCAGTTCTTACAATACCAGTAGTAATAGATAGGATACCTTACGGAGATACCTTTCATACTAATTAGACTAGTTAGATTTTCTCAAAAAAGCTTAGGAAAGCTGGTTTAGGAAAGGCAGTTTCACAAGTGTCTAAGTAAGAAAAGAGAAAAGTTAGTCATCTAAGGCAAGCCTTGGGCGAAATAAAACCCTTTTATCTTCGCATATTCCCTTTATATAGAGTCAGAGTAGTAGAGTAGTAAATAGACTTTCAATAGACTATCCTTTGGCCGCCTCAAGTAAAGTCTCATAAGTAGTTCCTTATTCAATTTCTACTGTAATCGAGTTCAAGTAGTTGATAGCGCCAGTCTAAGTAAAAGTAGTTATCTCTTGTCTAAGAAGTAGTAAACTATGCGTAAGCAGTATTTTACTGTGGATAAGGAATAGTTCTTGCCTATCTCTCAGGAGTATTTGCCTATTCATAAGTAGTCATTGGCGATCCATAACCTTTATCAGTATTTCACCTCTTGGGCAAGCCAGAATCAGGAATTCTGAAAAGCTAGTATCTTTTTACCTCACCCCTTTTTTTTTCCTTTAGCTCGAGAGAGAGGAAAGCCTTTACAAAAGAAAAGTTTATTTTTATTTTTATTTAAGGCAGTAAAGCATTATTATTATTTAAAATGGCAAGCGGGTTTTAAGTGAAATCCCTGTGGGCCTTTTCCAGAAGTCTATTGAATTTCCTCTCCTTCTGTCATTTTCCTAAGTTAAGCTCCTTGTCAAGCCGGCTAGGTAAATCAAAATAATAGAATTGCAGTCTTAAAGTAAGCAAGCTCAATTGCAATGGAAAAGTCCTAAGCTAAGCGTATCAAATTGGAGGCCTTGTTTTTAAGGGTTTCAGTGCATAGGTAAAGTGAAAGTAAGCCCATGTATTTCGAGGGTTAAGCTAATCTCTTGCCTTATAGGAAAGCCGCTATCTTTTCATATCCTCAAGTTCCAACATCGGAAGGATTTTTGAAGACAATATAGTTTTCAATCAATCCATCAGAGATAGGTTCAGTCCCATTAGTCCCTGGCCCTTATGTGCCCTTCACTCTGTCGTCCCTCCTCCTTACTCTAGTGTTGAACCAGTAAAAGAGTCCCATGATCAATAGGAGCATATTTTTTCCTTTTGAAGTGAGATATTTCCTTATCATCAAAGATTAGATATAAATGTAACCATCTCCTCAAAGCAAAGGAAGTCAAAAAAGCAAGTTTTCAAACAGGAATCCTTCTATCTCAAGCCATCAGTAAAAGGCAATCGATTGGGATCGCTCTGATCTTTATCTTTATCTATAATCTATGGGAGAATACTCATAGTTCTTGGGATGTTTCGGGGGCTTCCTGTCTTTGTCAACCTCTCCTCTGAGCCTATTCCCTTTTCTATTTATATATATATTATAATCTTACTTAATGAGTTAATTAAGAGAATAGTTATGTAATACTCATACATACTAGGAAAATAAAAGGTTTGAGATTTTAAGTCTTTCTTGGGAGTTCCTTCTCTCTGCGAGCGAGTTCGAGTGCTAGTTCCAGCATATCCTAGAAGCAATTAAAATATTGAAAGTGAAAAAAAAAGAATACTACAAGTAATACGTGGTAGGGCTAACATATAGGATTCCCTTAGAGAAGATGCTTTCTTCCTTACTATCATATGCTCTCTCTCAGGTCAATCCAGCTAGCGGGTAAAAAATGGAATTTTTCTTAAAAAAAAAGAGTCAGCCAAAAAAAGAGTTGTGCCTGCTCGGAGAGATCTAGTTTCAGTTTCAGTTGCTATCCATCCTGTTGAAGTAGCTTTCGATCAGCCATAGCCAATAGGGGGGGTGAATCCAGTCCCGTAGCTTTTGGCGAGTTTTTCAGTCTTAGTTCCCATCCATGTCGGTGAAGAAAGCTAAGCCCCCTGGTTAGTAGCAGTAGCTCCTCCAGTGTCAACAGGGGAGGGCGCTATAGATAAGAGATCTTTTTATTTCCCTGGTATAGTAATATAATGGAATAGTAAATAGAATAGGCAATAGTCAATAGATTTGCAAGTAGTTTCTATTCAAATAGAATACTATAAATACAATCTTGCATATTCATTTTATTACTGAAAGCTTTATGTGTTAAGCACAAGGCCTAGGACTGAGGACGCAAGGCAGGGGATAACTACGTTTTACAAAAGGAAAAATAAACCCGAGATTGGAATTGTGATCAAGGTGACAAGCTATTCCCTTGAGCCTATCAAAAATTGTATAAAAATAGCAGCCTATCCAATTTCTGTGGGAATGACTTTCCAGCCAGCATTCTCCTTGTCCCGTGGGAAAAAGCTTAGAAAAGCGGATTCACAGGCTAGCCAATATAAGAAACTCTTTCTTTTTTTCGAGATCCAGCCGGGATGAGTAGGAGTTTCAGCCAGTAAAAGTCAATCTCCTTGCGAGCTAGTTCCAATTGTAGTTCTTTTCCTTGAAAGCCTTGGAAGTAAGTAGTCTATTAGGGAAGTGGGGATTTTATTAGTCAATCCAGTATCTTTACCTCTGTCTAGTGTCCATCCCTCCCTCTGAAAGAGAGTATAAAAACCTCTTTCTTTCCTCCATCTAAGGCCAGTCATTTTCCTTCTCTGCGGTTGCTTAGGGTGAGTGCTAATTCCTTCCAATTGCAGTCCTTCGAGGATTGCTTCCTGGTCTGGTATATGAAAGCAAAGAAAAATTCCTTAGGAGACAGGTATCGATGCTTGCCAGCAGGAGAAAGATCACTAGGTTCAGTCTCTGCAATAGGGTTCCCTAGGTACAGTTAGTTTTCTTGAAATCCAGCAGGGATAGTAGCTTCCTTTTCTAGGGCAAAACAAAAGCAAGTTAGGCTATCCGATTTGTTCTCTTTTTTCCAGCTTTTTTGGAGTGAAAATAAGGAGTGCCCGGCCATCTAAAGTGCCAGTCTAAGTTTCCCTCCAGGCAGCAGGGTAAAGGGCTAGGGCAGACACAGGTTCAGAGCGAGGGGAAAGGTTCAAGGGTTTTAGTATGCTTCTTACCCGCTTTATCTGCTAGGTCTAGGATTGGTTTTGTTAACTAGAGATCTTTTCCTGGGCGTTCTGTTTACACCTCTGTAATTTGGAAGCTAAGCTCATGCATTTAGAGTTCTAAGCATAGCATATTTAGTACTTGCTACTTGCCAATATGTATCTAAGTGAGTGTAAAAAGTCAATGTCCGACCGTGGCTATTGAATCTTGAGGTTGTGTTAGTGAGCTGCTCTCTTTGGGTCTACCTTTTCCTTTTACCCAAGGATGTATTTGCCTATGCATAAAGAGAACCTTTACCTAAGGATGGAGTTGCTTATGCCTATGCCTAAAGAGTAGTTGCCCCTATAATTGTAGTCAAAGTTAGAAGGATATAGTGCCAAAAGTAATGGTCCTTTTAGTGGATAGTGCGAGTCAGGGTCTGACCCTTACCAGTAAAGAGACTTGTTCAATCCAGTTTGTAAGCTCTTGGATTTCCTAGGGCAATGAGTAAGGATTATCCCCCAAGACAGGACTCTTTATTTGCATTTCCTAATCCCAAGGCGGGAATGGGTGAGAGGTAGTCTATCTCTGGCTGGGATGATAGTATAAAGTTGTCTTCTTCTTCAGTGGAAGGCTCTTTGAATCCCTCTTTTAGTTTAGCCCTTGTGTCAGCGAGAGCGAGTGAGCAAGCAAGTTGAGAAGTTTCTTTCTTTCCATCAGTCCTCAGCCCAGAAGTCCCTCTTTTAGTTGGCAAGGTCAATCCAGCAGATGATAGGTCCAGAGAGAGCTGGCTTTATGGGTTCTAGGGCAAAAGCGATATCAGCAGTTCCACCAGCAAGCAATCTTAGGGTCTAAGGGGATGTGTAAAGGTTCGCGAGATTATAGGCAGTAAAGCGAGTATCAATCTTTACCTTTCCGGTATCTGTCCCTGGCTCAATGGAAGCAGTACAAAAGGAGTCTCGTTTTCTTGCTTAATTGAAAGCAATAGAGGGTTAGCCAGTTCACTTTCTTGGGACTCCAAACGAGCCAGTTGCTGTCCTAATAGTTGCTCATGTAGATACCATTCGCTATAGTTCTTTGTCTTTGCTGAGGAAGGGAAGGAAGTCGTCAAACGAAAACGTTGATTTGAAACCGAACTGAGAAAGTTCCAAGGGCGAAGTAGTGGTCTTCCATGAAATGGAAACGGGCGGCATCGTTACAATCCATAAATGAATGAATGCAATCACTACGAAAGGTGGGATCTTCCCTAATAACCACCTATCCTTTCCTTCGGATTTCCTAGTCTTCAATCCAATATTTTCTTGGTCACCCTACCTGTCGATGAACAAATGGGTGGTCTCAAGCCGGTAAAGCTCTATATTGTCTTGAAAAAGACAAAAATGTCTAAGCTCTTTTCTTGGAACTCATATAAGATGTCTTTAGTTTGGGATCTTAGATCGAGATTCTCTCACCTCAAAGACATCCTTTTTGGATTGGAAGCTATGGAGGCCGAAAATTCCCTGGGTCAACACAAGCATAACCTCCACTTTGAAACCATGCTTGGCCCCTTTCCAATGTGGTAGCGGGCGCGGATTATCTGGTTCCATTGAGCTTCCTTTTCCTTTAGGAGTATAAAAATTCAATTGACATAGCCATAGAAACCCTATTCACGTCATGCATACCCCTAAGAACCCCCCTGAGACTTGCTTCTTTTAACCGTCTCCCAGTTTACAAGGTGCAATCGCTTGCTTACTCTGGTCTGTGGATCTCCATTTCCTATGAGCTCTATCAAGATCATCAATCCAATTCGCAACACATTGCATATAGTCAGACGGAATGGCGGAGGTGGTGGCTTGAATGAGGGTGTGGCGACCAGCCAACGAGAACGAGAGCAGGTTTGCTTTCCACCCCGAAAGCCGGCTATTGACCTTTTCAAAAATGAATCTAAAGGTCTCCTTGTTAACCCTCCCCTGTACGATGGGAAAACCTAGATCTTTTCCTAAGTTTCATGGATGTTGAGGGTGGCACAGAGATCTTCCCTAAGATGACCATCAGTCTTCCTATAAAAAAAAGAATACCCGTTCCCAGACTCGGATGTCCCTGGCATTCAGTAGGACCTGCTGGCAAAGAAATGGATCGAGCTTCCAGAGCCGAAACGACCAGAAGAAGTTGGGAAAGTACCACCGAGTTCTTAGTCATCTTGTGGAGAAATGCTTCATGTTGAAAGAAAAAGATCATGGATTAGCAAAGCAAAATCATCTTCTAAACTGATGATGTAGTTTAGGCTAGCATCGTCTTTGGCTCGAGTCAATCTCAATCCCCCAGGCGGAGTCTTTCTTTCTCATCCGTTCCGACAAGGGCCTGTTCCAATTGAGAGATTGAGAGCCGGTCCCGGTTCTTACAAAAGAGATGGACGAGGATAAATATGAGGTTGATAACTGCTCAAACTTGGGAGAGGGTTGGACTCTTTTCACACGTCGAAGAAGACAACATAGGCAACACATCACCCGATTCCAACCTGCTCAAGCAAAACGACGGCAGTTGAATAGATCGGCCTTCGACAAGAAAGCACAAGAAAATGGGTCCAATGAGGGAAAAGTTTCAGTCTCTCCTGCTTTCAGATATGAGTGTTTCAAGTCGCCTAGTTTTCTTCTTGGGCAAACCATTGAGCCATATCGTTCAGTTTAGTGCGCTTAGCTGTAGCTTCTACTTCATCAAAAAGCGCATCTTGGCTCATGGCGGCTGGGGGGTTTCAAGAACAGGGCGCTTCCTACCAGAGTAAAACGGACCCACCGAGGGAAGCATCATCATCTTTAGGGCGGGCAACCCTTCTCCCGAGACCGCGAAAACTCAAATTTTACAAAAAAGGAAAAGATTCTTCTTTAGCTAAAGTCAAAAATAATTTTGAATAAGAAAAAAGGTACTTAAAAAAAGCATAAAAAAGAGAAAAAAACCCGTAGAAGAATAGGTTTTGTACCATTTGGTTTGATTTGTCTTTCTTTCCAAAGACAGATGGAACCAGATGCATTATTAAAAGAAAGCGCTTTACCTTTCTTAGTATTCCGCAGCGGCATTCCTCCTTGACAGTCATTTCGCCTATTTTGTGTCTGTCAATAGTAGACTCCACTCGCCTGTAACTAACCCGCCCAACCCAAGAAAGAAGACCTCCCCTAAACTAGTTCACCACCAAGATGCTTACGGACCGCCCTGATCCAAAAAACGAACGATTCGAGTCACTCTCGCTCAGCTCAGCATCGGGCCGAGTCAAATTTGGGAAGAAACTCGTCTCAACATAACAATTCGCTTAGTCTCGCTACCTCTTGAATTGCCGCCTCGCCTCCTAAAAGCTCATTCGCAATGAAAGGGGAGATCCCGATGACACATGCACAGTCGGACTCTGTTTTCGATCAATCTGGTTGACTGTGCCTCCTTAGCCCATAAGTCAGGCTTTCTCTTTCTTAAGTAAGAAGGGAGAATCCGTGTTCCCGATTTGGAAGCTAGGTGGGATAGTGATAGTAAGGAAGGAGCAGTTTCTTTGAGTAGCTAGAACTTGAAAAGTCAGGTTGCATCGGTGTCGGCGGAAATCCGGCCATAAGATAGAACATCTTGGTGCTAAAGGTGCTCCGTTGGACGACCCATTCACCTCTTCAATTCTTCTAATTTTCATTTTGAACATTGACTTGATAGGAGAAGTCTTGAATCTTGACCTCATTGCTTCCGTTCCGATTCCCACTCGTTCCCTTACGGTCGAGTTACTACGTGTTCCTTTCGAAAGTGTGACTCGTTTAGAAGGTGAAAGGGGTTGACTAGCTGACTTCATAAAAGACGGAAAGGAAAGCTTCCTATCTGTTGTAGCCCGCTGTGACTTCGTTGAAAGAACTTTTTTTTACAAAAGCGGGGGCGTTCTACCTCTTTTCTAGTTTTATTGGATGGATCGAGTGTCTTCAAACCAACTAAGTATCCAAAACAATCCAATTCTAGCTGTGATAGCCGAAACCTTCCTTAGCCATTGAGTCCTGTACCCTTATCCTCTTAATCTTTTTGGTTCTCAATCTCTAAACCTTGCTTCGTTGAGGACTCTCTCTTTGGCCTATCAGAATCTTGCGATATATCTCCAACTACTCACAAACCTAAAAGCACTCGCTAAAGCCCTGACTTTCACAGCCCCTAGGGGTCAAAGCCAGAGAAGTCAGATACAGAGCGGCAGATCGAAATGTAGTGTTAGTAGTAAGTTGGATGGTAGAAGTGCCCGGACCACGTTTTGTAAACTCTACTCTTTCCCCTAAAGTCCTCGCTGCTTTCAACTCTTCAACTCGAAAAAAAGTCTTGAAATTTTTTGAGTTGCGCAGTGAAGTTTCTGTTTGATTGAAAAAGACTGATACATGGAGTTGTGAAGTTCTGCTAACTGATTTCATGGGAGAAAGGCTTGCTGAGGGAGTTATACCCCGGTGAAGCACCCACGGTAATGATGCCTTTGTATATGAGTTGTGCAGATTGATGAACAGGTGATATAATTCTTAACAAAGTGACAAGTCTAACCAGCTTGTTTATATCGAACGTTGGCGGCTCGGAGTGAAGAGAGGTCTGGCATGAGTAAGACGAAGTGTAGCTTAGTATCTTTCAAATGCGGATGGCATGCTGTCTGAATTCTGGACTTGAGATTCTGGCGAGCTTCATGATTACCTTTTATTTAAATAGGTTTAGTAACCATGCGCGGGAAGTCAGAGATCAGTTTCTCCTTCTTACTCTTCTACTCATACCTACCTACACACTCTCTCTTTCCAATCATGACTTGAACCAAGTTTCACAGGCAGTTTTTTATACCATGCCTTACTACTGATCAAGGGTCTTCAAGAGAAGCAACAACAGCATTGCAGTTCGCTGAACTCGCATTCATGAAGGACAGGGCATGAAGAAGGAGTTCATTCTGTATGGAAGGAGGAAACGGAGGAGACCTATTCTCGACCAAAGCAAATAAAAAGTGAAAAAAGAAATCCAATCTTTGTGCATCATACAGCTGTGGTGGCTCGTTTCGTTTTAAACGACTCTAAACGAAACGCTCTTCCACTTCTATAGACTATATACGCTGTTCGACTGAATTCGTTCTCGTTTTGGCTCCGCGTTCATGAAATTCCAACACCAACAACAGAAAGCAAATTTTTCGATCTAAATTTCGGGCGTATGGAATTCGTTCATCTCTAGTACTGAGGGTGGTCGTAGATCAGAAATCGATTCACTAAGCTAGCTTAACTCTTGAACTACTTGAACTAGAGGAGCGGTACGAGCTACTAATAGGCTTACTACAAAAGAAAGGCTATTTGAGATCCTTTTTCCAGGCCCAAGTACTCTGACCCATGAGACCGATTAAGGAAGACCAATTAAAGAAGGGTGGTCGTAGATCAGATATCGATTAACTGCTTGCCAGCCTATCCCGGATTGACCAGTTGACCAGGCAGGAATACCTATACTAATTGCGACAGGAGAGACCGATAGAGTTGAACAGACAGCTGACAGCTCGCGATTGAGAGACTTTCCAGTTGAGTTGACAGAGGAGCGATTGCAAGAGATAGGGGAAAAAAGACAGATGGCGCACAGATTGACTTATTGCTGCCTATCGACCTCTGCTGCTGCCTTTGACTAAGGAAGGGAAGAGAACGGATTGAGTCAGGACACGATCGATTAAGACAGAAGGGCTAGGGCTATTGACCCATTGACTCACTTATGGCGCTTTAAATGGCAAATGGAAAGGTCGAACTCTCTTTCAGAGCCTTCCTCTTGGGGAGCAGACCAAAGTGTATTTAGAAAGAGACCGGTTCTTTCCTCTCTTTGAATGCAGCATTGAGTGGTCCTATTGCTGACGGAAAAGGCAAGTTTTCGAGTTCCAGTGCGTTCTGTACCTCTTTCCTTTGAAGGCTGGCTGACTCACAAGTATCAACAGCAGTTACGGGCTCACTAGTAGATTATGGCAGTTCATGTTCTGGGACATTTTTGGGGGTCAAGTTACATAACTGAGAGAGGCTATCCGGCGATCCAGGGCGGAGGTAAAGCGCAAGGGTGGTCGTAGATCACTGTTTCCGGTTTGATCTTTGTGGGGAGGCAAGGGTTTACCGATTTCTTTTCTAACCAATCACCATTGGATTGGAAAGCACCCCGGAGAGAAAGCAAACTGAAGAAGGAAAGACATCAATCAATCATAGTGGGAAGCGCCGCAAGCTGCTTACTAAGAGGGCCCTATTTTAGGGGCACCACGCTCGACAGCAAGCATCTGTAGCAGCAGCCTAGCTCAAAGCTCCCCAACCCTGTAATGAAACGAAGGAAGCCAATCGGCTCCTTGCCTCGAGACCATAGGATAGGGCAAGCGGTGCTGCTCCGTATTAGGTAGGGCTAAGTAGGGCTGAGTTCGTTTTGCTCAAGACGGCCGTGTTAGTTACGTGGAGGCTATCCCTGCTTCAATCAGCTAGAAAAGCGGAAGAGAAGAAGGATACTTAAATACGTTGAAGAGGTCGAAAAGACTATAATAGTGGTGGGTCTATACAGAGGTACGCCAACCGAACGGCTTTCTAACGAGGAAGAGAATGGGAGGGGGACACGGCTAAGTAGGCAGGCTTTTGGGGTGAAGGGACAATAAGTAAGGTCTTAGGGCATTTGGTAGTGCGCCAACACGGATCCTTTTTATCCCTGTGCTTGCTAACTAGGTATAGAACGCGACGAGTGCACAGCACAATAAGGCATTAGTGCGAGACAAGGGCTAGAGTATAGCGATGGAGGTTGGTATGCGGGGGGGAAAGGAAAGGGGAAGCTCTATACTTTGATTACAAAAAGAGTGACGAACTATAATGTCATTCCACGAATCTAAAACATGCCTTTATCCAAGAAAAAATATACCCTATTTAGGGCTTTGTTCGGTTAACGACGAGAGGGGAGTGAGACTAAGAAGACGTTCCCCTAGTGCTTCGCTTGATGGAAGCACTAGACTCACTATACAGGAGAACACCTAAAGGAACTATTCCTGCTTCAGTCAAATTCAATGCATTGTTTCATTGCCTGTGTATCAAGCTTCAAATCGCCACTTTTCACTATAATGTATGCGGGTGCATAACATGCAGATTTCTGTCCAGAACAATGGCCTTAAAAAGAAGATAAGAGTTGAGAAGCAGCTTAGCGTTCAACCGTTACCTCTGACTCGACCTCTTCACCTTCCACCGTCTCTGCGGTAAATTACAGGTGTATGGCATTTGCTGTTGAAAATGCTTTTATCGCTACTTGTAAACAAAACCATCAACGTCTTAAGCTTAAGTTGAATTTGCTCTTTCTCATGCAACTATCGATAGTTTTCCTTCAATGACCGATGAGACGAGATAGAATCCCCAGAGGGAGTGAACGGAGCGATAGCGCAGCGAGTAGCTCTGGGTGTACGAAGCGAGCAAAGAGCAGATACCCTGCAAGCGGGGCCCCGGAAAAGGAAAAACGAAAGCCTAGGATCATGTCATTACTACTCCGCGGGAATTTGGACCGTACGAATGAAGAAGACTGACCATTTTTTGATCATCCTTTTCCTAGCCGAACGAGCGAAGCGCTTTAGTCAGGTCGGAAGATTAAAGTATACAACTATCAATGGATAGGAGACCACAAGGTGTATCATCAAAAAGGGCGGCGCCGGGCAAGTCCGGTGGTCATACCGACGAAGCATAAGAATTAGAAGTAAAGAAGGAATCTTTGACAATCAACTATGGGGTACTCCGAGCCAACCACCAGCCCTAGTAGGGGCTCGCTGCCTATGCCAAATGATCCTTCTTTGGTACTACCTTCCTGGCTAGTCTTGCCTATGGAAATGAATAGTCAAACCATCAAGACCGTGATTTCGTTTGTTGGGCATACTTTTGTAGAAAAATGGGACTTGCGCCTTCTTGTGAGTGAGGACATCCAAGTCAATAGCTAGAGTTTAGCTGGGTGAAGAATTCTTTCGTCCGGATCACGACCCGGTACGCGTGGCTAAGCCAAAGCCTTTCAAGCAAGGGCGGGGGGTAATAATTTCAATCAAAAGGCTTGGAGAGGCCCGCAATGCAATGGTTAGAAGAAACTTCGTAAAGAACTGAAGCTAGCAGGGTTTCGGCTTGAGTGTGACATTGATGCTTCAAGGTCGATGACAGAATGGTACAAAGAAATCAGGAAGACAGCGATCATTAGAAATTCACAAATGAAAAATGCGGCTCATTCCGTTTAAGGCAATTACTTCAAATCTGATGAGAGGAAGATAAAAGCCTAAACGGCCTTAATACTCGATATCGTGAGTCCTAAAGATAGAAGATGTTAATGCAGACGATGTTTTCTCGTCTTCTTTTTAGTCTTATCGTCTGCGCGCTAGGGGAGAGTGACACGAAGGAAAAGTCTTATAGGTCATCCTATCTCGGTGCATGGTCAGGGTCCCGTATGGGGGTCTGCCTTTCAAGGAATTAGATGATCGTTGGTGAAATAGCGTATAGGTCTGGGTGGGATGATATGAAATAGAGCAGTTGCCAATCGGCATGCGAAACCGAGAAGGAACTTCCTTATTTACTATACGAAATTCCTGTGTGAAAGAGCCAAAATGATTTAGCGTTTTAGCCTGGAGAGAGGACTTTCGGGTGAACGAACGATTGATTTCAGATGCAGCGACCATGGCCTGATTTTACGTGGTTCCATATATGGATTCTGACGAGTGAATTTCATCCATTTACTGATAAAAGATAGGCCTATCAGACAGAAGAGGTTTTAACTAGAATACGAACAAGATAAGAGGATGCCCCTTTGTATTAGAGAAAAATACCCAAAAGTAAGAGAGGAGGATGCCCTATTGTATTATAGGTATAGGTTTTGGAAAATGGGCTTTGGACCTAGTAGGGGTGTGAGGGCTTGATTGAGAGTATTTTGGTAGGAGACTACTTGCCAAGGCTTCGTAGGAAAGAGGCCTTGGACAAGGCTTTTTTAGGACGGGCAAGGGCCACGAGAGAGGTTTTCCTTGAGTTTGATTGCAGGGGCGCTAACGCGCCGCCGTTTTCTTGCTTACCTTGAATCGCACACCTTAAAACTCTAGTTTTGGGCAATCAAAATAAGGCCATGAAGAGGGTCTTTTCCAGTTTCCAGTTGCAGTTGACAAAAGAGCGGGCAGTGGGGAGTTTTGAATCCAAAGAATTCGTTACAGGGGATTCGCTCAAAGCAAAGAAGCTACGGATGACCCTTAGCAGAAGAAGAAGAGCTAAAGCTAACACGGGCGGGAGACCTAGACTTTCCTACTTCAATACCCTATGTGCCCACCAGTACTGAACACAAAGAAAATCTTGATTTGAAGTTGAATGAATTTCTCGATATCTCATTCCAATCTCAGGGATTCGATTCGCGCCTAACTCGCACTGCTTTCAAGAGCTAGCTTTCACACTCCTTATCTATATAAGATCCATAGCTTGAACAAGACAGCTGCACCGGGATACTAAGAAAGAAGTAAAGCGCATCAACAACTGCCGAAGAAAGAGGAGGAGCATATCTACTATCTTCCGCAACTCCCGAAAGAGCCACATCAAGAACAAGAGCAACACGGTTTGCCTCACTCCTATCCACCACCAAACACTCTCAAAGCATCCAACCAAGACAGCGCAGAAAAGAGGAGAAAACAACCCGCCCCATAACCAAGCCACTGTAGAAAACGTGGAGAGAGCACCCAACAAAACAGCAGCCACTGGTAGCAAACAGGAACCCCCTCATAACCTTTTTCCACTTTTTACCACCAACCGTGAGCTGGGAGCAGCTCCGAAGAGCAAGCACTCTTATTCCTTAGAAAGGAAGTTCCCCCTTTTAGGGAAAAAGGATCAGCCCCGCTGACGCCGACTAATATCCTGTCGATATTGCCGCAGCCCTATTTGTCGACGAAGGGCCTCTCGGAGCTGACGGCCTTGGAGCACTCGCTGCTCCAGCTCCTGGAATTCCTGGTGGAAGCGGCTACGCTCCGCTTCCTGCCGTTGGGCCTCCTCCCAGGCTGTCTGTATGACAGCAGCGTTTCCCTCGACCACCTCCCTAAAAAAGGGAGAATTCCACTGGAAACTTCTCATACTATTGAGAAGCCCCTCGAGAGCTGGGCCGTCAAAATAAAGATTATGACGGTCCAGTATCGACCGAACCCCCTCATGGAGAATCCGCGACGCTACTGGCGGATAGCCCCCGCTTCATTATATACGAAATATAAATCTCTTTTTTATTTTTAAGAAAGATTCTATATATGTCCAATCTCTAGTGGTGGTGGGACCAACCAAGATGTATGTCGTCCGACCCGACCTCAGACTCTATCTTCCCGACCTATTTGACTCTCTGGCCGCAGTTATTTAGGTGGTATCCCGAGATTGAAGTTCCTCCCGGGAACACACGAAACAAAGATATAAACTGGGTAAATCAAAATGGAAAAGAGATGTTTCCAATTCATCAAAATGAAAAGCTTTTTCTACATCCATATGATCTACTAAAGTAGATCGGTATTGCCCATATAATGAAAGCAGATCTTGGTCCATGGAGTCCCGAGAACGTAGGAACTCCAACCTGTCCGATGCTTCTTCGGCCAAATACGAAATACAAGTGGGACCTGCACTATGAGCAAGCTGTGCGAAAAACCGCTTCTTTTTTCCGGTTCCGCAACAACTTGGGCGAAATGGGGTTCTACCGGGAAACCATGGATTTTTGAGTTTTCGCCATTGGTTACTGGTCGAGCCACTAGAATGGAATGAGATAAGAATCTCTGGGGATCCTTCCTCTCCACTTACTCGTAACAGGCTTTCCCTCTGTAGAAGACTTCTTCCGAATGGCATAATTGTCCGACACTGCGTTCCTCGATCTTCAAAGAAGACTGACTCCTCCTACTCCTCCTTCTCCTTTAGGATAGGATCGTCGTTGGTCCTTCTTTCACTAATGATTTAATGATCTCACCATTTTCTAGTAGTTCGCGCGAACGCGCGAGGGACTATCCTTTCTATCGCTTGCGCTTGCTTTTAACTCTCAAGACAACGGTCTCTCTCTTCTATAAAGCGAAGCAAAGCGCATGGCGCTGAAGTGAAGAAAGCTCAATAAACACACACGAACACGATGCAGAGCATAGCATAAATTAGACCGCTGATCATTTCATATAAAATATATGCTTGACCTTTCTCGATGCTTTTTTTTGGGTGACTCACCAACCGACCCAGCAGTGATCGATGACAGAATGGTACGAACAAATCAAAGTCATTGGATTTGGTAGTTCTCCATTGACTGCTCTCTTTACCCCTTTGCATATGTTCCTAAATGGGTGTGCACCTCCAGATGGGCAGGGGTCGGCCTCCCACTCTCTTATGCAGCATTTATTAGCTTAGCTGGGTTGGGTGGTGAGTGCAATAAGCCTCTCTCGACCCTCCGTTTCTCATACGTCTTTATGAAAGCCTCTCGCCTTTCGAGATCCGGTCCATCATCAACTCAGTCAGATCTTCTTGTTTGCCCGCTTTTCTTAGGCTTCTAAGAACGGATTTGATCGGCATTTCGTGCCTGCAGCCCTGCGGAATTCGACCTTTTATCAGCTGGTTGGGTAGCGTAGTAAGGTTAGAGGCGCAACTAGAAGAGTTGGCCCTATATTTCTATTTTTTTCTCAATTCGATTGCAGTCTCCGAAGTCCTTCTTGATCGATGGTCCCCATTAGCATTAGTGCCAATTAGCAGCCGCTTTTTTTGGAAGGCGAGGTACTCATGCATGTGTGATCGCGGATTCCACGGTAGCAGTAGTTCTAGCTCTACATTAGGAGGGGGCTCTATCTATCTAAAGGAGGTACGGACCCCTCCCATAGTACGGTACGATGCAGTTGAGTAAGCCCGGTTGGGCGTTTTAGGCTTCCATTTTCCCCTTACTATACAAGGGGGAGTAGGATTTGGCTTGCCCCTTGTATAGTAAGGGCGCTAGCGCGGCTCGCTTCGCTTTTGTTGCGGAGCTCACTGCTTTTCATTTTGATAGGAGTAGGTGCTTGCAGCTTGCTGCTTTCTGTTCAAGCAGAGCTCGCTGCCTACTCCACGAGTCACCACAGCTTCGCCTACGCCACTTGTATATAGACAACAATAGTGCCCAAGATCTTCCCTTCGCGTAGCTCATTGAACCTTCCAACTTCACTCCGTGGCCTGTGCTAAAGAAGCGTGTCTTAACAAATTCCTTTGAACTCATTTCACCTATTCTATCTCTCGATATCTCCTCACCTTGCACCTTCCCTCTCCTTCGGACCCTCACCCCATGATCCCTTTCCCATGTCGTGGAATAAAAACCTGATCTACGACCACTTCTGATCTTCAATCAGCCCTCTCCTAGAGCACTTCTGATCTTCAATCAGCCTTCTCGTTCCGACCACCCCGGCCCATCAAGAAGCACTTTACCTCTTCACTCCGATTTACGTAATTTTCGCCATGTTGGAGTGAACGGCACACAATCGACAAGCCAGACATTATTTCCAATGCAAAAAAAAGAATTTGACGATCTGATTCTGGAGGAGAATACATGTCCACGGAATTATCTCAATATCTTATTTCCAGAGGCACTGTTCATCAGAGATCTTGTGCGTATACTCCTGGAATAGCTGAGAGGAAAAATATATACTTATTGGAAAGGGTTAGAGCTATGATGTTTGGGATGAATGTACCTCGTTTGGGTAGAAGCTGTGTTGACCGCAACATACTTGATCAATCGCATACCGTCTAAGTTCTTGCTGGAAGCATCCCTGATTACTCTCATTTTAAAGTATTTGGCTGCTGTTCATATTCTCTTTTTTTGAGTTTCTTTAAAGAAAGCGAGTCAAGAACGATCTCATCCCTTGCTCAGTCAGTACTCGGTCCAAAGGAATCGAGTAGTTCGATTGACGTAGCCGGTTATAGACACGGAAGGAAGATAGGAACTTCCCCACCTGCCCCAACTGCGCGCGCTTGGCTCATCGCATCTCTCAACCGGGTGGAAAGCCTAGGAGCCGGGAAGAAGACTGAATCCGAGACAAGAGAGACATTGATGGCCTCGGATAGATTAGCTTGGATTGAGCTGTCCCTATCCCTATCAGTCGAGTGCTAATGCCCTCAGCCGGTACGGAGCCCGTCCCCGCGAGTGAGTTTTGCTGGTCATAAAGAGACGGAAACAAGGGAATAAGTTAACATTTCATGACTTTATGATTGTTTCGGAGGCGAGAAAGGGAACAGATAAACAAACTGAAAGGGATTGGGGTAGATAGGTGGCATCGGCCTATCCAACTACTTCTCGACCGGCCCAGCTGCTAGTCGCCGTGGCGAGGCTCGGCCAGTTGCTTCAATGATTTTGGGCAACCCTTACAACCACCGGGGATCTACTTATCGAACGGGTATTACGGCTAAAAAAGACTTTGATTACCTTAACCATTGGCGGGGGTGGTCTCATTCGTCATGTGCCCTTTTACGGGATCCCATTCCCTTCTTAATCTGTCCTAGCCCGATTCATGAGTAGAAGGGGCTTCCTAGCCCAATTCAATAGGGATTCGAAAGAAAAAGAGAGAGTCCCGCTTGGAGATATGTAATATCGTCGGATGAAACAACCTCAGATTCTGTGCTCGCAGCGTCTCCTTCTCTTCTCAAAGAATAGGGATTTAAGAATAGGTATATTCTCAAAGACTCGTTTTTATCAATGATAGAAATTGAATTCTTCCTATATTTACTGGATCGTGAGCAACAAAAGACCTTACTTCCCCTTACCTTGCCCACTGTCGATGAATAATGCTTCGAAACCGACTTCCTACTCCCCCTACTGAGCTTCCTTATAGTGCTTGAAACCGCTTTGCTACAGCTCACAACTTACTATCTGGTGAGCTACGTACCTCCTTCACTGCCTGAACCTGCTAACTACTTGACTGGCTATCTATCTATTATCA
>QWCI01000186.1_pt1 | contig 25665 bp, 20 predicted proteins | sample 1972541 | NCBI WGS metagenome assembly QWCI01 (sample SAMN09866712, study PRJNA288562) | Human oral metagenome isolate term3_saliva, whole genome shotgun sequencing... | isolation source: mouth | host: Homo sapiens | place: USA: California | reverse complement strand
GGCGAACTTGCCATCCCGTGCGCGATTCAGCATCTCTGCGTAGACCTCAGGGGTTGCGATAGGCACTTGGAGCCTCCTAATCGAGTGACAGTTTTGTCGAGATCGATTCTCTCACATTTTGTACGTGTGGGGAGGGGCAGGAAGTCCCGTTTGGACGGTTTTCTTCGAACCCCTCCCCTGTCGTTATGCGTCGGTTGACACCTCTGTTATGTGTCAGTTGGCGTGGCCGACGCGGACTCCGAGTTCGGCAACGGACATGACGTCGGTAAGGGTCTCCGCGACGTCACCCTGCGCATTCGTGCCACGGAATCGGAGGTAGGAGCCGTTGCCGGCGACGGGGATGTCGACGGTGCCGGGGACGTTCGCCAGCGAGGTGGCGAGGGCGGGGTTGCCCTGTGCGTCCGGTTTGCTCTTGTTGTCACCCTGGCCCTTGAGGCCGTCAAAGCTACCGGCGAGGTAGATCTGGACGTCCTTGGCGCGACCCGAGGCCTTGGGACCGTTACCGGCGCGTGGCGTGTAGGAGAGCGCGCAGACGTCATATCCGGTGCTGCCATCACCGATCTTCAGATCGATCCAGTGCGGCCACTTACGGGCAGTGTCGGTCTCAGGCAGCTTGGCGTTGTTGGCGTCGATGTACTGGGAGTGCCAGTATGTCGAGGGGTCACCGTCGGTGGCCTTGTATTCCTCGCCGTACTCCCAGCGGGTTTCGATGGAGTCGGCGGCCACGGCCTCGGCCTTAATGCGGGGGCCGCACACGCCGACGAGGCCTTCGCTGGCCACGGTCTTCTGGCCGGCGTAAGAGACGTCGACTGTGAAGGTCGCTTCACCGAATTCGGTGGTGGGGCGCGCCCAGAACTTGACGACTTGGGTCTCGCCGGGGGCGAGGCGGTCGATGGGCTGGGGGCCGTTGGCGAGGACCCAGGAGTTGGAGACCGAGGGTGTCAGGTGGATGCCGGTGACGTCCGTGGTGCCCTTGTTGGTGACGGAGACATTGAGGACGCTTTCGCCCCAGTTGTCGTCGCCGATGATGGGCAGGGAAGCGCGGTCCATGCCGGACAGGGCGTTCTTCGGGTATGCCTCGTCGCCCTCACGCGCGATGCTCACGTCGAGGGCCGAGGAGGCCTGGGAGGTGAGGGCGAAGACCGAGCCACTGTCGACAGTAACGTCAAGGGGCAGCTGCGCGACGGTGCCTTCGGCGGTCTTTTCACCGCCGTTGGGACGGCGAGACAGGTAGCCGGAGTCAATGACGCTCAGGTACTGGTTGGTCATGGCGTTACGCAGACGGAAGCCGTCGCCGACGGGTTCTGCGACCCACTTCTGGGGGTTACGCGTCGCATAGTCGCCCTGAGCCGTGGGGGTGAACTTCTGGCTCGCATCGGCGCACGCGTAGGCGACCACCGGGTGGCCGGCGGTGGTGGACACATGGGTCTCAGAGTTGGGGGTGTCTTCGGAGTAGACGGCGAGGCAGCGGTTCGAGTTGACCGAGCGGATCTGGTAGTAGCCGTCGGGGGTGGCAACGAACTCCCAGTTGTCGGAGGATGCACCCATGGTCGGGGTACCACCCGCCATGCTGAGGCCTTGCCCGTCGGCCAGTGTGATCGTGTACTGGCCGGGAGTAAGGGTGTCACGCGTGGGGTCGGTGTAGGTGGAAGGTTCGCCGAGCGCGTCGATACGCGCCTTGAAGGCCTGCGCATCGGGGTCAGCCTTCGGGGTCAGCCTTCGGGGTCTTGCCATTCCAGAACATCTGGGCACCGTAGCGCAGGCCTTCGGCGATCCACGCCTCGGTCTCATGGTCGGTCACCTTGCCGAGGCCTCCCTGCCAGATGGAGACCTTACCGCCGCGGATGGAGGCATCGGGCACCGTATAACCTTCGTTCTGGTAGAACGAGTTCATCGTCCACTTTCCGTACACGCCGTCGAGGCCCTGCACCTGCATGACGTAGGAGGAGGGCTGATCACGGTAGTAGTACAGGGCGGAGGACGCGTTCACGAGGGTGTATCCGGCGTCGACGAGGTCCTTAGCGGGCAGGCCTCGGTTGGCGTCCTTCTGGCTGCTCTCACCCTTGGCCCAGTATTCGATGATGACGTCCTTGTCGATGGGAATGCGCGAAATGTCGGCAATGCCGTCGTTCCACAGGCGCAGCGTGCCGCCGCGGGACTTGACATGCGCGTTGACCTTGTTGATGAAGTCATTGAAGGCCGCGTCGAAAGTCATCGACTGGTCACTGTAGGAGGCGCGGACCTGACCGAGAAAATTGGTGAACTCTCCGGGCCCCTGCTTGAAGAAGAACTCGTCGGCACCCATGTACCATTCGGTGGAGCCGAAGGCGTCCATGTATTCGTCGATGAGGTCGAAGTAGAACTGCTGGGCAGCGGGGTCGATGAAGTTGAGGTGGTTGGCGCTCTTCGTGCCGGAGTCGTCGGTGACCTGGAACTGCGGGAAATTTCCGAGGATGGTGCCGGTGTGGCCGGGAGCGTTGAGGAGCGGGACGACGCGGACGCCGACCTCGCGGCCGTGCTCGACGATGGCCTTGACTTCATCCTTCGTGTAGTAGGAGAAGGAGGTGGTGGCCGGGTACTTGTCGGACTTAATGCGCAGCTCGAGGGACAGGTAGTTCATCTTCAGGTCGGACATGCGGTCGATCTGTCGGTTGATCCAGTCCGGCGTGATGTGGGTGCCGCACGCGCACAGGGTGACGCCGCGATCGGGGAAGCGCGGGATGTCGGTGACGCTACCGGTGGGCACGGTTCCCTTACCCGAGCGAACCGCCTGCTCGAGGGTTCGAGCACCCCACAGGAGGCCAGCGCGGGTGGCGGCCACGACCTGGGCACCGTTTCCGGTGACGGTCAGCTGGTAGCCTTCATCGCCGAGGGTCGACTGAGATGGGTCGATTGTCAGACTGACAGCGTTGGTTGAGGGGGCATCGCCGGTACCGTCGGTGGTGCCGGTAATGCCGGAGTCAGTGAGGGCGCGGCTCAGCAGGGCGCTGACTCCGGCGGCTTCGGCGGAGTCCGTGTGAACGATCTGCAGACCGCCTGCGGGGGTCCACATGCCCGAGGCCGGGGTCTAACCTTCGAGGGATAGGATGGTTCCGGGAACCTGGGTGGCCGCCTGCGCGTTCAGATGGGATGTCAGGGGGACGAGGACCGCGGCGACGAGGGCGCACACGGACGTGAGGATGAGCGCGACTTTCGCGCGAGTACGTGCGAGCCGTGGTACCCGCACGTGGCTTGGTGATGACTGAAGCATTAATTCTTCTGTTCAGCGATTTGCTTCCACGCAAACTATCCAAAGTGCAAATAAAAATGGAGAACAGATACCCGTTCCATCAAGCCTTTGGAGCACCAATGCTACCGACACTTACTGCTCAAATACAATATCAATGGTCAGATTACACTTACTATGGAACTCATATAAAACCCATAGAAAATGCAGAAAATATGACATTGTCAGGCCTGCTTGATCGCTCCTAAACGTGAGGCGTGCGCCCACATGACAATGGCGGCGGCGTGTCCGACGTTCATCGAGCGCGTCGATCCCCGCTGAGTGATGGCGACGACGACATCGCAGGCGGCCAGCATCTCCTCACTAAGGCCAGATGCCTCGGACCCGAAGACCAGGCAGGCGCGCTCGGGCAGGAGCACCCCTTCGAGGGCGACGGAGCCGTCTACATTGTCAACGCCGACGAGGGTCAGGCCCTCACGCTCGCAGTGCTCGACGAGTTCGCGCACCTCGGCGCAGTGATCCACCGGCAGGTATCGGTCGGTGACCATGGCGCCGCGTCGGTTCCAGCGCTTGCGGCCCACGACGTGGACGCGGCGCGCGCCAAGCGCGTTGGCCGTGCGCACGATGGACCCGATGTTGAAGTCGTGGTCCAGGTTCTCCACGGCCACCTCGAAGGGAAGCGAGCGGGCGGCGACGTCCTCGCGAATCGCATCCATCGTCCAGTAGCGGTATCGGTCCTCGACGTTGCGCCGATCCCCGTGAGCCAGCAGCTCACGATCATACTGTTCGCCGACCGGCCACTCGTCCTCCCCGCCCGGCCACGGACCGACCCCAACCTGACCACTGGCCGCAGCCACTGCCTCGTCCGTGGCCCCGTCCCCACAAGCCGCACCCGACCGCGCGATGTCACACCCGTTTTCCAACTCGTTCACGGGTCCCACCCTAGCGGGAACGTAGAATGGGGGCATGAATCCGCTGATGAACGAAGAAACAGCACTCAGTGATATGCCGCCCGTGAGCGCGTGGCTCTCCGACATGGATGGCGTCCTGGTCAAGGAGAACCGCGCACTGCCGGGCGCGAATGAATTCTTGGCGGCGCTGCGCGCTACCAACACTCCCTTCCTGGTCCTCACCAACAACTCGGTGTTTACGAACCGTGACTTGTCCGCGCGCCTGGCAAACTCGGGCTTGGACATCCCCGAAGAGAACATTTGGACCTCCGCGAACGCCACGGCCGCGTTCCTCCAGCAGCAGTCCCCCGGCTCGACGGCCTACGTGATTGGCGAGGCCGGGCTGACAACCGCGATCCACACCGCCGGGTACGTGATGACGGAGACGGACCCCGAGTACGTCGTGCTCGGCGAGGTTCGCTCCTACGATTTTCACGCCCTGACCCATGCGATCCGCCTCATTGAGGACGGCGCGAAGTTCATTGCGACGAACCCCGACGTATCCGGCCCTTCCGACGAGGGCACCCTGCCCGCGTGCGGCGCGATCGCCGCGATGATCACGGCGGCCACCGGCAAGCAGCCCTACTTCGTGGGTAAACCGAACCCGGTCATGATCCGCGCTGGCCTCAACAAGATCGGCGCCCACTCGGAGCGGGCCGCGATGGTCGGTGACCGCATGGACACCGACGTGCGTGCCGGCGTCGAGGCAGGCCTGCGCACGCACCTGGTCCTGTCGGGTTCCACGGCCCGCGAGGACGTCTGCAACTACCCGTTCCGGCCCTTCGGCATCCACGAGGGTATCGGCGATCTCATCGAGCTCGTCGAGGCAGCCCACTAACCCCGACACGTAAAGGAAACACCATGACCAACGATTCCCACAAGGCGCGCCTGGCGACCCTCGTCCAGGAACTCTCCATCATCCACGAGAAGGTCACCCTGGCGTCGGGCCGAGAGTCCGATTTCTACGTCGATATGCGCCGCTCGACGCTGCACCACGAGGCGGCTCCGCTCATCGGCCACGTCATGCTCGACCTCCTGGAGGAGGCTGGCTTCGCGGTGGGCGAGGAGTACGTGGCCGTCGGCGGCCTGACGATGGGTGCCGACCCCGTCGCGACCGCGATGCTCCACGCGGCGGCATCGCGCGGTCTGGACCTGGACGCGTTCGTCGTGCGTAAGGCCGCGAAGGACCACGGCATGAAGCGCCGCATCGAGGGCCCCGACATCGTGGGCAAGAACGTCGTCGTCCTGGAAGACACGTCCACGACCGGCGGCTCCCCGCTGGAGGCTGCGCTCGCCCTGCGCGAGGCCGGCGCGAACGTCGTCGCCGTCGCGGTGATCGTCGACCGTGCGACGGGCGCAAAGGAGCGCATCGAAGCCGAAGGCTTCCCGTACTTCTACGCGCTGGGCCTGGAGGACATCGGCCTGGCCTGATTTTCCTCCCGCACGTACGAGGCCGGGGCTGGGTCCTGCGCGAACCTGACCCCGGCCTCGTTGTCGTCTGCGCGCCCTCACATGTGGGGAACGGAGCGCATGGCGCGCGCGGTCACCCAGCGCGGGGCGAGCTTCATGGCACCCATGGCGACCTTGTAGGGAACAGTCGGGGTGACCTGGACGCGGCCCGCGCGCACGGCGTCGAGGGCTGCCGTGACGACCTGGTCGGGGCTGGCCATGAGCCAGGAGGGGGTCGCGCGCATGTCGACGCCCGCCCGCTCGAAGAAGGGCGTGTCGACGGGGCCGGGGCACACGACGGTGGCGGTGATGCCCGAACCCTTAAGCTCGGCGGCAAGACCCTCGGTGAACGCGACGACCCACGCCTTGTGCGCGGAATAGGTACCAGCGCCCGTGCGCGAGGCAACGGAGCCGACATTGAGGATCGCGCCGCGCCCGCGCGAACGCATGGAGATGCCAGCGTGGTGGGTGAGCATCATGACGGCGCGAACCATGACGTTCAGGCCGTTGATTTCGCGTTCCAGGCTGTTGTCCAGGAAGGGGCTTCCCAACCCGAATCCGGCATTGTTGACGAGGAGGTCGACGGGTCGCAGGTCCGGCTTCTGAGCATCGGCCGGGCCTCCCACGTCGAGACGGGCTGCAACCCGCGCGCACCCGTCCTCGGTGGACAGGTCGGCGGCGATATACTCGGCGTTCACGCCCGCGACGTTTGTCAGCGAGGCCGCGAGCGCGCGCAGCGCGTCCTCACGGCGCGCGACGAGCACCAGGTCGTGTCCGGCGGCGGCCAACTGCCAGCAGAATTCTTCACCAATTCCGGAGGTCGCTCCGGTCACAAGCGCGGTTCCCATGTGGGAAGTTTAGCGCGCACGTGTGGGGTAGCACGAGGCCGGGGTCCCTCACGCTCATGTGTCGTGAGGGACCCCGGCCAGGTGTTTTATCGGGTGCGGATCAGGAAGATGGCTCCGCCTCCGGCGAGGGCCGCCGGGATGATGAGGAGGAGCAGCCAGTAGGGACTCCAGCCTCCCGAGCGTCCACTATCGGCCGCAGAGGCGATTGGCAACGCGGATACCGCGTCATCCGATCCGTCCGATGAAGTGCTTGATGCACCACTTTGGGCGTTCTCGCCGCTCTGCGCGCCGCTTTGGGCCCCGCTCTGGGCGCCGCTGTGGGGGCTAGCACTCGGAGTGAGCGCGGGTGCTGCCTTGGGCGCGCTCACCGGAGTACCCGAACTCGAGGTGCTTGCACCGCCCGAAACGCCGCGCGAGGTGGTGCCAGAGCTGGTGGTTGCCACGCCCGAACCGCTCGCGGATCCGCCGGACGTCCCCGCGGAGGAGCGAGTTCCACTCGAGAGCAGGTTCCTCGCGACCGCCTTGGTCCCACGAGGCGAGACCGGTGCCGTTGAGCCGCTGGGGCGGAGACTCGGCGCAGGGGCGGGAGCGGGCACAGGTGCGGGAGCGGGCGCGGGGGCCGGCGCAGGTGCGGGAACGGGCGCGGGGGCCGGCGCAGGCTCCGGGTCCACACTGGGCGCAGGGGTCGGCGCAGGCGCGGGTTCCGGGCTGGGCGCAGGTGCAGGTTCGGGATCCACACTCGGTTCCGGCGAAGGCGCGGGTTCCGGGCTAGGCGCAGGATCCGGCGAAGGCGCTGGTTCAGGGCTGGGCGCGGGATCCGGCGAGGGCGTGGGCACCGGCTCTCCGCCCGGGGTGGGACCGGGCTGCTCGTGGTGGCTTCCGCGCACGATCACGGTGAACGCCTGCGGTTCGGCCAGGACACGCTCGCCGCTGCGGGCACCGACCTCAATACGGTAGGTGCCGGGAGCGCTGAATACCCAGTTGCCGTGCATGTGAGTGGACTCGGTCGTGTGGACGACGCCGTCGCCCGTGGACGAGTCAAAGTGGATCTTTGCGCCGCTTCCGAAGGTGCCACCCTGGAAGAAGGCGACGCGCGCGCCCGCGGGGGCTTCGGCGAGGTGCAGTGTCAGGTCGGCACCGTCGGGCAGGGCCGCGTAGTCGATTCCTTCGGTGGACAGTCCGGGCCAGACGATGTCACTCTTTTGGGTCTCGGGCAGCACGTAGGTGGCGGTACCCACCGGGCCGAGCACGTCGTAGCTGGCATCCGACAGGGATGCCGGGCGCACGAAGCGCGCGTTGGGGGCGACCGTGAGAGTTGTTGAGCCGAGGGTGCGCAGCACGGAGGTGCGCGCGTTGGTGAGCGAGTCATCTTTGACGGCCAGCCCGTAGGTGATGCCGTTTTCTCCGTTCGCCTGGGTCAGGCGCACGTCGAGGTGTCCGCGCGCGATCTCAACAGGGTCGCTCAGGAGGGACGAGGCCGGGGTCGGGTTCTCGTGGCCACCGCCGTTATCCGGCGCGGGCGTCGGCGTGGGTTCGGGGGTCGGTTCCGGCGCGGGCGCGGGTTCCGGTTCCTCGGGGGCGGCGACGCCGTCACGCATTGTCAGCATGGCGGTGAGTCCCACGTGGTCGCCAACGGTGACGTCGGAGGCGTCAGCGACGGTCATGACCGCGTCGGAGAGGGGATGGGGGCGCAGGATGACGCGCATGTACATGGGGTCGGACTGGCACACGCCGAGGTCCTGGGTCTTCATGTCCATGCCTCCCGCACCCAGGGTGCCTTCCATGGAACACCAGGGGCTGAAATCCCACTTGGATTCGAGGAACTCGATCTTGTAGGTGGCGCGCAGGGTTGGGTCATTCGCGCGGACCGTGGCCGTGTACTGGTCGGTCGTGCCGGGCTTGAGGTCGTAGGAGACGTCGACGCGGCGCGAGGTGAGCGGCAGGTGGTCGGGGTTCCACACGGGCGCGGGGTCCGGGTTGGAGGTGACGAGGATCGTGTCGGTGGTGCCGACGGTGACGGGTTCGGTGTCCTTCTGGGAGTACTGCACGACCTGCGAGATCCAGCGCGACGAGCCGGAATCGCCGGGAATGTAGATCGCCTGGACGGCGGCAGCGTCCTCTCCGAGCAGCTCGGAGACGGTTGCTCGACCGCCCTCGACGGCGACCTCGGTGAGGAAGTAGCCGTTGACGGTGATCCACGCACGGCCGGTGTCGGTGGGAACGCCTGTGTCGATCGTGATGTCGGTGAGGAAGTTGTCGCCGGGGTGGGCGCGCTCGGCGTGATGGGACAGGGTCAGCGTGGGCTGGGCCTCGTTGCCGTCACCACGCTCGGCGCGCGCGGCGTTGTAGGCGGCCTCGATGTCCTTGATGGTGCCATCGGCGGGGTTCTCACCGCCGACCTGCCAGACCAGCGGCGTAATCGGCGAGGAGTAGATGGCGGTCCCGTCGGCGCTGCGCGCGGTCATCTTGTAGTTCGCGACGTATCGACCGGGCTGCGTGAAGGTCGTATACATGTGCGAGTGACGCGGGTTGTAGACGCTGCGGTAGGCCGTGTCGTGGCTGGAGAGGAAACGGTTGACGCTGTCGCCATTGTCGATGAACATCTCCATTCGACCCGGGCCGTCGACGCTGATGAGGTCGAGCGTGTAGGTCTCGCCCTCGAACTTGTCGGCGTCGCCGACCTCGCCGGCACCCAGGCCTGCCCAGATGGGGGTATTGCCCGGTCCGGGGTTCTGGGGGGCCGCGTTCAGAACGGCCCCCTCGGAGCCGAGGAACGCCAGGTCGGGGCGTTTGGCGGGTATGACCAGCTGTGACTTCGCCTCGTCCTTCTCACTGGTTCCGGTCCACGCCTTGGGGATCCACAGGGCGGTCTTCTCCATCGGTAGGTTGATGGTATTCAGGGAGAAGCTGTTCGTGTCGTCGTGCCAGACGGGGATGGGTGCATCGACGTGCTGTCTGGTGACGATCCAATCCTTGTCCTGGTCGGGTCCAGCCCACGCGGTGGCCGGGGTGAGCGCCAGGAAGAGGGCCAGCGCCGCTGTGCTCACGCGTCGCAGGTATGACATAAGAGTGCCTTTTCTAGCTATGCTATAGATGAGAATCATTATCATTCTATTACGCCTGTCCGACAACTGCGCAACTCCGCGCGTTTCACACCTGTTTCACGCGCCCACTCCCCCACTCACAGCTAGGCTCAACCCCATGAGATTTGCGACCTGGAACGTCAACTCCATCCGCACGCGCGTCGACCGAGTCATCGCCTTCCTGCAGCGCTCCGACACGGACGTGCTCGCCATGCAGGAAATCAAGTGCCGCCCCGACCAGTTCCCCATCGAACCCTTCGAGAAGGCCGGCTACCACGTCGCCATCCACGGCCTCAACCAGTGGAACGGCGTCGCCGTCGCCTCACGCCTGCCCATCCTCGATATTCAGGACCACTTCCCCACCCAGCCCGCGTTCGGCGAACCGCCCGTCGTCGAAGCCCGCGCGCTTGGCGTCACCATCGACACAACCGACGCCCTCCCCCCGAGGGACGGGCAGGCCTCGTCAATGATGATCTGGAGCCTGTACGTGCCCAACGGCCGCGAACTTGCGCACGCGCACTACGCATACAAGCTCCAGTGGCTCACCAACCTCGCCGAGCAAGGCCGCGCCTGGCTGTCCGCCCCCGAGGCACGCATCGCCCTCGTGGGCGACTGGAACGTCGCACCCCTCGATGAGGACGTGTGGGACATGAGCGTCTTCGAGGGTGCCACGCACGTCTCCACACCCGAACGCGAGGCCTTCGCCGCCTTCGCCGCCGACGGCTGGGTCGAAGTCACGCGAGAGCGCGTCACCAACTACACCTACTGGGACTACCAGAAGCTGCGTTTCCCCAAAAACCAGGGCATGCGCATCGACTTCGTCTACTGCTCGCCCGCACTCGCAGCTCGCGTGAGCGGCGCGCAGATTGACCGCGACGAGCGCAAGGGAAAGGGCGCGTCCGACCACGTGCCCGTCATCGTCGACGTCGACTAACAGATCAGGTTCGAGGCCAGGGCGACGTCACCGGTACGGATCGAGGTCTGGGGCACGCCCCCAGACCTCGATCCGTCGCGATTAGGCGCGCTCGCGCGCAAGGGACAACAACGACGCGTTGAGGGCCGACCAGTTGTCGTGATGCCACTGTCCGAAAGGCTCAGCACCCACGAAAGCGGCGCTGGCCCCGAGGTCGCGGTCCGCCCACACGAAAGAACCCGACTGCCCGAAGTGCCCAATCGTGCGCGCCGAGGCGTCGGGCGCGGTCCAGTGCGGAGCCTTCTCGCCACGAATTTCCAGGCCGAGGCCCCACGGGCAGGGCGCAAAACGCCCATAGCCGGGCACGACGCCGGCGAGCGCCGGAAACTGCGAAAGTCCCGCGAGGGCGGCCATCGGCGCACTCACCAGAGTCGGACGGGCAAGCTCAGCACCGAAAAGGCTCACGTCGGCGGCGCTCGCAACACCCGCATGAGCAGGACTACCCAGGATGTCCGCGGAGCCCATTCCAAGCGGGTCAAACACCGTCTGGCGCACCCACTGAGCGACCCCCATTCCACTCGCCTCAGCCACGACCTCGCCGAGGATATCGAAGCCCTCATTGGAGTAGATGCGACGCTTCCCAGGAGCGGCGACAGGACGCCGCCCCTCAAAGGGCAGACCCGAGGCATGGGCGAGCAGATGGCGAACCGTGGCCCCTTCGGGACCTGCAGGATCGTCGAGGGAACTCAGGCCTCGTTCGACCGCGACCAGCACCGACCACGCGACGATCGGCTTGGTGACAGACGCGAGCGGGAACGCGCAATCAACATCGCCGCGCGAGTAGACGACATCGCCCCCGACGCGAAGGACGAGGGCGACATCGAAAGAAGGTAGCGGGCCGATCACGCGGTGGTGGCTTCCGGAGCCGCGGCTACGGCGGCGGCTTCTGCTGCTGCCGTGGTCTTCTCGCTGATCTTGCGCAGCGTACGGGCGTAGACTTCCGCGACCTCCTCGGGCACGGAGGCACCGAGCTGGAGGACGTAGTGTGCGGGCAGGTGCAGGAGCTGCACACACACGGCCAGGAAGTCCGCGACGAACTCGCGAGCGTCGATGGGTTCGTCGTTGTAGCGAGCCGACACGACGGAGCCATACCAGTAGCGGATCAGGATCTTCGCCAGGGTGCGAGGAATCGTACCGATGTCGGCACCCTCGTCCTCGACGAAAGCAGTGATCATCGAGGTGAGAGCTTCCTCCATCTGCTGCGTACGGTACTTGTAGTGCGCGTGCGCAGGATGAGTCTCCGACGAGGACTCCGCCCACAGGACACAGTCCAGAGCGATGGCCGCATCCGCACCGGGCTTCATGGCGAAACGCATCTCGCCAACGGCCCAGTCAACGAACGAACCGGCGGTGATGCCGCCCTCATCAAAGCCACCCTCAGCTTCTTCATTGATGGTGACGTCGAAGAGGGCGTTCATCTCCTCGTGACGCTGGATCGCGCTGCGCAGGATCGCTTCCTTGGAAGGGAAGTGATAGACGACGGCGGGGTGGGAAATACCGACTCGACGACCGAGGTCGCGCAGAGAGAAGCCGTTGTAGCCTCGCTCCGCGATCAGAACCATCGCTGCCGAGAGGATGGATTCACGCGTCGCCTGTCCTACGGAATAGGCTCCACGGGCCTTCCTCTGCGTTGTCATATCAACTCCTGCTGTTGCGGACATCACATACTGTTAGTCCGAAATACACACTGGTATTCAGTGTAGCGCGCAATCTCAGGGTTTATCAACATTCATGACAAGCCCGTCAAAGGTTGCATTAATGTCAACTGTCACGTTCTGCCCGTCCTGCACATCCCCTGCAAGCAGGAGAACAGCCAGTCGATCGCCGATTTCGCGCTGAATTAAGCGGCGTAGCAGGCGCGCCCCAAAGGCAGGATCATACCCCACACGCGTGAGCCAACCGCGCGCCGCTTCGCTAACTGTCAAGTTGATACGCCTATCACGCAGGCGGGACTGAAGTGCAGCAACCAGCAGGTCAACGATCTCACCCAGGTTTTCGCGGGTCAGAGCGTCAAACATGACAGTTTCGTCCAACCTATTGAGGAACTCTGGCCGGAAACTTGACCGGACGACAGACATGACTGCATCCCATTTTTCCTCGGTCGTCAAGTCTTGGTTCACCAGGAACTGTGATCCCAAGTTAGACGTGAGAATTAAAATGGTATTGCGGAAGTCAACAGTCCGACCCTGGCCATCAGTGAGACGCCCGTCATCCAAAACCTGCAAAAGGATGTCGAAAATCTCAGGGTCAGCTTTCTCAACTTCATCGAGCAAGACCACAGAATATGGCCGACGACGCACTGCTTCAGTCAGCTGACCACCCTGCTCGTAGCCGACGTACCCCGGAGGGGCGCCGACCAGGCGGGCAACCGAGTGCTTCTCGGAGTACTCCGACATATCGATGCGCACGATTGCGCGCTCATCGTCGAAGAGAAACTCCGCGAGCGACTTAGCCAGCTCGGTCTTACCCACACCCGTGGGTCCCAGGAACAGGAAGGAACCAGTCGGACGATTCGGATCCGACAGCCCCGCACGCGAGCGCCGAACAGCGTCGGACACCGCACGCACAGCATCCTTCTGCCCGATGAGCCGCTTACCCAACTCGGTTTCCATGTGCAGGAGTTTGTCTGTCTCAGTTTGAAGGAGCTTACCCGTGGGAATTCCAGTCCACGCCTCGATCACCTCTGCGATCTCTGCGGGACCGACCTTCTCCGCAATCATCGGCTCCTCATCGCCCTGAGCTTCCTGATCCTCAGCCTGAGCCTCGGCCTCGGCAATCTGACGCTCAACGGAGGGGATCTCGCCATTCTGCAGACGACCGGCTTCCTCCCAGCGCCCCTCGCGAACCGCCAGGTCGAGCTGGGTACGCAGCGTATCCAGCTGGACACGCAGGTCGCCGACACGGTTGTGCCCAGCCTTCTCAGCCTCCCAGCGCGCAGTGAGGGCGCGCAGGTTCTCCTCACGGTCCGCCAAGTCGGCACGCAGCTTGCTGAGGCGATCCTGGGTGGCCTCGTCGAGACCGTCGGGATCTGACTCGGTCAGGTAGGACTCCTCCATGCGGAGGCGATCCACGCTGCGGCGCAGCTCATCGATCTCGACCGGCGAAGAGTCCAGCTCCATACGCAGGCGAGATGCAGCCTCGTCAATCAAGTCGATTGCCTTGTCAGGAAGCTGACGTCCCGTGATGTAGCGGTTCGACAGGGTCGCCGCGGCGACGAGCGCGCCGTCGGAGATGGTCACTTTGTGGTGAGCCTCGTACTTCGGGGCGATGCCGCGCAGAATGGCGACGGTATCCTCAACCGAGGGTTCGCCGACGAACACCTGCTGGAAGCGGCGCTCAAGCGCCGGGTCCTTTTCGATGTTCTCGCGGTACTCGTCAAGGGTCGTCGCACCGACCATGCGCAGCTCGCCGCGGGCGAGCATGGGCTTGAGCATGTTGCCCGCGTCCATCGCACCCTCGGAACCGCCGCCCGCGCCCACGACCGTGTGCAGCTCGTCAATGAAGGTAATGATCTGCCCGTCTGAGCGGGAGATCTCGGCCAGGACCGCCTTGAGGCGCTCCTCGAACTCGCCGCGATACTTCGCACCGGCGACCATCGACGACACGTCGAGGGACACCAGGCGCTTATCGCGCAGGGACTCCGGGACGTCGCCCGCGACGATGCGCTGGGCGAGGCCTTCGACAACGGCAGTCTTACCGACGCCGGGTTCACCGATCAGGACGGGGTTATTCTTCGTACGCCGGGACAGGACCTGGACGACGCGACGAATCTCATTGTCGCGCCCGATGACCGGATCGAGCTTACCTTCGCGCGCCACCTCGGTCAGGTCCCGACCATACTTGGACAGAGCCTCGAACGACCCCTCAGGGTCGGGCGAGGTGATCGGGTCAGGACGCAGCTGGGCGAGCGCCTGCGTCAGAGCCTCAGCCGCCGCACCGCCGGCGGTGAGAATACGCCCCGCCTCGGTATCGGACGCTGCCAGAGCAATGAGCAGGTGCTCGGTGGAAATGTACTGGTCTCCCGCGCTCTCCGCGCGCTCCTCCGCATCCTGAACGACGGCGAGCAGTGCGCGCGAGGCCTGAGCGGAACCCGCGGATGCCCCCTGAGTACTGGGTAGCGCCACCAGTGCATTACGGGTGCGCGCGCCGATTGCGCGCGTGTCTGCCCCCACCGCCCCGAGCAGGGACAGGGCGATACCGTCGCGCTGCTCAATAAGGGACTGCAGCAGGTGAATGGGTTCGACCTGCGGGTTTCCGGCCGCCGACGCGGCCTGGAGCGCGGAGGCGATGGCCTCCTGCGCCTTCGTTGTCATCTCACGTGCCATGAGATCGTTCCTCCAAATGGTTCATTCGTCTCGCATCGACGGTTGTCGACGCATCTGATAGACATAACGAACCCGAAGTTGAGTCTATTCCACTCAACTTCAAAATGGGAACACAAGGGACAGGCGAGGCCGGAGTTCAGTTCTCCGGAAGCCAGGTAGGACCGCCAAATCCGCGCTGATGGCCACCCGAGGGACCAGGTCCCTCAGCATCCTCAATACTGTAACGATCCGCGAGCGCGCGGAAGAGCTGCAGCGTCGTCGCCAACGCGCACATGACCTGCTGGATCAGCTGCGCATCCGTTGCGCCATACTCATAGTCACCGTTCACCTCGGCGACAACGCGATCCCCCTCAAGCTGCTCCGCCACATAAGCCTTGGGCCACAGGAACTCCCCATGCCAGGCCTGCAGGAAATCGCGCAGATCCTCCCCATACTCAAGGGGGACCAGCTGCTTCATGAACGCAACGATCGAGAGTACCTCGCGCGAGTCACCAAGGAAACGGAAGCAGAACAGGTGCCCCTCCCACAGGCCGCACAGGTCTCCATCGTTGTCGATGCGCCAGGCCCATCCCTCAGAATCGAAGAGGAGTCCCAGGCGCTCCTGCGTGATAGGGCGGACCATATCGAAACGATTGGCCTCAAACTCCGAGTTACCCGTGGCGATTCCTTCCGCCGACGTTGCTTTACTACCCTCCCATTGTCCCATATCAGAGCGGTTATCGTCCGCCGATTCGGCGCGGCGAGGCGTTTCCTCGCCGTCGGTTCCGCCGTCGGCATCCGCCCGCCATAGCCAGCCCATGATGACTCCCCTACTCGTATCCGTCGTTCGTGACGCGCCACTGCGTCGGTACCCCGGGGGTGTGAGCGCGTCGACCACCCCTCTGTGCGTTTGACATGTGCACAACCACCGGCCGCCTCCTCCGCTCACTACATCGTGCCATCAGCGTGTGTATCACTACACCTTCACAGTAGCGCAGAATCGGCGAAATACCAATGGCCGCAGGGCCTAAAAGCCACTGCGGCCACGGCGCGAATGAACACCGTACAGCCATCACCGCAGCTCATCCGGGAGGCGGCGACAGCAGGGAGACGCTTTGTCTATCGCGTCACATTCACTCCCATCTCTTGCGCGATGCAGAGTTTTCAGCTACTTGCATTATTTTGTATGCCGTCCAAGGAATCCCGTGGCGTTCCTTCAGCGCCCGGAGACGCCGACAACATCGCCTCGGGGTCGCCCTGCACCCCAAGGTTCTGCGCTACCCCCAGTGCCGACGCACCGTAAATCGACATCGGTAGCTTCGGCAGCGGCAAGGTCCACGCGGTGCGCGCAACCACCCAGCGCAGGAGACGCTCAGCGGGCCCACGCGTACGTCCCATCGCGTCGGAAACAACGCACCCGACTCCAATGAGCGCCCACACGGCGAGCGCAATGAGGGCGGAGACCGCCACGCCCACGGAGCGTACTCCCACAGCCCCGAGCACCAGGAACAGCACGGCGAAGACGAGCGTCTGAGCCAAGTACGCGGTCATCGACCGGCGTCCAATCGCGCTCAGGAACGAGCGGAACGCCCCCAGCTCCTCAAGCGACGCCGCGCTCTCCTCGGACTCCACCGAGGCCTCGCGAGGACCCCCGCCCAGGAGAGCCAGGAACGCCAACCAGCCGCACGCCCCCGCGACACCCGACGCGTGAAACAGGGGGAACGTCCAACCCGAGCCGCCAACGTGCACCCAGTCCAACTGGCCGAGCGCGTAGGGCAGCGCCCCCAATGCCCCCACCAGGAGGCCGCCGCCAGCAATCGCGACGAGCGCACTGCGATGGCCGCTCGGATCCTGCAGTGCTCCCCAACGCTCGACCCCAACCCCGAGCATCACGCAAGGCACGACCAGGGTGGTTAGCACCGTGAAAGGCGTGGCCACAAGCCACCCAGCCAGATTCCACAGAGGCGTCGTCGCCTCCAGCGTCGCCTGCGAGTGATACTCCAGCGTCATCGGACGGGCACCCATCTCCGCCGCGCCCGACGACAAAAGAAGGAGACTCAGCGACGCACCCGTCACCCCGATGACCACGCGCAGCCACACGCGCCTCATCACAATAACCTCCGCGAAGATCACCGCCACCAGACCGTAGGCCCCAATAATGTCCCCCTGGAAAATGACACTATGCACAGCGCCAAACGCCAGCATCCACCAGCCACGGCGCCGGATCAAACGCGACGCCGCGCGACGAGCGCGACGCTCCACGTCCTCGTCAAAAAACTGCCACTGCAGGGGAATCCACCCGACGCTGAGTTCGGCGGGCAGAGCCTCACGAGCGACGCGACGCTCACGCTCGATCATGCGCTTGGCCATGATCGCCATCCCAAAACCGAAGAGAATCGAAAACAGCGGATAGGCGCGGCGGTCGACGAACAGCGCTCGCAGCAGGAACCACCACTGATCCACCCCGCTCATTGCATCGAGCGCCGCCTGCCCCGGCGCGGGATAGTCCGGGAAGAAGCGAACCCAGAATGGCACGTTCGCCAGAGCAATCAGGGCCAGCATAAAGCCGCGGGCGACGTCAGGGGCGGGGAAACGCACCCGGCGCTCGCCGGTGAAAGACAGAGTGGACACGAGAGTTCCTTTCGTGGGAGACGCGTAGCCAGACAGACTGAGAGGGGCGAGGCCGGAGACGCCTCCGGGGCTCGCCCCTCTCAGGGTGGCGGGTCAGCGCATGGCCGCCATCATGGCTTCCTGCGCCAGACGGCGACGCTTGCCGTTTACATTCACGAGGAGCACGATGCCAACAATCATGAGGACAAGGCCGCCGACACCGACGACGGTTCCCCAGATGAGGGGCATGATGATCGCCTTGTTAGCCAGCTGCTCCGCGGAACCGTTAAAGCCAGCGACTTGCGCGCCGGGAGGCAGGCCCTGGCACTGAATCTTGTAGGTGCCCGCCGGCAGATCCGACGCCGAGAACACGGTGTTGCCCTCGTAGGGATTGAGCGTATAACTCTTGTTATTGGAGTCAACGAGCGCGCACGAGGAGGCACTCCCCTCACCGATCATCACCGAATAATTGCCCTTATCCGTCACGGTGACGCTCGTGCCGTTCCCCAGCGCTCCGCTGTTCGACAAGTCCTCCACGCTCGACGTCACACCAACAGCCATCGTCGCAAAGAACACGATGGGCGCGATCAAGACCATCATCACAATGCCGAGAACGAGGGCAACGATGCCCGACGCGCGACTGGGCATCGGAGGCATGACCACCGGAGCAGGGGCGACGTACCCGCCGCCTGCATAGCCCTGCGGACCTCCACCCGGGTAGCCTTGCGGGACGCCACCCGTGTTTTCACCATACTGAGGCCAGGGCGTGTTCTGGCCGCCCGAAGAACCGTAGGGGGGATGCGACATGTGCGTGCCTTCCTGGTGGTAATTTTGCTTAAGCATAACAACGCTGCACGCGCGCTGAATAGTGTTTCACCGCAAACGGGACGGCACACGCGATCCTACAGCGCACCACCCCGGACCGTATACCGAGAGAAAGCGCAGAAAAGGGCGAGGCCGAAACTACTCCAGCCTCGCCCCTGACAGGATTCGCGTCAGCGCACAGCCGCCATCATGGCTTCCTGCATGATGCGGCGACGCTTGCCGTTCACCTTCACGAGGAGCACGACGCCGATGATCGTGACGACAAGACCAGCGACACCAACGACTGTTCCCCACACGAACGGCATGACGACGGCCTGCGTCATGACCTCCGGCGAGGCATTAAAGGCAACGACTGACGCGCTGCTGGCGATGCGTTCACACTGCAGCTTGTACTGGCCTGCAGGAATACCTGAGGCAGTGTAGACGCCCTCGTTATCCTTATAGGGGGTGAGTTGGTACAGCGTGCCACCCGCATCCATGAGGAAGCATGCGGGGTCAGCATCGTCGGTGGTAACCGTGAATTTGCCATCCGCAGTCACGGTCACAATGCTGCCGTTGGCCGTCGTACCGCCCTTGACGGCATTACCTTCGGTCTTGGTGACACCCGCGATCATTATTCCGAAGAATACAATCGGGGCGACCACAACCATTAACAGGATGCCAATGACAAGCGTCGTAATGCCGGGCGTGCGACCGGGCAGCTTCGGCATTACCGTCGGGGCAGGCGCACCGTACGCACCTCCCGGGTATGCCTGCGGCGCGTTCTGCGGGTTCGGATTTCCAACGGAGGGGTTCGACATGGTGTCGCCTTTCTGATGAGATTTGTCACCAAGCATACAAGACTCTGCACTCACTTTGTCGACAAAAGGCGCGTCGCCGACCCCGGATGGGATCGGCGACGGATGGACGAGGCCGTAGCTACGTCCGGAATCGCGGGTGTCGGCGCGCGTCAGGGCAGCTGGACGCCGCTCAAGCGCTCCGCGCGCAGCTGCGCAACGCCGGGAACCTCGAGGGGCGGCAGCGACATGCCGGTCGCGCGCTGGAGCAGCAGGTCCGCCAACTCGGGGTTACGAGCCAAAGCCGGGCCGTGCATGTAGGTGGCGATGATGGATCCCTGGACGGCACCGTCGTAGGCAACCTCGGCGGGTTCCTGGCCCTGCGGGGTGCCGTTGCCGACGCCGGAGATGACCCGACCGAGAGGGGCCGCGTCTTCGCCCAGGATGGTTCCACCGCCGTGGTTTTCAAAACCGCTGAGCGGTTGAGTCAGTCCCTCGACGAGGGGCACCGTCACCAGCTCGCCGATAGCGCGATGCCCCTGCGGCAGCGTCGTGATATCCAGAACGCCCATGCCGGGCACGCAAGCGCCGCGCGCATCCTCATACCAGTGACCGAGAACCTGCAGGGAGGCACAGATCGCAAGGAGCGGGCGGCCGGCGTCGAGGGCACGCGCCAGGCCTGAGGTGCCACGGAACTTGTCGGCCGCGAGCGCCTGGGCGGTGTCTTCTCCCCCACCCAGGGTGTAGATGTCGAGGCTATCGGGGATTTCCTCGGTCAGACCCACATGGACGACCTCGGCGTCGATGCCGCGCCTGCGGGCGCGTTCGACCAGGATCAGGGCGTTGCCCGTGTCCCCGTAGGTGCCCAAAACCTCGGGCATGAGGACACCGATTCGCAGTGTGGAAACGCTCACCGCTTGCCTTCCTTTCGGTCGAGCAGGACCTTGAAGTCGCGCATTGCCGTGTAGTTGAGGAGGACCTCGACACGCCCCGGCTCGCACGCGGCCAGGGCATCCATGGGCAGGGGTGCGAGGTCGCAGTGGATGCCAGCGTATTCGAGGCGCACGGCCAGGTCGGCACCTCGCTCGCCGCAGGCGATGACACGCCTGCCGGGCTGGTTGACGCGAGAGAAGTCGACGTCCCACAGCCACGAGAGGTCTTGCCCGTCGGGAACCTGCCCGTTGACGCCGATGACGACCTGGTCGACACGTGGGTCAACCATCGTCATGGCTTCCTGCCAGCCGGCGGGGTTCTTCGCGAGCATCATGCGGGCGCGACGCCCGTTGACGTCGTGGACGGAGTAGCGCCCCGCGACCTCGGTGACGGAGCTGACGGCTGTCGCCGCGGCCTCGGGCGTAATACCCATGGCGACAGCGGCGGCAACAGCCTGCGCGGCGTTGCCAAGGTTGGCGCGGCCGGGCAGCTTGAGTTCGAGTCGGACGGCGACGTCGCCTGGGCCGTGCAGGAGGGCACGCGGACCCTCGGGGGCCAGGTCGACGTCTGTCAGCCACCAGTGGGGCTGTGGGCGACTCTGTAGTGCGGGGAGTTCTTCGCCCTCGAAGGCAGGGATCAGGTGCCAGTCATCGCCACTGCGCACGACGCGGCCGCCACGCGGGTAGGCCGCAGAGTCTCCGCCCCATCCGGCACCGGCGGCAACCCACACGACGTTCGGGTTGTCGGCGGCGGAGGAGACGATCAGTGGATCGTCACAGTTGGCAACAACGACGGCATTCGGGTGAGCGGACGCGCCCTCACGCAGGCGCTTTTCGACCGAACCGATCTCGCCGACGCGGTCGAGCTGGTCGCGCGAGAGGTTGAGGTACACGAAGACGTCGGGGTGAACGTCCGCGGCAACTGCAGGCACATGCATTTCGTCGACCTCGAGGGCAGCGCGAGTCGCATTCTTTCCCTGCATGAGGGCGGTGATGACGCCGGAGGTCATGTTGTCACCGTTGATATTGGAAGCGACGGGCCCGGCGCTCTCCAGGGCGGCGCGCACCATGCGCGTCGTCGTGGATTTGCCGTTCGTGCCGGTAACGATGACCGAGGAGAAGGGGGCGGCCAGTTCGGCCAGGAACTTTGGGGAGATGCGCAGAGCGACCTCTCCGCCAATCATGCCTCCGGATCCTCGGCCGAGGGTCCGGGAGGTGAAGCGGGCGGCAGCGCCGGCCACGTTGGCCACGCGCGAGCGCACCGACAGGTGATGCGGTGAATTCGTCATGGCCCAAGGTTAACGCCTGCGAGGCCATGCTCGCGTCGGCGGAGCGCTCCGCGATCTTCTCATGGACGAGGCCGGGGCCGGGTTGGGCTGTACACCACCCCACGCGACACGCCGAGAACACATCACCAGCATCAAAAGTGCTGCATACCATACCGACGTTACCCACAACATGTCGATGTGATCGCGTCAATACAACTCAACGGTTAATACGGGGAGTCCACCCCGCCGCTTCTGCGACACTCTCGCTTTACAATCTGCGTATTTTCAATGAAAAGCACGACCCAAACACAAACTCGCAGGTCAGCGCCCATTTCGAAAAAATGTTGCCGATGAGACGCACGCTCATTTCGGACGGCCTGCACGTTCGTGCGAAGTGCGCACATCACCGCTGATCGAGTATCCAAACCCGTCGTGACCTGGTAAAACTGTTCTCAGCAGGCGAGAGCCTGTCGCCTGTTCCAGGCTTCGATCAGGGATCCTGTGTGCCCCCGGATCCTTGATCGAATTAGGCTGCGGGACTCATCCGTTGGATGGGTCCCGCAGCTCCTTTTTGTCTCCCAGCGACGCGCTGACCCGTCCTGGACGCTATCGGGCCGCCATAACAACCGGGCCACGCACCCCAACCGACGCAGTTCGAGTGGAGGGACCCGCAGCATACACGCGGGCCTGCTCGTGCGAGTCCGAGTCCTGTATACCGCACGTGGGCCTCCTGTCCCGCACGTGGGCATGGCCGCCCACACTCGGAATAGCGGGTTAGCGTGCGGGAGAAGTCGGAGGCACCCAGAACACGGACAGAACTCTCCGATACGCTGTGCCGCCCCGACGCGGGAGCGTCGGGGCGGCACAGCGAGTCGACCAGCAGGTGCGCTACCGTATCAGCGGGAGATGATCGTTCCCTCGATGACGGCTCGTACGCCCGAGGATGGTCCCGGCAGTGCCTGGCGTGTCGGAGTCCCGGAGGAAGCCAGGGACGCGAGCGCGCGCATCGGATCCCACACGGTAAGCGAGCCGCCGGAAGCGGCCGCGGGCTTCGAGGAGCGATCCCAGGGACGCTGGCCTCGTCGCATCGGCATGACTTGGCCATCTGCGGAGGCCGCGAACACGCGGTTGCGGCGCGTCTCGGAGGCAGCGACGGCGTCGCGCAGGGCGTCACGTTCGACTTCGAGAGCTTCGACGCGTCGCTCGAGTTCAAGGATGCGACGGATGCCAGCGAGGTTGATGCCCTCTTCCTGACTCATGCGCTGCACGTCACGCAGGCGTTGCACGTCGCGTTTCGTGTAGCGCCGCCCTCGTCCCTTCGTACGGGCGGGGATGACCAGGCCCAGACGGTCGTATTGCCGCAGGGTTTGGGGGTGCATCCCCGCCAGCTCGGCCGCAACCGAGATAACGAAGGTGATCGGCTCGTTCGGGCCGGTCGTCGCCATGACTTACTCCTCAGCCGCCTTCGCCAGCGATGCTCGCACGTCGAGGCCACCCTCGGCCTTCGCCATGTCTTTCACGAGCTTCTTGAGTTCGCGGCTGGGCTTTTCGGGGACCTGGATGGACAGACGAGCGATAAGGTCACCCGTCGCCTTCGAGGTCTTCACTCCCTCGCCGCGCACGCGGATTTCCGCGCCCGAGGAGGAACCCGCAGGCACCTTGACCGTGGCCGTGTTGCCGTCGATCATGGGCACGTCGATGGTGGCGCCGAGGATGGCCTCGGAGACTGTCACCGGCAGGGTCATGACCAGGTCGTTGCCCTCGCGCGAGTACACGGGGTGCGGCTTGACCGTCACGGCAACTTCGAGGTCGCCGACGGGACCGCCGTGCATACCCGGCTTGCCATGCCCCTTGACGCGGACCTTCTGACCGTCCTTGATGCCCGCAGGGATGCGGACCTTGATCGGGGAGCCGCCGACCTTGATGGTCAAGGTCGCACCGTTGAGGGCCTGTCGGAAGGAGATGGACAGCTTCGCGCGCACCGTCCCGCCCTTTTCGGGCGTGGGTGCCGCCTGCTGGGCATGGCGACCGGCACCGAAGGGCGAGCCGTAAGGGTCGCCCCCAAATCGCGTACTAGCGCTGCCACCCCCTCCGAAGAGGCCGGAGAGGATGTCCTCGAAACCAGCACCGCCGCCGGGCATGCCGGAGGTCTGGAAGCGTACGTTATGGCCGCCGCCGCCAAAACCGCCGCCGTTGAAGCCACCGAAGAGGTCCTCGAACCCTTCCGTGCCGCCCGATCCGGCGGAGAAGCGCGCTCCGCCACCGGCCATCGCGCGAATCGCGTCGTAGCGCTTGCGATCCTCGTCGTTGGACAGGACCGCGTATGCCTCACCAATTTCCTTGAACTTGGCTTCGGCTGTCTTGTCGCCCGGGTTCTGATCCGGGTGCCACTTGCGCGCCAGCTTGCGGTAGGCCTTCGTAATGGCCTTCTTGTCCGCTGTCTTATCAACTCCCAGGACCTTGTAGAAATCCTTCGAGAACCAATCCTGTTCACTCACGCGCGTTTCACCTCACTTTCAGTCACGAGCGTGTTGTTGCTGTTATTCAGGGTTATTCACCAGCACCTTCGCGGCGCGCACGACGCGTTCGCCGCGGCGGTAGCCGCTGGTGAGGACCTGCCCGATGACGGGGTGATCAACGTCAGCGCTGGTGGTGGCCATGAGGGCGTCGTGCAGGTTCGGGTCGAAGTCCTCACCTGCGGCACCGTAACGTTCCAGTTCGAAGCGTGTCTTGAGGGTGTCCTCGAGCTTCGTGGCGATGGACGCAAAGGGACCGTCCTCCAGGTCACCGTGTGCGCGGGCGGCGGCGATGTCGTCGAGGACGCTGATGAGCGCGTCGATAACCTCATCCTGGCCCGCGGTCTTATGGCCGGGAATGGCCTCCTTGGAGCGACGTACGTAGTTGGCGTACTCCTGACCCTGGTTGTACAGCTCGGCGTTGACGCGGGCCAGCTGGTCCTCAACGCTCGCGATGCGCTCGAGAGCCTTGGCGAGGTCGGAATCCTCGACCTGCTCCTCGAAGGCGCTCATGTCGTCGGCAGAGGCCTCGGACGAGGCCTGGGCGGCGTTTTCCGAACCGGGCGCGGTCTCGTTGTTCTCGGGTGTGTGGGCCGTCTGGTCGGCCGGGGCCGACTCGTTGGAGTCGGCCCCGGCGACGTTGGCGTCTTCGTTAGGCACCGAGAAACCGTTGGTTTCCTCGATGCTCACTTGTCGTCCTCGTCAACGATTTCGGCGTCCACGACGTCGTCCTGGGCAGGAGCTGCCTGCGCGGCGGCCTCGTCGGCCTGCTGCTTGGCGTAGATCTCCTGGCCGATCTTCATGCCGGACTCGGACAGGGTCGCCATCGCGGTCTTCACGGCCTCGATGTCATCACCCTTGAGAGCTTCCTTGACGGCGTCGACATCCTTCTGAACGGCCTCGCGGGTCGCCTCAGAGATCTTGTCGGCCTCGTCCTTGAGCAGCTTCTCCGTCGAGTAGACGGCCTGCTCAGCCTGGTTGCGGGTGTCGGCCTCCTCGCGGCGCTTCTTATCCTCAGCGGCGTGCTCTTCGGCCTCGCGAACCATGCGGTCGATGTCCTCCTTGGGCAGGGAGGAACCGCCGGTGATGGTCACCGACTGCTCCTTGCCGGTGCCGCGGTCCTTCGCGGAGACGTGAACGATGCCGTTCGCGTCGATGTCGAAGGTGACCTCAATCTGCGGGACACCACGGGGAGCCGGGGCAATGCCGGACAGCTCGAAGGTGCCGAGCAGCTTGTTGTCACGGGCGAACTCACGCTCACCCTGATAGACCTGGATGAGCACGGAGGGCTGGCCGTCCTCGGCGGTGGAGAAGATCTCCGAGGCCTTGGTCGGGATCGCGGTGTTGCGGTCGATGAGCTTGGTCATGACGCCGCCCTTGGTCTCGATGCCGAGCGACAGGGGGGTCACGTCGATGAGCAGGACGTCCTTGCGGTCACCCTGGATGACGCCGGCCTGCAGGGCAGCGCCCACGGCGACGACCTCATCGGGGTTGACGCCCTTGTTGGGCTCGCGACCGCCGGTCAGCTCCTTGACGACCTCAGTGACGGCGGGCATACGGGTGGAGCCACCGACGAGCACGACATGGTCAATTTCGGAGACGGTCACGCCGGCCTCGGCCATGACGTCGCGGAAGGGCTTCTTGGTGCGCTCGAGCAGGTCCGCGGTCAGTTCCTCGAACTTAGCGCGCGTGAGGGTCTCATCCAGGTGGATGGGGCCATCGGCGGTCATGGACAGGTACTGCAGCGAGATGTTCGTGGAGGTCGCGGAGGACAGCTCCTTCTTCGCCTGCTCGGCAGCTTCCTTCAGGCGCTGGAGGGCGACCGCGTCCTTGGACAGGTCGGCGCCGGTCTTGGCCTTGACCTGGTCGATCAGCCAGTTGACGATGCGCTGATCCCAGTCGTCG
>QWCI01000238.1_pt1 | contig 25699 bp, 40 predicted proteins | sample 1972541 | NCBI WGS metagenome assembly QWCI01 (sample SAMN09866712, study PRJNA288562) | Human oral metagenome isolate term3_saliva, whole genome shotgun sequencing... | isolation source: mouth | host: Homo sapiens | place: USA: California | reverse complement strand
TTCCTTTATCTTATTTATCTCTTCTTCTGTAAATACTTCTCTTGTTACTACTGAACTTAACTGTTTTATAAACGGCATAGCTGTTGTTAATTTTACAAATACATTCATTAAACATGCTACTACTGCTATTAGTATAAATATCTTTTTCCAATTTTTTGCTAGCATAATTTTTTCCTTTTTTATTTAACTATATATACATATATGTTAGCATAATACTATATATTTTACAATTATTAAAAAATAAATTATAATATAATTAATACTAAAATGTAAGGAGTGATAAAAATGAAAAAAAATTTTTTCTTTTTAATACTATTAATTCTTTTCAATAGTTGTAATAAAACTGTTGATAAAGAACAAAAACATCATGATGAGCAAAAAAATGTAGTTTCTGAAGAAAACAAAATAGCTTTGCAAAAGGCTAAAATTTTCCTAAGAAAGTTGAATCTAGAATTAAATTCCAAATACTCTATTGAATATATTTCTGGGAATATTGAAGATATTCCTGAAATATTAATTGAAACCGAAGAATTTCAACTATATTTAAACGGAGACGACTTTAAAATACGAAACTATATTGTAAACGATTTTAAAGTTGAAAATAACACAAGAGATTTTAAAAATTCGGAACTTATAGAAATTGCTAATGACTTATTAGCAAAGTTAAAAATTTCTGATGAAATAGAGAATTTTAAAGAGTATAAGTTAAATAACTTGTATATGCAAGATGGAATATGTTATTCCGTCTATGAAAAAGGACAAAACTTACTCATTTTGGGATTTGATCCCACAAATAGTAAAGTTGTATTAATCACCATAAGATAGAAAATAAGACTGTAATAAATTTAAAATAAATTATTACAGTCTTATTTGTATTTTAAATATTTCTTTAATCAACTAATTCCTGTCTTGCCTCAGAATTATATAATTTCTTATACTCTTTATTATTCTTTAATAATTCTTTATGTGTCCCACTAGCAGTAATTTTACCTTTATCTAATATATATATCCTATTACAATTCATAATTGTTGATAATCTATGAGCTATTACTATAATTGTATAATCAGCAGATATATTATCTATTGACTCTTGTATTTCTTGTTGAGTTATATTATCTAATGCTGATGTTGCTTCATCAAATAATAATATTTTACAATCCTTAAGAAGTGCTCTTGCTATTGCAAGTCTTTGTTTTTGTCCTCCAGATAAATTTACACCACCTTCACCGATAATAGTATCATATTTATCTGGTAAACTCATTACATAATCATAAAAACAAGATTTCTTGCAAACATTATCTATTTCTTTTTCTGTTGCATTAGGTTTTACCAATCTCAAATTATCTTTAATACTCATATTAAATATATATGGTGACTGTGTTATAATCGATATACTTTTTCTTATTGTTTTTTCATCTAACTCATTTATATCTATATCATCAATCTTTAAAAGTCCAGATTTAATTAAATAGCTTTTTGTAAGCAAATTAAATACTGTTGTTTTACCTGATCCACTAGCACCTACTATTGCAACAGTATCTTTAGGCTCGATTATAAATGATAAGTTATTTAATACTAACTTATCTTCATTATATCCAAAATCTACATTATCAAATTCTATCTTACCTTTAATATCATCTTTTTTAACTTTACCAAACTTATCTTTAGGATATTTTGAATTATCTTCTAAATCAAATATTCTTTCTATTGCAAGTTCATATTCTTTTAAACTACTTCTAAGCCATGAAAAATTTTCCATTAAAGAAAATATATTTCCATTATATAGGTATAATACAACAAGATTAGCACTTGTTAATAATCCTAAATTCACGAATTTTATTCCTACTACAACAACTATAAATACAGTTATTATTAATACAATTTTTTTTATTCTATCTGTTAAACTATCATAATTATCTTTATCAACTGATATATCATTATTTTCATCAAGCTTTTTCATAAGTAATTCTTTTATAGAATTTTTAAAATTAAGTAATTTAACATCTCTTATGCCCCTTACTATTTCACTTAAAATTGTATTAACTTCTTCATCTGATTTTCTAGCCTGTTTATTCTTTTCTTTACTTTTTTCTTGAGTGTGTAAATCTATAATAGCAACTATTATTACACCTGATAAATATATCAAACCTAAAATCCAGTTTATGTACATAACATATATAATTACACCAACTTTTGTAAAACATTGTAGTAAATATCTTTGTCCTACATTTACAACTCTTGTTATTATTTGTGGATCATTTTTGACTCTTTCTTGAAATATACCTGTTTGATATTTATCAAAATTAGATAATCTTAATTCTAATACATTATCAACTAATTCCTTCCTTATATTAAACAATATATTAGGCCTTATTTTCTTTCTCCAAAATGTTAATACAAAATGTCTAAATATTTCTTGTACAATTATCACTACTAAAAAAGTACTTGCTATAAAAATAACCTTCTGAACATCACCTAAAGTTATACTTGTAATCAATTTTGCTTGTATCATAGGGCCAATAAACCCTATAACCCCAAGAAAAATATAAAATAATGTAAGTACTAATAACTTACCTTTCCTTTATCTTATTTATCTCTTCTTCTGTAAATACTTCTCTTGTTACTACTGAACTTAACTGTTTTATAAACGGCATAGCTGTTGTTAATTTTACAAACACATTCATTAAACATGCTACTACTGCTATTAATATAAATATCTTTTTCCAATTTCTTGCTAGCATAATTTCTTTCCTTTTTCTTTAACTTTCTATATATATGTTAACACAATACTATATATTTTACAATTTTAACCAAAATTCTAGCTCTATAATACAACTTTATCACCTATATTTTACAAATAACTAAAAACATTGTATAATTAAATTATAAAATATAGATTTTTTTGAAAGAATTTTTAAAAAAGGAGGAATAAATATGAACTTCATGAATTTTATACCGCTATATGTACCAAAAAATACATTTAAGTGGATAATAATTTTCATTATGATCACAACAATTGTAAATATGATAATAATGAAAATAAAAAAAATAAAAAGAAACAAGAAAAATAAGAAATAATAAAATGTACCAAGACTAGACAAAGACATTTGAATAGTATTGGTACATTTTTGTTTCTTTAAACTCTTTACAAAATTTTAATATGATATACAATATAATCAAATATTATAAAAAGAGAACTTATTTGTTTTCTTTAAAAAGGAGGAAAAATCATGGATATTATTGATTATATTTTTGGTTTTATCCAAAGTATAGATCCATTTTGGTTTATGAAACTCTTTACATGGGCCAGAATAGGTAATCTATATTTTGGAACTTTTTTTACTATATTATTTTGGTTATCGATATTCATAGCAATTGTGAGTATTGATACTACCGATATCCTTAAAAATATCTTAGAGCCAATATATAATGTATTGGTTTATTTCAAAATTAATCCATACAATATATGGATAGTTTTACAAATAATCTTTATTTTTATATTTAAAGATAAAAATAAGATGATTGTCGAAATGATATTAACAATAATCTTATTTTTTGTAAGAATGTACATTACAAAAAATATTTTTAAAGTTTTATTGTCTTATATGATATATATGTTCTTCTTATTTGTATTAAGATCAAGCTTAAAATATGTACCTGATCCAAATACATTTGTAAGTATTGTATGTATAATAATAAATATTATTATATATAAAATAGATAAACATAATGATTATATTTAAAATAAAAGGCACTTTTAATAAAGTGCTTTTCATTATTGTTATATATTCTTTATCTTAAAATAATTACAATATTTTGTTATAGTACATCGTTCACATTCTGGTTTTCTTGCCTTACATGTATATCTACCATGCCAAACACATAAATGATTTGCATCAAAATATTCATCTTTATCTATCTTTTTAAGTAAGTCTTTTTCTATTTTTTCTGGAGATTCTTCTTTTGAAATTCCAATCCTATTACAAATTCTCTTGGCATGTGTATCTATTGCTACACCTTGTGGATTATGAAATGCTTCTAACATAATTACATTTGCAGATTTTCTACCTATTCCAGGGAGCTTTACAAGTTCTTCCATAGTATCTGGAATTTCTCCATTGTATTTATCCATTACCATTTCAGCAAGCCCTTTAATATTTTTAGCTTTTGTCTTATACAGTCCACATGATGCTATATATTTTTCTATTTCTTTTACTGTTAACTCATTCATTTTTTCTGCAGTTGGTCCTGCTTTAAACAGTTCTTTTGTAACTATATTTACTCTTGCATCTGTACATTGTGCAGATAATAATACCGCTACTGCCATTTGAAAAGGATTAGAAAAATCCAGTGAGCATTCAGCTTCTGGATATGTTTCTTTTAATATTCTTATTATTTCTTTTACATCTTTTTTAGATTTCATTATAATATTCCTTTTTTCTTTAATGTTCTCATATATGATGTACTTACATTTAATTTAATGAAATCTCCTCCAGTTGTTTCAAATCTTACTGTCTTTATATTTGGTTTAACTGTTCTTTTTGCTCTTTTACTTACTTGTGAACGATTTATACTTATTCTACGTCCCATTGTTGTACCTTTTCCTGTTAATTCACATCTAGCCATTATGTGGTTCCTCCTTCCATCTAGTTTGTAATATGCTTTAATACGTAAAATTATAACACAATGATCTAATAAAATCAAATCTTGTATTTTAAATTTCTATATACTTAACTCTAAGTAAAATCTTCTATAGTTTTCTGGTACATTTTTCAATATTTTAGCAAGATACTTCCTGTATTCTGCTAAATCAATTTTACCTTCATTAATAATGCTTTCTTTACATCTATCAAGTATCTTAAATGCTTCTTCATAATATTCTTTAGATCTATCATATTCTTCATCTGATTTAATATTATATTTCATATTATACAATCCACTTGAAAACTCTTTTTTATTTGTATCTAATACTTCTAGTTCTCCAATCTTATATGATATTTTATCTAACACACCACTATCTATATCAAAAAATGACCATTTAGTTGGTCTTCCTAAATATCCTTCTTTTAGTTCGCCTTCTTTATATAATGTTATAAACACTGCCAAATAATATTCATCTCCCTTTAAATATATTACTGGGTATGATATTAAATGCGGCTCTTTTATTTTAATTAATAATTCTTTTTTTACTCTTTTATTAATTTGACTTACTGTTCTAAAAGGTAGTCTTCTTCTTCTCCATGATAACATAGCTTTTTTTAATTCTTCTTCACTTACACTTACTGTTTCTTCTAATTTATCTACAACTTTTCCTGCTTTTTTACTATATATGGTTTTAATCATATATTCTGTACAGTCTTTTAGTGATATTCTCTTTGCTAATCCTTTATCATATATTTTCCATGTTTTATCTTTAGGAAAATTATATATATTTGAAGATATAACAACTATACCTCTTGATATATCTATATTTAAACCTGTACCATATGTTATTTCCCATATTTCATTTTCAATAATACTATCCTTATATCTTACATAGAAAATAAATTCACTCAATTCTTCTAAATCTTCATCCTCTATTTTTATTCTTTTTATCCAATATCCTCTGTTTGTTTCTTCAAATCCTTCTTCTTCAGTTCTTTCATCATAACTTACTATATTTACTAAACCTTCACGGATTGCTGCATAAAACTCTTCATTTTTATATATTGCTTTCAAATCTTTACCTCTTTTTAACATATTTAATGTTATACATTGTATTTAGATATTATTATTTTCTATATTCTAACATTGCTTTTTTAAACTCTTCTTCACTTACACTTATTGTTTCTTCTAATTTATCTACAACTTTCCCATCTTTTTTACTATATACATTTTTAATCATATATTCTGTACAGTCTTTTAGTGATATTTGTTTCTCTGATACTCCTTTTTCAACTATTTTCCATTTATTATCATTTCTCATACCCCATAGAGTTATAACAACTATTCCTCTTTGTATATCCATCTCTAAATCTGTACCATATAGTATTTTCCATATTTCATTTTTTTCAACACTATCTTTATATCTTACATAAAATTCTTTTTCATATAATTCTTCTAGGTCTTCATCTTCTATCTTTATTCTTTTTACATAATAATTTCTTTTTTCTTCAAATCCTTCTTCTTCACTTCTCTTTTCATGAGTTACTATGCTTATTAGGTTTAATTTATGGAGAATTGATGCAAAAAATTCTTCATTTTTATATATCGCTTTCATATTTGACCTCTTTTTAACATATTTAATATTTCACATTGTTTTCTATATTCTATTCTACTATTTTTTAACATTGCTTTTTTAAATTCTTCTTCACTTACGCTTATTGTTTCTTCTAATTTATCTACAACTTTCCCATCTTTTTTACTATATACAGTTTTAATAATATATTCTGTACAATCTTTTAGTGATATCTGTTTTGCTGATGCTCCTCTTTCATATTGTATCCATGTATCATCTTTTGGACTATTAGGTACATCTATAACAACTATACCATTTTCTATATCTGGAATAAGTCCTACCGCTCTTCCTTCATCGACTATCCACATTTCATTTTCTTCAACACTATCCTTATATCTTACATAGAAACTGACTTTTCTCAATTCTTCTAGGTCTTCATCTTCAATTTTTATTATTTTCACATAATAATCTCTTTTTTCTTCAAATCCTTCTTCTTCACTTCTCTCTTCATAAGTTACTATACTTATTAGGTTTAGGTCATAGAGAATTGCTGACAAAAACTCTTCATTTTTATATATTGCTCTCATAATTTACCTCTTATTTATCATACTTACTCTTATACACTATATTCTTCTTTTTACCCTTTTCATCAAATGTATAAAACTTACCATCTATTACTTGGTCTATAAACAGTATTCCATTTAAGTGATCTATTTCATGTTGTATTGCTTGTGCAAGCAGTCCTTCTGCTTTTATTTTTTTCTTTTCTCCATTTTTTGTCATATATTCAGCTTCTGTATAATTATATCTTTTTACATTTCCGAAATATATCAGGAAAACTTAAACATCCTTCACTTAATATTACTTCTTTTTCTAATTTAGTAATTTTAGGATTTATCATTTCTAATTTTTGTCCCTCTTCTCCTGTATCTATTACTAAAATTCTTTTTAAAATACCTATTTGTGGTGCTGCAAGTCCTACTCCATTATATTTATACATTGTTTCAAACATATCTTCTACTATCTGTTTTATATGTTCATCAAATACTTCAACTTCTTTTGATTTTTTATATAATATCATATCACCATCATATCTTAAATTTCTTATAGCCATTTTAAATTCCTGTTTCTTCTATTATTTTTTTAAGTACATTTTTTGAATGTCTCAATTTTTCAACTTCTTCTGTTCCAAGTGGTGGACAAACATCTAAAATAGGCCCTTTTCTTCCTACAACATATGGTTTTGAGTAATATACTTGTTCTTTTTTATCTAATGCAGATATTGTAAGTATTGAATTTTCATCTCTTAATATTGCCGCTACTATTCTTTTTACTGATAATGCTATTGCATAATTTGTATATCCTTTTGCCTTTATAATTTCATATGCTGCATTTTTTACTTTCTTTTCTATTTTTTCTTGTAATTGATGTACATCTATTGATTCTCTTCTACAATATTCTGCTATACTCATATTACCTATATGTGCACTTGACCATATTGGGAATTCTGTATCTCCATGTTCTCCTATTATATATGCATGTACATTTCTTGCATCAATATCAAATTCTTCTGATATTGCATATCTTAATCTAGAACTATCTAATACTGTACCACTTCCAATTACCCTATTTTCTGGAAATCCTGATAACTTATATGTTATATATGTTAATATATCAACAGGATTTGCTACTACTAAAAGTACTGCATTTGGTGATTTTTCTGCAACTTCTGGTACAATATTTCTAAATATTTCTACATTTCTTTTAACTAAATCTAATCTTGTTTCTCCTGGTCTTTGATTTGCTCCTGCAGTTATTATAACTATGTCACTATTTTTAGTTGCACTTAAATTCCCTTCTATTAAATTAACTGGTTTAACAAATGCTGCTCCATGTGCTAAATCTAAAATTTCTCCTTTTGCTTTATCTCTATTTATATCTACTAATACTATTTCTGATGCAAGACCTGTTTCCATTAATGCAAATACTGTTGCAGAACCTACAAACCCTGCTCCTATTACAGATATTTTATTTGTGTGCTTCATTTATTCTCCCTTTCTATATATTACCTATCACTTTGTATATAATTTTGTTATAATTTCTTTAAACTCTTTTTCAAGTTCGGCTACAATCTCTTTATTTTCTTCTGTTCTTGGAATTTCAAGTAAGCTTTGTTCTATTAATTTCATTTTTTCTTCTAAGTCTCTTTTTTCAAAACTTTTAATAACAATACCTGAATCTTTCTCTTCAATATTCATATCTGATTTAAATATAGTATCTTCTCTTGATAATATTTCAGTTATTCTATTAGATATGTTTTCATCTAATAATAATTTATCTATTAGTCTAACTTCATCTAAATCAATATTTTCAAGTATTTTTTCTATAACTTTTCTATTCATTTCATCAATAATAACAGATAGTGATATATTATTTTTGAATTGTACCCTTCCTTTTTTATTATATAACAATACTTTTATTAATATAAGTTCTTCTATGTATTTTTTTAAGTTTTCCTTATTTTTTTTATTATCATTTAATATTTTTTCTCTTTCTTTTTTTACATTTTCTAAAAAGGATTCTGCTGTTATTCCTGAAGTTTGAATATTTTTCTGTTTCTTTTCTACTTCTAATTTTATAGCATCTTCTGATATTCCATATTTTCGTGATATTTCTTTTATATGTATATCTCTTTCTGCTACATTTGTAATTTTATTAACTAGTTCTATAACCTCTTCTACAAATTTCACCTTGTCTGAAACATTTTCCAAATTATATTTTTTTTCAATATTCTCTAATTTAAATTCTAATAATGATATACTATTTTTTACTTGTTTTAAAAAACTTTCTTTTCCAAATTTTATTATATATTCATCAGGGTCTTTTGCTCCTTCATATTTTACAACTCTTACATCTGCTCCGAAGCTTATTTAATATATCTAATCCTCTTAATGTCGCTTCTGTTCCTGCTGCATCACTATCATATGCTATTTTAACATTTTTTGTATATCTTAAAATAAGTCTTGCTTGTTTTTCTGTAAGTGCTGTCCCCATTGATGCTACTACATTTTTTATATCTCTTTGATGTAATGATATTGCATCCATATTTCCTTCTACTATTATCATTTCATTTCTTGAATGATTTTTAGCAATATCAAGTCCATATAGGCTGCTTCCTTTTGAATATACTATATTTTCATTTGTGTTTATATATTTAGGCATATCTAAATTATCATCAAGCTTTCTTCCTGTAAATCCTATCACTCTACCGTTTTACATCTTTTAATGTAAACATCAAACGGTTTATAAATCTGTCAACTATTAGTCCATTATCTCTTTTAAAAGCAAGTCCTACTGAAATTATATCTTCATCTTTAAATCCATTATTTTTTAAAAATTTAACAAGACCTATTTTACTATAACCTATACTAAAATCTAATATCATTTGTTTATTTAATTTTCTTTTTTTAACATATTCTTGTGCTATCTTATTACTAGTATCATTTGTAGTTATAAGTGAACTCATAAAATATTTAGATGCTAATTTATTTATCTTATATGCTATATCTTTTCTTTTTTCTAATCTTATATCCCTATATGAATCATCTACTTTAGGAAGTTCTATTCTTGCTCTTTCTGCAAGCATTTCTAATGCTTCTGCAAAACTAATATTTTCTATATTCTGTATAAACTGTATAACTGTTCCACCATTATGACATCCAAAACAATGATATACTTGTTTTGTTTCTGAAACTGCAAAAGAAGGTGTTTTCTCTCTATGAAATGGACAAAGACCAAAATGTGTTGTCCCTTTTCTTTTTAATGTAACATATTCTCCTATTACATCTACTATATTATTTGCATCTTTTATTCTTTCAATTAATTCATTAGAGTACTTCATTAAATCTTCCTTCTATTTATTATTATTTACCTATACATAATATCATATTTTCTATTTTTTTCATATGTATTATTTTCTTACTTTTTTTACTTACCCAATTTATACTATTTTTAATTCCCATTACTCCAATTAAAATATATAATGGTACATATACAAAAATATATCTTGATCTTGCCTCAAATATTGTTTCAAATATATATAATCCAAGTATTCCAAGTATTATTATCGCTACTTTTGTAAATTTACTATCCTTATATGAAAACATATTAAAAACTAGTATTCCAATCCACAAACATTGAACAAATTGTGTATATATAACATTATACTTACCGTTTTTCATAATATATATTTTTTAAAGTTTCACTTAATTTAGAATTTAAACCTTCTATTCTATACTCTTTTCTTATATATACAAATGTTGCAACTCCTGAAAATGTTCCATCATTATAATTAGTAAGCGTTTTTCTTGCTATCTGATTAATTACACCACCTATTCCCATTTCTTTTATTCTTCTTAAAAGTTCTTCAATGTTAGCTTTTTCTCTTTCTTTTAATTTTTCATACTTTCCCGAAAAATTTTCATCTTTAATTGTAAATACACCTTTTGACTCAGGATTCCAACCAAGCATTGCATAATGTGTTATATTAAATCTCTTTTCTCTATCTACTTTAATACCCATACTATCATTTGCTTTTCTAATACTTAAATATGTCATAATTCCTGTAACTATTACTAAAATAATCAAAAATACATAATATATATTATTTTTTAAAAAATCTCTATAACAATCTTTTTGTATCTTATCTTTATTTTTCCAATTTTTAATTATTATCATTAACATATTTAATGATTTTATTATCACATATGCTATAGATATTATTATTATCTGTGGTTTTATATAATATGATATAATTGTTAAATTTGTAAATAATAATGTAAATATTATTCTTATTATAATTTTTTTATTCTTTTTTAATATTTTTATATTTTCTATTTTAAATATTATATATGTTAAAAGTAGGCTTAAAAACATTCCTATCCCATCTGTATATGTAAGAACTATATGTGGTGAAAGCCCTACAAGTAGTATATATAATATCCATGTATACACACTATATATCTTATATCTTTCTTTAAAATACATATTTGCTATTTTATATATTAAAAGTCCACCTAAAGAAAAAATAATACTTTGTATAAACAGTAATAAAAAATATCCATTTTGTATTCCTATATTTAAACTTAATTTATATATATTTAAAAAAATATATGTTATATACAGATTATTTGCATATCTTGAATAATATCCATGCATTATTTTATCTGTATTGTTACTTAACATATATTCTATATTTTTAAGAATAATATCAATATCCCAACCTGGTCTATATGAATAATGTATACTTATATAATACAAAAATGGAATTAAAACTATTGTAAGAAACATTATTATAATATCAATATTTTTGTTATTTCTTATCTTTAATACTTTTTTTAATACCAAATATATTATACCTAATATTATAAGTAAAATAATTATTCCCAAAAGAGCATATTCCATATTTCCGAAGTGGCATTTTCTTTTTTGTTGCATATTCTATAAATTTTGATAAAAATAATATTGTAAGTATAATAATATAGCTTGCACAATATATTGCTCCAATTAATTTATTTAACATTTTCATATATATTACTTTCCACTAAACTTATAATATCTTTTTTTAATAATTCATTTATATATTCTTCTGCTTTTTCTTTATCCCCCACTTCTTCTAGCCTTTTATTGTATATTTTTGATATATCTAAACTTTCTCCTATATTTATAATTACTTTTTTCCTAATTCCTTTATTTATATATGTAATACCTATTGGAATTATTGGTACTTTTTTCTTTACAGCTATAAGAACACTTCCTTTTTTTATACTACCTGTTTTTAAAAGTCCATTTCTTGTACCTTCTGGAAATATTCCTATTATCCCATTATTATCTAAAACCTTATATGCTTTTTTTATTGCTGTACTATCTCTTCCATCTCTTTTTACAAGAATTAAATCAAAAACATATGTTAAAATACTACCTATTAAAAAAATCTTACTATTTTCTTCTTTTGACATATATATTATATCTTGATCCATTAAAAATACTCTTAAAAAAATTGCATCTAACATTGAAATATGATTTGGAGTAATTATATATGGCCTTTTAATATTCAAATTTTCTTTTCCTTTTATTTTAACATTAAAACATATTCCAAATATTATTCTTAAAACAATTATTATCATATTCTTTAATATTTTTTTAAACATATTTAGCCCCTATTTTTTACCTTATTATGTTCTATTAAATATAATATCTCATACCAACTATTTACTCTATTGTGTTCATGTACATTTTGATTATATATGCAGTCAAATACAATAATTTCACAATATTTTTCTAAATTTCTTATATTTTTTTCATAATCTTCTATCATCACATCGATATTATATTCTTGAATTATTTTCTTCTTATCTTTTTCAAAAAATATTTCATCATAATATATATTTTCTCTTTTCAACCATTCTTTTGTCATACCTTTTAAGTAACTATATAGATCTTTTTCCGAAATTCCTCTTGCTGTTATTATATATATATTATGTCCTTGCTCTTTTAATTTTCGTATAACCTCTGATGCAAATGCCCTTGCAGGTGCATTTTTATAATATTCTAACATATAATTATCCCAAAATTCATGTTCTGTATCTCTATCCCATTTAAATATTTCATATGTTTCATATTCTTTTCTTTTTATATCATCTAATGTTCTTCCTTTGTCATATAATAATTTTGCTCCATATTCAAATATATATGGTTCTATATCTGCTATTACTCCATCTATATCTATTCCAATATTCATATTTATATTTCCTTCTCTCTTTCTCTCCTTTAATATTTATCATATATTACAAAATTTTTCTATTGCCTCTACTACTCCATCCTCATCATTTGATTTTGTTATATAATCTGCTCTTAATTTTATCTCGTCCCAAGAATTATCCATAGCAACCCCTATTTTAGAATTTTCTATCATTTGAATATCATTAACATTATCTCCTATTGCCATTATTTCTTCTTTTGATATATTTAAAATCCTACTTAATTCTTCTATTGCTCTCCATTTATTTATATTTTCTGCTGATATTTCTGTATAGTGATATGAAATTTCTATATTTTTTGTCCCATCTCTTATAACCTTTCTAGTCATAAAAGAAGAATCAAGTATCTCTACATTTTTTACTTTTTTTAATTTTAATAATATATTACCAAAAACTAACTTTGAACTATCACAGACTGTAATTTTTAAAAATTCAGTAATATTATTTCTTATAATATAATCTTTTATATTGTTCACAATATTTATATTTGTTCTTTTCTCTTTTTCCTTATATATATTTTCTTTATGATAAAAAAGTAAGTTATATTGTAGTTTTTCTGTAAGTATTTCATCTTCTGTATATATATTATAATATATTGAATTTTTTTCACAAATATCTATAATTTCAAATACTTTCCTTATATCTAAAAAACCTTTCCATAGGGACTTCTCTTCTTCTGTGTCATAAATCATGCTACCATTGCCGACATATCACATATTTAGAAGCTCCGAAGTTCCCTTGAAAAAGTTATTGCAGACTTTAAAGGTCTTCCTGTTGTTATTACTAATTCTATGTCTTTTTCTTTTGCTCTTTTAAAAGTTTCAATAGTTCTTGATGAAACTTCTCCTTCTTTATTTAAAAGTGTTCCATCAAGATCTATATTAACCATTTTAATCATATTTTTCCTCACCTACAATTTATAATTAAATTTCTGGAACAACTAATCCGAAAGTTTTTTCCATCTTTTAATTTAAATATTACATTTACCTTATTTGTTTCAATATCTATAAATGTTAAGAATAATTGTTTTTTTTGGCTTGCTAATAATATTTTAGCATTTTCTTTATCCATTGGTCTTACTTCATAAGTTTGATATTTTATAATCTCATTTTCTATATCTAAATGTTCATCATCATTTTCTTCAATCATTTCAGGTATTTTTTTCATTGATTTTTCATTTAGATCTTTTTCTTTCACAATTTGTCTTTCTAAAACATCTACAACTTTATCTATTCCTGCGTATAAGTCTTCATTTTCTGTAATTGCTCTAAAATTTTTCTTTCCTACATTTACAGATACTTGTACCACTTTATTTTTTCCTTCTTCTTTTAATTGTACATTTACTTTAACTAATTCATTAAAGTATTTTTTTATTCTTGTTAATCTTTTTTCTATATATTCTTTTATTGATTCTGTTGGTTTTAATTCTTTTCCATTAACTTCTATTTCCATATTTTACTCCTTTTTAACATATTTTAAGTATATTTTTATATATTCTAAAATATGTATATAAAATTATTATACCTTAAATATATCACTAACAGCTCGACTTTTCAATATATATTCATAATAACCAAAAATGTAGTAAATTTAAGATATATATATAAATAAAAAATGTACCTCCAAACTTTTCAAATTTCTTTGTCCAGTTTTTTGGTACATGTTCTTTATTTTTTATTACTTAATATTTATCATATTGTAAAAAACATTAATCTTATCCAGAATATTATAAGCATATGTACAGGATATATTGAATATTTAAGTAATTTTACATATGCACTTTCAACTCTCTTATTCTTTTTATCTGTATTTAAGAAATATATAATTGGAAGTGCTAATATTGAGTATAGTTGTACTGAATATAATGATACAAGCTCAAAGAAATTACCTTTTACATGTATTGACATATATAATACATATATAATATTTAATATTGACATTACTATTATTTGTTTTACTTTATTCTTTATTGGTATATAATAGAACATCAATATTAAGAAATACGAATAAAATCCTCCATCAAATCCAAATGTTTCTGATATATATATAGATAACATTATAAGTATTGTTATATTTAAAAATCCATATTTTTCTTTTTTACTCTTTTCAAGTACATATATTGTTATTGCACCTAAAAGTAATGTAAATCCTACATTAAATAATGATGTAAAATGATTAAAAACTTTTAATACTTTTTCAAGTTCTGTTGTTTCTGTTAAACTAGTACTTGGTATTCCTTTAATCATCAGTATATATGGTATTTGAGATATTATTGCAAATATTGCAAGTCTTGTTATATAGTTTTTCTTTGATTTTGTTCTTTTCATCCCCTCTACTATTAAATATGCAAATATTGGAAGTGCAACCCTTCCGAAGTATTGGATTTGTACTATAATAATTTGGTGCTAAAAATTTAACTATATGATCTATAAACATTGTTAAATATGCTATTATTTCCATATTATTTCCTTTCTATATTACTCTTATCCCAAATATTTAGAATAAGGTAATCTTTTGTCATTTCAAAATTACAATTTATTTTTATTCTTCTTCTTGCTTCTACAATAATCTTATATATATCATTATATAATAAAATATTTTCATATATAATATCTTCTAAAACATCTAATATTTCTAATATATTATCTTTTGTTAATATATCTGAATATTTAGCATAAAACTGTGTTTTTTTTAGAATCTTTGTATTTTCTAATATATTTAATATATCATTTTTAACCTTTTCAGAATATTCTTTAACTTTTTCTTCTTGATTATCATGAATCTGTTTTTTATCAAGCTTTTCTGCTAAATATATTTTTTGACATCTAGATTTTATAGTATCTAATATATTATTTAACGTTTTAGCAGTTAAAACTATAGTTACATATTTAGGTGGTTCTTCTAATATTTTTAAAAGTGCATTTTGAGAATTATTGTTTAAATATTCAAAATTATGTATTACATATATTCTTTTAGGAATTATAAGTGGTTTTTCATATACTGTACTAAAACTCTCTCTTATATCTTGTACTTTCATTTCTTTTCCATCAAGTATCTTAAATTCTTCTATAACCCCTGACATTATTTGATTATATAATCTTTCTTCTTTTTCTATAACACTATAGTTATTATTATATTCTTTAAAAATATCTCTTTCTTTAATTATACTATATAAAAAGAGAAGTATTTGCTGATTATATTTTTCTATCTTTTCTCCATAGAACATATAGCTATGCAATATCTTCCCACTTTTAATATCTGTTTCTATAATTTTTTGAAATTCTAAACTGTTCATTATTTCTCCATTATTTAATTTTTCCAAATGTTTCTATAGGCCATACTCTTCCGAACTACTCTACCTTCTATTTTTTTCTTTGGTATGCATCCTATAGTCCTTGAATCTGAACTTCTTTCTCTATTATCTCCCATCATAAAATAATATCCTTCTGGGACTGTAAAATCTGTTAAAACAAAAGATTCTGTAAATATGCTTTTATCTAAATAATTTTCTTCTAATTTTTCTCCATTTAAATATACTGAACCTTCTTTTATTTGAATATGATCACCTGGAAGACCTATTACTCTTTTTATTAAGCTTAACTTTTCAATCTCTAAAAAATCCTTGTTTATAACATCCATTATATTTTGTCTTTCATCATATACCGCTTTTGGATTTGTATTTGATATATATACATTTGTTGTTCTTGGTGCTTCAAATGTTACAATATCCCCTCTCTTATATTCTCCGATTAAAAGTTCTTACTGTTCTATCTAGCCATAATCTTTGATCATTTTTAAGTGTAGGATACATTGACTCTTGTTTAACTGTTGTAAATGTTCCAACAAATCCTTTAATCAAAAATGCTAAAACTACAGCAATTACAATACAAAATATCCATTCTAAAACTTCATTTACTACTCTTTCTTTTTTTTCAGTATTTATACTTTTTTTATTATCTTCATTTAATCTTTCATTTTCGTTGTCATTTTCCATTTAAAAAATTACTATCCTTTTCTTATTGTACTATCTAAATTATTTAAAAAATCTTCAGCTAAATTATCACTTGTATTTTCTTCTGCTTTTTTTCTTTCTCTAGTTTTTTTAGGTTCATCTTTTAATTTTTCTTCACCCTTCTCTTCTTTAATTTTATCTGTTTCTAATTCTTCATTTTCTTCTTTATCATTTTTTATATCGTCTTCTAATTTTAAATCTTTAACATCTTTAATATCACTTTTTTCTTCGTTTTCTTCATTATATAATTGTGTTATTTCTTCTAATAATTCTTGATCTAATTTAGATTCTCTAATATATTCTTCCCTATATTTAGGTTTTTCTTCTTCATTTGCTTTATCTATTATTTCTTGATTTATTGAAGTATCTTTATTTTTCTTATTATATTCATTAATATAATAATTATCATTTTCTATTTTTTCATCTTTTTCATCTTTTTCATCTTTTTCAGCAAAACCTTTAGAATAATTTTCTGTTTCTTGTGAAACATTATATAATAATGAAACTATTATTATACCTGCAAATCCAACAATAAGTATTTTTACTATTGGCATACTTAAAATTGTTGATGCTTGCGAATTATCAAGAACATTTCCTGCAAAACTATTTATTGTATTTGAAATTATAATTATACTTGCAATACATATACATTTAACTACCCTAATCTTTTTAGCCATATATGCCTCCTTTAAATCTCTTCCTTTTTCTTTTGTTACTACTATTATATTATTAATTATTAATTATTAATTATTACTTTTTCTTTCTATATTCAATTTATTTATTTTTATTATCATATGTCTTATTGCTATTATTTCTTCTCTTATTTATTTTTGATTTAGGTTTCCTTATTTTAACTATTGTTTTATTATTAGGATTTTCTTCTATATTGGGTTTTGATTTAATATTAAACCTTATTATAACCTCTGTTCCTTTTCCAAATTCACTAGATATATCTATTTTTCCATTATTTTTATTTAATATTTCTTTAACTATTGAAAGTCCGAAGACCTGTACCACCACTTTGTCTTACTCTTGAACTATCTACCCTATAAAACCTTTCAAAAATCTTATTTAAATCTTCTTCTTTTATACCAATTCCTGTATCTTTTACCTTTATATATACATCATTATATAAAAATCCTATATATATATCTACATTTCCGATTTTCTCCAGTATATTTTATAGCATTTGATATGATATTTATAATAACTCTTTCTATACCAAATTTATCACCAAAAATTTCTGGTATATCTGCAGTAACATAACACTTAAATTTAATATTTTTTTCTTTACCTATATGTTCAAACTTTTCTACAAGTTCTTTTACCATATCTACTAAATTAAAATATTCTTTATCTCTTTCATTAATATTATTATCATATTTTGAAAGCATTAGTAGATCTCTTACAAGTTCTGCCATTCTAGTTGCTTCTTTATGTATTTTATTTACAAAATATATTGTTTGTTCATTACTACTTGTATCTTTTTTATCTTTTATTTGTTCTTTACTATCTTCTATAATTGTTTCTGAATAACCGAAGTATTGATGTTATTGGTGTTTTTAATTCATGTGAAACATCTGCAACAAATCTTTTTCTCATCTTATCAAGTTCAACTGTCTCTGTTATTTCTGTAAATAACATTACAATACCATATGCTTTATCATCTTCTGTTCTAAGTGGTGCAAAGAAAACTTTATATACTCTCCCATCTACAAAAACTTCTCTATCTTGTGATGTCATTTTTTGCATATATATTACTTTTTCTAAATTTTGTGTAAGTCCTATTTTTTCACATACTGTTTTAAATGTATCTGATCTTTTAATCTTAAAATTTTCTTTTGCAGCTTTATTTATATGACTTATTTTTCCTTTTATATCAAAAGATATTACTCCATCTTTCATATGTAATAATATAGTTTCTATTTCACCTTTTTGTCTTGTAGTTTCTTCAAGTCTTTCCTTTAAATTATAGTCCATTTCTACAATCATAGATACAAGTTCATCTACCTGATCTTTTTCTGAATTTGCCTTTAAGTATTTTTTTTCTAAACTTTCACCTCGTATAATCATTTCTGCATTTTTTACAAGCTCCATTGTTGGTGCTAATATGCATTTTTCTAGTATTTTACTAAGTAAAAGTGATGCTACTATAAATATTACTGTTATAATTGTAAATGTTGCTGTTACAGATTGCCTATTTTGTGCTATAATTTCTCTTATATCATTTGTTTGCATATATGATAAATTAGGATGTCCGTGTAATACTTTCTATAAACAGATTATTTTGATGGTTAAGTAATATCCATGTAGTTATCAATGCCATACTGATTAATATTAAAATTGTAACAACTATTATTATTTGTACTTTTTTTAGCATATTTTTCTACCTATTCTTGTTCTGAATCTTCTGAATTAGGATCTTTTTTTTGTCCATCTTTTAGATAATATCCGAACTCCTCTTTTTGTTATTAGAAACTCTGGATCACCTTTTCTTTTTTCTATTTTTTCTCTAAGTCTTGCCATTGTTACATCAATTGTTCTTATTTCCCCTACATATTCACCATATCCCCATACTTTTTTAAGTAGGTCTTCTCTTGTAACAACATTACCTGGTTGTACAGCTAAAAATTTTAAAACATCAAATTCTTTTTTTGTAAGTTCAATTTTTTCATTTCTTATTAAAACTTCTCTTCTTTTAGAGTCAATTCTTAAATCTCCAAGTTCAATCATTTGATATTCTTCTTCTTGGAATGCTTTTTTTGTATTTTCTGTTTTTCTTAAATGTGCTTTAACTCTTGCTATAACCTCTCTTACTTGAAATGGTTTTGTTATATAGTCATCTGCACCTATCTCTAATCCTATTATTTTATCTGTTTCTTCCCCTTTTGCAGAAATCATAAGTATAGGAACTTCCTTCATATTAAGCTTATATCTAATTTCTTTACATACTGAAACACCATCTTTTTTTGGTAGCATAATATCTAATAATATTAGATTAGGTCTATGTTCTGCACATACTCTTATTGCTTCTTCTCCATCTGCTGCTTCAAATACTTCAAATTTTTCTCTTTCTAAATTATATTTCAAAATTTCTCTTATCGATTCTTCATCATCAACAATCAAAACTGTTGTCTTTACTTTTAAATCCATTTTAATATGGCCCCCTCTTAATTTTAAAACATTAAAATCTTATTATTTTCTTTTGTACAGAGCTTTTTTATAATTTATTTTATTAACGTCTTCTATCTATAAAATAGGCACTTCCTTCCATTTGTTTTGCTTTCTTTTTAGCAAAAGCACCCATTTCTCCAATTTCTAGAATATTTTTGATTTTCAAAGGATCTACCTCTATTGCTCCAATACTTAGTGTTGTAAGCGGATATCTTTCAATTTCTCCGAAGCCTATTAGGTACTTCAAAACATCCTAAATCTAATTCTTTTTCTTCAAAATATTGTGTAACTGTTGTATCAAATTCTTCTAAAATTTTTTCACATATCTCATTATATCTTACAGGATTTATAATTACTATAAAATCATCTCCACCAATATGTCCTACAAATGGATTTTCTATCATTTCATTTCCGAAGAATATTTTTTGTTATAACCCTTGCTGTAAATTTAATTATTTCATCTCCTTTAGAAAATCCATATACATCATTAAATGCTTTAAAATTATCTAAATCTAAATATAGCATTCCGAAATTTTTCTCTTTTAAAAATTCTTTTTTTAATCTCTGCTTGTATTTGTACATTTCCTGGAAGTCCTGTAAGTGGACTTATTCTTCTATTTACTTGTAACAATTCTAAAAAGTTTTTTATTAGATAATATGCATATTCTTTTTCAAATGGTTTTCTTATATAATATTGTACCATTTCTTTCATAACATCTACTGCATGTGTCTTACTTGAATTTGAAGAAACTACTATTATAGGTGTTATTGCATTATTATCATCATTCCTTATATTTCTTACCATTTCATATATTGTTATATCTAATCTATCCTCATTTATAATTATTAAATTTGGTATTGTATCTAAAACTTCTTCTAATTGACTTGTTGTTTTTAGAGTAAGTTTTATCTTTTCATTTTTTTCCATAAAAGCTTTTCTAATATCAACAATTAGATCTGCTCCACTATCATCAATTACACATATTTCTTGTATCATATATTTCTTCTTTTCCTTATCCTTTGTTCATTTAATTAATATTACTTAAGTAACTATTCTGTAAATATGTTAATTATTCTTATTGTGTCTAATTTGTAGGTGTTGTAGATGGTGTATTTGAATTGTTATTTGTTTGTCCATTATTATTTGACGAACTAGTATTATTTGGATTTGATGTTCCTGTTCCACCTGCAGGATTTGGTGTGTTTGTTGCTGGATTTTGTGTACCACCATTTCCTACTGTTGGTTGTTGATTTCTTCTTACTACTGTTCCTCTTAATACTTGTGTTTCGATACCTTCTACAGAAGTTGCCTTAACTTCTATTAAGTTTTCACCCATATTAAGTTCTTGGCTTATTGTCCATTTCTTATTATCTGGTTCACCATCTCTATGTTCTTTAACATATTTATTATTGTTTATAGCATATTCAACCTTTTGGATACCTACATCATGTGTTACATATATTAATATATTTTTTTCATCTGCTGTTTGTTCTGCATCAATCTTTGGTGCTTTAACTCCTTTAAAGTCTTTTTGTTCTTTTTCTTCATTTCCAGAACTATCTATTGCAGTAACCTTAAGAAGTGCTTGACCTTCTTTTGGTGTTATATTTACTTTTATTTCTTTCTTATTTTGAGAATTTTTTTCTAAATTAGTTGTTTTTACCTCTTCATTTTCCCAATTATATTGAAGTGATGCCATTTGTGTATCATCTGTTGCTGTTATTTCAATATTACCATTCTTCACTTCTATATTTATCTTTGGTTTTGTAATATCTTTTCCATTATCATTTGTAAACTCTTTAACTATATTTTCTTTAGTATTTCTAACATCTTCAACTGAAACTCTTAAAGTATTTTTTCCTTTTGGAATTTCTATACCTTTTTCTTCTATTGTAGTTCTACCTTCCCCTTGTATAACCTTTTCTGTAGATATATCTTCATTCCAAGAATATGCAAGTTTTTGAATTTGATTAATTGCTTCTACTTTAATATCTACTTTTGTTTCCTCTTGTTGACTCACATTTATAACTATTTGTTTTTGTTCTGCTGTTTGCTTTGCTTTTTTCTCATTATTCTTATTTATTGTTATAAGTGCATATGCTCCTATTCCTATAGCTAAAATTATAAGTATAAAGGCAAAAATTTTAATAACTAACTTTGATTTTCTATTTCCTCTATCATTCATATTCATTCCAGACATTTTTTTCATATCATAATCACGATAATTATCATATGTTTGTGAATCTTTCCTTTCAACTCTTGCCCCCATATTTTGTGCTGAATTATTAGGGTTTGAATTCAAATTAGAATTAAAGTTAGAATTACTATTATTAAAATTATTACCATTACCTATATTATTTACATTTGAATTTTGAGATATCCTTACATCATTTATTCTATTTTGTTCCATGTCATTATTAACAACATTTTCATTTTTATTCTCATTACTTTTCTTTACTTTCTTTTCTTCAAAGTCTAATATTTGATTCATGTAATTCTCCTTACATATTGTTACAAAAAGTATACCATATGTAAAATATCAAGTAAACAAATTTAATAAATATATTTCAAAAAGCTTTCATTACAATTTTAATTATATAACAAAATAAATATTTTTATTTCTAATACAAAAAACTGGTTGTTAAAATAATTTAACAATCAGTTTTTAAAAATTCTTACCAAGAACCTACTCCTCCGGCCTCCGGAATCCTCCACCAGATACACCACCACCTGAAGATGATGCACTACTTGCTACAGATGATGCTACATCTGACATTGCTACTTGTATCTTTTCTGTTACTCCGTGTAGTTATTTGTCCAAATGCCATTGCTGAATATACATTTCCTGTATACCATTCTGGTTTTTCTATTTCTATATTACTAAATTTGTTTATCCATAATTTAGATATTCCAAAAATATATGTATATGGTAAAATATCAAAAAACATTGTTGGATGTTCTATTACCATTTCTTTTAATTCTTCTTCTCTTGCAGTTTTTATATATTTCACAAATCCATTTACTTGTGCTTCATACATCATTCCTTTTTGTGTTTTCTTTTCCATCCAAAAACTTATTAAAACTTGTAGAGATAATAATATCGCAGATGCTATATAATATACTCCTGAGCCTAATCCAGATATGAATTTTGCCTCTAATCCTGCATATACTAACATTATTATTATAATTATAAGCTGGATAACAACTCCTATTACTGTTGTTGTTCTTGATGTTTGTTTTAAACACATTACAGACATAAATATTGATACTAATATAGCTATTGTTGAAATAATCTTAAATGTAAGTCCAATACTTCCTACAAATGATACTGCTCCTAAAAATAGTATTATAAGTGGAATTATAGTCATACCTAGTATTTTCCAAACATATTTTAAACCTGATTGGTCATATACTTCTTTATCAAACTTACTGTTTTGCATTATTTCTACTCCTTCAGTAACTGCTGTAACTATATTTTGTCCAACTTTCTTAATATTTTTTTCTGTTATAACATCACCTTTTGAAAATAATGCATCAAATATTTTCTTTCTATATTGATTTCCGTTATAGTCTTTTATTTTTATAATATCAAATCTATCTTTAGGTTTTTTAGCAAATATTCCTTTTTCTTGCCTATCTGCACCATCACCTATTTCTATATATCCTTCATTTGCAAATTCAATAATTAATGCTGGAACTATCTTCCTATAATCTGTTGTAGTCTTATACTTAAGATAATATGTGTTTGATACATCTAATTCTTTTGGTAATTTAAATGTTATAATATCTGAAAGCTTTTTATCTCTTCCATACTTATACAAGATTATAAGTGTATATATAAATGTCATAACAGCTACTGCTGTTCCTATTTTTGCTAAAATATCTGTATAATTATTTCTTAAAATAAAATAATCTTTACCTAATTTTATTCTTAAAGTTACTGCTCTAAATGGTAATATTAGTTTATCTATTCTACCTGCTATTACAGTATCTGATAATACCTCTGTACCTATTCCTTGTTCTTCATTTACTGTTTCTTCACCATCTAACTTATATTCACCTCTTCCTGAATATAAGTAAATATTTTCTTTATTATATTTTTTAGGAAACTCTATCTTGTATTCAACACTTCCTATAGTTGTATTTATCTTATCTCCTACTATATTAAAATAGAATTCATCTATACCATCTTTTGTATTATATTTTTCTATTGAATATGTATATTTTATTATATATTTTTTATCTCCTACTATTGTCTTATCCTTATCACCAATCTTTAATATCTTATACCCATCTTGGCTTGTAGAAGTAAATTTTTCATTTACAGTTACATTACTAACTCTTGCATCTACTTTCTTTTTATCACCATCTTCAATTATTGTATTTCTTTCTGGTATAACCCTATATATGCCATGTTTATCATAGTTAAAAAACACATCCATTTCTTCTGTTATCTGTATATCATTTGTTTCTGTTACTTTTGCATCTATCTTTAATTTTTTAATAGTATATCCTGTATCAATTGTTGAAATATCTATTTTCTTTTTTCTAGATCTAGCAAACGAATTATTATAATTCCCCATTATTCCTAAAAATATACTTAAAATAGCAAGTATTAATAATATTTTTTTAAATATATTATGTGACATTCTAATACTATTTTTTTTAGTTCTTAAATCAGATTTTAAAAAACTCATAATCCCAAGTTCTCCTTTAATATTTAAATTATATCTATAAATATACTATACAATATTTATTCTATAAAAAAAAGAAATCTTAGAAAATTTCTTTTTCTTCGATTTCTTTTAATAGTTTTGTAACAAATCCATCTAAATCCATTACTTCATTTTCTTTATTTCCTCTTCTTCTTATAGATAATACTTTTTCTAATCTTCCCTTATATTCTTCTATAATATATGCCATAAATCTATCAATACTTCCGAAGTATTGCTCTATGTATAACAATTGGTCTTTGTCTTGAACCATCTTCTGCTATATATTCAAGTTCAAATCTATTTGGAAGTAAGAAATCTAACTGACATGTTGAAAGTGTTACATCATGTCCGAAGTGCTGTTTTTATTTGAACATCTAGTTTTGGTCCATAAAATGCTGCTTCACCTTCTGCTTCATAATATTCAAATCCTGATTCTTTTACTATTTCTCTTAATTCTGATTCTGATTTTTCCCACATTTCATCATCATCATAGTATTTTTCCTTATTATCCTTATCTCTTAAAGATAATCTAATCTTATATTCTGATATTTTAAAATCTTTGTATACATCTAAAATTAAGCTCATAACATCTGCAACTACTGATTTTATTTGATTTTTTGTTACAAATATATGTGCATCATTTTGACACATTTGTCTAACTCTTTCAAGTCCTGTAACTGCACCACTTGCTTCATATCTAAAATCATGTGCCATTTCACCAATTTTAATTGGTAAATCTCTATATGAATGTAACTTATTTTT
>QWCI01000461.1_pt1 | contig 25765 bp, 28 predicted proteins | sample 1972541 | NCBI WGS metagenome assembly QWCI01 (sample SAMN09866712, study PRJNA288562) | Human oral metagenome isolate term3_saliva, whole genome shotgun sequencing... | isolation source: mouth | host: Homo sapiens | place: USA: California | reverse complement strand
GTAGGACGGTGGACATACGGATTAGGCAATTACAAGATATACCCTAAGTTCGCATTGTCAGAAGTTGACAACTATCTATTCGCTGCCGTGTCACACCACAGAGAGAAATCAGTAGACGAGTTCTATGGAGTGAACGAGACACATCAGGGCGCACGTCCATATATTCAAGGAAGCAATAAGACCGCCTCCTACATTAACTCCTTCCTGCGTAATTCCCTTGCAGCGAAGATACACATCATTATCCCGAATGCGTGGGTATCGAGTAAGCGCAATCAGCTGATGAAATTGTGCGAGGAGAATAAAATACGCAATTCCAAGAAGCAGGATCTCGTCAAGTACAACGGCATCAGCATCGGTACGGAATACCGCGAGTCGCTATTGGTTGAGTATATGCGATTGGAGCTGCGCAAGATAGGCGACTATCTGAGCGGTGCTGACAATCAAGGCAAGGCCTACTCTTCTATTTCATTCATGGACAGCTCGGGCAACGAGCAGCAGTGGAAGATTGAGACCATCGACCTGAAGTATAAGGAGTATATCGAGGCGTTGATTTCCTACGATAAGCGAGCTGAAGAAGCCCTGCTGTCAAGTGTCGGCTTGGATGCATCCATCACGGCCGTCAGCAAGGTTCTGACGCTTACTATAACTACCTTATCTATATAATGTCGCTCACACCAGAGGACGAGATATGCGCAGAACCGTTTAATCTCGCTCTCCGATTGAACTTCCCCGAGCTCTATAAGCAGGGCTATCGCATCGGTTTCTACCGTGAAGTGCCGCAGCGACAGGAAGACATTGCACCGAAAGACAGACTAAATCAGCAGCAGTCATGAAGAATGTATTAGTAGATATTTTCAAGGATTTTGGTTCGTTCAGCAAGTACGCACCTGGTGTCGAAACGAATATGGACCTGAATGACCTGCTTTCGTCTGGCCTTACCGCCCGGAAGCGTGTTGAAACCATCATCACCGCAGAGGTATTCGATGCAATCATCGGCAGCTCCGATGAAACACTCATAGATCCCCTGCGCTCTGCTGTGGCGAACATGACAATGGCGTCACAGCTGATTTTCGACAGTATCAATCGCAGAAAGAACCATGTAGACGTGTATAAGTACGAGGTGGAAGGCATGAAGCGTGCGTACATGGACAATTACTACAATGCGATGGATTCTATCATCCAACGCTTGATGTCTACCAAGGTGACGAGCGAGAACACCGCATCACCAGCTGCTTTGTGGCGAAAATCACGATATTACAAGATTATAGACAGTTGCAAGATAAAGACTACCGAAGCGTTCGACTCCATCTATCCAATAGACCTCTCTTACTTCTTTTTCTTCCGCATTCTTCCCTTACAGAAGGAAACGCTCGACGAGCGTCTGTCAGCTTACTACGATAGACTCACGGACGAGAACCGTGAGCGTGTAGAACCGATATTGACGCTTGCCCTGCTCAAGAAGACCGTTGCCAAGTCGCTCCGTCGCTTCGATATCTTGGAATTTCCTCCAACTATCCGTAATCTCTTCGACGATAGTCACGCTTCACGCACGGGCAAGGACGAACACGACGCAGTGCTTGCTCTTGCTGATCGGCTTGACCTCGAAGCAGAGGAACTCATCTCGAATGCAGATACGCTGCTCTCTACAGATGCCTCAGTGGACTTCTGCTCTAATTCAGCATACAATCATCCTGATGATAATATTATAATGCTACCATAATGAAGGATCTTGAACTTGTATATAAAGGTGAGATACATCGCATTCCTAACCGTTGGGACGCTATGAACTACCGCCAGTACATCCGACTTGTGGGTGACTTCCTTCGTATGGCGGCCGGCGAGTTGTCCGCAGGAGAGGTTCGGATTAACTGGTTATGCGACATCATGGGATGGGATAAGCGCAAGTTCCATTCAGAGGAACAGATAGCCAACCTCGTTGCAATCTCTGAACAGCTGACGTTCATGTTTCAGATTAACTACCCTGATAACAACGCTGTGTTAGATGGTGTGGGAGAAGAAACCTACGAGTTGTGCCGTCGTGTAGATCCTTACCGCCTGCACATACCGTTGGCACGTGTGCTACGCCGTCTCGACTATCAATATGTAATCGACCTCTGCTTCTGTGCGCAGCTCATCCCTTCTGTTCGGATTGGCGAGCGTTCTTATCATGGATATAGAATTGAAACAGGCTTCAGTATGCTCACCTGCTCGCTTACTGCTCTTCAGTATATTGAGGCGCAAGCACTTATCGAGCGAGGAGAAGAGTCGCTCCCGCTGCTCGCCGCCATTCTCTACTATCCCGAGAAAGAGTATCATTCCGAACGCGCACACGAATTAGCTAACGATTTCGCTGAACTCCCGCTCGAAACGCTCACGGCTATATCGTTTAATTTTCAGGCATTCAATAATTATCTATTCAGCAAGACTTCATTCTCACTCTTGTCTAAGTTCGTGCATAAGCCCAAGCAGCCTATCACCACCGATGCCTCTGATGCGCTCTACGACCTCTCCAAGGAGGGGCTTGGTAACGCAAAACAGATAGAGCAGATGAACGTACTTACTTATCTGAAGGTGCTGCGCAAGAAGACCATCGATGCAGTTAAGGATATGAAGGGTTTTGGATGGGATAAATTAAAAATCAGTGAAGAGGTAGGGCTGCCTATCTCTGTAATCAATAAAATATTATAGAGTATGTATAATAAGAGAGTTTGGCTCAACGGCCCCGATTCCCCATCAACAGGCAATGTCATCTGTTTTGATGGTAATACCACCTGGCATGGTGACACGATACGAAACACATTCTTACAGGTGTCTGATTGCAGCTGGGCAGTCAGATTGCATAAAACGGAAGATGATAGCACTACGGATTTTATCGACAAACTAAAACTGTTGAGAGATGAAGTAGATAGTTTTATTTCATATTTGGAAGAAAATAAATAGGAGTATGATACTGGATCAGTTTCTCTATTTCGCACAATATCCGTCAAAAGAGGGTGTTCGTGCTATACTTACCAATGGTGCGAGTGACTTCCCTGGTTATAATGCTCTTGCGGAGTCTCTTGACAAACTTCCCAATGTGTCGCGACTCCCTAAGTTAGTGGGCTCGTTCCTATTCGTGGATTATGGCGAACTAAATATGTCAGCGGATGGACGCAACTCTTACCAAGTAACCCAGCGTATCGCTATCACCGTGGCAAGCAAGATGACGAACCGTGCGGACGCTGCCGAATATATGCTTGCTTCCGACCAGACGCTCCAGCTGCTCTCCAAGATTCACGCTTGGATGATTGCCGATGCTGAAGAAGGTAATATCGAGTGGATTTCCCGGGGCGAACTCGACAAAGCGGAGATAATACCCTTCGTGGCCACGGAATTATCCTCGGTCGGGTGGACGCTGATGCTCTCCTGTGTTGCGCCTGACACGCTCGGCACTCACCGCCTCAGTCGGTCCTTTGGCAAACAGACGTAGTAACGTAATTTTGTAACACGATTAAAGACAGATTACAATGAAAAAGCTACCCATGATATCTATCGTTTCACTGCCACTCTCCATAGTGGCCGACTACTCGCAGTACCTCTATCAGGACTGGGAGTTTGCTAAGTGGATAGGCGTCGCTATCATCATCGACACTATCCTAAGCGTGTGGAAGCATCTCCTCCACAAAGATGCCTCAAGCGAGGCCTTCTTCAGTAAGTTCAGCAAGAAGATTGCTATCTACATCCTGCTGCTCATCCTTTCCAACGTCCTTGCCAACTTTAAGGTGAATGGAAGTGTGGTCGGTACTACCCAGTGGATAGGAACCTATCTTTGCGTGTTTATGATGGTGCGAGAGTGCTTCTCCTGTGTTGAGAACATCCAGGCCATCTATCCCATATTTCCCACCTCATTCGTCCGCCGTCTGAAAGACTTCAACGATAAGGGCGAATACATCAAAAAAGACTGATCATGGTAACAGCAGCACAGCGTGATTTTGCACGCAGCATCTATGCAGCAGCCCAGAAGGCTACTGACATCGCCCCCGAGTTTGTCACGGCGCAAGCCATCCTCGAAAGCGGATGGGGCAAGTCGCGCATAGGAAAGTTCAACCTCTTCGGTATCACCCGAGGCAGCAACTGGAAAGGGCATACCGTCCTTATCCTCACCCACGAGTACTTCAACACGCCTAACCGCACATTCGTTGCACCTGAGAAGGTCGTGTCCGTCGCTAAGTGCAGGACCGGCAACAGATGGTATTACACCGTTTACCGACTATTCAAGGACTTCGATTCCCTTGAGGAGTGCCTTCAGGAACATACCCGCCTGCTCCGCAAGCCCGGTTATGCCGATGCCTGGCCCTACCACCACGATGCCGAGGAGTTCGCCCGCCGCATCTGCGACAACAAGGGCAGCAAGTATGCCACCTCCCCAGTCTATCAGCAGCAGATGCTGCAGATGATCAAGACAGTACGTTCAATTTGTCAGTAGCCTATGTTCACACAGATAAGACACAGACTGCAGGTCATCACCGCTGTTCTTATGGTGGTCTTCGCCGGCCTTGCGCTGGTTGCCTTCCGCGCATACAGCGACATGAAAGCCGACCGTGACCGGCTGAAGGAGAACCAGAGCCTTCTCCTCCATAACGGAGAAGTGGAAATCAAACAGACGAACACAGGCAGCAGTCAGGCTTCCGTCCCAGCACTGACGCTTCGCTCGTCAGAGTTCCGCCAGAGCGGCGACACGCTGCTGCAGGTAGCCAAGGCTGCAGGGATAAAGGCTTCCCGCATCTCCGAAGCGGCTACAGCGGCTACAGCAACGCACGTAGACTTTAAGACACGGGTATTCCGTACGGTGGTGCATGACACATTAAGAGACACCGTCCTTTGTCCAGCAAGTCCGCTGCCAGCCCTGTCCCCGTCGAAGCAGCTGCAGCTGTCATGGAATGACCCGTGGGTGTCCCTGTCTGGAACGATTGCCGACTCCGTCTTTCACGGTTCGCTCACCTCCAACGACACCCTCGACATCATCGTCCACCGCATTCCCAAGCGGTTTCTCTTCTTCCGCTTCGGATGCAGGCAGGTGCGCATGGACATCATCAGTCGTAACCCTCACACACGGCTCACCTACGCACGGTATCTTCAGCTGATCAAATAAATGTTTTCATAAGGTTTTAGTTATTAGGTTTATAAGATTGTTTAGGTTGATTCGAGCCGCCGCAGCGATTGCGCCGGCTCTTTTCGTATCGTTCTTTAGCTATAGATAATTACTTCTAAACCGCTGATTATAAAGGTAGTATTACTTGCGTGTACCCTATTATAGTGTTACCTTAGCAGTACAATTAGAAACAAAGAACATTCAAAAAACAAAGATTATGAACGAGCAAATTCAGAACATTCTTAACGAGAACGGAACAAAGACTTCTAAGATTCAGAAGCTTCTCACCCTTGGACTGACACGCAGACAGGTAGCTGACCTTGTAGCAGGTGGTAATTACGGATTCGTGCAGAACGTCTACAAGCGCATGATGCAAGGAATGACACAGAGCGCAGCACAAGCAGCAACAACAGTTCTTCCACAACTCGACTACACTTTTAACCGCAACTTCGGAGTTGAAATTGAAGCTTACAACTGCACAAGAGAACGCCTTGCAAGAGAACTTACCGCAGCAGGCATCAGGGTAGAGGTTGAAGGTTACAACCACACGGACCACACGGACCATTGGAAGCTGGTTACCGACAGCAGCCTTTCAGGAAACAACACCTTCGAACTTGTAAGCCCTATTCTCCACGGTGAGCAAGGACTTGAGGAACTGGAAAAGGTTTGCTGGGTGCTCGACCTCTGCAACGCTAAGGTTAACGATTCCTGCGGACTTCACGTTCACATGGACGCTGCAGAGTTCGACCTTCAGACTTGGAAGAACCTTATTATTACTTACAAACGCCTTGAGAAGGTTATCGACCACTTTATGCCTCTAAGCCGTCGCAACAACCGCTTCTGCAAGGGGCTTACCACCATTACAGAGGCAACCATCAACCGAGCTTCTAATATCAGCGATCTTAGAGCAGCTTTCTACCACAACCGCTACCACAAGGTAAACCTCGAAGCTTACGCACGCCACCGCACGGTGGAGTTCCGCCAGCACGGGGGTTCAACAAACTTCACAAAAATGTCTGCCTGGATTCATTTTCTCGCAAAAATGATTACCTTTGCAAAACAAGGACAGGTACAAGAAGGAACAACCCTTCAGAACGTCCCCTTCCTCACCGAAAGCGAAAAACTTTACCTAAAGATAAGAACAAAAAAATTAGCAGTATGAGAAGAATAAAGATAAAAACAAGAGATGGTCAGCAAAAACCGACCATCTCTCCAAAAGAACTCGTTGGTGCTATTATTACCGAAGCAAAGCTACAAAGCCAGCTCCCTCATAATTTAGTTCCCGAACATCACCGAGTAGATTCACCAAAATTCAAAACCTACCGCATTAAAGGAGACAACCACAGAATTGTAGCATACAGCCCCGAGGAGTTCCTCCGCCAGCTCCATGCAGGCAGCCGTTTCGACAGCGAGGGCACAGATACGGAATATATGCAACGCTTCGCTCACCGCTTGCAGGAGCTCGAGGGCTACCTTGTTTCCACCTACAGTCCCGAGGCTTTCCTTGCCGACCTAATTAACAGAGGTTTCGTAACCGTTGAATAATAAAACACGATGCTCGTTCTTTGTAGCCGTGGCAGTCTCCGAACTGTTACGGCTTTTTAAATGTTAAAAAATAAACCTTACTACAAATTTTTATAGTAAAAGTTTGGATAATACGATTTTTTATAGTATCTTTGCATTGTCTTAATAAAACAACAGAATATGAAACAAGAAACAGAAACAATGAGGGTTACACCCGAGGAAAGAGACCTGATTGAGCAGATGAGAAACTACAACCGTTCTTATCCAAACGGTTATCCCAGATTACTGGAAATCATCATCGAGAAGTTCTACTCAATGCTTCGCCAACCCTATTAACAACAAAACACCGCCTCTCCCTAAAAGGGGAGGGGTTTCAATAAAAGAAAGGAATACAACAATGGAAACAGTTATTAGAAAGCCGGTAGTAGTCAGCGATATGAAGCAGCGTTTGGTCGATCTGAGTGACCGCATCCGCCGAGCTGCAGAAAGAATTTAGGCGTGGTTATCTGTTGACCATTCAAGGCAAAAGCCGCCCGTCGCCTACGGGCGCATTTTAGCCTCTCGCAATGCGAGGGGCTTCTCTTTTCATTTTTGTTGCGTTATTATTTGTTTTTTGTACCTTTGACCCCAAAATATTAACTAAAGATTTTATGAAATTATATCTATTTTTTTTCTTTACATGTTTATCACTATGTGCGTGTGAAAAAGGTAAGACCATGCAACAAGTTGCATCGGAAAATCAAAAACGTCAATTCGACTCTGTTTATTCCAATTTAGCCAAGGAGTATATAATCGAACCAGATTCTTTTACAAGGGGAATACCGAAAATAATTTATCCCAAAAACAAACCAAATTCTCCCTGGAAAGACTATTTGTGGTCATATTTTGAGATAGAGAATGGTAAAGCCGAAAGATTCAGATTAGTTATCCAAAACTCAGAAAGAAAGAAGATTGACGGAACTATCATGTTTAAATTCAATATAGATGGTAAAATTGTAGATATTATTATTCAGTCTTATATGGCGCACGAATCTTATAAGGGGAATTATTATGATATACCATCAGCTTATGCTGCCGAGTTTTTAGACTCATTAAAGGTCGGGAGTAAAGTTAAAATGAAGGTTACTAACCTTGAAGAATATGCTACGAGAACCATATCCTCTGAAGAAATAAATAATATTATCAAGGCATATCAACATTATCGAGGATTGGGAGGAGAACTCGACTCTCCTGACATTCCTGTCAATCAAGATAATTAAAAATAATATACTTCAAAAAAATAACTGCATTATTATTTGGCGGTTACGAAATTACTACTTACCTTTGTAACCGTCAAAACATTGAGGAATATTTCTCAAACGAGGGCGAGATGATTTCAAGCCCCGAACTTATTTAAACTTCGTTGGGCTTATTTTTATGCCCATATTGTAGCCTTGCTGCAACGAAGATATGGCGGATGCCTTCCAGTGATTTAGCCCTTGTGGAGAATCTCGATGTTTTGACGAACAGGAAGAGCACCCGCTTTTTCTGTATCCGTACCCAGCGGTTCTGGGAAATGTCAAAACATCGAGTATTATGCAACAAGTAATCGAATTCGAGAGCTCTGCAAAGGAACAGCAGCCTATCGACGTACGTGCTACGATACAGCGCAAAATCAAGTCTATTAATCTTTGGCTCGACGCTAAAAGCGAGTTCTACAGTCGTATCTGCGAATTCTCAGTTACCCGTCGTTTGGTAATTCGAGTTAACCTTGTATCTTTGTGCGTGATAGTAGCAGCTGTCGCCATCGAGCAGCAGCCTATCACATCCGTAATTTCAACCCTCTGTGCAGGCTACTTAGTTTATCGTATGAACAAATCAGAAAAGAAAGGAGGCAAAAAATGAAAGACTTAACCCCAGCAGAAATGGAAATACAAATGGCTTTTCCCGATATGATGAAAATGACCGTAGAATTTGAAGTTGTATTTTCAAAGAAAGAAGTGGAAGAAAAGGGCAGAGAAATTGCTACCAGTTTACAAACCTATTTATTGCGGTATGAGCATCATGCAACATTAGCAACGTTTTACTTTAGCGAAGAAGCAAAAAATATTGTCATAAATATGAAAGAAGGGCAAAAGGTCGAATTAGTGCAAAGAGATGTTGCAGGAAATATAATTCCAAATCTTTGCAAAACAGGGACACTGGATGGCTTAAACGAAGTCGTATATGTAGGGTATATAAGTGGCGATGCGTGTGTAAAAGTAAACTTTAATGGTAGTATAGATATGTATGCTATTTACTGTCTTAATTTTGGTAACCAACGCCCTTTGAATAAACAAGAAAAGAAAGGAGGCAAGGCATGATATTCGTTTATAAATATTTCAAGGCTCCTTATGTGCCACAAGATCTTGAACCGCTTTCCCTTGATACGTTTGCAGCATTTATCGATGAGGTGTATAAGAAGTTTAACTCGATTCCCAATGTGAATAAAAAATATACGCTCAATCTTTCTGATAGTTCAATCGCTATTGACGACAACGAAATTCCATTCTCGGTGATAAGTATAGGTTTCTCCAACATACTTGGCTTATGTGGTTTTCAGACTATTGAAAGTTCTACCCAGCGCAAACAGAAACAGAACCTTAAGATTCTTCCTGTCCCCGATAATGGTGAAGAATATTTCTGTCTCCCAGAGCATTTAAAAAGTATAATTAAGAAAGGAGGTGCAAAATGAAAACATCTTTAATTAGTCTTGACGAGCAGACAACGAGAACTCTCGAGGCAATGCTTGACCCAGGTTATATCAGTGAACGAACAGAGCGTCTTCAAGCCATTGAAGATTTCCTCATCGACCAGTGGCGTGATGCAGGTACTATCAAGCCAGATACCGCACTAACTTTCCTTGATACTCTACGCACACTGCGTAAGGATCTCGCTACTTTTCTAACCTCGGCAGACCATCCCGGCGAACCGATTATTAAAAACAAATAAAACTTCTAACAATGACTAATAAAAAAGAAAACGACGAGCAACCTATCAGTGATATCAGTGTCTACGTGGCAGCTCTGTCTTCTACCTATCGTCCAGCTTCGACACCAGCAGAAGCTACTCACTTCTTCTCTACCCCCGAGGTAGTAGATGCTATTCGAGATATAGACCCTTCTGCCAAGGTGTGTGCAGAGCAGATATTCTCTGCTCTTCTCAAGGCAGGATATAACTTCTGCAACCGTCCTGGTGCGCAAGGCTTGGAGTTTAAATGGATGTTTTGTGAGCGATAATTTTCTTTTTTGTCAAAGCATCCATTTATTTGGGTGTTTGTTTGTCAGGTCACTTCGTCGTGAGACGAGGTGTCCTTTACAACAAAAAAAGAAGTACATAAATTTGCCCTTGACAAACAAACAGGTAAGATGAATGAGAAAAATTATCAGACATGCCTCGCTCTTCAGCGGTATTGGCGCACCCGAACTCGCAGCCTTATGGCTCGGATGGCAGAATGTTTTTCATTGCGAAATCAACGAGTTCTGCAACACAATCCTCAATTACTGGTTCCCCAACTCCATCAATTATGAAAACATCAAAACAACAGACTTCTCAAGGTGGCAAGGACAAATCGACATACTCACAGGAGGCTTCCCTTGCCAACCTTTCAGTTCAGCAGGACGGCGACTTGGAGCGGACGATGACCGCTACCTCTGGCCAGAGATGCTACGAGTCATCAGGCAGATACAGCCCACTTTCGTCATTGGTGAGAACGTTGCTGGTATCCTATCGATGGTACAGCCCGGCGAAGAGGTTAAGGTGGGAAGCACAACCTCTCTCTTCGAGGAGAACGACGACATTTACCAAAAAAAACAAGGGTTCGTCGTCGAAACCGTCTGCTCAGACCTTGAGCGTGAAGGATACTCCGTCCAGCCGTTTGTTATTCCGGCTTGTGCCGTCGGTGCGCCCCATCAACGAGACCGAGTGTGGTTCGTCGCAAGAAGGAATGTTCCCACATCTCCTACTGACACCATGTACGAGGGAATTCTGCGAAGACCCGGCGTCAATGAGAGCGAGGGCAAAGCGCAACGGCTACAAGAACGGAACGAAATACAACAGCCTACTGAGCCAAGTAGTCTACTCAGACATGCTCCCGACACATTTAACACAGGGGCTGAAGGTATGCGAGAACGGCAAACAGAAATTCCTTTCTCTCGGGTTGCTTCCCACACCATTAGCGGTGGAGATACAACACAGCAAGCGTATCAAGGCTCTGAAGAAGAAAGGAGGAAAGACGATGGGCAGCAGAGCCAACGGCGAGCAACGCCCCAATGGTCTTATGGACTTCATCAACTTTCACGGCATACTACCGACCCCGAGTACGGCAGATGCGACAATGGGAGCTGTCATCGGCAAGAACGACAAAATAGTACAGACACCCTCAGGAACTCTGCGCAAAGTAACCCCAACAACAAATTTCAGCCTCGGTCTTGCAAGGATGGTTCAATTTCTGCCAACACCCTGTGCCCAGGACTTCAAGAAGAGGGGATTGAGCTCCAAACAGAAGGGGTTACCCGAAATATTCCGCAAATGGGATTGGCTACTGACACCCAGAGCGAGCGACGGGATGAGAGCTATGATGACAATGGAGAACCTCAAGTCACACCGCAAGAAGAACGCTGCACAGAGCAACCTGTCGGAGCAGATTGCCCACAAAATTGGTGGAGGGACTTCCCAACTATCCCCCCTGTTTGTAGAGGAAATGATGGGCTACCCTTTGATATATCTCGTCTTACCATTCCTTTCTCAAGATGGCGACAAGAATCTGTAAAGGCTCTCGGCAACTCTATGGTACCACAAGTTGTCTTCGAATTGTTCAAGGCAATAGATATGGAGATTTTCGAAGAATAATTTGCGTTATTCCTAATAAAAATTTATATTTGCATTAAAATAAACATCAGATTTATGGAACTGATACAAGGTCTATCTTTTGTAATAGCACTCGTTCTCATGCCGCTTTTATGCAGAGGGCAAGTTTTTATTATTAAATTACTCTACCTCATCTGCATGACATTGCTGACCCCGATATTTGGATATCCAGTATATCGGTATGTCATGAGTCACTAAGGGGATGTCCTTTCTTTTATAGCTGTCTGTTACTATATTTGCGAAATAAAAAGGCAAATATGGTAACAGACAGTTTCATTCGTAAGAAGTTCGTTCGCGACACCCTTCAGCAGGGTATTTCCAAGATTTATACTACGCAAGAGTCGGTCGTGCGCAGCAATTATCAGCTTCGGTCAGGACGGCTCCTTACTTCTCTCTCCAAGCATTCTTCCGATTCCAGCATATCGGGTGAATCTTACACAATCTTTGTTCGTATTTTACCCTACCTTCGCTTTTTGGATATGGCATACCGTCAGCGCAATGACCGCATAGCCAAGTCCAGACGGCGTAACCTTGCGCTTTATAACCGTGTTGTCTGGGGTGTCCTCTATCATGAGACATTCCCGCAACTCCGCTTCGGCTTTACTGATGAAGTACGAAAAACCATTCACGACCAGTTACAACATTCATTAAACCCATAAGCATTATGGCAAACAAGCACCTTTCAGAGGACGAAATCCAGTATACCATTGATGTGAAGACTGCAAAGGCGCAGCAAGAAATTCACAAGTTGGAAACCCAGTCAGCTGCTCTTCGTAACGAAAACAAGCAGCGACTTCAGCAGATGATCAAGCTTGAGGCATCGGGCAAAAAGGAAACCGATCAATACAAAAGGCTTGCAGCCTCCTACAAAGATACTGGCAAACAGATTAGGGATTTGACCTCACGCATTCAAGAACAGACACGAACCTTGGATACAAATGCTATGACAATGTCACAGCTCCGGAAACAGTCTAAGTCACTACAGAAAGAGTTGGATAATGTGTCAAAGGCTCTTAATCCTAATTTATATACCGATCTCGAAAATCGCTTACAGGGAGTTAATGCACGTATGGAGGAACTTAGGGTGTCTGCTCGAGGTCTTAAAGAAACCCTTGTCAACGGCTCTACAATAAATTATCTGACAGGAAACTTACTGACCAAAGGTGCGGAACTTGCGGGATCAGTTGTCCAAAAATTGACAGGCAGTATTTCTGAGACCATTAATAAAAGTATCGAGCTTGCTGAATCTGCTGATGGTATCACTCATGCCTTCGAGAAGATTGGCACTGCAGACTACCTGCAAGAACTCCGCACCGCCACTAAAGGTACGGTCTCGGACATCGAACTGATGCAAGCCGCCGTCAAAGCCAAGGACTTCCGTATTCCTCTTGAAGACCTTGGTAAATATCTATCCTTCGCCCAACTTAAAGCGCAACAGACAGGGCAGTCGCTCGACTACATGGTGGACTCTATCGTAACAGGTCTTGGCCGTCAGTCGCCACAGATACTTGATAACCTCGGACTTTCTGCATCAGAAATATCTGAAAAGACGAAAGAAACAGGGGACTTCATGAAAGGTGTTGCCTCTATAGTAGAAAAGAATCTTGCAGAAGCAGGTGAGACTTATATCTCTGCTGCCGACCGTGCTGCTCAGCGCACCATCGAACTTGAAAATGCACAGTTAGCACTTGGTAAGGCATTGCTGCCCATCAAGGAAGAATTTACAGATATTTATGGTCAGATACAAGTAGGAGCCATTAAAGCTATCAAATACCTCGTTGAACATCGCAATACGCTTGTTCTGCTCACGAAAGCTGTTGTCCTGCTTACTGCTACTTATACTGCCTATGTCGCAGGGCAGAAGCTCTCTTATCTGTGGAGCCTGCGTGCTGTCGCTGTCAGTAAGATCAAGGCTGCTGCAGCCGCTGTTGAGAATACTATGTTGCAGTTATCTGTATTACGTCACGCAGTTCTCAACAAGACAATGAAGACTTCTATTGCTTTGCAAAAAGCTTTCAATATCGTTCTTAAACTTAGTCCTTGGGGAGTTATCCTTGGGGCTATAACACTCGTTGTTGGTGCGTTACTGATGTTTAATAAGCGTGCCGACGCTGCCACCATAGCACAAAAGAAACTCAACGATATCCAGTCAGAAGCCAGTCGTAAGGTGGAGGAGGAACGTATTAAGATAGAGATGCTCACTAAGCGTATTCACGATAATTCTCTCTCACTTGCCGAACGACAGGATGCGATTGAAGCATTACAAAAGATTGTGCCAGACTATACGGCAAAGCTGTCGCATGAAGGAAAGGTCTATGATGAGAACACACAGGCTCTCACACGCTATCTGAATGCACTAAAGGAAAAGGCCTTACTTGAGGGCGCACAGAACGCAATAAAAGAATTAGGAGAGAAGAAAGCTAAACTGATCATACAGCAGCGACAACAAGAGCAACAGCTCAAAGATATGAAGAAGGAGCAGGCGCAATTTCAGCAACAGAATGCAGGACGACCTCAGACAACAGGAGGTGCATACGCTCCTACATATGTCGGTGCCTCCATGGGATACTCAGGGGAGGTTGGGACGTTATCAAGACAACTTCAAAAAACAAAAGACGAGATTAAAGTGGTTGACACTTCTCTGAATGCAATTGGTAAAGAGTTCGGCAAGAAGATGTTTAGTTCCAGTGGTGGAAGTAATGGTGGCTCTGGTGCAAAGAAAGGAACAATAGGTGCTGAACTGGATGCTATTGATGCAAAAATAGAGGCCTTGAAACGAAAGCGACTGACGATAAAAGTAGGTGACACTAAAGGGCTAAAAGCTATTGATGCGCAGATTGCCAGTCTTGAAGCAAGGAAGGAGCAACTGGAATACAGTAAACCAACAAAGAAGAAGAAGAAAAAAAAGAAAGTAAAAAAAGGTAAAGATCCTGATGAGATAACGACGAAAAACTTCTCATCTGCAAGAAGGAATGAGGTGGACAATGCAAATACAGCTTATCAAAAAGATTTAAATAACCTCAATATGATGCTTACTCAGAAGAAGATTTCGCAGGAACAGTATGATATTACAGTCACTGCTTTAAAAACGCAGCATGCTTCAAATCTTCTTCTGATTGAAAAGAACTACTACGATAAGTCACAGAGCCTTGGTTTCAAGGATGCTGCTAAAAAGAAAGAACTTGTTAGCTCGCAAGAGAAGAATGTTACGCAAGCTGAACAGGGATTAGCCGAGAGCCGTATCGCTGCAGAAGAGAAGTATCAGGAATTAATGAATAAGATAGCCGAGCAAGGGGCAGTGAAGCAAACGCAGACTCTGCAGGAAGAACGAGATGTAAAACTTGACTTTCTGAACGGATATTATCAAGCAGCTCTCCAGTTGGCTAAACAAAATGGAGGGGATACTAATAATGTAGAAACTGCTTATCAAACTGCACGGCAGAATATTCTCAAAGAGTATGCGGATAAAGAGCTTGCAAAGATAAAAGAACTTGAGGAGCGTAAAGCCCAAGCACGACAGGAGTATGGGCTTGACACTTTCGAAGATCAGTATGCCGCACGCCGCAAGAAGATAGAGAGTGATACCCTGCTTAATGAACAGGAACGACAACAGGCTCTTACTCTTCTTGATCAGCAGGCAGAAGAACACCGCCTTCAGATACGTCAGCAGTATGGTCTTGCTTCACAGCAGGAACTCTATAATGCAGAGTTGAATCAGTTGAAGATGCATCTTCAGAACAAAGAGATATCTGAAGAAGAGTATGAAGAGGCAGTGAAGAGAATGAAGATCGCCAAGATGAAGGAGGCGTTCGACTATTATTCCAACCTCTCCAGCGGTGCTGTTCAGGCACTACAGCAAGCAGAGATGGCAAATGTAGATGCTAAGTATGATGCGGAGATTGAAGCAGCTAAGAATGCAGGTAAAGACACCACAGAGCTTGAGAAGAAGAAAGCTAATGAGAAGCTGAAGATACAGAAGAAGTATGCTGATGTAGACTTTGCCATGAAAGCCTCGCAGATTATTGCCGACACATCAGTATCCATAATGAAAGCTCTTGGAGAACTCGGTCCTATTGCTGGTCCTGTTGCTGCTGCTCTGATGGGTATTACTGGTGCAGCTCAGTTGGCTGCTGCCAATGCCGAGCGTCAAAAGGTAAAGCGAATGAGTCTAAATGGCGCAGGCGGTTCTGCAGGAGCTTCAGGTGCACGTGTCGCAACGGGTCTTGAGTCGGGAGGTAGTATTGATGTCGAGCGTAGACAAGATGGCAAAATGTTCCGTGCTGACTACGATCCTGACAGACGTGGGTTCATCGATAAACCTACCGTCATCGTAGGAGAAGGTGGCTACGGACACAGCAAGGAATGGGTGGCTTCGAATGCAGCCGTTGAGAATCCAACCGTAGCACCCTTCATTGATATAATCGACCGTGCACAGCGTGCTGGAACTATTCGCACCCTCGATATGAATAAGTTTCTTGTTCAGCAGGCGCAAGGTCGTGCCTCTGGAGGATACGTCACACCAACAGTTAATGATGCGCGTGGTGTGGTTAAAGACTCCTACAAGGATACGCTCATCGAACGATTAACGGATGTGCTCGACCGCCTGTCTGTAGAGGGCATCCCTGCGTCTGTCTCTCTTAATGAGATTGAGCAGAAACAGCAGCTGCAAGACAAAGCTCGTCGCTTCGGTAGTAAATAGAAACAACACCTTATATATATGAAGATAACGAACTTAGAGAAGGGCGAGGCCTATAACCTCAAACCCGATACACAGATACAAGTAGAGCGAACTAACCCATTCTTCAATGAATATGGAGAGCAGACGACACCACTCGAACTCCCAGCATCCGAGCGTAACCGCAGGATACTCGGTTTCCCTGATTCCTTCGGTCAAAGAGTGAAGATAAAGCCCGTTGATGTGACCATCAAGGATGGAGAGTATTTCGCTCAATGTCGGCAGGTGGTGTTGTCTGCTCAATACAAGGGTGGCATCTCTACCTCCTTTTATATCAATGACGGCTCATTCTACTCCCGTATTCAAAAGATAAAACTCAAAGATATATTTAAAGGTGAGTTTATCCCTGGAGTGAATACTGTTGCAGAGGGTATAGATTTCTGCCGTAGGTTGCGTAATAACTCAAGCGATGAGTATGGTATATTCCCTATCTTGCTGACAGATGACTCGGGAGGAAAGACGGGTATGAATTATAAGATATTAAACGCCTATGGTAAGGAAAAGGTGATGAAGAGTGAAAAGTTTGTGTGGCTCAATGGGCAACAGGTGGAAATCCCTGTCTTGAAAAGCTTTCACCCAGATTTATCAGGCGAAGACTGCGACTTCTATAATGCAGTACAGCGCACAGAGTATGTCAATGAGATACCAATAACGTTAGCTCCAGGTTATTATATCTCACCTTTTATTCGTGCCAACTACCTCCTCAAGCGTGTCTTTGCTTACTTCGGCTATGAACTGCAAGAGAACTTTTTTACTCGCACAGAACCTTTTACGAAAATGGTGGTGGTAAACAACGTGATGGATGTGTTAGTGAACGGACGGATAAAAGTAGCCGACCTTGTTCCTGACGTCACATGTGCCGACTTTCTTGCTGTCTTTCGCAAGAAGTTCTGTTGTGAGTTTACATCCGATGAAGGTAAGCGAACGGCGGATATTATCTTCCTCCGTGATGCACTTCAGGCAGCCCCCACAACTGACCTCACTCGATGTATGACGGCAGAACCTACCCTGTCCTATAAGGCTGAGAAAGATTATCAGCGTGTCACACTGGCATCAGCAGATAAGGTGGACACCGATGTTTCAGATTCTTACGATGATTTTGACGCTATGCAGAAAGCGAATCCCTCGGCTTACTTCAACAAGTATGATGGAGCATTTTATAAACGTGGGTGGTCAGGCGATTGGCAGGTGATTACCAAGATTGGTGAAGCATCACAGGATTATAACACAGGGGAAATACTCGAAGCAAAGGAGGTGAAAGTTCCCGACCTGATTCCAGAGTTTCGTATGCTGTCTTATAAAAATACATACAAGGACGAACCAGTTTCATACGACTTTGGGCAATTCCTTTATGTTGGGGCGTATCTCTCTCTGAACTCTAAGATGGTTGTTGCTGGCGAGGATAAAGAGAGGGATAGCGAGTCGGCTTCTAAACAAAAGGTAGTCCTGGCGTTTACTCATCTTCTCTATGGTAGAACGAAAGGAACTGTCTCATCTTACGATGTCAATGATGAATCCCATTATAAACTCTTCGACTATTCACTCTTTTATAATGGCGAGGATGGTATCTTCAATCGCTTCTATCGCGACTACGATCTGCTGCTTCGTAACTCTCTGCACGAAATGAAAGTGAAGCTATTACTCACACAATCACAGAAGCAGAATTTACCTGCATACGCCAAGGTTGTTATAAGGAACGTTCCTTTCTTCTTCAATAAACTAAAGTTCACCCTCGGTGGAAAGAACGACCCCGTTGAGTCTGAATTGTATACCCTGTCGCTTATGGAACCTGTTATCTATGCTCCTGAACTCGAAGATAAGTTCAAGGCTATGAAGACGGAATATAAATGGATTGGCAGGATTAAACAGACAGAGGTTAGCGAGGACGAGTTCAAAAACTCTGGGCTGGATAAGAACCGAACCTTTACTACCATTTATCCGCCGATACCATCAGCAGAATATATTGGGAAACCTTACATGAAACAGACCTCATATACCGAAGAGAGAACCCGTCACGCCTCGTTCTGGAGACACTCTAAATGGAAGTACACACGCACAGAGGTATGGCTTGAGTGCGTACCTTTATAACCGCTTTTATTCTGTCCTTTATCCTTTCTCATTTATATCGTACTTTTGTGTTAAACAATTCGCACATGGATATTCTTCTTAAACCTGATTCACTAAGTCTGACAGGCTCGATGAATCACTTTATTATATCAAGCTCGCAAGAGGTTACGTTTGTTCTCAAATACGCAGACACGAACGAAATCATCGTGCAACACATTTATACTCCGAATAAAGCGAAGCGCATAGAGATTGACTTGGAGAACATCATCACTCCGCTGCTATCTTTTCAGCTCCAGGAGTCGACTACAATTTATCGTCAACCGAACATTGCTCGTGAGTTCTTAGTTAATCTCATTGAAGATAAGACAGCTGCTCAAGAGTCTTGGCAATTCACGGTACTCCGTGCTGGTATCGACAACTTCGCTGACACCGCTTCAGATTGGTTGAAGCGTAACTTCTTGACGTGGCAGCCTACCGTCAAGCCTGTTACCTATTACACGCCAGAGTTCCTTAGCTACTACGCTGTCGAGGACTGCGTAGCTAAGTGTCGTGCTTACGTAGAAGAGAACGGTAGTTATATTCAGACAGACATCGAACTTGGCAACCTCTCTCATGGGAAGGTGTGGACGATGCCAATGCAATATGGGGTCATCGCTGGTAAGTTAGGCAAGATGCCAAGCTACTATGACGTATGGGTGGAAGACCCTGCTGGTACTCGTCTCACATACATTCAGCGATACTATGCTTCAGATATTCGAAGTGAGGAAGAACAGTGGGTACTCTTCGAAAATTCACTCGGTGGTATCGACACCTTCCGTGCGTATGGTGATGCGGAGAATACAGCGAAGCATACGCACAATGTGGCAGAGATTGAGAACGACTCTGAAGAATATCGTGTTGACACGGTCAGAGAATACAAGAAGAACACTGGATTCCTCTCTAAGGAGGAACGTAAGTGGTTGCTCGATTTCTTCCCTTCCTTGGGTAAGTTCCTCTACACAGGCAACTATGTGCGTCGCATTGTGGTGACAGAGAGCGACGTCAGTTGGCAAACGAAAGACCTCCCTTCATCTTATACATTTACCTATAAGTACGCAGACGCACGTCCTTACCTGAATATTACCAGGTCAGAGGACGCTGCGCCTGCAATGTTGGATATCAAGATACCAGATGTAGGGTCTTTTACCATCGCCCCACGCTTAGTTGAGCTTGAGCGACTACCGCTGAGCAGTGGGGCTTTGTTTCCTGTTCAGAGTCCTTACTCTGATAAGTGGAATATTACCACAGCTGAAGCTATCCTTGAGTGGTTCTCACGTGAGGTTACCACTGCTTACAAGGGTGACGGTGCCTTTGGACACCGCCACGACAACATGTCGGTACTGAATGCGCTCGATCGTATTGGTGACTACCTCACCTTGGATGCACAGAAGATACTCGCTGGCTTAGCTGACGAAGCAAAGTCTGCTCGCACGCTCGACCCAAAGAGTGTTGACTGGGAGAAGATTGTGCGGACAGACAAAGACACCATCGTACGTGCTGTGATAACGTTCTTAAAGGGAATATCGTTCGGCAACGGCATGGGTATCGACGGAGAAGGAAAGGCTACGCTATTCGAGGCGATTGCAGACACGTTCAAGAGTAAAGACTTCCATTCAGGTCTGCTCGACGGTGCAGGCTTCGGATTCTACAAGGACGAGCACGGAAAGTCGGTGGCAGAGGTGGACAAGCTCGAGGTCAGACAGAAGGCGACCTTTGCCGAGTTGGAGTACATACGGCTGGCATTCACCACAGGCGATGTAGGCTATACGAGCGCAGGTGGCAGGATTGCTTTCGTAAAGAAGACGGGTAACGTGTTTCGTTGCTACTTCTTGGCTGATGATGGAGAGAAGCGTGTTGCCAACGAGTGGCACGTGGGCGACCAAGCAATGTGTAAGACGGCGAACCTCCTGTCACGCACCACGAAGCAGGTGAGTAACCGCTACTACTGGCGGCTGGTGGTGAACATGGGTGAGGAGACGGTCAGCGAAAAACTGTATTACTTCATCGACCTATCAGACATCAAAGGCAGTCTTGACCTCACGATTGACGGAAAGCAATATGCGTGCGTGGGATATGATACCAGCACGGAGAATGACGCACCACAGGCAGAGGACGACATCATACAGTTAGGCTCGCAGACCGACCCCAACAGGCAATACGCTTATATTCTCTATGTGTCGGAGGGTAAAAGGGTCGACTATGCAGGCATTAATGACTTCAACCTAACTACACATATTGTCAACGAGTTTTCGCCACGAGGCACTACGATTCGATCTGACAGCTTCAAGATAGTATCGGGAGCAGGAACGGGTACAAGTTCACCGATTGTATGCGATCGTGGCGAGTGGCAGACGGGAACGATAGCAGGGCATTACGACCGCTTCTCTTATCAAGGTTCGCTATGGCTTTACGTGGCAAAAGAACCCTCCGCAGAAGCTCCATCTGACAAGAGCACGAAGTGGATTAAGCAGGTGGCGCAAGGCGTGGCAGGAGAGCAGGGAGCAGCACCTGTTATACTTAACATCTATTCTGACGGGGGTAACTTCATTCGTAATCGTCAAGGCAGCGTAACGCTTACGGCTGTCGTGACAAAGGCGAACGTGGATATTACAAGTACATTTCATCCCTCCAGCTTCTCATGGATTCGACACAGCGGCAACGCTACGTATGACGAGGCATGGAATGGCAGACATAAGGGCGTAGGCTCAACCATCACTATTAAGGCGGAGGACGTGGACAAGCGCACCGTCTTTGAATGCGTATTAGACGATTAACTAAGTATTAACTTCATAGATTAAAAGTAATGGCAATTACAGCAAGAAATCAAATTACTATTGTAGACCTCAACGACGCAAAGTCGGTACAGGTTTACTTCACAGCCTCGCAGGGTTTTTCGCAAGGGTACAACCCCGATACGAACGTGTACACTCCGAACTACCCTACACAGAATAACACGATCACCCCAAAGGTGTATGAAAGTGGCGATGCAACGGAGCATTTGGCGAACTGTACGAATGTCGTTTACACGGTCAACGGAACAGCTATCACGGCATCGACAAACAACGCAAACTATGCTGTCAACGCAGCCAAGCAACTTGTCATCAAGGGTAACCTCACGGCAGACCTTAACGTGACGTTCACAGCGGACTATGTAGACGCTGATCACATCACATCGAAGATTGGTGGTTCGTTCGCCATCATCCGCAACGTGACGAGTGGAGCACTCTTCTCTGTCGTGCTGACCTGCCCTAAAGGTAACGTGTTCGACAAGACCGTTACGGGCGACTTGACCGTCACGGCGCAGTGCTTCCGTGGTTCGGTAGCCGACAACGCAGGCAATTCCTTCATATGGGAGCAGTTCGACACGGCTACGGGTGCATGGAAAGCAGTGTCGGCAGGACGTGCTAATGGCGCAACGCTGACGGTGAAGCCAGCTGATGTACTGAACTTCCAAACCTTCCGTGTGAGCGCCCATGACAACGGCGGAAACGGGCAATCGGCAGCCGACGCACAAGCCCTCGTGACGTTCCAAGACTTAACCGACCCTTACACCGTAGAACTCTACTGCCCAACGGGTGACAAGATTGTCAACGGAACGGGGCAGACTACCATCAGCGCACGTATATGGCAGTCGGGGACGAAGATAGAAGACGAGGCGACGGCAGCCGCAAGTCGCAAGTTCGATTACGCATGGACGAAGTTCGATAAGGACGGCAAGTCGCAGAACTGGAACGGGACAACGTCGAACGTCAAGACGGGCAACCCTATCACCGTTCTTGCTGCCGAGGTGGCTACAAAGACAACCATCGTCTGTGAGATAACGAAGAAATAACCAATCGTAGGCGGATGAGTTTCCGCCTACCTAAAACATAACAGATATGAATAAAGAAACTATTGCAAGGCAACAGATCACGATTGCCGACGTACACGACGGAGAGAAAGGCGCAAAGGGTGACACAGGTGCACGGGGTGCGAACGGGAGCAACGGAGCAGCAGCGGAGTTCTATCGTCTCCAGCCACAGACGGAGAAAGCTATCGTGGCATCTGACAACGTGCTACGTGTAAACCTTGAGTACACCATCGAGCACGTCAAGGGTGCGCAGATTAGTGTAGAAACGGGAGCGGCACAAGGCTATCACCTCATTGCATGGACGAATCAAGGAGTATTCCTCACTATGACGGCAGGCAGGGTCAACAGCGGAACGTATCAGATGGCGAACTACTCGAAGACGGGTGATCGCCCCGACTTTATCAACGTTGAACTAAGGGACAAGGCGAACAAGACGCTCGACCACCGTACCGTACAAATCACAATGGAAGCTGCATCGTTTGTGAATGTCATCGGGGACGTTAGGGAGACCGTGTCGCAGAACGGGAAGGACATTACCACCATTCGGCAGGACGCACGAGGCATTCGCCTGCAAGTGGAGAGCCTGAAGAGTGGGGCAAGGAATCTCATTAAGGGGGGACAGATGAACAGAACAATTAGCCGTGCGTTTGCTATGGTAAACGATGGAGAATTGACTGTAAAGCTAAAGCCTGAAACGGATTACACGTTAACGGTAAATGGTCGCATAAGTAGTAGCGCATGGGACAAACGTCAGATGCTGCGCACATATATCTTCGATAAAAGTTGGAAAGGCTTTATGGTAGATTGCGATATACAAGCTACATCTGACACAACCAACTCTGTCACATTCCGCATTCCAAAAGACAAAGCATCAGTGGATAACACATATTGCTTTAACTGTTACTCTTTCCCTAACCAACTTCCGCAAGGTAAGAACGGCGAGGTTACGGTTAATTGGATCACGCTCACCGAGGGCACGCAGCCTGAGAAAGCATGGATACCAGCAGAGGGAGAAGACGTTTATACACAAATGAGTAAGGCAGGCATGGAAATCAAAGACGGAGAAATAACACTCACGGCGAACAAGACTAAGATACGTAACAACAAGGGCGAGGATGTTGCCATTTTCAATGCTGATGGCACGATTGACGCTCGCCGTATCATTGCCGAGGGCACGGAGGACAGAATAGAGTATGGTATCATCGATGGTCGTGCTAATCTTATCATCAAGGATAAGCAGGGCAACACGATGTTACTTTTGAACCGTAACGGCATTGTATTGCCAACGGATATTACAGCCTACGCACGGCGAATCACGGCTATTATGTCGGTCAAAGAAGCGCACGATGGCGTGTATCTGTCGGTATCCTTCGGATTCCCTCTCTATGTGCGTAATACGGGGTTTGAGCGCAGCACCTTTGGTAACAACATCCGTATCGAGGTGGATGCACCGAGCCTTGGCATTAAGAACATGGTCGTACCCGTTGGCAGTGGGCAGAGCAAGACGCTGAATGTGGACGATTCGGCAGAGATAATATATAACACCACCTACGAGCACCAATATAAAGCAGGCACAGCCTTGCCACTAACCCCTGACTTTGAATATCGGGTCATTTGGCGTGGAAAGATTATCAATAGCGGCAACGGGCAAGTTGTGAAAATGGCATAACCCATCCGTAAAGAAAAAATAAGGCGTATGCCTCGCCCACGTGACCCCTATGGGTCAGAAGCGTGAGGCGTACGGGTCAGAAGCGTTACCCGTATGGGTCAAAAACAGGAACTCCGCTCGCCATAGAATATAAGGCACACGACGAGGGAGTATAAATGCCAATCATCCATTAATGCTAATCTATATGGAAAAGTCTTTAAATTATTTCATTCGTGAACAGAAGATGTCAGTAGGACTGTTCGCAGGTAAGAACCCACCCCCTAACCCCTCCCCAAGGGAGGGGGGATTGGATAGTACTTAATGGGTTTAGAGTTATTCATGGTATTTAGATTAATAGGATAAAACCCTGCTCTCCAAGAGGACAGCAGGGTTTATAATTGTAGGAAAGATGGACTGTAGGACGAGAAATATCCATCCTACAGTCTTGCTTCTAATAGAATTAAAGCACTCCCTTGTAATTTAATAGTAGCTGATTCGCCTGCTGAATATCCTTGGGAGTGTATATGTCTGTAATCAATATCGATGAATGTCGTGCCTGATCTCTCACCGTAAGTATATCGGTGTTCGCACGCAGCATATTCGTGATACCCGTGTCCTTGAGACTGTAGAACTTGTATCTGTCAGTCAGCTTCAGATTGGCACGGATATAACGACTCCAGTAATCTCTGAACGCTTTTTCTGTTCTCCGCTCCTTTCCTGGTCTGAAATCATTGCTGAAAAGAAAATACTGTCCTGGACTATCGAAGATGCGTAAGTCTATCATTAACTTAATGACATGGTCAGGAAGCGTTAAGAGAGCATCGTGGTGGTTCTTCGCTATTGAACCGTGAAGATATAATGTTTTCTTTGCCATGTTAAAGTCTCCTACCTTAATATAACTCATCTCTTTTGGGCGCACAAATAAATAATGTAGAATATAGCAGGCAAGCAGGTAATGCTTGTTGTGCTCCGTCAGCCACACCTTTATCCGCTCTAAAACATCATCAGGAATAACATCACGATTCTTAAGCTGACCACGTCGCTGCACGATAGAAAAGTGTTCTGTAGGGTCTGAAGAGATATATCCACGCTCCAACAGATACTTGCAGAAGGTCTTGAGCCAAGAGAGGTAATTGTTTCTCGTTCGGAGCGTGTTGTTTCTGTCGACAAAAACATATTCCAAGAATTGACCTACCATCTTGCTATCGAATTGATAAGTGTAATACAGGTTGACGTTCTGTTTTTCCTTCCACTCTTTCAGAATCTTAATCCTACTGCAATACGATACAACAGATTCCTCTCGCATATTGTGTTCCTTAAGGAGCTTGAATAGATAAGCCTCATACTTTGCGCATACGTCATCGAATGCAGTGTACTCAAGTGGTTGTACGAGTTCTACCCACGGATTCCAGCCTTGCATAAGCTTTTCAGTCAATCTCTTTATAAGAGCTTCTCCGTATTCTCTCTGATTACGCTTACCCTTGATGTGGTCGAGCATAAACTTCTTTATACGAAACTTTCCCCTCTCTGGGTCAAAGGCAGAAAGAGAAACATAACATTCTGAGGCTTGATGAAACTTAGGTGTTTTCCATCCTACAATCTCATTGATAGCCGTTTGTCTATTTTTTGAAGAAAAAATTTTTTTTGGCATTTCCCAACTTTTGTGTGAAATGCCCTATTGAATACTGTTTTATCTAAATTGAGTAAAGTTCACCGACTTTTCACCGACCACTTTACCACCGACCAAAGATATTAATCTGAAAATCAGTATCTTTGTTTTATATTAGTCGGGATGACCAGACTCGAACTGGCGACCACTGGTCCCCCAGACCAGCATTCTAAACCTACTGAACTACATCCCGTTCCTTTAAAAGCCCTGCAAAA
>QWCI01001558.1_pt1 | contig 25855 bp, 29 predicted proteins | sample 1972541 | NCBI WGS metagenome assembly QWCI01 (sample SAMN09866712, study PRJNA288562) | Human oral metagenome isolate term3_saliva, whole genome shotgun sequencing... | isolation source: mouth | host: Homo sapiens | place: USA: California | reverse complement strand
AAGAATAAGGGTAGTGTAAAGCTATCAAACTTCTTAGAAAATTTTTAAATGTTTTTAAAGATTTTAGAACCCTGCGACTTTAGTCGTGGGAGGTTCAGAAGGAAAAGGATGAAAATGAGTTTATGAGGGAGCCTTACGGAGCTTATTTTAAGACTGGGAACTTTGATTTTGTATATATTATAGCACATTCGGTTTTTGGGGATAAGGAGAAGCAGAGGCTTCTGGAAGCGGCAAGTTATGTTAATGTTTATGAATATTTTTCCAAATTAACAGGTGAGGATGATATAATTATTGCCGGGGATTTTAATACATCGGCAGATAATATGGCTTTTAAAAATATGAACGATAAATACGGTGTTTCCTATATTTTGAATCCTGAAGAGAATTTAACAACGCTTTCAGACAGTAAATTGGTAAGTTCTTATGACAACTTTTTTATAAATTTGAAAAAAACAAGAGAATTTACTGGAAATTTTGGTGTATATAACTTTATAAAAAATAATAACTATGCTATAATAAAGAAATATGTGTCAGATCATCTTCTAATTTTTTCAGAATATTCAACATTGGAAGATTTAGATTAATAAAAGATAGGGAAATTGAAGAAAGGAAATGAATGAAAGAAAGAGAAATAAATAAAAAATCAGTTTATAGAAAAGTAATTAATATTGGACTGCCTGTGGCAATTGAAAATATGATTTATGCGCTTATGAACTTTGTAGATATGTTTATGGTGGGGAACGAAAATGTAATACTTGGGCTGGGAACTGTGGCAGTTGCTGGGCTGGGATTTGCCAATCAGATGTTTATGATTTTTATGACATCGCTTTTTGGGATGAATAGTGGCGGTGGAATTTTGGCGGCACAATATTTTGGAAATAAGGATTACAAAAATTTAAAAAGATGTCTTGGAATAACGATTAGTGTCGGTTTTTTATTTTCATTGCTATTCTTGTTTGCTGGGTTGTTTATTCCAGAAACTGTAATTTCTGTATTTACAAATGACAGCAAAGTTATAAGAATTGGAGCAGATTATTTAAGAATCGTGGCTTGGGCCTATCCGCTTGTAGGAGTGGGATTTGCATTTAATATGCAGCTTCGTGCAATTGGAAAAACAAAATATTCATTTTATTCAAGCGTTATTGGCCTTGTAATTAATGTAGCCATAAATTATGTATTAATTTTTGGGCATTTTGGCTTTCCAGCATTGGGAGTACGTGGAGCTGCGATTGCAACAGTTATTGCAAGAATTATAAGCACTTTTTACATTATTTATATAATTTACAAATTAAAATTGCCAATTGCAGGGAAAATAAATGAATTATTTGATTTGTCATTGGAATTTTTTGTAAAAGTTATGAAAATCTCGCTTCCTGTATTTATTCACGAAATACTTTGGATATTAGGTTCAAGTGTATATGTCATGATCTTTGGAAGAATGGGAACAGATTTTGCAGCTGCGGTTCAAGTTGTAAAATCAATTAGCAGCCTTGTATTAACGTTGTTATTTGGACTTTCGAGCGCAACTTCGGCTATAATTGGAAATGAAATTGGAGCAGGAAGAGAAGACAATGCTTATGAATATTCAATAATATTATTAAAGGTGGCAGTTCTTGCAGGTGTTGTCATTGGAGCGGTTGTACTTATTTTCAGTCCATTTGTACTGATTCACGTAAATGCCAAAAGTTATCCATTGGCAAAGGAAATTGTAAAGGCGGAAGTTTTTGTAATTTTTATAAAGGCAATCAGCTTGCAGCTGCTAGTTGGAATTTTGCGTTCAGGAGGAGATACAGTCTGGACAATGTTTACTGATTTGATACCGCTTTGGTTTATTGCGATTCCAATAACATATTTTTCTGGACTTTATTCAGGATTGCCAGTTGCGGTTGTGTATCTGCTTTCATGCAGTGATGAAGTTATAAAGATATTTCCTTGCGTGATGAGGTTGAAAAGCAGGAAGTGGATAAATAATCTGGTAAGTTAAAAAATAGGGGAAATTTAAGATAATAAAGGAGAAATAGTACAATGGATCTAGCAGGAAGAAAAAAGTATTTATTAATTGGTATTTTGGCAGTTTTTACAATGTCATGTTCCACAATAAAAACTCCTCCGCTTGGAGTGGATTATGAAAGTCCGTTGCGGGATAGTGATAATGTTGAGTTTCATTATGACTTGACTTATCTGGATAAGGATGGGAATATTCGATATGACAGGAAAATCTGGGATGCGACTTATAAGGTTGTGGATGAGGCGAAGGATTACCTGATTGTGGAGATGTTTTTGTTTAATGATATTTACAATAAGGACAAGGAGCATTATCCAGAATTTGCTAAAGAATATACAAGACGGCTTATTAAAAAGAAAATGGAAAATCCTAATTTAAAGGTGTATGTGCTTTCAGATGAAAATAATGATCTGTATGGAGCATTTGAACATCCGTTTATTACAGAGATGAAAAATGCTGGAATTGATGTTATAACAGTGGATATTTTTAAGTTAAAGGATACATTTCCTTGGTATTCGCCAGTTTGGAGAACGTTGATAGAGCCTCACGGGAATCCGCAAGGAAAAGGATGGATTGGGAATTTTTATGGACCAATGTGGCCTAAGTTGACTGTGAGAAATTTGTTGAGGGCATTGAATGTAAAGGCGGATCACAGAAAAATATTTTTGAATGAGGAAAATGTTGTAATTTCGAGTGCAAATATTCATGATCCTAGTTATTTTCACGAGAATGTGGCAATATCGGCTAATGGGGAAATTACGAAGGATGTTCTGGATGGATTACAGCATGTAGCTGAATTTTCAGGCGGGAAGATTGATGTTAATGGGAAGCAGGAAAATAAAGTAAATAATAGTCAAATTGGTAATTTGATTAGGAATGAAAATAGTGGAGCAAATAATCTTGCAGCAAATAATTTTTTAGAAGATGAAAATGAAAGAAAAGTTAGGGAAATTGAGAAAAAAAGGGAAGATTTTGTGGAAGAGGAAACAAGAAGATTTGCACAAACTGGGGAACTTCCTGAAAAAAGTCAGGAATATGATCATCAAGGCAATGTGAAAGATGGAGATGTACTTACAAGATTTGATGATGAAAATAATAAATATCAATTGCAATTTGTAACGGAGGCTAAGATCGGGGAACATTTGGATAAGGATATTGACAGCACCAAAGCTGGAGATGAGATACTTATGGGAATGTACTTTCTGGCTGATAAGGGGATTGTTGACAGATTAATAAAGGCTGCAAATCGTAGAGTAAAAATTAGAATTATTTTTGACAGGAGCAGGGATGCTTTTGGGATGAGCACTAATGGACTTCCAAATAAGCCAGTTTCTAAAAAGTTAAAGAAAAAGACTAAAAATAAAATAGAGATAAAATGGTACTTTACTAATAATGAGCAATATCATACAAAGATAACACTAATAAAAAAAACAGATGGAAATGTTATAATACAAACTGGTTCAGCTAATTTAATCAAAAAAAATATACGTGGATATATAATGGATGCTAATTTTAGAATTTTAACAAATAAAGATTCTAAATTGACAAGGGATATTTACACATATTTTGATAGATTATGGGAAAATAAGGATGGGCTGTTTACCGTTAATTTTGATGATGAGCCGACTACAAAGGCGAGTACGGATTTTATGTATAAAATATTAGATGCAACACAATTAGGTTCATTTTAAATTGGGAAGTTTAATTTATAAATTAATTAAAAATAAAAGAATGAGAGAGGGAGAGTAATAATGAAAAGAAAAATAATGCTTGTAGTTGTAATTTTAGCAATCGGGATGATGTCGGTATCTTGTTTTAAAAAGAAAAAGGACAATAAGAAAAATACCCAGACACAGCAGCAACAGCAAACAAAAGATATTAATACAGATATTTTCAATCTTGGAGGACAGGCACAAGGAAATCCTGATATAAAGAACTTGACTCCTGAAGAACAGCAAAAATTGATTGACAATCAAATTGATCCTGCAAAGGTTTCTGAAGCATTGACAAAGGCGCAAAATGGAGACAAGGAATCAATCATGTCACTCGCTCAGCTTTATTACAATATGAAAAATATGGATAAAGTGAAACAAATTCTGCAATATGGTGTTTGCAAAACTTCCAAGAGGTGCAGTAACAAGAACTGGAGGAGCCGGAGTGGCTGGAGGTCAAAGAGTGCGTCAAATAAGAATGCGTCCAGGTGCTGAAGCATATAACAGAGGAGTGGATTTAATAAAGGCTAAAAGATACAAGGAAGCTAAGGCTGAATTTGAAAAGGCATATAATGCAGGAATAAAAGAGGCTGATGTCCGTGTGGCACTTTTAAATAAAGAATTAAAAAATGATTCTGAAGCTGTAAAATGGTTTAAAAAAGCCGCAAATCGTGGTGTAAAGGAAGCTAATTATGAGATTGGGGCTATTTTATATGATGGTGGAAAACAGTCAGAATCACGTCCGTATCTTTTGAAGGCTTACAATTCTGGAAATAAGGCTTTGGCAATGCCGATTGCAATGTCATACCATCAGCAAAATAATATGTCAGAAGCTTTAAAATGGTATAAAATTGCAGCTAAGAACGGTGATAAGAATGCCGTAGCTACAGTAGAAAGAATTGAAAAAGGTGGAGTTATTAACGAGAAAAAATCAAATGACAAAAGAGTAAAAACATTCCTAGGAAACAATAATTCCTCTCAAAGCCTGACTGAAAGTACGCTTAATGATGTAAAGAGCAAAAATAAAGCTGAAGAATCTATAAAAACTGAAGCTAAGCCAGAAGACAAGCAACCAAAATCACAAGTAGCAAAACCTTCTGAAAAATCTGAAGATGTAAATATAGATGAAATTATGAAGAAAAAAGCTGCTGAATATAATAAATAAATTTAGTAGAAGATAGCAGGAAGTCGTAGGCTTTCTATAAGTGAGAATAGTTCACTTAGATGAAATTTAATAAAAAATATTTTTTTAAATATTGACATTTTAGTAAAAATATTATATACTAACTTCATAGCAAGATTATTTGAAAATCAAACTTAAAATTTCATAGAACAATCTAATATAAACTTATCAAGAGAGATATTAGGGAACGGCCCGTTTTGAGTATCCAGCAACCTGTAAAAACAAGGTGCTAAATCCGGCATAAAATGCAAAGATAAGGATAAGAATTTTAATTCTCTTCCTTAGTGGAAGAGTTTTTTTTTAGATAATATACTCGAACTTGTTTAAAATAGGACTGCCAAAAATTATAAAAATCTAGGGTTTGAGTAAAATAGTCATAGCTTTTGAGTTCAGTTTTAAAGCAATTTTACTATAGTAATAAATTGAAAGTTTTATAAAATTAATAAGAATAAAAAAGGAAAATTAGGAGGAAATAAAATGGCTAAAAAAATTTATTTTACATCAGAATTTGTATCACCTGGACATCCAGACAAAATTTGTGATCAAATTTCAGATTCAATATTAGATGCTTGTCTTGCAGATGATGAAACTTCAAGAGTAGCATGCGAAACATTTGCAACTACTGGACTTGTGGTTGTTGGGGGAGAAATTACAACTAAAACTTATGTAGATGTACAAAAAATTGTGAGGGATAAAATTTATGAAATCGGATATAGACCAGGAATGGGATTCGATTCAGATTGTGGTGTTATGAATGTTATCCATTCTCAATCGCCTGATATTTCTATGGGAGTTGATACAGGTGGTGCTGGAGACCAGGGAATTATGTTTGGTGGAGCAGTTAATGAAACTGAAGAGTTAATGCCGCTGGCTCTTGTATTATCACGTGGAATCATTCAAAAATTGACTAAAATTACAAGAGATGGAACACTTGCCTGGGCAAGACCAGATGCAAAGGCTCAAGTTACATTGGCTTACGATGAAAACGGAAAATTATTGAATGTTGATACAGTAGTTTTATCTGTACAGCACGATGAAAATGTTACAAATGAACAAATTGAAAAAGACTTGAAGGAACTTGTAATAAAACCTGTATTGGAAAAATATGACTTGAATATTGAAAACGTGAGAAAATTCCATATTAATCCAACTGGAAGATTTGTAATTGGAGGGCCTCACGGAGATTCTGGACTTACAGGAAGAAAAATCATAATTGATACTTATGGTGGATATTTCAGACATGGTGGTGGAGCATTTTCTGGAAAAGATCCATCAAAAGTTGACAGATCAGCAGCCTATGCGGCAAGATGGATTGCCAAAAATATTGTTGCGGCAGGTTTTGCTACAAAATGTGAAGTTCAGTTATCTTATGCAATTGGTGTAGTTGAACCTGTGTCAATTCGTGTAGAAACATTTGGAACTGGAACAGTTGAAGAAACAAGAATTGAAGAAGCTGTTGCAAAATTATTTGACTTGACACCAAATGGAATCCAAAAATCATTAAACTTGAGAAAGCCATCATTCAGATACCAAGATTTAGCGGCATTTGGACATATTGGAAGAACTGATATTGATTTACCTTGGGAAAAATTGGATAAAGTTGAAGGATTGCAGCAAGAGTTAGGGAAATAGTGTAAAAATAGGGAGTGAATAAGTCGCTCCCTTTAACTTTTTATTCATTAGAATATTTTTCAAAAGCCTTTTTTTCAAATACAATTGTATATATATTAAAAAAGAAATTTATATTTTTTCATTTAACATCGAAGCCAGAAATGCAGTTTCCCAGTCTGCAAATTCATCTAAAATTAAAAAAACTATATTTTTCATTATCATTTTGTCCTTTCTTAGTTGCGATTAATTTTCTATTTTAAAACCAAATAAAATTATTTCGTTTTTAATAGTTTAATTTTAAAAAGTTTTAAAAGAATTGAAAATATTATAAATTATAATATAAAGAAAGTCAAATTTTTAATTTTTTACAGGCTGTCTTATTACTGTCTTCATTTTATTTATATCTATTTTTCTTAGGTCACTTAAATAAATTTCATGGTGATATCTTTCAACTGTTAAATCAATACTATATCCAGATTCTTGTGCAAATTCATTCATTCTTTGGATAGTTTCAGGTTCTTCATTGTAGCTTCCTATATGCATGCATTGTACACAAAGTCCTTCATTATAGCTGAAAAATTCAACTTTTGAAAAATCCTTTTTCTTTTTTTCAGTAGCATACTTTATAGCCCATTCCACATCTTCCTTTTTAATAAAATCAGGCACTCTAATTAAAGAAATCCAGTTAAATAATTCTTTGTTTAATAGGTAATTCTCATTTTTTACATTTTCTTGCCACCAAAGTCCTTCTAGTGGTGGAACAACATATTCAAAAAATCCTTCAATTTTGTATTCTGTTTTATAGCTCATCTTAAGAGTGTAGGCAACTCCATATAGCATTTCAACTGCTTTCTGATACTCGCCATCTTTTTCGTTGGGATTTCCTTTCCCTCGTACTGCTATAAAATTCATTTTAGGAATTTCTATAATTTCAGGATTTTCCGACGGTCTATAAAATTTTTTAAATTCCTTCTTAAAATCAAATGCCATAATTATCATCTCCTAGTTATTATTTTATGCTAATATAAATGTGAATTTCTATATTTTCATAATCATTACCTGCTATATATTCTTCAAAATCATAAGTATAGTTTCTTATATCAGATTTTTCCTTCCCAAATTCTTCCCAAAATTTATACCAAAATTCTCCAACAGCCTTTACAGGATCACCAAAAATCACAAATTTTGCATATCTTCCTTTGGGAATTTTTATTTTTATCATATCTTCAGGAATTTCATCAATTTTATTTTTCACTTCACAACCTGTAAGACAATCATATTCAAAGCCATTTTCATTACTGTAATTATAATAGACTCCAATAGAATTATCATTTATTCTTTCCTTTATATTTTTGGAACCTTTTTTAGAATATAGTTTTTTCCATAAATTTGAAATTTTTTCAGACATTGTTTCATCATCTTTCACTCGTGTTTTAAATCCAATGAGAGTTTTTTCTTTAATTTCTACTATTTCATATTTCATAATTATACCACCTTTATTAATTTATTATTCCCTATTTTTTTCTTTTTTATTTTCGTAGGATTGCTCATTGCCGCAAATGCTACAACCTATGGCTAGTCTACGACATTTTTCAGTACTGACAAAAAACTCGCTATGCTCAAACAGTTTTGCTAGCACAGAAAAATGCTTCGACGTATCAGTTTATACTAGACTCTGTTTGAAAAATGAAAATTATATTTTAACTATTTGAAAATATTAGGTTTATATCCTTTATTAAAAAAGTTTTTAATAAATTCGTTATTTAAGTGGGGCTTGGTATTAATATAAAAATTCCTCCTCTTTAAAATTTTCTATAGATATTATAATACAAAAAATATGACATCAGTATGTCATATTTATAATAATATTATTTATTTATTTTAAACAATACTTATTCTTCAGTATGGTTCTCTAATTTTGCAATTTTAGGTTCTTCTGCTGAAATAATGTCAATTACATGATTCCATGAAAAAATCCCATAGTGCATGTATTTATTATCAAAAATATCATTATAAAAAGTAATATTTTTTACCATTTTAAGATACGAAGAATTTTTAATTATTACGAAATACTTTCCTGAAATTTTGCTATTTTCATCAGGATTTGCAAAGGATTCATTTCTAATTTGATACATTATATAGTTCTCAAATACTATCTCATAAATTTCATTATAGTTAATTAAAACAGGATAAGACTCCTTTAATATTTCATCAAGTTCTTTATCTCCTGTATTACTTACTTCAGAACCCTTTTCTCCTAAAAGAGGAAGAGTAACTATTATTTTTAATATATTATTTGTACCATCACATATCTTTAAGATATACGGTAAAATATCATCATTTTTATATTTTTCACCAAATTTTATCATTTTTTTACTCCTATTAAAAAATTAAGATAAGGATAACTATTATTTTTAAATATAATTTTTCTTCATTTTTACAATTTTTTCAAACAAAATTTTCTTTATTCTCTCTGGTTCTTTCACTTTCAAATGTTCTCCAAAGGATAAAAGATAGCCATAAACCCATCCATTTTCAGAATATTCCATTATAATTTCAAAATTTCCATTTTCCATTTTGTTTATATTCTCTTCAGAAAATTCATCATAGACACGGTATGCTTGTGATTTGTCTATTTCAATTATGATTTTTACATTTTTTACTGTACTTTTGTTGTTATTTATTTCAAAGTCTTTGATTGTTTTTTCAAAATATTCGTTTGTTAAAGTTAGATTTTTAATTCTTGTTATTTTAAATTGACGAATATCATTTTTTTTGTGGCAATAGGCAAATAAGTACCAGGCTTTTTCCTTAAACCATAAAGTCAGGGGATCTGCAGTTCTTTCAGAATGCTTACCTTTTGTATTGAAGTAGTCAAATTTTACAGTTTGTTTAGTCAATATTGCTTCTTTTAATTTTTCAAATAGGGTATTGTCGTCATCATTGTTGTACCTTGAGAAATCTATTTTTATCCAGTCGTCTGCTTTTTGATTGAAAATGGCACTTAATTTTGAAAGAGTTTTATCGTTGTTGAAGTAGTTTGTGGCATTTAGGCTTTGGAGAGCGTAAAGTATTTCGTTTTGTTCCTTTTGGGAAAGTAGGGATTTATTCATTATGTAGTTATCCATTAATTTTATTCCGCCATGTTTTCCTCTTTGAAAATAGATAGGAATACTAGCGGAAGCGAGAATATCAATATCCCTATAAATTGTTCTTACGGACACTTCAAAATGTGCAGCAAGCTCTTTTGCAGTAATTGTCCTTTTTTCAAGTAATAAATATATAATTTCAAATAATCTGTTAATTTTCATAATGCTTTTATTCGCTCCTTAAATAAATTTTATTTAAAAAATAAGGATTATATTTTATTTCTTTTGATTTTTTATAAAAAAAGGAGCATTATCTCCTCAGTTGAGATAAAACTCCTCATTCCAAAGTTTTTTTTAAAATCAATTAATGATTTTTTTTTGTTCTTGTGTGTACAAGAATTTATGTAAAGAATATATTTATTTATAGGAAATTAATTCATAGATTAACTAAATGGATTAATTGCCCATCTAAATGTCTTGTTGTAAAAATTACTGTCTAAACTAGAAACTGTTACTCTTCTACTTCCAGAAGAAGCGTGAATGAACTGTCTATTACCCATATAGATACCTACGTGAGAAATACGACCTTTTCCAGTTGTTTCAAAAAATACCAAATCGCCTTTCGTCATATTCATTGATGAAATTCTTGGTTTAAATGTTGCTTGTGAACTTGAAACTCTAGGCAAGCTTACATTAGCAGCTTTTTTGAATACGTAACCAACGAAGCCTGAACAATCAAATGTATTCGGACCAGTTGCTCCCCAAACATATGGTGAACCTAATTTTGTTTGCGCAAATGAGATAATTTGATCTCTTACAGCTGTAGAAGCAGCTCCACTACTTGTCACCTCTTGTTTTGGTTTTGATACAACCGTTAAATCTATAGTTTTATTACTATAGTGATTTTTGATTGTGCTTTCTAAATCTGCAAATGATACAGCAGATATAATTAAAGCTCCAGCTAGCATCAATATTTTTTTCATTATAACCTCCAATCTACCTTTGAACTTTGGTAAATTTATTATAGCAATAATTACTTTAATTTGGATTTTTTTTAACTTAATTTTTTATTAATTTAAAAAGATGAAATAGGTGAAATTATTGATTTTAAGGATTGCTTAACTGTAAATGTACCTAAAAATTTTTTCTTGAAGTTTTTGATAGATATTGATATAATATAATTAAAGTTACAAATAATACTAAACGAATATAGAAAAATGAGTAAAAAGAAAGGATAGTTAAGATGAAAAAATTTATTTTGATTGGGATTGCGGCAGTTTCAATAATGGCTTCTGCTGATGTGAATACAAAAAAAATTCTTGAAGAATATAGAAAGGAAGCTCTTAAAAGGGAGACAGCGCCAAAACCTGAAAAAGTTATAAAGAAAAGAATTAATTTAGATTCAGTTACTGGAACTTCTGAAACAGCTGCTGAAGATGAAAATGCCACAGTTGAAGTTATAGAAGATGGAACACAGGCAACTCCAGATATAATTGAAAAGGTAAATTTCTATTTGAGAAATAATCCTGAAAGACGTCAAAAACTTGAAAAACGTTATAGAGCTGTTGTTGGTCAAGAATAGATTAAGAAAAGGTACTTACTTATAGTGCCTTTTTATTATTTTTAGAAAATAAATTATCATGGATGTATCCTTTTTTCAATTTTTTTTACAAAAAAAGCAATTCATCTCCCACTTATAGAAAGCCTACGACTTCTTGCTATCTTTTTGTTAAAAAATAAATTATAAAAATACTTGATATAATGTATGTTATATGATATTATAATAATATCGCTTTAAAGTCGAAATTATATAGTTTTTATTATTTTGAAATTTAGCCAATTTTTTTTAAAATATGTTTTTTAGATCTTGATTTTAAGGCTTTTTATTACAAGATTGACATTAAATAATGGCATTGAAACAAAAAAATGAGAGGATTAGATAATAATGGATTTTTCTGAAAAAAAAGGTACAGGTAGAACAATTTTAATTGTAATAATTATAGTAATAATATTATTTGCTTTTAAAAATAGAATTACAAGTTCATTTACGTTTTTAGATGGAGTAACTCAGGCAGTAAATTTCAGGCTGGTAAAAGTTAAAAGTATGCTGTATACTCAAGTCTTGAAATTGAAATCGAGAATTAATGACATAAGTTACATAGAAGAGTACGTAGAAAATAATAAAAATAGAGATTTTGAATTGCAGAAAAATAAGGTTCAGAATATGGAGTTTGCATATTTGAAGGAAGAAAATGAGAAATTACGGCAAATGCTGGAAATGCGTCAAAAAAATCCATCTGAATTTATAGCGGCAGATGTGGCGCTTGTGGAAAATGGAAGTTCATCGGAAAAAATGTATATAAATAAGGGATCAGCGCAAGGTATAAAAATAAATTTGCCAGTAATGTTTAATGGATATCTTATTGGAAAAATTTCTAAAGTAAGTGACGAATATTCAGAAGTAACGTTATTGACAAGTAAAACATCAAAATTAAGTGTTGTATTAAATGGAACTGATCAGCAAATTTTACGTGGAAATGGAAATGGAACTTTTTCCATCCTGAACTATAATGAAGGAAAAGTTGATAAAAATACAGTATTTAATGTAGAAACTTCAGGAGTAAGTGATATTTTACCAAGAGGAATAAAAATAGGAACTTTGAAGGTAACAAATTTAAATGATTTTAATAAGATGAAAGAAATAAGATTTAAGCCAAGCTTTAACGTATTTGATATTCAAAGTGTATTAGTTTATAAATGGAGTGTTAATGACACGATTAATAATCAGATACAAAATCAGGTAAAAGCTGAAGAGGAACAGCAAAATAAAGAAAATTCACAAACAAATTAAAGAAAGTTGTATTAAGATATATAAAATAGCGTAATATATAAGCTGTTTTAAAATTAAAAAAGAGGTGAGTTTAGTTATGTTAAGACAATTAACAGTAGCAAAGAAAGTTATTTTATTATTTTTATTGGTATCGGTATTTTCTTTTTCCAAGGATTTCTGGGAAAAAAGAAGTTTTACGGTAAATGTTACTGAAGATGCGACAATTAATGGGACAAGAAGAAGTAAAAGCTATGTGATGGCTTATAATTCGGGAACAATGAAGCTGACAATTACAGCGCCGAGTATAAATAAAGGAGAAGTTTATACTTTCAGTGGAAGTAAGAAAACAATTTATTATCCAAAATTAAAACAGACTGTCACTCAAAGAGTTGAGAAAAGTGAAGCAAGTATATTATCTGTGTTTAATAAGTTAAGAGGTATAACTTCTAAAAAGACTCAAACTAGAAATGGAGATACATTTACATTCTCAAATAATTGGCTAACTGCAATAAGAAGTAATGGGAACACTGTAAACTTTAGTGATTATAAATCTTCAAACGGATATTTCTTTCCAACAAAGATTTCTGTAAAAGATGGAAGTTCACAAATAATTTACAGATTATCAGACTTTAGATAATTCAGTATTCATAAAATAAAAAATAGACTTGTTTATAATTATACAATTTAGAAATAATAATCTATACAAAGGGGATAACCCTTTGTATAATTAGTATTAAAAAAACTAAAATAAAAAATGTGAAATGTAGGATATGAAAATAATAAAAACAAACTGTATTGTTTTAAAAAAAAAGGAAATGAAAGAGGCGGATTTATTGGTAATGCTTTTTAGCAAAGATTTTGGAAAGATTATGGCAACAGCTTATGGTATCCGAAAATCTAAGAAAAGGGATATTGTTTCTTTAAATCCGCTAAATGAAATTGAAATTACACTTCTTCAAAAAAATAATTACTATGTTGTGAAAGATGTAGAAATTATAAAAAATTTCAAAAATATTTTAAAAAATATTGAGAAATTGGAAATATCATTGTATATACTTGATAGTATAGATAAAATTTATTATATGACTGAGGAAAATGGAGATTTTTTTGATAAGCTGGTAGAAATATTAAGTTTTATTGATGCTCTTCCATATTTAAAAAAGGGTTATAAATATTATGTTGTATTGTCGTTTTTGAGAAGAGTAATGATAGAACATGGGATTTATGATATAAATGAAATTAGCTTGATACTTGAAAAAAGTAAAAAAGAAAGCGTGCGAAAATATAAGGAGATTTTGAAAATTGTAAAAAATAGTTCGAGTATGGATGAAACTCAGGAAAAAATGGAGAATTATTTAGATTTTTTAAAAAAAATGGTTATGATTTTTGAAAATTTTATAAATAGAAATTTACAAACTGAATTAAAAATACGGAAATTTATTATGGAGGAATTTTATGGAAACTAAAAATGTTGCTGATTATATCAAAGTTGATACGATAAATTTAAATTTAGAATCAAAAACTAAAAATACAGTAATTAGGGAATTGTATAATAATTTGAAAAAGACAAATTTAATAAAAGATGAAGAATTAGGATTAAATGATATTTTTGCAAGGGAAGAAATGGGATCAACTGGAATTGGGAAGAAGATTGCATTGCCACATGCTAAGACAAAGGCTGTGGATGAATTGATAGCGACTTTTGGAATTTCTAGAAATGGAATAGATTACGAATCGCTGGATAATGAAAATGTAAATATTTTTTTCATGTTTTTGTGCCCAGAGGAAAAAACACAGGAATATTTAAAGGTGCTGGCAAGAATATCAAGATTGATAAGAGATGACAAATTTATAGATAAATTGTTAAAGGCTGAATCGAATGGAGAAATTATTGAAATTATTCGAGATGCAGAAATAAATGGATAATGGAAATGAAGTTAATGTTTTTTGTTTAAATTAAAAAATATTCTGGTTATTAAAAGATATTAAATATTGTAATTAGGGTAAGGAAGTAAAGAGGTTCAGAAAGATAGGGGTAAGAATTATGAGATGTCCATTTTGTGGCTATGAAAATACGAAAGTTATTGATAGTCGTTCCTATTTTGAAGGAAACTCAATTAAGAGACGACGTGAGTGTGAAAAATGCGGAAAAAGATTTACAACTCATGAAAAAGTTGCTGAATTGTCATTAATTGTAATAAAGAAGAGCGGAGCAAAGCAGCCTTATTCACGTGAGAAGGTTTATAACGGGATTGTCAGGGCATTTGAAAATCGCAGTATTGACATTGAAAAAATTGAAGAAACAATTGATAAAATTGAACGTGAAATACTGACAGAATATTCAGGCGAGATAAAATCTAGTGAGCTGGGTGAAAAGATACTTTCATATTTGGTAAATCTGGATGAAATTGCCTATGTGAGATTTGCTTCTGTTTACAAAAAATTTGACAGTCTGGATAGTTTTGTGAAGGAAATTGAAAAAATAAGAAAAGATAAAAAAATAAATAAAAAGGAATAATAAAAGCAGGAGGGATAATGAAAAAATTACGGATTATTGGAAATATTATATTTTTTAGTCTAGTTGTTTATTTTATTGGACAAAGTGTAAATGTATTTTTGGGGAAAAAGGCTATGCAGGCTAGTTTAGTTAATACAAGCAATGAAATAAAGGAACTTGAAAATAGAAAGAGTAAATTGCTGGATCAGGAAAAAAATTCAGATGAAAATGAGAAAAATGAAAAATATGCAAGAAATAATTTGAATTTAAAAAAAGAAGGAGAAGAAGTTTATAAAACTACAGAATAATTTATTTTAAGTAATTTTTTTAAATTATTAAGCTTTAATTTTATAAATTACAGGATGATGAATAATTTTATTAATATGGAAAATTTAAAAAATAAACTTGATAAGTATGAAATAAAAGATGAGAAAAATAAATATGTTTTTAGGGCAGACTTTAAATATATGATTTCGTCATCTATTTTTTTTATAATAATTGCTGGTGTAGCGATTCATTCACTTTATAAAGGAATTAGCGGGATTGAAAAACTTACGCCAATAAAAATTGCTTTTATTGTAATTCTTTTGGGTTATGTCGTGATAGCTGGATTTCTTTTGTTTAGTTACAAGATTGTAATTGAAAATAATGAAATTTTTTTAAAAAAAATACGAATTAAAATGAAAGACATCGAAGGTGCAAGTGTAAAAATAATGAGAGTAAATTCGAGCAAGATGGATAAATTTCTGGAAGTGATAACAAAGGATAAAAAAAAGATACAAATTAGGTTGAATATAAATAATGAATTGTTATTTTTGAAGCTAATACAAAATCAAATTGGGGAAAAAATGGATATTTAGAATATTCGAGAAAGGTTTGGAATATGAACATAAAAAAAATAATTTTTATAATAAACATATTTTTATGTGGATTTATTTTTGCTGATGACAGTTCGGTAAAGAAGGCGCTTGTTAAAGTTTATGCTGCGCATCAGATGTTTAATTATGCTTCGCCTTGGCAAAATGGGCAGGATTTTAATTCGACAGCGACAGGATTTATTATAGATGGAAATAGAATTATTACAAATGCTCATGCCGTATTGAATGAAAAGTTTTTGCAAGTTAGAAAAGAAGGGGATTCTAGAAAATATAAGGCAAATGTTAAATTTATTTCGGAAGAATATGACTTGGCAATGATTGATGTGGAAGATAAGGCATTTTTTAATGGAACAACTACATTAAAATTGGGAGCGCTTCCGAAAATTGAAGATAGTCTTACAGTTTATGGGTATCCGCTTGGTGGGGATAAACTTAGTACGACTAGAGGAATCGTTTCGAGAATGGAGCATAATACATATACTTTGACAAATCAGAAATTTTTGATTGGACAGACTGATGCTGCGATTAATAGCGGAAATAGCGGAGGACCTGTTTTAAGTAATGGAAGAGTTGTGGGAGTTGCTTTTGCTGGACTTACGCAGGCTGATAATATTGGATATTTTATTCCTGTTAATATACTTAATAATTTTTTGGATGATATAAAGGATGGAAATTATGATGGACCTCCAAAATTGGGAATACAATGGGCAAAGCTGGAAAGTACGTCACAACGTAAAATGCTGGGATTAAAAAACGATTCAAAAGGAATTATTATAAAGAAAGTTTTTCAAAATTCACCATTTAATGGTGTTTTAAAAAGAAATGACGTACTGTTAAAATTAGATGGCAAGGATATTGAATCAGATGGGACAGTAGAATTCCGTAAAAATGAAAAGACAGATTTTAATTTTGTAAATCAGGAAAAAAAATACGGAGAAAATTTAAGCTATGAAATTATAAGAGATAAAAAAATTGAAAAGGGTCAAGTAACGTTAAAGAAAACAGATATAAAATATAGTGTTGTAAAAAGTACAAAGCTGCAGGAAGCGCCTTCATATTATATTTATGGAGGATTGGTTTTTGAGCCGCTTACAACGAATTACATCACAGCTGTTTCTCAGGCTAATCCTACTAATACTTTACCTGCAATTTATGACAGGGAGGAATTGTTCAAGGATTATAATGGGCTAGTCATATTGGTAAGAGTACTTCCATTTGATGTAAATTTAGGATATTCAGATTTGGAAAATAAAATTATTACAAAAGTTAATGGGGAAAAATATAAGGATTTTGATGATTTTGTAAAAAAAGTTAAAAGTGCAAATGGTGAATTTATTATTTTTGAAGATGAAGAAGGTAATGAAATTGTACTGGATATAGCTGAAGTTAAAGCTCAGAAAGAGGCTCTTATGGAAAATTATAATATTTCACGTGAAATGTCAAATGACATAAAATAAAAATCTTAAATTGAAAAATCTAAAGTGGAGGAGAGTAAAAAAAGTAACTATGGTAGAATTTTTTATTGCATTTAGGCATATTATTGAAAGAAAATTTCAAAGTATATTTTCAGTGCTTGGAGTAGCTATTGCAGTAACAGTTTTTATCGTTTCATTGACTGTTTCAAATGGTCTGGAAAAAAATATGATAAATTCATTATTGACAATGAGTCCGCATATTCTTGTAAAAAATAAAAAATCAAAATTTTTTGATAATTATGAAGGAACTGTAGAAAATGTAAAAAAAATTAAAGGAATAAAAGCTGTTATCCCGCAAATGAACAGCCAGTCGATATTAAAAGGCAACGGCCTGGCAAAAGGAGTGTTAGCTGATGGAATAAGTCCAGAAAATGTAAAAAATGGGCTTAACTTGAAAATAGTAGATGGAAATAACAATATTTCAGAACTTAATTCAGTTTTAGTTGGTGAACAGCTGGCTACCGAAATGAATCTTAAAGTTGGAAATGAAATAAGTCTTGTATCGGCTGAAAATAAGGAGATAAAACTTATTGTAAGAGGAATCTTTAAGACCGGATTTTTAGATTATGATTCAAATCTTGCAATTGTGCCTTTAGAGGCTATGCAAATTTTATCAGATCAGGGAAGAGTGGCAACAGAAATTGGAATCAAAGTTGAACATCCTGAAAAGGTTGAAGGAATATTAAGTCAAGTACGAAATGTCATAAATTCCAAAGAATATGGGGCAATAAGCTGGAAAACAATTAATCAGAATTTATTAAGGGCGGTACAATTTGAAAGATTTGTATTGATTGCTATTTTAAGTTTGCTTCTGATTATTGCAAGCTTTGCTGTATCTGTAATTTTGAATATGATTGTGCGGGAAAAAATAAAGGATATTGGAATTTTAAAATCAATTGGTTATACAAACAGCAGTATTAGAAAAATTTTTACAATAGAAGGGTTAATAATCGGAGTTTTTGGAATGATTTTAGCAAGTTTGCTTTCTCCACTTGTACTTGTGGCTTTAAAAGCCTTATTTAAGGAATATATGAAAAGTGGAACTTATTATTTGGAAGAATTGCCGTTGTATATTTCACAAAAGGAACTTTTGATTATTTACGGAGTAACATTTGCTGTTGTATTTTTATCAACAATTTTCCCTGCGGCAAGGGCGGCAAGATTGAAACCTGTGGAGGCATTGAAATATGAATAAGATAATAGAATTGAAAAATGTCAATAAAATTTATAAGACAAAAGTTGAAAATATCCATATTTTGAAAAATATAAATTTGGCTTTTAACAAAGGAGATTTTATTTCGATTCAAGGTAAATCAGGAAGTGGTAAAACTTCACTTTTAAATATATTAGGACTTTTGGATGAGCCGACTGACGGGGAAATTTACATTGGTGGAGAAAAAATTCATTATAGGGATGAGAAGGCTAAAACGGTTATAAGAAATAAAAAAATAGGATTTGTGTTTCAATTCCACTATTTGCTAAATGAGTTTACGGCGCTTGAAAATGTTATGATGCCTGCACTTATCAATAAAAGTATGAATAAAAATGAAATAAAGAAAAAAGCGAAGGAACTGCTGGCGCTTGTAGGGCTTGCAAAGCGGGTAAAACATAAGCCAATGGAACTTTCAGGAGGGGAAAAGCAGCGGGTTGCAATAGCAAGGGCAATGATTAATGACCCTGATATAATACTGGCTGATGAGCCAACTGGGAATTTGGATACAGAAACAAGTAATCTTATAAATGAGCTGTTTATGAAAATAAATAGAGAAAGAAATCAGTCAATAATAATAGTTACTCACAGTTTGGAACTGGCTAATTTGGCTACTTATAAATATAAAATTGAAAATGGTGAGTTTAATATGATTTTGCCAACAATACAGTTTTGATATATTCAATAATAAATTTATTATGCAAGGGGTTTTAACCCCTTGTTTCCAAATAATAAGAATGATTTTTAAGGGGCTAGTTGAGCGGAAAAAAGATTTAGGGAATAAAAAATAATCAAAAAAGTAATAAAAAAGAAAATAATAATTTGATTTAAAGCAAAAAAAATGGTATTATTTTTATTGCAGAAGGAAATAATATTTGCTATATTATTTTAATGAATATTTAGTAAGAAATATCTGATTTTTACGAGTGGAGCAGAATTAATAAGTAATATTAAAATGAAGGTAAAATTCTTTGTTAAATGTTCAAATATAGTGAAAAAAATTGTAGGATAGTAGGAAAGAGAGGAAAAGTTTATGAAAAAATTGCTAATTTTGGTAAGCGCTTTGATGCTTATGGTTTTGAGTTGCGGGAATTCTGGAAGTGAGAGTAAGAGTAGCGGAAATGCTGGGACAGGCTCTAAGAAGTATAGAATTGGGATTACGCAGATTGTATCACATCCGGCACTTGATAGTGCGAGAGAAGGGTTTAAGGCTGCGTTTAAGGAAGCGGGAGTTAATGCTGAATTTGATGAAAAGAATGCAAATGGAGAAACAACTAATTCAAATCTGATTGCTAACAACTTTGTCAGCTCAAAGGAAGATTTGATATTTGCGATTGCGACAAATGCGGCTCAATCAGCTTCGCAAGCTACAAATGACATACCTGTGGTGTTTGCGGCAATTACAGATCCACAGTCTGCAGGAATTATGAAGAATAATGTAACTGGTGTAAGTGATAGAATGGATGTAAAACAGCAGCTTGAATTATTGAAAAAAATAGGCCCAAATGTAAAAAATATTGGGGTAATTTATAATTCTTCAGAACAAAATTCAAAAATCCAAGTGGAAGATTTGAAAAAAGCGGCAAAAGAATTAGGATTGAATATTGTTGAAAAAAGTGTTGTACAGGCAAATGAAATACCGCAAACAGTAGATAATTTAGTAAGAGAAGCAGATGCGATCTATTTGCCGACAGATAATCTTGTGGCTTCGGTTGTGAGCGAAATTAAATTTAAGACAATGCCTCTTAGTGAAATTGTAGTTAATGAAAAAACACTTGCGGCACTTGGAATTTCATTGCCAGAAGACGTGAAGTCCAAAGCTAAAATGGTTCAATAAAATAAAAAATCATAATTTAAGTTTAATATAAATAAAGAAACGTAATTTGGAGAGAAAGGAAAGAGAATGAAAAAGATACTGTTAATAATGATAGGTATGTTGATGTTGGCATGTGGAAATAGTAACGACGCTGTCAATGGGAAAAAAGATTCAAAGGATTCTGGAAATAAACAGGCTTATAAAATTGGGATAACTCAATTTATGGAACATCCTTCGCTTAACTTGGCAAAAGAAGGATTTAAGGCTGCATTTAAGGAAGCTGGAATAAAGGCAGATTTTGATGAAAAAAATGCAAATGGGGAAGTTACAAATGCAAATTTGATTGCTACAAATTATAAGGCGGATAAGAAAGATCTTGTATTTGGTATTGCTACACCATCGGCACAAGCATTGGTGAATAATATTTCAGATATTCCTGTACTGTTTTCAGCGGTAACTGATCCTGCAAGTGCAAAACTTTTAAATCCAAATGTTACAGGAACAAGTGATAAATTGGAAAATGTTGCGGCTCAGCTTGATTTACTGTTAAAATTAAAGCCTGGAACTAAGAAAATCGGAGTTTTATATAATCCATCAGAACAAAATTCAGCAGTTCAAGTTCAAGAAATTCAAAAAATTGCTAAGCAAAAAAATATAGAGGTTGTATTGCAAGGTATAAATAACTTTGGTGAACTGGCTCAAGCTACTAAAAATCTATTGGGATCAACTGATGCATTGTATTTGCCGACAGATAACCTTGTAGTGTCTGGAATGAACCTGATTGCTTCAGAAGCTGTTAATGCTAAAAAGCCTGTAGTTGTAAGTGAAAATTCTTCAGTAAAAGAAGGAGCATTGTTTACAATGGGATTAGATTATTATGCACTTGGAAAACGTACTGGAGAAATGGCAATTGAAATTCTTAAAGGAAAACCTGTTTCTCAAATTCCTTTTGAAACTTCAAAACAAATGAAACTTTATGTAAATAGTAAAACAGCGCAAGCACTGGGATTAGATTTGAAAAATCCTGCATTTAATGGAGCTGAGTTTGTAGGAAAATAAAATAAATGCTATTTGGCAAAAGTTCTTGAAGAATTTATAACAAATCGCTATTTATAGGAATAATAAAAAAAGATGCTAAATAGATTTAATAAATTTTTAGAGAAAGAGAGAAAAAGGTAGATGAATGAGTTATTAGTATTTTTACAGAGTCTTCCTGAGGCTTTTAAAACAGGATTTATATATTCAATAATGGTAATGGGAGTGTATCTGACTTATAAAATACTGGATTTTCCTGATATGTCGGTGGATGGGACATTTCCGCTGGGAGGATTTGTATTTGCGGCATTTGCACTTTCTAAAAATGGATTTTTTGGGATAACAAATCCTATTATGGGATTGATTCTTGCAGTTGTTTGTGGAATGATTGCAGGATATGTAACTGGGGCATTGCATGTTTATTTGAAAATTAACGGATTGCTTTCGGGGATTTTGGTAATGACGGGGCTTTATAGTATAAACTCCAGAATTGTTGGGATGCCAAACGTATTTATTACGCCAGATAGAAGTATTTATGAAATAATTTCATATAAAAAGGATTTTGTGCCTTTTGTAATTGCATTTGTAATTCTACTTGTATTAAAGGGATTTTACGACTATAAAATTAAAGAAAATAAATATATGATTAGAACACTTTCTGTTTATATAATTTTTACAATTGCATTAATAATTTATGTGGTAAAAACACAAGATGTAAAACTTATGCTTACAGTATTGATTGCATTTATTATAAAAATGATAATTGATTATATTCTAACTTCTAAATTTGGTTTTGCATTACGGGCATTGGGAAATAATGAGCAGCTTGTGGTAAGTCTTGGGGTAAATGAAAAAAGATTGAAAATATTTGGGCTGATGCTTGCAAATGGAGTTGTGGCATTGTCTGGGGCATTATTTGCACAAAATATTAAAGTTGCAGATTTGCAGTCGGGAGTTGGAACGATTGTTATTGGTCTTGCAGCTATAATTCTTGGACTCGGTGTATTGAAAAAATCCCGTGTAATAAATGAAGTTTCAATTGTTACGATAGGATCGCTTATGTATTACTTTATAATAAACTTGGCACTAATGTCAAACAGCTGGACAAGAAGTATTTATGAAAGTCTTCACTTTAGTGATGATGTTATAAAAATACTTGAAGTTAAGCCGACAGATGTTAAATTGATAACAGCGGTGATTTTGACTGCAATTTTATGGAATGAACTTATTAATAAATCTAAAAAAGGTAAGAAAAAGGTAAAATTAATTGAGAAGGGAGAAGCATAATGATAGAATTAAAAAATTTATATAAAACTTTCTTCTCTGAATTAGGAACAGAAAAGCAGGTATTTAAAGGATTAAACTTTACAATAAATGATGGGGACTTTATAACAATTATTGGGAGTAACGGTGCAGGAAAATCTACTCTTTTAAATGTATTAAACGGGCAAATTATCCCAGATGGCGGAAACGTGATTTTAAATGGAAATGATATAACAAATGTCGTTCAGCACAAAAGAGCAAAATGGATTTCACAAGTTTACCAAAACCCAACAATGGGAACAGCTCCTTCTATGACAGTGCTGGAAAATTTGTCAATGGCTAAAAATAAAGGTAAACGGTTCAACTTTACATTTGGACTGGATGTAAAGAATATAGAATTTTACAAAAAGCAGTTGGCAAGTTTAGGATTAGGGCTGGAAAATCAGCTATTTACACAAGTAGGACTTCTATCAGGTGGTCAACGGCAATGTCTGTCATTAATAATGGCAACTTTGAACCGTCCAGATATATTGCTTTTGGATGAGCATACAGCGGCACTTGATCCTCAAACTTCTAAAATAATCCTTGAAAAAACGAAGGAAATTATTGAAAAGAATAACATAACAAGCCTAATGATAACACATAATATGCAAGATGCCATAACTTATGGAAATAGACTAATTATGCTTCATGCAGGAGAAGTAATTTTTGATATAAAAGGTGAAGAAAAGAAAAAATTGACGGTGGAAAAATTGCTTGAAATGTTTAGAACAAAAGATGCAAAATTATCTGACAAGGATATATTTTAGAATCAAATAATATAAAACATAATCTAGTAAACTGGGAAATTAAAAAGTTTTAGATTATGTTTTTTTTTATTGTTATGAAAAATTATAGATTTAATTTTTTCCGTTTGAGCTGCATTATTAATATATAGTAAAATTACTTTAAAACTGAACTCAAAGTTATGACTATTTTACTCAAACCCTAAATTTATATAATCTTTAGCAATTTAATTTTAAATAGGGTTCACTATAAGTAGTGGCAATAAAGAAAGAGAAAAATTGAGGAAAAATGAAAAAAGAAGGGAAAAAATAAAAATTTACCAGTTGGAATTGATAATTTTGAAACGATAATAAAAAAAAGATTAATATTATTTTTGATAAGACTGATTTAACCGAAGAAATATTGAAAAATAAGGCTTTGAGAATATTTTTTACAAGATTTGGAAGATTTGGAAAATTTTCACTAGTTGAGAAAAGAGATGAAATATGTTATTATTAAATAGAAAAAACTGATAGAAATGGGGAAAATTATGGAACAGACAGTGTTTTCTGTAAGTGAGATAAATAGGGAAGTGAAGATGTTTTTGGAGGGGACAAGGACATTTAAGAATATTTTTATTGAAGGGGAGCTTTCCAATATTACTTATTATCGGTCTGGGCATTTGTATTTTACATTGAAGGATTCGAATGCGAGTGTGAAATGCGCTATTTTTCGGTATAAATATAGAAATGTGCCTGAGGATCTGAAGGAAGGGGATTCGGTAAAAATTCGTGGGAATGTGACACTTTATGAAGCTAACGGGAGTTATCAGATTGTGGCGGATTTTCTTGAAAAAAGCAATTCTTTGGGATTACTTTATGAAAAGATGGAAATGCTTAAAAAGTTGTATTTTGAAAAGGGATATTTTTCTGATGAAATAAAGAAGAAATTGCCGCAATTACCAATAAATGTTGGAGTTGTGACAGCTGATACAGGGGCTGCGATTAGAGATATTATAAATACGACACATAAAAGATTTCCAAATGTGAATATTTACCTTTATCCTGCAAAAGTTCAAGGAGAAGGGGCTGCACGTGAGGTTTCGGAAGGAATTGAGTTTTTTAACAGGATGAATGAAGAAAAGCAGCTTGAAATAGATACACTTATTGTTGGGCGTGGTGGTGGAAGCATTGAGGATTTGTGGGCATTTAATGAGGAAGAAGTGATAGAGGCTATTTATAAATCAGAAATTCCTGTGATTTCAGCAGTGGGGCATGAAATTGATAATTTGCTTTCTGATCTAGTTGCTGATAAGCGGGCAGCGACACCGACTCAGGCGGCAGAAATTTTGATTCCTGAAAAAGATAAACTGGCAGATGAGTTAAAAAATAAAAAAAATCTTTTGAGCAAGTCACTTTTAAATAGGGTTGCAATGATGAAAAAAGAGCTGGAATATAGAAAAAATAACTATTATATAAAAAATTTTGCAAATATTCTGGACAATAAAAAATTTGACTTGATGGAAAAGGAGCAAAAATTATCAAGGGAATTAAAAAGAATTTTGCAAAAGTCAAAGGAGCAGCTGGATTATCGTAAACAGAGATTTGATAGAATTAATTTGGAAAAAGTGCTTTTGAGTGAAAAGGAAAATTTGAGGGAGAAATCGGCTAAACTTAATGAAATAATGCTGGAATTTTTTGAGAATCGGAAAAATGAGCTGAAGTATAAAAAGGCACAGCTTTCTAAATATTCGGTAAACGATATTTTGAAGCAAGGGTATACGATAACTCGGAAAAATGGAGAAATTGTTAAGCGAGGAATTGAGCTTAGTAAAGAGGATAAATTGGAAATACAGTTTTCTGATGTTAAGAAAAAAGCAGTTGTGAAATAATTGGGTATTTTAGAAGGTGAGGTATTAAAAATGTCTAAAAGACAGGATTATTTATCGTGGGATGAATATTTTATGGGAATAGCCTTTTTGTCTGGAAGCCTTGGGATCGGGAAGGGGATTTTTTGGAAACGAAGTATCCCTATGTTGTTCATGCTGAATTGAATGCGATTTTGAATAGTATAAAGTCTCTTAAAAATTGTATTATTTATGTGACACATTTTCCTTGTAATGAATGTGCAAAGGCAATTGTTCAAGTAGGGATAAAAAAAGTTGTGTATTTTTCTGATAAGCATAAATCGCTTGATTCTACAAAGGCTTCAAGAAAAATTTTGGAAAATGCACAGGTGGAAATGGTTCATCTGGAAGTTGAAAAGGAAGAGATAAGTATACGATTTAAAGATTAGGAAGGATCAGATGAAATCTGTATAAAAGTTGCTATTTTTAGTTGAGAAAAAAGTAATATTAGTATATAATATTAAAATAATAAGTAAAAATATATAAGAGGTGAGAATAATGGAAGCATCAGCGATAAAAAAAGTAGTGGCAATGGGAATTGGAGCGGCAGTTTACATTGTATTGTCAAGATTTGTGGCTA